>Ga0209274_10001279_pt1 | contig 13066 bp, 11 predicted proteins | sample HubBroMetageREF1_FD_188343 | JGI IMG/M metagenome (GOLD analysis project Ga0209274, IMG submission 188343) | Reference soil microbial communities from the Hubbard Brook experimental Forest, New Hampshire, USA - Hubbard Brook CCASE Soil... | ecosystem: Environmental > Terrestrial > Soil >...
GTGCGGAAGGCCGTTGCCGAGCTCCGAGGAGTGCATGACGATCGTGTTGTCGAGCAGGCTACCCGGCCCGGTCGGGTCTGGGGTGTTCTTCATTGATGTGAGAAACTGGGCGAGCTTCTGACAGTACCAGGTTCGGTAATTCTCCCAGGCCGTCTGCTTGGCGTTTTGTTGCGCTGGAGTCGCCGTACCGGTGAGCTGACCGGGCGGCGCCGTAAAGTGCGACGAGTCGTGCGCTCCGAAGATGCCCAGTCCCTCGACAGGATTGTGCGCGTTGGTGTGCCCGTACAGGATCGTGACGACACGCGTCCGGCCACAAGCAAGCGCAAGGCGCGCCGTCTCCATCTGAAGATCGCCCACAACGCCCTGGTACTCGGTTTGATTGTACGTCGCCTGCGTCGGGTCGGTGACGACCGGAACGGTGAAGCCCGTCGGATTGAAGACCGGATTGGTGCAGGACGCACTGGTCGAGCTTGCCGTGGTCATCTGAAACTCGAGCTCACGGAGCGATGTCGAATAGGCCTGAATCTTCTGCTGCTCCGAACCCGGCAAGACGTTCATGAGCGTATTGAGATCCGCCGTGGCGGTATCCAAAATGCTCTTTTTCTGCTGCGCCAGGAGCGACACTCCAGCCGCGGTGGTCGCCATCCCGCCTTGGCCGAACACTTGCGCAAAGGCTGCAAGCGGGTCGTCCTCCGCAAGGACTTCTTCGGAAAGCGAGATCCGGCAGAAGTGCGGATGAGGCACCGTTGGCGTGCCGCCGCGGCTGATGCGCGACTGCACGCCGAGCTCGAGCGAGGAGAACGGCGTCAAGCCCATCAACATATTGCCGAGCTGCAGATCGAGCGTCGTCACGTCTTCGTCGTCACCGGCCAGCATTTGTTGCGATCCACCCTGATGGTCGGTGAGGGGGTACATCGACACGCCGTCCATGAAGATGCAGTCCTGCTGGAACGGCTGCAAGGGCGCCGAGAGCCTGGGAAGAGTGAAGTTTTTCCCGGTCTGCGTCGGGTGCCACAAGGGGCATTCCAGCCCACAAGGCGTGTAGAAGAACACGATCTTCGGTACGATGGTCGGACTGGGCGAGCCCAGACTGGTGTGCATCTTGAACATCTGGGCAAAAGGGGCCGCTAGCCCGGACGCCGCCAGGCCCTTGATGAGGCCGCGACGCTGAATCATCTTTCTCATTGTGAGATGGCCTCCGCGGAACGCCGCTCGGTAAAGGAGTCTTGCAGCGAGACGTCGACAAAGAGGTCGGGCAGATCCTGGTTGGTTTGTAAGAAGTTCTGCGACAGATTCTGCGCCGCGCCCAAGTCGACGCCCGTCGGATTGAAGCCCCGGATGTACTTGTAGTAGTTCGTAGCGAAACACCCCTGCGCGATTGCATACGTCGAAAGGATGTTGGAGAGCTGTCGGGCTCCGTCGAAGGTGATCGTCTGGCCCGCGGAGTTCGTGAAGCCGGTGAGCTGCCCAGTCGTGTCGACCGGCTCGCCATTGTCGAGCGTTCGCTCCTGGCCTGCGCCGTCGAACGCCTCGAGGCCGAAGCCGATCGGGTTCATCAGGCTATGGCAGGTCACACACACTCCGGATCCCGTAATCGCCTGAATCTGCTCGCGTCCCGTGACGCCCGGCGTCCCTGCCGGAACGACGGGATCGACCCCCGGAGGAGGAGGCGGCACGTCGTGGCAAAGAAGGTTGGCGCGGATCTGATGACCGCGTTGCGTGGGCGATGATTCGTTGGTGCGCGCATGGCCCAAGAGGTACATCCCAAGGGTGAGTACGCCTCCACGCGCCGAGGTCGGCGGAATCATCACTTTCGAGGCGGTCACGCCAGAACCCGCGGGAGCAAGGCCGTAGTAAATGGCGAGCGCATCGTTCGCGAACGTATAATTCGCGGTGAGAAGCTCACTGAACTTCTTCGTCGAATCGAACGCGACATTCGTCACGAAGGCGTCTTCTTCCTGGCGCATCGCATTGACGATGTTCTTGAGTCCGCCATTCGCTGCGTAGATCTCCGGGTAGGTCCCCATGTCCGGCGTGGCGATATTCGCCCTCGACCCCTGCATCCATTGGTAGAAGAAGTCCTCGATACGCGTTCGTCCTCGGGGATCGGCGATGAGGCGCTGGGCCTGCCCCTGAATTTGCGCCTTGGTCGAGAGCTCTCCGGCCTCCGCCGCCGCAAACAGCGCGGCATCCGGCATGGTCGCCCAATATGCGTAGGACAGGGCTGTCGCGATTTCGTACTGGGTCAGAGTGTAGGTGCCGTTGCTCGAGGGGGTGCCAAGCTCGCTCCGGAATAGGAAATTCGGAGAAATCAGCATCGCCTGGATGACCAGCGAAACGCCGGTCTGGAAACTGCCACCCGTCAAGCTGGAATCGAAAAGAGCGCTGTACCTCATCATCTCGTCGCTCGTCAGCGGACGACGAAACGCCTTGAGACCAAAAGTCTGAACGAAAGTAGTGGCACAAGCCGTGTCCTGCGTCTGGCAAGGAACGACCGTCGCATACGACTCGTTCAGCACTCGCGTCGCCAGGGCAGCGGCGATACTCGAATACGCGTCGATGTACGATTGCGACACGAAGTTGCTCGCCACGTTCGTCGTGTATCCATCGACCGGATTGTCGGGAGGAACTTCGCTGGTATCCGGGCTGGTCAGCTGCAGCAAATCAGTCAGGGTGTTCGTATATTCGACGAGGGTCAGTTGGCGGAGCAAGCGGGGGCTCGGTGATTCGGGCAGGGGCGCCGCACTCGCACCCGCGCTCCCTCCCGAGGCCACTGTTGCGCTCGCTCCCGAGCCCACCGTCGCCCCACCGCCGCCGCCTCCGAGGGACGACGTTCCGCCTCCTGCGGTGCCCTCGATCGTGCCGACAGTCCCTTGGGAATTTGTGGCGGGGCTACCGATGGTGCCCGTGCAGGCTGCCGCTGCGAGTGCAAAAAAAAGCGCAATCGAACCGGTAGGCCGCCTTGTTGCTGAAGAGTGAACGAGCATCTCGACTCCGCGCGGGTGGATTTCGTTCCAGCTCCTCTATTTGTGGGAATCCTTGGTGCACCCGATCAATGTTTCTGTGGGTTCGAGACCCCTAAACGAAAAGGGTGGCAAACGCCCTGGTGTCGGCGGAATCGTCCGGTTTCACGGTCACTTTCGACCCCTATTTGATGGTGACCGTCCATGTGCCGGAGCCCGCGTCGCTGGTAATGCACGTATACTCGCCAGTGATCATTGTGCAGCTGGAGTTCAACATTCCGAGGTAATTGCAGTCATCATTGTCGCTGCTGCTCGTCCAGAACGCGGAAATGGCGGCGCCGCTGAGGGTGACGGTGACGGTGGCCGTCACGCTGCATGGGGGCGCCTCCTGATACGCGAAGGTCGCGGAGTCGCCTTGGCGCGTCCAAGTGCTCGAGCACCGATTATCGGCCTCGGTCACCTGCCAGACGCTGCCAAGTGGATTGGCGCAGCCAGGTGGCCCAGGGCCGATTACCCCACCCCCGTCCAAATCGTCGTTCACCGGTGTTCCTTCACCCGTGTCCTCGGACGCATCGAGTCCACCCGCGGCACCCCCGGAGGAGCCGCTCGAAGGCGCGATCCCAGCCGGCTCGCCCGAAGTGCTGTTGCCCGAGGAAGCGCGGGAACCTGACGTTCCCGACTCTCCGGTCGAGTCATTGTCGGTCGCGGAGTCCGAAGAGCTTCCCGAGGAACCCGAGACGTTATTCCCGCTCGACGACCCCGCAGACTGCCCGGGGTTTGATCCCGACGTTGTCACACTACTGCCGCCCGCTTGGGTGGGACCACAGCCGCCCTGGGCGGCGAGCAGACAAGCCGCAGCGAAAGACGCCACGACCCGGCCCGTTTTTTTGGCGCTCGTGGCGTGACCCACGTTCCTTGCGTGGGTGCGCCGCGCTCGGCGGATCACTCGTTTTGCGGCTGCCTACACTTTGTCGCGGAAAAGTGCGGGCTGCTTTTCGATACCGTATGCTCTCTAGAGCTGTGTTGCGGTGGCGCTCTCTTCGGTGTTCGATTGCTCTCGCGACTGTCGCCCACGCTTCGTGCGCGTTGCGACCGAGCGCCAGTAGCATGTCGAGCAGCGGTACGTCCGGCACTTCGGACCAAGGGGAGTCGTCCGGCCAAGAGCCAGCCCGACCCATGCAAACGTCCGACGCGCAGCCCGACCAGCCGGGTTGCGCACAGGGTGGCCCGGGGGTTTCCGACTGCGGACAGAATAAGGAGAGCTGCTGCACGAGCTCGGTCGTGAGCGGTGGAACGTATTACCGCACGTACGACGTTGGTCCTGCCGCGCAAGGGGAGGGAATCGATCTCCTCGCAGATGGAGGAGATGCCGGGAGCATCGACCCCGCAACGATAAGCAACCTTAAGCTCGACAAATATGATGTGACAGTCGGCCGCTTCCGCCAGTTCGTCAGCGCGTGGAATGGTGGCAAGGGTTGGTTGCCGACCGAGGGTTCCGGCAAGCATGCGCACTTGAACGGCGGAGAAGGGCTCGTCAACAGTGCTAGCCCCGGAACCCATGAGACGGGATGGGTATCATCGAACAACGGCAACGTCGCCCCGACAGACGCCAACTTGACCTCGTGCAGCCCCTACAGCACCTGGACTAGCAGGGCCGGAAGCCAGGAGACCCTCCCCATCAACTGCGTCACCTGGTACGAAGCCTATGCGTTCTGCATCTGGGATGGTGGTTTTCTGCCAAGCGAGGCCGAATGGGAATACGCGGCGGCTGGAGGTAACCAGCAGCGGCAATACCCGTGGGGAGCGACGGACCCCAGCACCGCGAGTCAATATGCAATTTACAATTGTTACTACCCGAGCGGCTCTGGAACATGCACTGGGTTGTCCAACATTGCGCCGGTAGGCACGGCCTCGAAAGGTGCGGGTCTTTGGGGCCAGCTCGATCTCGTCGGCAACGTGTGGCAGTGGATTTTGGACGGGTATGCGCCATACGCGGAATCGTGCGTCGATTGCGCGTATCTCAACGCGATGACCTACTCCGTGATCAGGGGAGGCGGATACGATAATTTGGCCTCGGCTCTATTTCCCTCGCTTCGCGCCAGCTACTCAGGCGAACGCGTTTACTTCATCGGCTTCCGATGCGCGCGGACTCCCTGAAATCAGTAGACAACGTGGCGAGGTCGGCGCCCGGGTCGGGCACGCCAGGCGGGCGGGCGATGCCGGGGACGCGGTAGACGACGGTGGCCCCTTGCTCGTCCATCTCGATGCGAGACACGAGGGCGACGCGCCCGGGCGCGCCGTGACGGCGACCGTGGCGTTCGCGGGACGCGCCGGCGTGGCCCGCAGGTGGGCGGCGCTCAGAACCGCAGCGTCAGCTCCGTCCGGGCTCCCTCGAACGCGGGAAAGAAGCGGCAGATCCCACTCGCGCAGCGAAAGGCACCGCGCTGCTCGCCGACGAAGACGCGCACGTTCGAGCTGCTCGTGAACTTATAGATCACCGAGCCGTTGACGTACGTCCTCGGCTGCCCGCGCAGCGTCGTGTACTCGAATCCCTGTGAGAACACCCATTTGGGCGCCATGCGCACGGCGACGTAGTTCTCGCCCTCGAACCAGTACTGGGCGTTCGCCTCCTCGTCGAGGTTGAACCCCTGCTCCTCGCGGTGGCGGCCCCGCCCCTGGATCTCCACCGACCAAGGGCCGCCCAGGTACTTGGCAATCGAATACTCGAGGTGCTGCTCGCGGTACTGGAACACGCCGTCCCGGCGCGTATCGTCGCGCACCCCGGCCGACGCGAACGCGTGGCTCAATCGTTCGTCGAAGGTGTACTCGAAGCCGGCGACGCCGTCCCACACCACGTCCTCAACACTGCTGGCTGGCGTGTTCGGCGCCGGCAGCGTCCGCCCGAGCTGGTCGCACTGGCCGTTCGGCTGCTCCGTCTCCGAGTAGGCGTAGACGCCCTGCGCGTAGAGGAGCAGGTCGCGGCCGACGTTCACGTCCTCCCGAAGGCGCCCTCCCTCGACGCAGGCGTTGAAGTCCCCCGTCCCCTCGGCGTCAAGCATGTTGAACGACTCGGCGGGCGGCAGAAACGAGTAGGCGACGATGGCGAACTCGGGCGCGCGCTGCCCGACCGACGCCGCGACGGTGTAGAAGTTGCGGTTGCTCTTCACCTCAAGCGTCGTCGACGCTTTGCCGACGTCGAACGAGAGGGCGGCGTAGAGGGCGTTGCCGTTCAGGTTCGTGTTCTGACCCGGGATGTCGTCCTCGCGCTGCTGGACGGCCGCCTCGACGTAAAGCGTGCCGTGCCCCCAGAGGCTCGGGACCTCCAGCGACTCGCCGGCCATCGTGATGTCCTTCGCTTGGAGTCCGCGCGGAACGGGGTTGAGCGAGCGCAGCCACGTGTCGGTATCGCTCGGATCGCAGGTGCCGAACGTCACCGTCGCCGGGTCGGCGGCGAAGCTCGTCTCGATGTTCCCGTTGGCGTCGTAGTGGTACGGCGCGCAGCGCGTGAAGCGCACGAAGTGCGTCGAGAGCGTGACCGGCAGGCCGCGGCCGACCTGCATGTCGAGGCCGACGACGCGGTCGCTGCCGAACGTCGCCTGCGCCACGTCGCCGGGAGCCAGGTTGTCGGTCACCCACAACGCGCGGCCGGTCGCCTCGTCGACGCGCGAGGGGTTGGCGAATCCGGCCACCGCGGTGACGGCGAAAGGATCGCGTGTGATCTGCACCTTGCCGCCGCGCACCGTAGTGTCGATCCCCAGCTCGTCGACCTTGCGCATCGACAGCGTCAGCCCGCGTCCGAACTGCACGTACGCGTCGCCGGCGGTCACCTCGACGCCCGGCGCGGTGTAAGTGGCCCACAGCTTCGCGGGGTAGATGGAATTTTGGAAGCGCGACTCGTTGTCGAGGACGATCTGCGGGCGCACCGTCGCTTGGGAGTTGGGATCGTTCGGGTTGGCGGGGTAAGCCGAGAGGCTCTGATCGACGGGCCGCAGTGCGTAGACGGCGGAATCGAGCCGCAGCCCGGCGGTCCAGCGACCCCAGCGCAGGGCCGCGTTCAGGCGATTGACCCAGCCGAACCAACCGCTGTCCTCGAACGTCGTCGGCGGGGGGGCCTGCAAACCGGGCGGCGTGCGCGCCTGGAAGTGCTGCGCGACGATGCTCGTCTCGGTCGCGTCCAGCTGGATCGGGTCGCCCGCGACGACCCCGACGTCGACGGCACGCGCCGGCGCGGCCCAGAACGCGGACCCGAGGACGATCGAGTGCGCGAGACAGAGGAGAGCGCGTCGCACCGCTCGGGGCCCGGCTACGGGGCCGCCGCGGGCTGTGTGGCGGCGAGCTCCTTAGCGACATCGGCCGCGACGAGCTTCTCTTCGCCGGGGTTGTAGCCCTCACGCACGACGGCGATGCGCCCGCTGCGTCCGATGAGGACGGTGAGCGGCATCGATTTCTTGGGGTCGTACAGGCTGGCGATGCGCGAGTCGGCGTCGGTCACGACCGGAAAGTCGGCCTCGAAGCGCCGCAGGAAGGCATGCACGTCCGCGATCGTCTCAGGCCCGTCCATCGCGACGCCCACGACGAGAAGCCCCTTGGTCCTGTTCTCGTCGAACAGCGCTCGCAGGTGCGGGAACTCGGCCTTGCACGGCTCACAGAACGTCGACCAGAAGTCAAGAAGGACGACGTCCTTTCCCAGGTGATCACTCAGGCGGAACGTCTTCCCATCGACGTCGCTCGCCGTGAAGTCCGGGGCGACCATTCCCGGCGACGACGCGCTGGACGCGGGGGCGCCCGCGTCGGTCGCGCCGCCGCAGCCGGCCGCGACGAGCCCGAAGGCCAGGGCCTGAATGCGAGACTTCACTGGTCACCGCACACGGCCGGTATGGGATAGCCGGGCTGCGAGCCGACGAGCGCGAGGGCGGGCTGCAGCTCGGTGTCGATGTCACCCGGCCAACCGGTGCTTGCGCGCAGGATCTCCATCGTCCTCGGATCGATATCGCAGTTCCAGGGTACGGACGCCGTGTTGAAGAAGGCTCCGAACTTCGCGTAGCCCGGATCGAGCACCTCTGTAAAGTTCGACATGTACCTGGATGTCCAGTTGTCGAGATCCGTCGTGGTTGCCGCCGTGCCCATGGTGGGTCCGTCGCCGAGCGCCTGCACGACCACCACTTGCTCGGAGGTGAGCGTTGACTTCGCGGCGACGACGGCCACCGTTTCCTCGTTGCAGGGTACGCACCACACCGCGGCCACGGTGATGTGAAGGAGCTTCAGACGTTTGCCGCAGGGATCGTAATAGTCTGCGAGGGAGACGGTCTGAAGGCCGTTGGATGTGTCCCCGTTCGGGTAGCCCTGAAATGAAAAATTCTGGATTACGCTTCCCGGTGCGCTCCCCGTTCGGGCGTTATGCCCATAACCGTCCGGCGGGCTGGGGTACGGCACCCCGTCCGGATTGAGGGCCGTCGCGGCGTCGCCGTTGCCGGTCGCCGTGTCATTGTTCGACGAGGACGGCCCGCTCTGGCTGCTGCAGGCGAGCGTGCCCGCGAGCGACAACAACACCGCCGTCGCAGTCGCACCTGACGATCGCGTCGAGCAAGCCCGCATCGAAGTCCTCGACGTCCTCCCCGGCTTTCGGGGCGGGGCATCTTTATCCTTGGAACTCAGTCGGTCAAGCGCGCCGGCGTCGGCGTTTTGTCGACGTGGATCCGAGCGCTGTCGCGAAGGGAAACGCCGCGCGAGGCGCGCCCGATTGGGCGTGACAGCGGAGGTGGCGCGGTCCATGCTTCGACATCGTGAGGCGCGCACTCATCCTCCTCGCATTCGCGTCGGCGGCGTGCAGCTCGGGCAGCGGCGCGTCGCCCGGCGTCGGCCCGAGGGATGCGGGGGCCTCCACCCTCGAAGGAGAGGCGGCCGCGGGTAACGCCAGCGACATCCCGACCACCTGCGGCGACGAGACGGACGCGCTCCCCGCCGCATCGACGTGCGTCCTCGAAGCGGAGGGGAAGATCGAGGATCTGTCGGGCGCCCCCTTGAGCAACATCCCCATGACGTTCTGCGGAGCACAGTGCTTCGGCGCGCCGAGCGACAGCAGCGGCGCGTACGCCATCGGCGTCGGGATCTTCCTTCCCACCGCGGACTACGCGATCCATGCCGACGGGCGACCCGATCACGCGGTCGACTACCGGCGCCTGATGGCGAACGAGCCGCCCGTGATCGACGTGACGATGCGCATCCCGGCGCTTCCGCCGAGCAACGTGAACCTTCCCCCGGACGACGCGACGGCGTCGAGCGTCACGGTCGGCGACCTCACGCTCCTTGTCCCGGACAATACGACGTTCGATCTCTCGATTGAGGACTACAAGGTCACGCGCGCGCTACGCGTCGCGCCCGTGCCGCTCGCGAGCGCCCCGAGCTACGCGACTGCCGCGAGCGTGAACGCGATCTACGCGCTCGCGCCCTCGGGGTGCATCCCCACGAACAAGCTCGGGGTCATCCTCAAGAACAGCGCGGGAATCCCCGCGTCGACCCCGGTCGAGTTCCTCGTCCTCGGCGACGACTACAGCTCCGATCCGCCGACCGTCGGTCTTCTTCAGGTGCAGGCCACCGGACACGTCTCGGCGGACGCAACGACGATTCAGACCGACCCAGGGGAAGGGATCAGCGAGCTGACCTGGCTTGCCGTACGAAAGGCGAACTGAAATGCGAAAACCGAACTTTGCAATTTGGGTGGGTGTGGGGGCGCTGGCAGCTGTGTCCGTCGGTTGCTCGAGTGGCGGTTCGAACAGCAAGAATCCCGTCGGATTGAGCGGCAGCTCGGGCAACGGCGGTTCGAGTGGCAGCGGGTCGGGCAGCGGCGGCTCGAGCGGCAGCGGGTCGAGCGGCGGCAGCCCGGGCGGCAGCGGGTCGAGCGGCGGCAGCACCTCGCCCAGCGGGTCCAGCTCGGCCGGCAGCGGTTCGAGCGGCGCCGCGTCGAGCGGTGCGGGCGGCGGGTCGAACTCGGGATCGACGATGTCGGGGTCGGGATCGAGCAGCGGGGGCGCGGCCGACGGCGGGACGCCGTCGACGACGTTGGCGGCGTATCCGAGCGGGCCGTATTGTACGCCGGCGGGTCCAGGAAACGGGCACCTCCCCGACAGTCCAGGATGCGTGTTGCCACCGACCATTCCGCCGGACAACACGCTGTGGATGGGCTACGTGGACAACGACGCGAACGAGCTCGCGACCATGGAGCCGTACACCACGTACTCGTTCGGCGACGTGTTCAACTACGCCCAGCAAAATGGCAAGAAGTACCTCATGGTCAACCTCGCCGAGTTCACCTGCCCGGGGTGCGGCGAGAGCGCCGCGGAGATGAGCGTGACCGACGACGCCGGCGTCACCGCGGCTGCGGAGGTCGTGCACGCGGGCGGAATGGTCATCGAGATGCTCGAGTCGGTGAATTTCGCTACCGCGGCGACGCAAATGCAGCTCCAGTCGTGGATCAGCGATCCGACGGCTACCGAGGGCCCTCATGCCTTCTTCGTGACGGTCGTGGGAGACCCCCCGACGTCCTCCGGCACGCCGTCCTTTAACTTCTTCGGTCGGCGTGACCAGGCGTACATCGTCGACCTGACGACGATGACGATTGTCAAGTACATCGACGGGAGCACGGGCCCGACGACCAATGGGACTGGCAACAGCGGCCCCCAGGCGATGGCGTACATGCACATGCTGCTCGGCAAATGAGCCTGCGGTAAGGACCCTCGGCCGTTTTCCGTGGTCGTCGTTGACGGCATCATCGAGACACGAACCACCGCAGGCGCATCGCTCCGGACGCGTCGGTACCAAACTGGGAGGGGGTTACCGGATCGAGGCAGTCGTACGGCTGGCAGATCTCGTTGCCGGCGTCCGGGGAGGTGCCCTGAGAACAAGAGAAGGCGATCGTGTAGGGAGTCCCGCACTGTCCAGAAATTCGTGGCCGTGGATTCTCGCATGATTTAGCGCCAAACCGCGGGCTTGAAGATATGGCCGGGTGCAGGCAGCCTTGGCGCGATCCCGATGCTCCCGGCGCCGCTCCAGTTCATCGTCGCGATGTTCGCGTACGCGATCAACGAGCGGATGGCCCGGAGGGTCGGCTACTTGCGCGAGGAGGTTCGGGTTCTCAAGGAGGCCCTTGCGGCTGCAACCGGTAAGAGCCACATCGACTTGAGCGCGGAGCAGCGGCGCCGGTTGGCGCTAAAGGGCAAGGAACTCACGGCGGAAGAACGCAGGGCCTGCTGCCAGATCGTGCGCCCAAAGGCGATCCTCGCCTGGTTCCGTCAGCTGGCCGCGCAGAAGTACCGCCGAACGTCGCCGCGTAGCTCACCGATGGATCCATGGGCGGCTCGGGCGGCGCAGCGTAAAACATCAGGAGCGAAAGCGGCGTCGCCAAGCCAATTGCCGTGCCAGAGCATCGCAGGACCTCGCACCAGTGCTCGCCAAGGCTATTCATCGTCAAGATCGTCCTGCTGTTTGGTGAAGACGAGGCTGACGCCGGACATCGGAGTGAAGATGGTGAGAGTCGATGCCGTCGCGGTGAACACGCTGCTTGCGCTCGCCACGGACGACGGAGGGCATGTCACGCTTGGCGTCATCTGGTTGCCCTGCACCGAAACGGTGAACGAGACGGTGGACCGCATCCCCGATCCCGTGGTCACTTCTTGCCAGCAATCTCCGGCAATCATCAGGGTCGCCGAAGAGGCTAACTGCGAGCATCCGGCTACTCCGTAAAAGGTCGCCGCTGTCAGAACGTAGGTGCCGTTGGCGATCGTGCCCCCATCGCCCGTGGGGACCGCGTCAGATGTGCACGTCTCAGTGACGCTGGGTCCGACATCATCGATGGCATTGCAGGCGCCCCCGGCGTCTGTCCCGCAAGCGCCAGCGCCGGTCCCTGCTTCGTTGGCGTCGGGAGCGCTTCCGCTTCCGCACGCAGCCAGCGACGCGACGCATGTTGCGCCCAGCCAGCGACCGACAGTCAGCCGACTTCCCACACCGCTATTCCTCATCGAAAACGTCCCCAGCCCATGGCTCGCGTCAGCGCCCCGCAGGCGAGCCGATAGCAGCCCCAGTAACGCGCGCCATGTATCCGTCCCAATCCCAGAGCATCCCTGGATCGGTGTGATGATGGCTTCCGCCGTAGCGATGCTCGGCTGCACAGCTCGATGGCAAGGCGTCGCAGGGGGGCGCGTCTAGATCCAGTAGGACTCCGTCCGGCACTTGATAATGCCCGATGACATGAGTTCGGTCTGCGACGATGCCATACTTCTTGACCAGATGCGCCACGAGCTGCGCGCTCGCCACGTATTCCGGTTCGGTGGAAGGATCCGCCAGGGTGCCCACGTGCTCGATGCCGAGCGAGTGAACGTTGACGAAACGATTGCCCGCGTGCCAAGCCACATAGCGCTCGGGGATGAACTGCGCGATGTGACCGTCTCGACCAACGAGATAGTGAACGCTCTTTCCGGGATCCAGGCGCAATTTCGCAACGCTGCTGTCCCAGTCCGGGTCCTCGGTGGTGTGCAAAACGATGGTATCGATGGCGCGCGCGTCGTCGGAAGCATCGCACTTGCCATCGCACTCCGTGCTGAGCCATTCCGCGCCGGGGTACTCCGTCCGACCCAGACTTCGCGATGACGAATCGACGCTCCTCAGGGGTGCAGTCGCGCTTCCGCAATCGGTGGCTAGGGCGGCGCAAAGCACTGCGGCAAATACCTTACGCAAAAGATGAAGGGAGGAATGCGATTGCCACTCCAAGGAGCACCACCAAACCAAACACGATACTCGTGAGGACGCGCACTCGGAGCCAACCTTTGTCGCGCATCTCTTTTGCTTTGTGTTCGTCGAGCTTCACATATCCGTCCAATGCCTCCACTTTCTCGCGATCGAGAGCAGCGAAACCCGCATGCATCTTGGCACGACTCGAATGCGCAATGGTGAGGAGGATGCCGAGCACGCCGACAAGAACCACGAACGCTCCCAACACGCCGCACAGACCCCGTAGACAGAATGACTGGACCGGCCTTCGCGCAAGGGCGCGGATTACGCTGGCAGCTGGAAAGCAAGTCGGCGCAGAGCCGCATGCGGGAGGCTGGTCC
>Ga0209274_10001280_pt1 | contig 13050 bp, 11 predicted proteins | sample HubBroMetageREF1_FD_188343 | JGI IMG/M metagenome (GOLD analysis project Ga0209274, IMG submission 188343) | Reference soil microbial communities from the Hubbard Brook experimental Forest, New Hampshire, USA - Hubbard Brook CCASE Soil... | ecosystem: Environmental > Terrestrial > Soil >...
GCCCAAATCGCGGACCGAATGTATGCGAGCCCGAAGCTCGAGGTCGTTCTCGTTGGCGCGAACGCGCTCGACGTGCAGGGAGGCGCGGTGATCGTCCCGGGAATGCGGCTCGAGATCCCCGCGCCGGGTCATCGCACGATTTTGGCCGGGGAAACGTGGGCGGAGCTCGCGCTGACCTGGCTGGGAAGTGGCGATACGGCCAGGGCAGAGATGCTCGCCATCTCGAACCACGGTGTACCTTGGGTGCCTCCCACGGAAGGGCAGGAGATTGAGATCCCGCCGGTCATCACGTACATCGCGGGCGAGTCGGAGACCGTCAATTCGATCGCGGCCCGCTTCTGGGGCGATCCGAATCGTGGCTGGGAGCTCAATCCGTACAATCGTCGCGAGGGAGTGGTGGTGAAACGCGGTGAGGTGGTCCTCGTGCCTATGCCAAGTCTCAAGCTCACGGACGAGGGCAAGGAAGAAGCCAAGGCCGCTGCGGCCCGTGGTGCGACGGTCGCGGGGGCCGCGCTCGAGCAACAGAGGAGAGCCGACGCGGATCTTCCCCTCCTTCTCGCGGACGTCCGCTACGGCCGCTACGGCGAAGCCGTCGCGCGTGGCAACCGCGTTCTGGGTGGTGGGTCGCTCACGCGATTGCAACTCGCGACCGTGCACCGGTCCCTGCTCGAGGCTTACGTCGCCATCGACGCTCGAGCCGAGGCGACTGCGGCATGCGCGGCATGGAGAGCGAGCGATCCGAGCGCCGCGCTGGATCCGGTGCGGATGTCACCCAAGATCCTCGCCGCGTGCACGGCGAACTAGCGCCTGCCACCGCTCCGGAACTACCCACGCCTCGCGGCGAAAAACGAGATTGCGCCCGCGGCAGAGAGCCTCGATCGCCGAGGGGGTCGTGGGTTCTTGGCAGGTCGTGAGGCCGAGCCCGTGGGCAAGCTCGCCCACGATCTCCTCCGCTCGCACGCCAGCCTCGCGCAGCGCGCGAATCGTCGCGCCGAGCGTTCGCTTTTCCAGCCGCATTCCGCCCGTGACCACGACGAGTGGAACGTGCGCGTAGCGTGGCGGATGCCCGCCGAGCGTGCGGGCGAGCCAGATCTGCCGTGGCGTCGATGCGACCAGATCGGCGCCGCGCACGACGTCCGTGATTCCCATCGCGAGATCGTCGACCACCACAGCGAGCTGGTAGGCGAACGCGCCGTCGCCTCGTTTCAGCACGAAGTCGCCCACGTCGCGATCCAGTCGTTGAGACACAGATCCCATGATTTCGTCCTCGTACCCCACGACCTCCGAAGGCACGAGGACCCGCAAGGCCGGCGGCCGTTTCATGGTGCGCGAGGGGTCCTTGTGACGACAAGCGCCGGGGTACACCGCCTCCTCGCCGGCATGGGGCGCAGCAACCGCCCGAGAGATCTCCGCGCGAGAGCAGTCGCACGGGTACACGAGCCCGCGGCCTGACAGAAGCGCGATCGCGGCCTCGTAGCGATCGCTGCGCGCGCTCTGCCTCACGGGTCCGTCCTCCCAATCGAGGCCGAGCCATCGAAGGTCTCTCAGGATACTCGGCTCCGATCGTGGATCGGCGCGCGCCGGGTCCAAGTCTTCGATTCGAAGCACCGTGGTGCCGTGGACGCGGCGGGCCACCACCCACGAGGCGAGCGCGGTCCAGGCACCGCCAAGGTGCAACTCGCCTGTGGGCGATGGCGCGAACCGGGTGCGTACCCGCCGCTCGGTCACGTCGGGGACGCGATCGCTTCCACTCGAGACTTGGCCCCCAAGAGCCATACGAGCAGCGCCTTCTGCACGTGAAGGCGGTTCTCGGCCTGATCCCAGACGCGCGACCGGGGGCCCTCGAGGGTCGCCTCGTCGATCTCCTCGCCACGATGGGCGGGAAGACAATGAAGAACCATCGCCCCGGCGTTGGCCGTCCGCAGCATCTCTTCGGTCACCGTCCAGCCCGAAAGGGCCGCCAAGCGTTCGCGCGTTTCAGCCTCTTGGCCCATGCTCGTCCAGACGTCGGTGTTCACCACGTCGCATCCGGCGACGGCTTGCTCCGGCCGCAGCACTCGGGTCACGTGCGAACCGGCACGGGCCAGCTCGGCGGCTGGCGGTCCGTAAGCCGACGGCCCGGCGAGCACGAGGTGAAAGTCGAAAAGCGTCGCAGCCTCGAGCCAGGATCGAGCCATGTTGCAACCGCAGTCGCCGACGAACGCGATCGTCCTTCCTCGCACGCTGCGGCCCCACTGCTCTTCGACCGTGAACACGTCGCAGAGCACTTGAAGCGGGTGTCCATCGTCCGAGAGAGCGTTGACGACGGGCACGCTCGCCATGGCCATTTCGACGAGTCGCGATGTTTCTGACGTGCGGTACACAATCGCATCGCAGTAGCGCGAGAGCACGCGCGCCGTGTCGCGAATGGGTTCCCCCCGGCCGAGCTGGCTTCCCTGAAGCCCCAACACCACCGGATGCGCTCCCAGCTGGGCGCATCCGACTTCGAACGAAACGCGCGTCCGCGTGCTCGCCTTCTCGAGAACGATGGCAACACCGCGCCCGGCGAGGACTCCCGCTTGCGAGCCGACGGGTTGGCGCTTCAGAAGCGTCGACAATCCGAGCACCTCGCGGGCCTCAGCGAGCGACAAATCGGAAAGATGAAGAAAGTCTCGCTTAGGCATCGATCGATTCGGACTCCAGGCGTTCGGCAAAGACGCGCGCGGCGAGAAGCTCGAGCGTTCCGTGCGCCTCCGCCTTTGCGAGCAGCATTCGAGACCGCTTCCGCAGCCAGGCGACTTGAGCGTTGACCGAGCGCGGTCCCGTTCCACCCACGCTCTCTTTCGCGGCCACGGCCGTCTCTGGGTCGAGCGCACGAAGGGCATCGGCATCGAGGAGCGGGTGAACCGCCTGCGCCCGGCTCGCGTCGATCGCGCGAAGGGCGACGCCGTCGTCAACGGCCATGGCCACGAGCGCGCCCACCGCCTTGTAGGCCTCCCGAAACGGCACCCCTCGCCGTACCAGGGCTTCGGCGAGATCGGTCGCCTGCGTGAAGCCCTCGGCGAGCGCCTGTTTGCCGCGCTGCGCGTCGAATCGAACGTGCGGAAGGGACAACGACACTGCCCGCACGCAACCTCGCGCAAGGGGGCCGGCCTCGAGGAGTGCCGGGCGGTCTTCCTGCTGGTCCCGGTTGTATCCGCTCGCCAGGCCTTTCATCAGACACAGAAGCGCGATCACGTGGCCGGTTGCACGCGCGCTCTTGCCGCGAATCAGCTCGAAGACGTCCGGATTCTTCTTCTGCGGCATCATGCTCGAGCCCGCCGCGATGGCGCTACCGAGCTTCACGAGGGCGAACTCGCTCGTGGAAAAGTCCACGAGGTCGCTTGCGACACGGCCGAGCGCCAAGAGCGTGCGCGCGCTCGCCCATGTCCAGTCGAGGGCAAAATCCCGATCGCCGACCGTGTGCAACGCGTTCTGCGTCGGCACCCACGGTGAAAAGAGCTGCGCGACGAACGCCCGATCGATGGGCAGAGACGTGCCCGAGCAGGCGCCACTGCCGAGCGGCATCTCGAGCTGATCGAGCGCGAAAATAATCGTGTCCGCGGCGCGCGCGAGACCGACGGCCCAAGACGCCACGAGAAACCCCGCGGTCACCGGCTGCGCGCGCTGCCGGTGTGTGTATGCCGGAAGCAGGACCGCCTCCTCGAGGGACGCGCGCTGCGCCAATTGATCCACGAGGTCGGCAACCTCTCGCAGCAACCCAGTGGCTTGGTCGCGCACGTGGAGCCGCAAATCGAGGGCGACTTGATCGTTGCGCGAGCGGGCCGTGTGCAGCCGCGCCGCCACGGTTCCGATCCGCTTGCCGAGCTCGCTCTCGACAGCCATGTGAACATCTTCTTCGTTGTCGGGCAGATTCAGAGTTCCGGCGCAGGCTTCGTCGTAGAGCGCGCGAAGCGCGTCTCGAAGGATCCGTGCGTCGCTTTGAGCGACGATGCCCGTGCGCGCGAGCATCGTGACGTGGGCCGCGCTACCGACCAGGTCTTCCCTCAGCAGCGCGCGGTCGTCGGTCAGAGACGAGGACCACCCCAGGAGCTCCGGGAGCATCCCTTCTGCGCCGGTTGCGCGTGTGCGCGCGATGCCAGACATGGGAAGAGCACTCGTCTAGTGTGCTCTCTCGAAGTTGTCACGTTGCGGCGAGGCTTGGCAACGCGTCGCGCCCGAGAGCGGGAGAGCCGCCAAGCCGCGAGAAATCGGAGAGTTTGGGCCGTGGACTCCAGGTCCCCCGACCAAATCCTCAGTCTCTTGGCGGTCTCCCCTTCCTCGGCTTGGCAGCCGTCGCTCTCACGCGCTATCGAGCCAGAAATTCGCGGACTCGGCGTAGCAGCGTGGCCTGGTTGAACGGCTTTTCGATTGTAGCGCTCTCGATGCGGTCGAGGAAAGCTTGGGCGCGGGGGGTAAACGCGCCGCCCGTCAGAAACAGCATCGTGCGCGCTTGCTTGGGATCGATTTCGACGAGGGCGTCGTAGAGATCGATGCCGGTGAACGACGGCATCATCAAGTCGCAAAGGACGAGGTCGAAGCGCTGCCCGCTTCGAAAGCGCTCGAGCGCGGCTCGGGCGCTCGCATCGCACGTCACGTCGTGCTCCACGCCCAGAATCTGAGCGACGACTTTGAGGATGAGCGGCTCGTCGTCGACCACGAGGACCGAGCTGCGACTCCGGCCGATCAACTCCGCGCGCGCACCCCGTGGGGCGGTGGCGGGCAGGGCCCGCTCCGACGCTCGAGGTGGCATGCCGCGAATCGACTTCATGCCCAGCGCCGTCCACGGTACACATGGAGCCCCGCCGCGGGAAGGGGTACCGCTCGCGCCTAAGCGCGTGTATGCCCCATTCATGGCTCGTATTCACCGCAGGCTGCCTCCCCGGGGCACGCGTATCGGTATCGCTTTCTCGGGCGGTCTCGACACACGCTGCGCCGTCGCATGGATGTCACGTCAAGGACTCGACGTCTTTGCCTATACCGCCGACCTGGGGCAGCCGGACGAATCGGACGTCTCGAACATCCCGCCCATCGCGATCGGGCACGGGGCGAGAGCCGCGCGCCTCGTCGATTGCCGTGAGGCCCTCGTTCGCGAGGGGGTTTGCGCCGTGCAATGCGGTTCGTTTCATCTCTCGAGCGGCGGAAAGAAGTATTTCAACACCACCCCGCTCGGGCGCGCCGTCACCACCACGGCCCTCGTTCGCGCGATGCGCGAAGATGGGGTGAACGTCTTCTCCGACGGGAGCACGCACAAGGGCAACGACATTCAACGTTTCTTTCGCTACGGGGTCTTGGTCAACCCGTCTCTCGAAATCTACAAGCCCTGGCTCGACCGCGCGTTCGTGGAGGCGTTCGGTGGCAGACGCGAGATGAGCGCGTACCTCGCGTCGGTCGGGCTGCCGTACACGATGGCCAGCGAGAAGGCTTATTCGACCGACGCCAACGTCTTGGGAGCCACGCACGAAGCCAAGGACCTCGAGCGCCTCGATCGAAGCATGCACATCGTGGAGCCCATCATGGGCGCCGCGCACTGGCTGCAAGATGTCGCCATTGCCCCCGAAGAGCTCAGCGTCGAGCTCGGGCGAGGGGTTCCGGTGGCGCTGAACGGGAAGACGTTCACCTCGACTTTCGAGTGCTTTCAGGCGCTCAATGCGGCCGGGGGGCGCCACGGTCTCGGGATGAGCGATCAAATCGAGAACCGGGTGATCGAGGCCAAGAGCCGAGGCGTGTACGAAGCGCCGGGGATGGCGCTCTTGCACATCGTCTACGAGCGCATTCTCAGCGCCGTGCACAACGAGAACACCACCGACCTCTATGCAACGATGGGTCGGCGCTTGGGGCGTCTGCTCTACGAGGGGCGCTGGTTTGACCCCGAAGCGCTCCTGGTGAAGGAGGCCCTCACGCGATGGGTGGCGCCCGCGGTGACGGGGAAGGTGACTCTGGAGCTCCGGCGCGGCGACGACTACACGATTCTGGACACGCAAGCCGCACGCAGCGCGTACGAGCCAGACAAGCTGTCGATGGAGCGAACGGCGAGCGCGTTCACTCCCGAGGACCGCGTGGGAGCTCTCGAGATGCAGTCGCTCGGTGTTCTCGACAACCGCGAGCTCCTGCTTCACTTCGCGAAAGTTCTTGGCCCTGGAACGAGCGGGGTCGGCGATTGGCTTCTCGGCGACGGTAGCGACGACGAGTGATTCCGCTCAATCCCGTCGCACGAGCGTCCCCACGCCGCGATCCGTGAAGAGCTCGGCGATGACCGAGTGCGCGGCTCGCCCGTCGAGAATGTGAACGCTCGCGACGCCCCCTTCGATGGCGCGAAGCACGCTCTTCGCTTTCGCGACCATTCCACCCCGCACCACCCCGCCCTCGATCTTCGCGCGAAGCTCGCTCGCCGTGAGCTCACTCACGAGCTCTCCATTTTCGAGGATACCCGCGACGTCCGTCAGATAAATCAGCTTCTCGGCCTTCAGGGCAATCGCGATCTCCGCCGCCGCCGAATCTGCGTTGATGTTGTAGCCCTCGCCGTCCTCGCCGAGACCCACGGGCGACACCACCGGCACGTAGTGCTTGTCGAGCAGCACCTCGAGAAGCTCCTGATTCACGTGGGTGACCTCGCCCACCATCCCGAGGTCCCGCCCGTGCTCGCCGACGAGCTTCCGCGCTCGTAGAAGCCCCGCGTCCTTTCCCGAGACGCCCACGGCGTGCGCGCTCTGCTGATTGAGCAGCGAGACGAGCTCCGTGTTGATCTTCCCCGTCAGGACCATTTCGACGACCTTGACGTCTTCCCGACCGGTCACCCGAACCCCGTCGACGAACTCGCTCTTGCCCATGCCGAGCGTTTCCATCGTCTGCGTGATCTCGGGGCCTCCTCCGTGTACGACCACCGGTAGAAGCCCCGCCGTTCGCAGCAAATTGATGTCGTTTGCGAAGCTCGCCTTGAGCGAATCTTTCACCATGGCGGCGCCGCCGTATTTCACGACGGCGCGCTTGTTCGTGAATCGAGAGATGTAGCTCAGCGCCTCGACGAGCAGGGCGCGTTTGAAGCCTGGACTGTAGTTGGTGAGTCGGTCATCGCGCGCCACGGTGCCGTCGGGCGAAGCGTGCGTCAGGCTCGTGTAATCCGCGTTGATCTTGACGTAATCGTAGCTGAGGTCGCATCCCCAAGCCGTGGCCTGGCAGCTGCCCTCGGCCAGACCTACTTCGATGCGTACGAACGGCTCGCGCATCTTGGCCCGGAGGGCGAGCACGTCGACGCTCGCTGGCGCGCGGCCGTCGTATACGCAGACGCCTTGAACGCGAACGATGGCCTGGGTGGGGTCGATCGACCACCGCTGTGAGCCGACGCGCGCGCCGACCACGGCGAGCACGCGCCCCCAGTTGGGGTCGGCCCCGAAGATCGCGGCCTTCACGAGATTCGACCCGACGATCGATCGCGCCAGATCGCGCGCGATGTCCACGTCGGGTGCGCCGGCCACGCGCACTTCGACGAGCTTGGTCGCGCCGTCGCCGTCCTCGGCGATTTCACGCGCGAGCTCGACGCAGACGCCTTCGACGACCTCGCAGAGCGCCGCGTGCTCCGGGGTACCCTCTTCGATGATCGAATTTCCGGCGAGGCCGTTGGCCATGGCGAAGACCGCGTCGTTGGTGCTCATGTCGCCGTCGATGGCGACCATCTCGAAACTGGTCTTCATGGCGCGCGAAAGCGCGGATTGCAGAGCCTGGGGCGTCACCGCGACATCCGTCGTGATGAACGCGAGAGCCGTCGCCATCTCGGGCGCGATCATGCCGCTGCCCTTCGCAAAGGCTGAGAAAGTCGCCTCGACGCCGCCGACCAGCAGCGTCCGGCTGGCCAGCTTGACGCGGGTGTCGCTTGTCATCACCGCCTGCGCGGCCAGCTCGATCGCGGGACCTCGTCCGGCGGCCAGCGCGGGAGCTGCGGCGACGAGCTTTTGAAAGGGGAGGCGAACGCCGATGATGCCGGTCGATGCGCAAACGACGGCGTCCGGCTGGATCCCCAGGGCTTGTGCCATCGCGGCGCACACGGCCACGACGTCACTCTCTCCGTCCGGACCCACGAGCGCGTTCGCGTTCCCGCTGTTGGCCACGATCGCCTGCAAACGCGTTGCCGGCAGGCGCGCCGCGGCATGGCGAACGGGTGCTGCGCGGGCGGCGTTCACCGTGAAGCATCCCGCGGCCGCGCAGGGCGCGTCGCTGAAGACCAAGGCCAGATCTTTGCGGGCCGCTTTGATTCCGCAGTTGATCCCGGCGTACGAGAATCCTCGCGGGGTCTTCACCCTCCTGCCTCCGTCACGGGGAGACTCGGTGCAGGCCGTCGAGGCCCGCGCGCTCGTTCCACCCGTTCATCAAATTGAGATTTTGCACGGCTTGGCCCGCGGCTCCCTTGAGAAGATTGTCGATCGCGCCGACGGCGATGACGACCGCGTCGTCGGCCGTGGCGCCGACGTAGCAATCGTTGGTGCCGACGACGCGCTGGAGCCTGACCTGGTCGGGCGGACGCGCTCTGACGAACGGGGTCGATGCGTAGCTGTCGGCCAAGCACTGCGCGACGCGCGGGGCGTTCGCCCCCGGGCGTGGCCGCCCGTAGCAGGTTGCGAAGAGGCCACGCTTGAGAGGCAAGAGATGCGCAGTAAACGTCACCGAAGCCGTCTTGGCGAGTCGCGTGAGAGAGCGGAGGATTTCGGGCGTGTGTTGGTGGGCGAGGACTCTGTAGGCGCGCAGGTCTTCGTCGACCTCCGCGAACGAGTAGGCGTCACCGCTTTGCCGCCCCGCTCCTGTGACCCCACTCTTCGCGTCGACGACGATGCCTTCGGGCTCGACCAAGCCCTCGCGGACCAGGGGTGCGATTGCGAGAAGGGCGGCCGTCGGGTAGCAGCCGGGGTTGGCCACGATAGCCCCCTTGGGCGGGGTGCCGAACAGCTCGGGTAGCCCGTAGTGGGCTCGAGGTAGCCAGGTGGGCGCCGCGTGATCGAATCCGTACCAGCGGGGGTAGCTCTCCGCCTCAAGCCGAAAGGCCCCCGACAGGTCGACGACCTGCTTGCCGCGCTCGGCGAAGGAGGGCGCGAGCCGCATGGAAACGTCTGCGGCCGTGGCCAGGAGCACGGCGTCGCAGGTGTCGGCTTGTTCGACCGCGGCGGCGTTCGGAATGAACCGGATGGGGTCGTCGAAGTGGATCCCGAGCTCGTCCGCGACGGATTCGCCGCCGCGCTTGTCGCTGGTCGCGAACGCCAACTTCGCGTGAGGGTGCATGGCGATAAGCCGCGTGGCCGCCGCGCCCGAGTATCCGGACGCGCCCACGACGCCCACACGCAGTCGGTCCATTTCCAGGGAGCGATCTACCCCAACTCAGGCGAAGCTGCAGCCTAAGCCTGAAGGGGAGGCCGCGGGCCCGCGAGACCGCGCTGAAGAACGTCCGGCAAGGCTCGTGGCGATTTCCCCCTCTATATCCTTGGAGACTTGGCGGCTTGGCGGTCTTCTCCCCTTGCCCGCGAACCGCCGTGGTTGACACCGCGCTAGCCTCCTTGCAACGATCGCGGCCGTGGTAGGCTCTTTGCGCGTGGAAGTCGCCGGCGAAACGAACGTCGGCATGAAGCGGACGCACAACGAGGACAATTTCTCGATTATCGAGGAGAGCGGTCTCTATATCGTCGCGGACGGCATGGGGGGCCACGCCTCGGGAGAGATCGCCAGCAAGATGGCGGTCGATTCGATGCGCGAGTTTTTTGCGCTGACGGCCAACGATCCCGAGCGAACGTGGCCCTACAAGATGGACCGCTCGAAGGGCTACGAGGAGAATCGGCTCGTTACGGCGATCAAGCTCGCGAACCTTCGTATTTTCGAGAGCGCCCAGCACGATGCCCGCCAGCGCGGGATGGGCACGACGATCGTGGCGCTCTTCGCCGTCGAGGACGGCGTGTACCTCGCTCACGTGGGCGACTCGCGAGTCTACCGGATGCGCGACGACCGGCTCGAGCAGCTCACCGAAGATCACTCGCTGCTCAACGACTACATCAAGATGAAGCGGCTCACCCCCGAGGAGATCGCGAACTTTCCGCACAAGAACGTCATCGTGCGCGCGCTCGGAATGAAGGACACGGTCAAGGTCGACACGCGGCTCGAGCAGCCCCGCGCGGGCGACGTCTATTTGCTTTGCTCCGATGGCCTATCGGGCCCAATAACCGATTCCGACATGCTGGACATTCTCGGTGGCACGCGCGACCTCAAGATGGCCGCTTCTCGACTCATCGCGAAGGCAAACCAGAACGGCGGGCCCGACAACGTCACGGTCGTTCTGGCGCGTTGGGTGTAGGGTCCCTCTCGAAGTGTAGGGCGTACACGAAATGCCGTTCTTGGTTGGCCTCGTGGAGGCCGAGTCGCAGTCCCCGATAGGCGGCGAGCACACAGCGGCCGAGCTCGGAGCTCGCCATGTCCGTGCTGCCGGGCGAGACTTCGGCAATCTCTCCGTGGACGTCGATCCGGAACAGGAGCTCGATGCGTCCGCCCACTTGCGGGTCCACGACGAGGGCCTGCGCGTAACACTGCTGGGCAGCCGGCCAGACTGACTGAAGCGATCGACGTATCTCCGCGGCTCGCGCCACGGGCACGGAGACCGCGACGGGCTCGTCGCCCGTTGCCAGCGCGACGTCTGTCGCTGCCGTCGCTATCCCCGCGCCCGGCGCAAACGAAATCTGACGCGCTTCGCGTGCCACGCAGGCCATGACGGTTCTGTCGTGGAGCGTCGCCCGGGTGACGGCCGATTGCACGACCTGGCCGCTCGGCGCTATCGCGAGCGCCAGCGAGACCCTGCCCGCCAGCTCTTGGTCACGACGGAGCCCGTCCTCGTAGCAGCGCCGAAACGGCCAGTATCCGGCATCGCGAGCGATTCGCTGAAGGTCCGCCGCCGCCGCGCCCTGCGCGTCGAGCACGTCGATGACGATCCGCGGGTCGGGATGGTAGGGCTTCCCCGGACGGCGTCTGGCCCTCGCTCGCACAGGCCACGCCATGGCCGGCTTGGTACCGTGGGAAATGTGGGCGGGGGGCTCGTCGACGAGCACCACGCTCTGCGGCGCCGGGCCCATGTCCGGGGCGTCGCCCGAGCCGCCGGAGTCGGTCACGTCGGGCGTGGCCGGTTCGCGGCTTGCGGCGGAGGCCTCGCTTGCGTCGGGCCTCGGAGCGGCAGCCGCGGCATCTCGTGGGAGCTCGGCGACTTCCGGCGCCAGGGTCGAGACGCTCGTGCCGACGGGGTTGCCCGCCGCGCACGCTCCCGTGCATGTCGCCAGGCCGATAGAGAAGGCCCACGGGGTCACGGCTCCGGAAACCCAGCCTCAACTCGCCACCCCGCTGGCTCTCGGGCGCACGAGACGCTCGCGTGCTCGCTTTGGGGGTCTTCGCCGAAAACGTCGACGATCGCCCGGTCGCCGACCACGGTGGACCGCATCGCCTTGGGTCGAAATGCGACCCCGAAAAGCCCGGGGGCGAGCATGTCCAACGGCTCGACGTGACGTCCCTGGAGCTGGCTCGCACGCCGCGCTCGCTCCCTCAGATTGGCGCGCGAGACCGGGCCGAGAAGGTCGTAGACCCGCCGCATCGCGGTGAAGTCGTCGGCCGAGCTCTCCATCTCGTCGATGAACACGCGCACGGCGCCTTCGGGCGTGGCGTCGCGTGGGGCGTGACTGCACGCGCACGTCAGCGCGGCCGCGAACAGAACGGCGCGGCGCGCGGGACTCACGACGAGCGCACCTCGGCTCCGACGCCCATCGCGGCCCGCACCTCTTGCATCGTCTTCTCGGCGATGCTTCGCGCAGTCGAAGCGCCGTCGAGCAGTGCTTCGCGGACGCCGCGCGGATTGGCCTCGATCTCGGCACGCTTTGCGCGAAGCGGGGTGAGCTCGCGATCGAAAGTGTCCATGAGCACCTTCTTGCAGTCGACGCATCCGCGCTGCGCCGTAGTGCACTCCTTGTAGGTGAGCTCCACCTCTTCGGGTGTCGAAAGGGCCTCGTGCATCGTGTAGATGTTGCAAACCTCAGGACGTCCGGGGTCGCTTCTGCGAAGACGCTGAGGATCGGTGAAAGCGCCCTTCAGCTTTCCCCAAAACGCGGCCCGCTCCTCGAAGAGGCCAATGGTGTTGCCCTTCGACTTGCTCATCTTGCCTTGTCCGTCGAGACCCATAATGCGCGGCGCTCGTGAGAGGCGGGCCTGCGGCTCGGGGAACGTGGGGCCGAATCGATGGTTGAACCGGCGCGCCGTATCTCGTGCGAGCTCGAGGTGCTGAAGCTGGTCCTCTCCGACCGGCACGAGGTTGGCCTTGTAGAGCAGCACGTCGGCGGCCATGAGCACGGGATACGTGAAGAGGCCGACGAGGACGTGCTCCTTCCCCTCGCTCTTTTCTTTGAACTGCGTCATCCGCTGCAAATCGCCGAGCGGCGTGACGTTGGCGAGGTACCAAGCGAGCTCGGTGTGCTCGCGGACGTCGCTTTGAACGAAGAGGGTGCAGCGTTCGGGGTCGAGACCGCACGCGACCAGATCGCGCGCCATGACTTCGACGCGGCGAACGAGCTCCGCGGGCTCGTACTCGACCGTGATCGCGTGAGCGTCGACGATGCAGAAGAGGAGCTCTTCGCCGCCCTCGACGACCTGCTGCGTCCACGTGCGGACGGCGCCGAGCCAGTTGCCGATGTGAAACTCCCCGCTCGGTTGAATTCCGGAGAGAACGCGCGGCTTTCCTTGAGGAGGCGAGACCATCTGCCCAGCCGGTATAGCAGAGGGCTCGCGAGTGCAATTTAGCTTCCGACCTTCACCGCAGGCAGGTTTCCGTGGGAGAACCGCGGGTCGGCCATGCGGGGCGCAACGGCGGGGATGTCGAGGCCGAAGCTATCGAGGATCGATCCCAAGAGATCGTTGTTCGACAGATCGGGGTTGCCGACGGTGTCCGTGTCGACCGTTGCCGTCTGGATGCCGCCGCCCGGTCCGACGCTCGTGTACCACTCGTTCGACAGTGGATCGATGTCGACGCCG
>Ga0209274_10001285_pt1 | contig 13023 bp, 8 predicted proteins | sample HubBroMetageREF1_FD_188343 | JGI IMG/M metagenome (GOLD analysis project Ga0209274, IMG submission 188343) | Reference soil microbial communities from the Hubbard Brook experimental Forest, New Hampshire, USA - Hubbard Brook CCASE Soil... | ecosystem: Environmental > Terrestrial > Soil >...
GGAGCGACGGCATCGCTTGGCCCAGAAGAACTCACCACAACGATACGCGTGCCGTCGGGAGACCATTCATAACTCTGCACACCGTTCTTCAGTTTCGTCAGGGCAACGCCCTCGCCGCCCTCCATGGAGAGGAGGAAGATTTGCATTTTGGGAGACTCGCCAGCCGAGGACTCAGGATTGCGGGCCGAGAGGACCGCAAGCGTTCTTCCGTCGGGACTCCAGCGGGGAGAGTTGGAGCTGAATCCCTCCGCGCTCACCCTTCGGGGAGCTGCGGAACCATCGGCTGGCACGAGCCAGATGGAGGATTCGCGACGGTTCTTCTTTTGATCGATCGTGGTGAGAACGTACGCGACACGCTTTCCATCCGGCGAGAGATGCGGGTCACCAATGAATCTAAACGAGAGATAGTCTTCCGGTGTGATGCCGCGCTTATTTTGGGCGTGCAAAAAAGAGGTTGAATTGGTGAACAGCAGGCAGAGACAAGCTACCGCAAGTGTCAGTCGGTGTTTTCTCATAGCGCGGAGACTCTAGCACACGGAACCGCCTCCGTAGCCTTCACCTTTTCGTTGCGCGCGTCCCGGGGGTTTACGCTACGCGCTCGAGAATTCCCGCGGCGCCCATGCCGCCGCCGACGCACATCGTCACCAGGCCGTAACGCGCATTGCGCCGCTCGAGCTCGCGCAAAATCGTGGCAGTAAGCTTCGCGCCGGTGCAGCCCAGCGGATGCCCCAGCGCGATCGCGCCGCCATTCACGTTCACTCGTGAAGGGTCGAGCCCGGCGAGCTTGATCACGCTTAGCGACTGCGCCGCGAAGGCTTCGTTCAATTCGATCACGTCAATCTGATCGAGCGTCAGCCCCGCAATCTTCAGCGCCTTTGGAATCGCGTACACGGGGCCAACGCCCATCTCCTCCGGCGGACATCCTGCCGTGGCAAACGCGATAAATCGAGCCAGCGGCTTCAATCCGAGCGCGCGCGCCCGCTCGGCGCTCATCACCACAGCGGCGGCCGCTCCATCGCTAGTCTGCGAGCTGTTCCCTGCCGTCACCGTGCCGTGCACGTGAAATGCGGGTTTGAGCTTCGCCAGCGCCTCCATGGAAGTATCGGCGCGCGGCCCTTCATCCGTCTCGAACTTCAGGCTCACGGTCTTCGGCCGCGAACCATTCGAACTTCCGTTCGCGCCAGCTTCAAGAACGTTGTAGCTGACCTCGACCGGAACGATTTCGTCCTTGAATTTCCCCGCGGCGATCGCGGCGAGCGCCTTTTGATGGCTCGCCAGCGAAAACTCGTCGGCCTGCTCACGCGTGATTCCATATTTCTTGGCGAGGTTCTCGGCGGTGAGCCCCATGCCGAGATACGCGTCCGGGTAGTGATCCATCAGCCACGGATTAGGCGCAATCTTGTTTCCGCCCATCGGCACCATGCTCATGGATTCGGTGCCGCCGGCTACGGCGACGTCGCCCTGCCCAGCCATGATTCGTTCCGCAGCCAGCGCGATCGCCTGCAAGCCGGACGAGCAGAAGCGGTTGATCGTCATCGCGGAGGCATCAACGGGCAAACCCGCTCGTAGCGCGGCGATTCGCGCGACGTTCATTCCCTGCTCCGCTTCCGGCATCGCGCAACCCAAAATCACGTCCTCAATTTCCTTCGGATCAAGGCCTTTCGCGCGCGCCACTGCTTCCCGGATCGCGGCCGCGGCCAGGTCGTCCGGGCGCGTCGTACGCAAAGTCCCTTTCGGCGCTTTTCCCACCGCCGTTCGCACGGAACTCACAATCACCGCTTCTCGCATAAGTCACCTCAAATCAACGCAGACGCCCGCAATTCGCTTAAACCAATCTCAACTCGGACCCATTGGATGCCACCAGGCAGAAAAAAGCAACAGCAAGGGATCACTGGGGGAACCGGCGAAATCTCGAATCGAATGAGGCGGTTTACGGGCGGAACTTCACCGTGACCAGCATCTCCACCGAAACTGGCTGACCATCCAGCGTCGACGGCTGATATTTCCATCTGCGTACCGCATCGAGCGCAGCTTGCCGTAACAGCATGGGACCCGAGACAGCCTTCATGTGCACGACGCTTCCGTTCTTGTCGATCTGCGTGTCTATCACAACGTCGCCCTGCACGTGTGCGTTCTTCGCCACCGACGGATACACCACCGGAACTGACGATATCAGTTTCGGTTCTTTTACCGTCCCGCCCACTTTTACTGGCCCGTCAGAAATCGCTTCCGGTGGCGGAGGAGCCGCAATCGAAGTGGAACCCACTCCCGGTAGATCGGCCGGCTGACTCGTGGTGCTTGTCGCGGAGTCCAGCGCAGGAGCGTCGTTCTGCTCCACGGCGCGCTGAGACGATACTGGGTGCGCATTCATCGTCGTCGCCAGCATATCCGGCGATCCGCTCGCAGCGGCCGGCTGATCTGCAGCCGTGGTCGGCTGATCTACGGCCGCGGCCGGCTGCGACGGCGCAGGCACCGGCTTGCTGTTCCGTGCCGAAGTGCCACTTGCGTTCGCCGCACCGGATGGTGCGGATGCTGCGCCTATGCGCGCGCCACTTGACTCCGCAGGCGTCGATGACTGTGTGGGGGACTGTGCGGGGTGCGAAACAGGGAGCTGCGGCGCACTGGGCGCGGCAGTCTCGCGCGTTGCCGTTTGCTGCGCCGGAATCGCCTTCGCGACAGCCTGAGTGTCTGCCGGTTTCGGACGGAAATACAGCACGCCGGCGCCTGCCGCGAGAAACAGGACCGCAATACACGCCGCGATCAACATCCAATTCTGCCGAGGTTCGGCCGTGGAAGGAGCGTCGCCAAGTCCGCCACCCAAACGAGCGCCGAAGTCTTGGCCCGCGGCCGCGGCGTGCTCACCCGCGAGCGTCGGCGCAATTCCAAAACTTCCGAAAGCGCGGCCGCCCTCAGCCGCCTTCGAATCCGCGGCGGGCTGTTTGGCTTCGCTATCGAGTGACGCAAAAATAGAAGAGACTGTCTCGTCATCGCCTCGCAGGTCCTCGAGTGAAAGCTTCGTCGTAGAGGCTGGAGCAAGGGTAGCGGACGATTCCACTGAAGCGGCAGGCACCACCGGGATCGGAGTTGCCTCCGTAGCCCGGCTTTCCTTCTCGACCTTTACCGCTGGCGCAGTCTTGATTTCTGGCTGGTGTACCGCCTTGATCTCGCGCGTGGACGACGCAGCCAGTTGAACGTCTTCCTGCGAGCCGATGGAAACGAATGTCGAAACGGGCTTTGCCGGTGAAGGAGCGGGCGCCGAGGGAACGATTGGCCTCACCTGTTTCGAATATGTCGTCGTCTCGATTGGTTTCGGTGGCGGCGGCGCGGTGGGTGCCGGCGCCCAGGAAACTTCAAGATCATTCTTCTGCTTCACTTCCGGCGCAGGAGCCACCAATGGCGCCGGGGGCGCCGCCTTCGAGGGGACGGCGGAACTGTCCGCCGCAAAATAAACGCCCCAGTATCCCGCCTGCGCTTGTGTGAACTCCACTTCCACATACGCCTGCATGTTCGGGAAGCTGCGCACTTTCAAGACACGGCAGATCGCATCCTGCTTGGATTTCAAATTCGTCAGCACCAGCATCTGGCCGGCGCCAACGGACGCAGACATCCGCAGCACGCCTCCCTGCGGAAACACGATCATCGTCGTCGTCTGCTCTTCGAATGGCTGCATCTGAGGCGCCGCTCCGCGAACGCCCTCTGTGGCGCGCGAGCCATGCACTTTTACCGGCACTTCGAGAGAAACGGCATCGGAGCGCAGATGGCCGCCGCCAGATTTCGGTTGAGAATTGGATTGCGAAACTACGGATTCCTGCGGCGAATTACCGGTTTCGACGACGTCTTTCGTCAGTGGCGCCATTAGCGATTCACGGCGACTTGCCGTATCCCCTCAGTTCTTGGGCTTTCCCCCGCTTCTATTGGATTTTCACGGCGGGTGACAATGAGGGGCAATGGTACCTTTGTACTTTCCATTAACGCTTTGAGCGCACGAAGAAGCCTCGAAACCTGGCCCATGCCCATGCGTTTTCGAGAATTATTCGCCCTTGCGCGGAACGAAGATCGGAACCGGAGGAACGACTTTGTACTTCTTCGAGAAGTCGCGCTCGTTGAGGGCCACTCCGAGGCGGCCGCGCGAGTCGATGTACAGCAGCGGCTGGCCCACCGGAACGTCCATAAAAGTTCTCGCGAATGGAATCGTGTAAAAGCCCCGGTCGATCTTGACCGTGACTTTGTCGCCCAGCCTGTAGCCAAGATCCGTGAAGTCACTGCCGCGAATGTCCGTGATCAAGCTGCCGTAAGGATCGTCAAGCCCGATCACGGCTCCGGTGATTCCGCTTTTTTCGATTGTGGCGGCGCGCGGGCTCAACCGCACAAGGTCCTTCACCACGCCTCCCGCCATCGTCCAGTCTTCCCCCGACGCCAGGTGCGCGGCTGCCGGCGAGAAAATGTCGCGGCCATGGAACGTGGACGAAACGTTCTGGCCGATCATCCACGCGGTATTCGTGATTTCGTGCGCGCCCTCAATGCCGTCGCGGTCGGCTACGGGCGTGATCAACCCGTTGTCGGGTAGAACGAAATATTGGCCTTTGCTCGATTTCACGATCACGGCTTTCCGCGATGTTCCCACTCCGGGATCGACAACCACAAGGAAAACGGTGCCGGCCGGATAATACGGCGTCACACCGGCTAGAAATCGGGAACCTTCTTCGATCGAGTACGGCGTCACCTGGTGCGTGATGTCCATGATGCGCACGTTCGGCGCAATGCTCTGAATCACCGCCTTGCAAATGGCCACCGAGTCGTTCGCCGTCCCAAAATCCGTCATGAAGACGATAGTCGCCTGCGCCGATTCCGACTTTTTCGCTTCGTCTTCCTCGGTCGAGCGCTTGGCACAGCCCCCCGACGCACAGACGGCGCACACGAGCGCCGTCGACAGAAACACCACTCCGAGGAAACGCGCGCGCAGGAAGTCCATGCAACCCCCGCAAAAAGAATACATCAGGGCGCATTTTAGGCTTCAGACGAATCGAACGATGTGAAGCGATGTGTTCAACAGCGACGTACGAGTTACATCCCTTTTAGGGGGCGATTCTCGATTTTCACTCAGTGTGCCGCCTGCGGCCGTTTCCGATATTCCTCGTACAGCTCATGGTGACGGTTTTCCATGCTCGTGAGCTGCCCCTTGATAAATAGATAGCGAACTTGCGTTTTGATCTCGAGCGGGTCGCCATCCGTAACGATCAAGTTCGCCATCTTCCCTGGCTCGATGGTTCCAAGCTGGTCCGCAAGGCCCAACATCTGCGCTGCGTTGAGCGTCACTGCTTTCAAGGCTTCTTCGTGCGGCAATCCGTAGGCAACGGCCGCGCCCGCATACTGCGAGAGGCGCCGCGAGAATGCCACTCCGAAACTGGAAAACGCGATGGGAATTCCGGCGGCCTGCAGCTCGGAAGCTTGTTCCATCTGCCGGTCGTAGGGGACGTCCTCTTCCGTGGGCAGTTGTAGCGTGGGCCCGAGAATCACGGGAATCTTCTTGTCCTTGAGCAGGTCTTTCACTTTCCAGGCTTCCGCCCCATCCCCGAGAATCATTTTCAAGTTCTGCTTCGTGCAGAACTCGACCGCGCTGCGGATGTCGCGCCCCTTCGCCGCGATCACGAGCACCGGCAATTTCCCTTCCACCACGGGCACAAGCGCTTCCAGCTTCAAATCGCGCTCGAAATTTGCGGGCGAACCTTTCTCACGCGCCTGCGCGTAGTGCCGCGCGCGGTCGAGCCAATCGCTGATCTCGTCGATCTTCTTGTCGTATTCCTTCTTGACGTCCGCGTACGGTTTTTCTTGGATCGAGAAAGTCGCGAAATCGAACGAGCGCGTGTCCAGCGTCGGCCAGTTGATCACCATCGCCACTGAGCGTTTGATCTGCATTTCGTCCATCGTCCATCCGGCAAGATTAAATGCCGACGCCTGTCCGGTGATTACGCCTCCGCCCGCAGAATCGAACCCCGAAGTTCCCGGAGCGGCGATCACGTGCGTGATTCCGCTGGCCCGGGTCACCGGGATGTGCGCGCTCGCGGGATTCACGGCCGTTGCCGCCACGATGTCCGGGTTGTAGTTGCCGAGCTCCGTGACGTCGACTGTTGCGGCCACCGCGCTCACTTCGTCCAGGCCCATCTGTGTGATCGGATCGAACAGCCCGGGATAAACCTCCAGGTCCTTCGCGTCGATTACCTGCGCTCCCGCCGGAACATCCACGTTCGCGCCAACCGCGGCGATTTTTCCGTCGCGAATGATTACGATGCCGTTTTCAACAGCAGGCCCCGCCAACGAGTAGACCTTCGCGTTCTTGATTGCGTAGACGCTGGGCGCGTTTTGCGCGCGGGCGGGAACCGCCAGCAGAACCACTATTGCAACCAGCAGCAGCGCGGAATTTGCACTGGACATCGCCAGCCTGATGATGCGTGCGTTCACAGCGCACCTCCCACAACCACGCCGCTTCCGCTGTCGCTCGGCTTGCCTGTCTTCTTCTTCTCATCCGGTTTCTTCTCAGGTTTTTTCTCTTTTTCTTCCGCGGACTTCTTCTCCGCCTCGCTCGCCTTCTTCTCTTTCTCGATCAGGTCTAGCTTTTCCTTGTCGTTCGCGGCGCGTTGAGCGATATCGAGCTGGCGATCGAAATAAACCTGCCCATCGATCAGCGTCTTCTGCACCACCGCGTACACGCTCAGCGGATCGTGGTTGTAGATGGCGAGATCGGCGTCCTTGCCGACTTCGATCGAGCCCACGCGGTTGTCGATTCCGAGCTGGATCGCGGGATTCAGCGTGAACAGTTTCAGCGCTTCATTCGCCGAGAGCCCGCCATACTTCATACTCTTCGCCGCTTCCTGATTGAGATGCGTCGCTTCCTCCGCGTCGTCCGAGTTCACCGAAACCACTACGCCACGCTCCGTCATCAAAGCCATGTTGTAGGGAATCGCGTCGAAGGCTTCCATCTTGTACGCCCACCAGTCGGAGAAGGTGGACCCGCCCACGCCGGCCGCCGCGAGTTCGTCCGCGATCTTATAGCCTTCCAGGACATGCTGGAACGTCCTGACTTTGAAACCAAATTCTTTGGCCACACTCAGCAGCATCAGGATTTCGTCGGCGCGGTAGCAATGCGCGTGCACGTATCGCTTGCCTTCGAGCACCTCTACGAGCGGGTCGAGCGTTACGTTTCTCCGCGGGGAAATCAGATTCTGTTCGCCCGCTGCTTTGCGTTGGTTGTAGTCGTCCCATTGCTTCTTGTACTCGCGCGCCTCGGTGAACGCCTGGCGGATCGTCTCCTCCACTCCCATCCGCGTTCCCGGATAACGCTGCGGCACTCCGGCGGGCGGTCTGAATCCCGAGCGCTTCGGATTCTCGCCGAGCGCGAATTTGATTCCCGGCAACGCACCCTCGAAAGGAAGCTGGTCGGCCGGCTTGCCCCAGCGCAGCTTGATCACGACGGTTTGCCCACCGATGGAATTCGCGCTGCCGTGCAGAACGTTCGCTTCGGTGACGCCGCCGGCCAGGTCGCGATAAATATCGATGTCGTCGGCGTTGAGCACGTCCGGAATTCGCGCCATCGACGAAACCGACGGCCCGCCTTCATTCACTCCTCCGTCGATAGCGATGTGCGAGTGGCAATCGACCACTCCCGGCGTCACCCAATCGCCCGTCGCGTCGATTACGGTTGCGCCTTCGGGAGCTTTCACGTCCGCGCCAACGGCCGCAATCTTTCCGTCGCGAATCAGAATCGAGCCGTGCTCGATGTTGCCGTGCGTCACCGTCAGGATCGTCGCATTCTGAATCAGGACGGTGCCGGAGCTCTGCGCGTGCGCAGGAAGCGCCGCAAACGCCGCGAACAAGACGAGCGTCAGAATCATCGTTGAGTTTTTCATCGGCTCACCCCCGACTCCAAAGTCGACGCTCTGCCCGCGCGCATTGGCTTGGGCTCCTCGCCGCCATGCGGAGGCTTTGGTGGCGCGGCCTCCGGATGAATTTCGAACCAACTGCCGTCAACGAACACGTGCTTCAGCTTCGTTTTCTCGTTGAAAATGTCGCCGTCCGCCACAACCAGATTCGCAATCTTGCCCGGCTCGATTGTGCCCAGCCGGTCGCCGACGCCGAGAATCGCCGCAGCATCGATCGTAAACGCCCGCAACGCCGCATCCGGCGCAAGGCCTGCGTCGATAGACTTTTTCGCGTTCTTGAAAATATCTTTCGGCCCCGTCAGCCCTTCGGACGAAAATGCGAACTTCACGCCCGCTTTTGCCAGGGCCGCCGGCGTTCCGGGAGCGCGGTCGCGGAAACGCAGGTCGCGCAGCGTTTGGTCAGCCTCAGGGTCGGCATCCTTCGGCCGTTCCGGCCACTTCAGCGTGACGATCACGGGCACTTGCTTCGCCGCGATCGCATCCGCTACCGCATAACCTTGCTGCACGCCATAGAGCACGGCGGGAATCTTCCACTCGTCTGCCAACCGCAATGCGCGAAGTATCTGCCCGGAATTGTTCGCGGGGAGGACGACTGCTTCCTTGTCTCGCAGCGCCTGATTGATCACGCGTTCAGCGCGGTCGTACGGGATCCGCTGATTCCTCGTCGGATTCGCGTCGTAAATGGGTTCCGCTTGGGCGTACCACGAGGAGTCGTCGAGCACCTGGCGGATATACGCGATCGTTCCCATCAGCGAATCCGGAAAACCGAAAAACCCGCCGGCCGGCCGAAACGAAACCTGCAACGTGGCTGCGGGCTTCACGACGAAGTCGCCCGCGCGCTCACCGGCGAGATCGACCACGCTTCCCTGCCCCGGAAAAATGCCGCCATCGGGCGCAGTCAGCACGGTCGTGAACCCGGCGTTGCGCCAAGTTTCGATGCGCTTGTCGTCCGTCTTGAATTCATCCGCCGCCACGCGCCACGGCGTCGTGCCGGGACGATCTTCCGGGCCGTGCGCGATTTCCTCCACGGGAGCTGCCCGGCGAGCTGCCCCGCGCCCGCCTGCTGCCGGCGGCGCTGCCGCGCTCTCTTCTTGCAGGCCGATGTTCGTTCCCGCGTCGATCAGACCCGGATACACCGTCAAGCCCTTGCCATCGATCACCCACGCTTCCGGCGGAATCGTCGCGCTCGTGCCCACCGCTTGAATCAAACCCTTCGCGATCACCACGGTGCCGCCTTCAATCGCCGGCCCCGACACCGGAACGATGCGCGCGTTCGTGATCGCGAAATAGCGCGGCTCGCCGCCTTCGCCCAGCGCCGCGCGCGACACGCCGAACAGCGCACCCATCAGCGGAATGACGGCAATCAGCGAAAGGAACACGCGGAATCGCGCTAATTTCAACGTTTGTTTCATCGGCTTCATAGGACACCCCAGTTTCCGCCACCTTCGATAATCAAGCTTTCTTGTGTTGAACAGCGAAACGGACTCGGATGCTATCGGCATGCTTCGCCAAAATCAAGGGCATGCAAGCCGAAGCGCTCCCGGAGACGTGTATTGACGCAGGTCTTGACGCGCAGCTGCGCCAGCGCGTTACAACTTTCCCAGGAGGTTCGGAGGATAATCAGAGGACAAAATGCAAAGAGGGCTCATTATAACGAGCCCTCTCGAAGGAAAAAAAAGCGCGAAAAAAACTAATACTGCTTCATCAGCAGCCCGGTCATTATTCTTGCGCTGTCCGTTTCAATCATGAGCGCCGTGTTCTGATCGACCACGTAATACGCCACGGGAAACGACGCTCCGTTTGCTGCTGTAAAGGTAGCCGTGCCGCGGCCGTTCGCGTCGGTGCTGACCACGGTGCTCTTGCTGGTCGCCACGTTGAGGCCGACGATCGTCGTGTCGGTCGCGAAATCGTTGATGTCCATGCTCCCGGTGACCGTGGTCCCATTGATTCCCAGCTGCGCCAGAATATCCTGTTCGCCGCCGTTAAGGCCGGTCGCCTGGCCAGTCAGATTCAGAGCGTAGCTGCCGTTCGGTTCACTCTGGGTAGATTGGAGGTAGGCGGTGCCGCTTGCGACCACATTGACATCCGTTTCGAGCAAGAGCACCTGCACTTGGGTCGCCGAGCCCGGGCTCGCCGGATCGACGGGGATCGGAGCTGTGACATACCCTACCCAGTTGGAAGTTCCTTTGCTTGTGACCGTGGTGCTCAAGATGCGGCCGGTTGTCGGGTCCACTCCATAGCTGCTCGAAGTGATGGTCGCGTCGCTCTGCGTCGAGATGGCGGGGCCATTGTTGTCGAACACCCCGCCGGTTATGCTCCCGCTGGTCCCAGTTGGTGACGCTCCGCCGCCGTTGGAGATGAGGACGCCTCCGGCCGCGTATGGGCCGCCGGAGGCCGCGCCGCCCAGCGTGAAGGGATAGTTGCCATTTTGAAGCAGCGCTGCTGTGTACCCGGCTCCTCCCGGCGTTGGCGCGAGGAAGATGTCGCCCGCCAAAAACGCAACTCCGTCGGTTTCGATGATCCGGATATGGTTGTCGCTCGCAACGTAGTAATCGAACGAGATAAAAGTCGTGCTGCCCGTCAACGTAGCTAGGTCCGTGCTCGACAGCGTAAGAATTCCCGTAAGATTTCCAGGATTCGGACTGTACGAACCCGTGAGGGTCGTATCATCCGTAGTGGTAGTGTTGTTAGGAGCTCCGCTGTCGTTCATATCCAGGACGTTGCCGTTCGGGGTCAAGGCGTTGCTTCCAAGACTGCCGAAGGCGCCCGCAATCCCCACCGGATTCCCGTTGATATCCAGTCCGGAAACCTGAAAAACATATCGCAGGCCGTTTGCCAGCGGCGTGGTGCTTGTAAATAGCTGGTCGATCGTGCCGCTTCCGCTCGCGACCCCAGTATTGAAGTTGATCAGCAGCGCATGCTCGGTGCTCGCGAGACAAAACTGCCAGGTTTCTCCGGTGCTGATGGTCATCGTTCCGCGCCCGTCGGGACCCACGGTGAAGGTGCCGGTGATCTGTTCGCCGGCCTGGAGACTATTTCCATCGATCGCGTCCTCCAATCCCGTGATAGTGCCGCCGTCGGTACCGGCCACCGGACTCGCCGTGAAGTTGCCCGTCACGAGTAGGAATCCCGTGGTGGAATCGGCGCCGGAATACGAGAACGAATAGGGGCCGCTCAAAGAGAGGCTCGAGAACACTACGGTCACGGTCGACGTGCCCGAATTGCCCGCGACCATTGCCGTGATCACCGTTGAACCGCCGGGCGGCGGCGTCAGCGGCGCGGTGTAGTTGCCGTTCACGTCGATCGTCCCGTGAACTCCATCGCCACCGATCGTGCCGTTCACTTCCCATGTGGCGTTCGTAATCACGTTGCTGTTCATGGTGGCGGAAAACTGTGTCGTACTTCCTGCGGCAACCGAAGCAACGGCAGGATTAACCACAAGCCCCTGTGCCGCTGTCAAGGTCACCACCGCGGTCGCGGAAAAATTGCCTGAAGTCGCTGTGACCGCCACTGCAGCCGGACTCGGCACCGACGTCGGCGCTGTGTACACGCCGGCGCCGGTAATCGAGCCGTTCGAGGAACCGCTTACCGCCCAGGTAATCGCCGCGGTCGCATCGCTCGGAACATAGCCGGTAAAATCGGCTGTACCGCCGACAGGCACGCTAGCGATGGACGGATAAATGGTGAGCCCATTCGAGGAAGGCGTGGGAGTTGGGGGCGTTGTCGTGCCAGAACTGCCCCCGCCACACGCTGCCAGACTCATCAGCCCGGCAACGGTAAGCGCCACAAGCGAGACGAGCTGAACCTTGGCTCGCATCAAACGCTCTCCTGCCGGGTCTCAGGGTTTGTACTTGCAAACCCTGAACGGAACAAGGTTGCAGCGGTTGAGCCAAAAATACTCTTCGTCCGATTGCTTCCTCGCGGAATGGCGCGAACGGGAATGCCATGCTCGTTTCGCAAAACGAAAATGTGATTCGCGGTCGTCAAAATCCGCGCCATCAACACGTTCGTGCCGTCGAAGCTCTGCATCATCCCGGTGAGGGTCACGCTCTGTCCTTGCGCGATACCGAGATATTCCGGCTTGCTCGCGGCGCCGAATCCCAGATGCGCGTCGACCACGCCCTGCGGCGTCTGGACCATGATGTGCGTGCCGACCGGGCCGTTCGTCCCGAAGTCATCGATCTTCTGAATCGTGCCCTGAACCTTCACTTCTTTCGTGACGTCGTACACTGGCGCCATCGTGTTCGTTCTCGCGTCCGCTGCAGAACTAGCGGCGGTCTGCGCCTTTGCCGGCGCAGCCGCAACAAAACCCAATATCAGTAAAATTATGAACAGTTTCCCGCTTCGAATCATCATCATCTCCAGGGCTAGTTGCCCAGTAGTACCTCTGCGAATCGCGCCGGGTTTCAGGGTTTGTACTTGCAAACCCTGAGATAAATTGTATTGCGCAGTAAGCGGAACTAAGTTCCGCGGAAAATTTCGAACAGCTCTTCCCAACCACCCGAGTCACCTTGCGGCCACACACTTGGATTCGCATAATCCACCGCAGGTTTCCCACATTGTAAGAACACGTTTCGAACGGAAAAGTTGCCCTCCGAAACGAACAAGGTACTAGAAGCTCTCTAACGGTGTGTGCCGGTGTGGGACCAGCTTCCAGCGGGCGGCCTCCGTGCCCTCCGTCTTTTCTCGGTGTCCTCTGTGGTCATGTTTGGGGGTTTGGGTTCCTGTGGCGTTCGGGGCGCAGGCTAATTACGCAGAGGTTTGCCAGTCTTCAGCGTATGCGCAATGCGCTCCTGCGTCTTGCGCTCGCCGCACAAGCTGACGAACGCTTCGCGCTCCAGATCGAGCACATACTGCTCCGGAACCGTCTGCGGCGCGGTGATGCTGCCGCCCGCGAGAATGTACCCAAGCTTCCGCGCCACCACCGCATCGTGTTCGCTCGCATAACCGCCGCGCAACATCATGTGAATCGCCAGCTTCGCGCCCGCGAGAAATTCCTCGCCCAGCACGCGAATCTGCGCAGGCGCCGGCGAGTGATATCCGGCGCGCACCATCCCGAGCGCCGTCTGCTTCGCGTCGGCCACTT
>Ga0209274_10001286_pt1 | contig 13012 bp, 10 predicted proteins | sample HubBroMetageREF1_FD_188343 | JGI IMG/M metagenome (GOLD analysis project Ga0209274, IMG submission 188343) | Reference soil microbial communities from the Hubbard Brook experimental Forest, New Hampshire, USA - Hubbard Brook CCASE Soil... | ecosystem: Environmental > Terrestrial > Soil >...
CGATTTCGGACCCGTCCTGGGGTTCCATTGCAACTTCGAATTCCGAAGGCTGATCCGCGTTGATTTCGTCAGCATTGATCTCATCAGCGCTGATTTCGTCGGCGTTGATCTCCGCCATTTCCGCTTCCGGCTCGGCTGTCGGCTGGCTGGCGGACTCGACGGCGGCGCGCAACGGATCGAGAATGCTGGCGTCGCTGGTCAGGGATTCGAGCTTCTCGATCCCGGTCCGCGCCTGGTCGGTCATGAAGTGCTCGAGATAGAAACGGATTTCTTCGACCGTCTCAGCGATCTCGGGATTGCTCGAAGCATCGGCAGCGGCTTCAGTTTCCACGGTAGAGGGCAGTTCCGCGGCCGGTGCAGTCTCGTCGACCGAGAGGGAATGTTCCCACTCGGAAGAAAGGTCGTGCGGGTCGGACGGAGGTTGCATCGCCAATTCCGGGACGGCGAATTCCGGATGCGCGGCGGGAGCAATTTCGTGATCGGAGGTCGCGGGAGGAGCCACCGGCCACGGCGCGGCCGGAGCTGCAGCGGCAGCGCTGGCGGCAGCCCGCACGGCGACCGGCGGAGCAGCGAGCGGAGCGGCAGCACGCGCCGGGGCAACCACCGGTGAGCCAAACGCCGACGATGTGGATGGGGCAGCGAACGGGACCGCGGTGTCGGCGCTCTGTTCGTAGCGTGCGGCCAGTTCTCCATAGCGCACGGCCTCATCCGGGTAGCCGGCATCGTGGTACACACTTTCCAGTGTGCGGCAGCAGACGGCGGCTTCCGTAAAACGCTGGAAGCGCGTATGGAGAGCGGCGAGGCGCTGATTCAAGCGCGCGTCTCGCGGCGCCTGAGGCAGAGCACCCAGCAGCGGCACGATCGCCTTGTCAGGCAGATTGTAAGAGAGGAACAGGTCTGCATCGGTGACCGCGGCGCGGACAGCGATGGCGATGTGGTCCGGATAAGACTGATCGATGACCGGTGCGGTCGCTTCCAGCTCCTCGACGATAACCGCCCCTTCTTCGGCGGTGATCCCGGCGGCCGGCGCAACTCCGTCCATGCGCTCCACCACCTGCTGATAGTTCTGCATGTGCAACTGGTTCTGGGGCTCGGTGGTTGCCAGCATCTGGTAGAGGTCGCGAGCCCGGGCCAGGTTGCCGTCCTTGACGCAGGTGTGTGCCAGAAGCTCGGTGACTTCATTGACGTGGGTGCTGTCGCCGGCTTTGTTGAGCAGCAGCATGAGCGCGTCCAGTGCGCCCGCGTCGTCGCGCACATGACTGATCATGCTATGCAAGCTGCTAAGCAATTTGGTTGAATCGGTCCCCAGCAGGTGGTCGGAATGCCGTGTATAAATGTCAAGCGCCTCGTGATATTGACCGAGTCGCGTGGAACCCTCCGCCATCAAGAACAGTCCTTCGGGATCGTTGTGCACCGCGAGCAGCTTTTCGGCGAGGGGGCCGGCCTTCGGCAGCGTTCCGACTTGCAGGTACGCCTTCAGCAAGTCACGCAGGCCGTCGGGATGAGAATCGAGGTCGGGCACCTTCTCCAGGTACTCGATGGCGTGCTTGGGATCGTCACTCTCGACGGCGGCCCTGCCCCGCAGCAGCAGAACGTAACTGTTGCCGGGATCGAGAACCAGCATCCGTTTCAGAATGTCTTCGGCGGCGGCGAGTGAACCACGCGCGCGCAACGATTCCGCGGCCGCGCTGAAAATCTCCCACGCCTCTTTCTTTTTGCCGAGCCGGACATAGACCTCGGCGAGCTTGACCCGCATGGGCACATTTTCCGGGTCCATTTCCAGGACCTTCCGGAAAAGGCGAACCGCTTGTTCGAGGTCGCCATTCTTCATGAAGTCTTCGGCGACTTGCAGGTACTGGGCGCGGGCGTCGTTGAACAACCCTTGCTGGGTATAGAGTTCCGCCAGTTTCAAAGATGAATCCATGCTCGGTTGGAGCTTGGTGATCTTCTTGTACATGGCGATGCCCTTGACGGTGAAGCCCTGCGCGGCATAGGCATCGCCCACCGTCTTGAAGCACTCAATGGCTTTTGCGCTGTCGCCGAGTCGCGAGTAGAGGTCGCCGATTGTGTTGTTGACGGTAAGATCGTTGGCGTCGTGCTTGAGAACCTTGTCGTACTCAGCAATGGCGTTCTGCAGCTTGCCCTGCTGGACAAACTTTTCCGCGGCGCTGAGGACCTTCTGTTTGTTAAAGCCAAAACCAAACGCCATAAGGTATGCGGACTCCAGCCCTTTTTCCCCGCCGAAAGCCGGCGATTGCCGCCAGCGTACCGAACGGGGCCGAACCTCGCCGGGAGATTCCCAGACGAGACACCGCAAACCGCGCCAGGGGATCGCGGAGTAACTTAATTGTAAGGCCGGGTACCCGCGTTCCGATGGTTACCGACGATTACCGGGGGTTACCGAAAGGGCGTGTACGTCCGGGTTACGGAAAAACCCGGCTCCCCGAACGGGAGCAAGAAAACCACGCCCGGATGTCCCAGCCGCCCGCAATGGTGTATCCTGCTTCCCCGGCCTACTCTATTGCGCAACTCAGGAGCAACCATGAGCTCATCGAGCGCCATTCCTTCGTGCAAGGTTCGAAACGCCCCCGTTTCCCGGAAGATATGGGCCGGCCGCATTCTGAGTGCCCTGCCGGTGCTCCTGATGCTCTTCACCGGCACGTTTGCCTTGTTGAAACCAGCCGTCGCCCTGCAAGGATTCGTTCACTACGGCTACCCCGACGGCGCTTTGCTGCGCATCATTGTATTGGAGATCGCATGCGCAATCCTCTACGCCATCCCTCGCACATCCGTTCTCGGCGCCATCCTGATGACGGGTTATCTCGGCGGTGCTACGGCTACGCACGTGCGGGTGGGTGAGCCATTCTTCCTCCCGATCATTGTCGGCGTCGTGGTCTGGGCGGGGCTACTCCTGCGCGACGAGCGGCTGCGTGCGCTCATCCCATGGCGAGGTCCGACGGCAGCTTCGTAGGTCCTGCAAGCTCAGAGTCCGTGGGACAACAATTCGTTACCGGAGCGGAGAACGATATGCAGAAAATCACTCCCTTCCTAATGAAATAAGGGGCGTGAAGTAAAAATTGCGTGAAATAGAACGAAGGAGCGCGGTATGAGCCAAGTACGAGTTCTGGTCGGTACGCGCAAAGGCGCGTTCATTCTAGAATCAGACGGCAAGCGCGAGAAGTGGAATGTCAGCGGACCGCACTTTGCGGGGTGGGAGATGTATCACCTGAAAGGATCGCCCGCCGATCCGAACCGTATCTACGCTTCGCAGTCCAGCGGATGGTTCGGACAACTGATTCAACGCTCAGACGACGGCGGCAAAACCTGGCACCAGCCCGGAACGCCGCCCGGGGAGCCGCCCGCCCCCGGTCCCCCGAAGGCCGCAAGCAACAAGTTCGTCTACGACGCGTCTGCCCAAACCGGCAAGCCGCTCACCACTCACCAGTGGTACGACGGCACGCAGCACCCCTGGGAATTCAAGCGCGTATGGCATCTGGAGCCGTCGCTCACCGATCCCGACGCGGTCTACGCCGGAGTAGAAGACGCCGCCCTGTTCCGCTCGACCGATGGCGGCCAGAACTGGCAGGAACTCTCCGGGCTGCGCGGCCACGGCACCGGCCCCAAGTGGCAGCCGGGCGCGGGCGGCATGTGCCTGCACACCATCATTCTCGATCCGAGCGACGCCGGCCGGATCTACATCGCGATCTCAGCGGCGGGCGCTTTCCGCACCGATGACGGCGGCAAGACGTGGAAGCCGATCAACCGCGGACTGCATTCCCAAACCATCCCGAATCCCACCGCCGAGGTCGGACACTGCGTTCACCACGTCGCGATGCATCGATCCCGTCCCCATGTGCTCTTCATGCAGAAACATTGGGATGTGATGCGCAGTAATGACGCTGGTGACTCGTGGCAGGAGGTCAGCGGAAACCTGCCGACCGACTTCGGCTTCGTGATCGACGTGCACGCGCACGAGCCGGAAACCACCTACGTCGTCCCTATCAAGAGCGATTCGGAGCACTTTGTCCCGGATGGAAAGCTGCGTGTGTTCCGCAGCCGCACCGGCGGAAACGAATGGGAAGCGCTGACGAAAGGCCTGCCGCAAAGCAACTGCTACGTCAATGTCCTACGCGACGCGATGGCCGTCGACTCACTCGACAAGTGCGGCGTGTATTTCGGCACCAGCGGCGGACAGGTATATGCCTCCGCCGATGCGGGCGACAGTTGGTCACCCATCGTTCGCGATCTACCGGCCGTGCTTTCGGTCGAGGTCCAGACGCTGCCATGAGCCGACCGAGATGATCCGAGTCATACTCCCCCAACATCTGCGAACGCTCGCGCAAGTACGGGGCGAAGTGGAGCTCGAAGTTAGCGGTCAGGTCACGCAGCGCTCCGTCCTCGACGTCCTCGAAGCCCGCTATCCCATGCTGCGCGGTACGATACGGGATCAAGTCACGCAACAGCGGCGGCCGTTCTTGCGCTTCTTTGCTTGTGAGGAAGATTTGACCCATGAGCCGCCAGACTCCCCGCTGCCCGACGCCGTGCGGTCCGGGGCGGAGCCCTTGATCATCTTAGGCGCAATTGCCGGCGGCTAGAACGAAGCCAGAGCTGCGGTGCCCACGGACGACCGCCGAGCTGCGCTCGGCCTGGACGGGCGAGGCGCGCCCGTCCCCACACGAGCGAGCCACGCGCCTCTTACTTCTGCGCTCCAACGACTGACTTCCCCCGCTGTTCTATCGGCACAAACTCCCGCGTCTCATGCCCGATCCATATCTGGCGAGGACGCGCGATCTTCTGTTCGGGGTCGGTCAGCATTTCCTGCCATTGCGACAGCCAGCCGATGGTGCGCGGAATCGCGAACAGGACGGTAAACATGTCCGGCTTGAAGCCCATCGCCTGGTACATGATGCCGGAGTAGAAGTCCACGTTCGGGTAGAGCTTGCGCTGCACGAAATACTCGTCCTCGAGCGCGATGCGCTCAAGTTCGAGAGCAATTTCAAGCTTGCCATTGCGCCCGGTAACCTCGAACAAGCGATCGGCGGCCCACTTGATAATCTTGGCCCGCGGATCGTAATTCTTGTAAACGCGATGCCCGAAGCCCATCAACTTGCCTTTGCCTTCCTTGATCTTCTTCATGTAGGCCGGGACGTGGTCCTTGGAACCGATCTCGTCCAGCATGCGCAGCACTTCTTCGTTGGCCCCGCCGTGCAGGGGCCCGGAAAGAGCGGCGGCGGCCGCAGCCGTGGCCAGGTAGGGGTCGCTCTGCGAACTGCCGACGGCCCGCATGGCGTTCGTGCTGCAGTTCTGCTCATGATCGGCGTGCAGAATAAAAAGGATGTCGAGCGCCCGCGCGATCACCGGATTGGCGAGATACTTCGGCTCCACCATCTTCCACAGCATATTCATGAAGTTTTCGGTGTAGGTGAGGTCGTTGTCAGGATAGACGTACGGGTACTCGACCATGTGGCGGTACGACATGGCCGCGATGGAGGGCATCTTCCCGATGAGGCGCTTGATCTGGTGCAGCCGGTTCTCGGGATCGTGAACATCCCTCGATTCCGGATACACCGTCGACAGTGCCGCTACCGTGCTCACCAGCATAGCCATGGGGTGCGCGTTGTAGCGGAAGCCCTCCATGAACTTCTTGGTGGTTTCATGGAGCATGGTGTGGTGCGTGATGTCGTTCACCCAATTCTTCAATTCACTGGCGTTGGGCAGTTCGCCGAACAGAAGCAGGTAGGCAACTTCGAGATAGGTACAGTGTTGGGCGAGAACGTCAATGGGATAGCCGCGGTACCGCAGGATCCCTTGATCGCCGTCAATGTAAGTGATCGCGCTCCGGCAGGACGCAGTATTCATAAAGGCGGGATCATAGGTCATCAAGCCGAAGTCTTCGGGGCCGGTTTTGATCTTGCGCAAATCCATCGCGCGGATGGTGCCGTTTTCCACCGGAAGGGTGTAGCTCTGCCCGGTACGGTTGTCGGTGACAGTTAAGGTATCTTGCGGCATTCAAACCCTCCTGAGAACGATAGCCAGCGAATATAGCGCGGCACGAAGCGCACCCGCAGCCATAGAATCGACACTATCGACGGTCGGCACTGGGCGCCGTGACCCTGCTCACAGAGGAGTGTTTACGTATCACCACAGCGACCCAAAAGTAATGCTACCAGCACCGGGCGCGGATTGCGCAAGGGCTAGCATTTTCCAATGATTGGCAATCGCACGGGTGAGCGTGTAGGTTGTGAGAGCGCCGGAATCTCGGCCATCTCCGCGCGGAGGCAAATCGAAACCATGACCTGGATTCGCACCATTTCCTTCACGGAAGCTGACGAAGAATTGCGGCAAGCGATGGAAGGACAGAAGTCGCTTTATCCGCAGGAATATGCCGTTCCGATTCATCCGGCTGCCGGCGGCGGCTCCCTGATCGTAGCCTCGCACTCCCTGATTCCGCAGGCGCTCAAGCATGCGTTTTCGACCTTCGGCGCGCTCATGTCTCCTGACCTGCCGCTGCAGCGGCGGCATCACGAGATGATCGCCACCATGGTCTCGGTGACCAACCGGTGCGTGTATTGAATCGAATCCCACGCAGAGTTTCTGCGTCGCGTTACCTTGGATAAGGAACTGGTAGAAGCGCTGGAACGCGACTACACCACCGCTCCCATTCCGCCGCAGGAACGGGTGATGATCGATTACGTCGTGAAACTCACCAAAGACGCCACTCAGGTCTCGAAAGACGATCACGAGAAACTACGGGCTGCGGGCTTCGAGGATCAGGCCATCCTGCAAGTCACGCTGATTGCTTCCTGGTTTAACTACATCAACCGTGTCGCCGACGCGCTCGGCGTGGGGCGGGAGGGGTAATTTCGGTCGAGACGCGGATTGCCGCGTCGGCGAACCTCACTCGTTGGCGACCCGCCGATGCGATTTCACCGCCAGGCAACGCGCAAAGATTGCTGACACCCGCGGAATCTCCTCTTCGTTCAATCGAATGGCGCTGCCCAGTTTCTTCAGAGCCGCATTCAACGGAGCAGCCTGCGTCCCGGTCACTTCCGTGAGTTGCTGCCACTCCCGCGCAACCGGGATGCGTTCGTCGGTTTCGGCGTCTTCGCAAAACTGATCAGCGGCCTCCGCGGGGGTTCCGTACTCGTCGGCAACATCTTCATGGAAGTAGCCCCGCAGAAAGGTATGCAGCGCGGGAAAGTTGGCGGCGGTGAGTTCCGGTTTGGGGTTCATGATCAGCACTCCGGATAGGATGTCAACACATAATAATCGTTCGGCCCGTTATATTTCAGTACGACAATCGCGTGCTTGCACGCACGCGGCTGATTTTCGTCGCGATTGATGGTGCGGCCAATCCAAACCTCGCCGTCGTAGTCCAATACGAGGTTGGGATGTCTTCCCGGCCGGCTGAGCCAATTCTGGATTTGCCCGTCCGAGTTTTCGATGGCCGAGCTCACGACGTCCTCTGCCGTGGAACGATCCGTGTAGGATGACGCGCCGGTAATGCTGCCCGCCCGTTCCAGGCGCTGGCGAAGTTGCTGTTCGCTCTGTCCCGCATGCTTCCGCAAGGTGTGTCCGCCCTCAGCCTCATCGCGGGCGAGATCGCGCCTGGGAGCGCCCGTCCCCGGCCAGCTTCCGAGCTGTACGGTGGCGGGAGCTGACATTGCGGAACGTATGCCATTCGTCGAGGCGGGCTCGTCACACGAGACGAGGCCGCACATTCCCAGCGCTAAAGTGGCGGGAATGGCGAAGAGACGAACTGTAGAGAATCGTTTCATCCAGCCCCAAACAAGGCCAGCGTCCGGCGGTCATTCCGAACGATGCCTGCCCTGCGAAAGTTCCGGCGCTGTAAAGTTCTGGGAATTGTGCTACTAAACAGGGTGTGCGGGCAAGTGTGCTGGATTCGCTGGCCGATTTCGAGCGTTGGGGTGACGACTTCGCCTATGTGTTTCCGCGAGGATACCGGCGCGAGCGCTGGAGCTACCAGCGCGTAGCCGGAGTGGCGTATCAGTTCGCACGGGAGCTCGAAGCACGCTCCATAGGCAAGGGCGATGCGGTGATGTTGTGGGGTCCGAATTGCGCCGAGTGGGTATCGGCCTTCCTCGGATGCGCGCTTTGCGGGGTCATTGCCGTCCCCGTCGATGATGGCGCCAGCCCCGACTTTGCACTCCGCATTAGCGCGCAAGTGCGCCCAAAGCTGGTGCTGTGTCCGCGCGATCGGACGCCGATCTTTGAAAAAATCGCCACCATCGATCCTGCCGATCTGTCAGCCTCGGTCGCAGCGCGTCCGGCCGAACGCTTTGGTCCCGCTCAGATTCAGCCTTCCGACACGCTCGAAATCGTTTTCACGTCCGGCACCACCGCCGAGCCCAAGGGAGTGGTGCTCACCCACGCCAACGTGGTCGGCAACCTCATCCCGATCGAAACCGAGATGAGAAAATACCTGAAGTACGAGCGCCTGGTGCATCCGATTCGCTTCCTCAATCTGCTGCCCTTGAGCCACGTGTTCGGCCAATTTCTGGGAATTTTTCTTCCCCCGCTGCTGGGCGGCACAGTCGTGTTCGAGAACACATTCAATCCCACCGAAGTGATGGCGACCATCCGCCGGGAGCGCGTTTCGGTGCTGGTGGCCGTCCCGCGCATGATCGAGACGCTGAAGCAGAAGATCGAACGCGATCTCGAGGATGGCGTCGACGAAAGTGGACGGCGCGACAAATTTTCCGCGCGCTACGCCGCCGCCGCGAGCCAGCACTTTCTACGCCGCTGGTGGACCTTTCGCGACCTGCGCCGCGAGTTCGGATGGAAGTTCTGGGCCATGATCAGCGGCGGCGCCGCTCTTGATCGCGACACTGAAGAATTCTGGCATCGCTTGGGATATGCCGTGATCCAGGGATACGGTTTGACCGAAACGACTTCCTTGATCAGCTTGAACCATCCCTTCCACACCAGCCGCGGCTCCATCGGCAAAGTACTGCCGGGGCGCGAAATCAAGCTGGCCGAAGATGGAGAAATTCTGGTGCGCGGCAGCGGTGTGGCCAGCGGCTACTGGGACGGCCGCGAACTGCAACCGGTCACCGGCAGAGACGATGACGGCTGGTATCGCACCGGCGATCTGGGCGCGCTCGACGAGCAAGGCAATCTTTTTTTCAGGGGCCGCAAAAAAGAAGTGATCGTCACGGCCGCCGGGATGAATATTTATCCCGAGGACCTGGAAGCGGCTTTACGAGGTCAGAAAGAGGTCCGGGACTGCGTGGTCGTGGGACTCGAGCGCGGCGGAAACGCCGAGCCCTGTGCCGTGCTGATTCTGCGCGACCGCAACGCCCCGGCGGGTGATGGCACGAAGACGGTCGACGAAAACCCCGTCGACGTCAAGACCATCTTGGCGCGTGCCAACGCAACGCTGGCCGAATATCAGCGCATGCGCAGCTGGTTCGTCTGGCCGGACGAAGATTTCCCTCGCAGTTCCACCCAGAAACCGCGTCGCAACGCGATTCGCGATGCGGTTGAGGCTGCCCTCCGCGGAGAATCGGCCGCGAATCGAGCCAGCCCGCTCGCCGAACTGCTGACGCGAATCACCGGCCGCAACGTTCAGAACATGCAGAACCTGAGGTCGGACCGAGACCTGGGAACGAGCCGGGAGCTTGGTTCTCTGGGTCTAAGTTCTCTCGATCGAGTCGAGCTGCTCAGCGCCCTCGAAGATCGCTATCAGATCGACCTGAGCGAAACAGAGTTTGAAACCCGGTTCGCGAATGCGGCGACCGTCGGTGATCTGGAAAAGCTGTTGCAGGGCGAACGAGGCGGTCGGCGCAAGCTTCCTCATTCCGGTCTTCACGATGAAGGTTTTCACTATCCCCGATGGGCCCTGCGCTGGCCGACCACCTGGCTGCGCCGGGCGTCGTATGATCTGCTGGCTCGCCCGGCGGTGTTTCTTCTGGGATGGCCCCGCGTAACCGGACGTGAAAACCTGCGCGGCGTTAACGGGCCGCTGCTGGTCATTTCTAACCACGTCGCCGATGTCGATATCGGCTTCATCCAGTTCGCGCTGCCCGCACGCATCCGCCACAAACTTGCGACCGCAACCCGCGGCGAGGCGCTCGAAATGTTGCGCTCGCCGGGTTCGGATCGCGTGTGGTTTGCCCGCATCTACGACCGTGTGCGCTGGACGCTCGGTGTCGCCCTGCTGAACCTGTTTCCGCTGCCACGCCAGTCCGGTTTCCGCAAGAGCTTCGCCTACGCCGGAGAAGCCGTCGATCGCGGCTACAGCGTGCTGGTGTTTCCGGAAGGAAAGCACACCGAAGACGGCAAACTCTGCAGGTTCCGCACCGGAATCGGCCTGCTCGCCAACAATCTGCGCATTCCCATCCTGCCGATGCGGATTGATGGCCTGTTTGAGATCAAGAGCGCCGGAAAGAAGTCTGCGGCGCCCGGAAAAATTCACGTGCTCATCGGCAAGCCGATGCAGTTCGCCCCAGAATCCGATGCGGAGCAAATCGCGCTGGCACTGCAAAAAGCGGTTGGGGACCTCGAGCGAGTCCGCTGAAAAGCTTTCAGTCGGCGGCGCTCGCCAGGGAAAACACCGCCCCGAAAATACAAAAGGCCGGGCAGTTGAGCCCGGCGCTTCGTACTGAGAAACTGTCAATCGCTGAGTTGAGCTAGATCAGTTTCACGTTAACCCCGTTTTACGTATGTATTAAGCCTGTCCCGTTCACCATTGCAACAAGACCCTACATCACCTGCGCAAGCCCTTCCAGTTCGCGTTCGAGCACCGGCAAAGAACAGCCCGCCATTTCCACCCGTCCGGCAGCGTCCATCGCTTCAGTCTGCGAAACGCCATAGCCGCGCCCCATTAAGAAAACCTGCAGCAGTTCCGCTGCTTCGCGGGAATCCACCATGCCGCCCTGGATCAGGTCATTGCGCAACGCGCACAGTTCCGTCACCGTAAATTTTTCCTTCGTGGCCATTCTCACCTGCGACCCCCTGCCAGTTGCTTATATTAGACTCATCAGCAACCCGCTTTGATACATGCAATCGTAATGCCGTAACTTTGGTACCCCTGTCGGAAGCGGCGTTTCCGAACCTCAAGTTCTTAGAACCCAATATTTTGCAAAAGGTTGCGGGGAAATTGCGGGTAGGCCAGAGGAAGACATCACAACCGCCCGCTGTTGCCAGAATGACACTAAGTGTCGCTTCGCCTCGGGAGAAAACCGAACTTTGTCGGTTCCGGTTCAGGCCGCGTCAATCTTAGCGGCGTCCACCAGCATGATCGGGATGTCGTCCTGAATGGGGTAGACACGGCGGCATTCGCGGCATTTCAGACTTTCGCCGTTCGCACTCAGAACCAATGATTTCTTGCAAACCGGGCAGACCAGCAGATCAAGCAGATCCTGAGAAATCATAGAGACATGATTGTAATGCTGCGCGAGGCCGCGCGGGAATCCAAACGCAACCTTTACCACCGGGAGCACAGGGGAACACAGGGGAGTGCAATGCGATAGAATCGCTTTTCAATTTACCGCACGCGGTAGCGAGGTGGGATGGCAGCCAGGATTCTCGACGGTACCAAATTATCCGGTGAAATCCGCGCGGAAGTCACCGCCCAGGCGAAAGCCCTGGCATCATCGGGCGTGCGTCCCGGACTAGCCGTGGTGCTCGTCGGGCACAATCCCGCATCGGAGATCTATGTTCGCGGCAAGGTTAAGAGCTCGGAAGAGGTCGGCCTTTACAGCGAACAACACACGCCTGCTGCGAGCGCGACCACCGAAGAACTGCTCGCCCTGATCGCCGGCCTGAACCGCCGCGACGAAATCGACGGCATCCTGGTGCAGCTGCCCCTGCCCGCGCACGTAGATGCAAAGAAAATTCTCTTGGCGGTCGATCCCGCCAAAGATGTAGATGGATTCCATCCTATGAACGTGGGCTATCTTTCCACGCAGCGTCCCGGCCTGGTGCCCTGCACTCCCGCCGGCGTGATGGAAATTCTGAAGCGCAGCCAGATTCCGGTCGCCGGGCAGGAAGCCGTGGTCGTCGGACGCAGCGACATCGTCGGCAAGCCCGTAGCCATGCTGCTGCTGAATCAGAACGCCACGGTCACCGTCTGCCACTCGAAGACGCGCGATCTGCCCGAAGTCTGCCGCCGCGCCGACATTCTGGTGGCGGCGATTGGCCGAGCCGGCATGGTCACCCGCGACTACGTCAAGCCCGGAGCCACCGTGATCGACGTCGGCATCAATCGGATCACCGAGCGAAAGGAATTCGACCGCCTGTTTTCCTGGAACAAGGCCGGAAACAAAAAGCGCGAAGAAGCGTTTCTGGCCAAAGGCTCAACCCTGGTCGGCGACGTCCACCCCGAGGTAGCAGAAATCGCCGGCGCGATCACGCCCGTGCCCGGAGGCGTCGGCCCGCTGACCATCGCCATGCTGATGTCCAACACAGTAAAAGCCGCCATGATGCGGCGCGGGATAAAGCATCCCGAATTGAGCCGGGTCTAGCAAAAGCGTGGAGGCAAGAGGGATTCGTATCAGTGCATCGTTTCAGCGATGCCACAATTCTTCGCAATCAGAAGCCCCTTTAGGGCGACAACCGTGAGCACCCATTGCTAAAACTCGGCCTCACCGGCGGCATCGCGAGTGGCAAATCCGCTGTCGGCGAGATGTTTGTTCAGCGCGGCGCGCACTTGATTCAGTCCGATGCCGTCAGCCACTCGCTCATGCAGCCCGGCCGCCCGGTCTATGAGGAAGTCGTCCGCCACTTCGGCGGCGAAATCCTAAACTCCGACGGAACCGTCAACCGTTCCCGGCTGGCCGAAGCCGCATTCGGCAAGCCCGGAGGTGCGCCTCCGCGCATTCAGGAACTCAACGAAATTGTTCATCCCGCCGTGATCGCCCACGAAAATGAATGGATGGAAGAAATCGGTCGCCGCGATCCAAACGCCGTTGCCATCGTCGAAGCTGCCTTGATCCTCGAAGCGCGTGCCTCCAGCCGTTTCGACCGTTTAATCGTCGTGACCTGCCAT
>Ga0209274_10001287_pt1 | contig 12992 bp, 9 predicted proteins | sample HubBroMetageREF1_FD_188343 | JGI IMG/M metagenome (GOLD analysis project Ga0209274, IMG submission 188343) | Reference soil microbial communities from the Hubbard Brook experimental Forest, New Hampshire, USA - Hubbard Brook CCASE Soil... | ecosystem: Environmental > Terrestrial > Soil >...
CCTGCGCTGGCCGGTGCGATTCCGCCGGAGGGCGGTGCGAATGCCGCCTACTGCCTGCCCGGAGAACAACGTTGCCCCGCTCCGGAATATGCCGTGGTTAATTTTTTGCAGAAAGAACTTTCGACACATGACTTCCTGTCGTTTCGCAGCGACTTTCTCAACGATAAAAAGGGCCAGCGCACAGGCTACGCGACTCGCTACTCCGAGAATACCCTGACGTGGTGTCACTGGATCGGCTCAACGATCCAGATTCGTCCGGAAGTGCGTTTCGAGCGGGCCTGGGATATGAAGGCTTACGACAACGGCCGAAGGCAGAATCAGCTGACGGTGGCCAGCGATCTGATTTTTCACTTTTGATGGGATTCACTCTTAACGCTCTTAGTTTCAAGTTGAGCAATTCTGATCGGCCTTGTAGGACAATAGATTGATGACCGGTGTACGGATGGATGTCTGGCTGTGGGCCGCGCGGTTTTTCAAGACGCGCCCGCTGGCGAAACGGGCTTGCGAACTCGGTCGAATTCTGTCGAATGGGCAGCCTGCCAAGGCGGCGCGCGAAGTTCGGGTTGGGGACCGGTTGCGCGTTACCAACGAGGGCGGCGATTTTCAGGTGGAAGTGCTGCTGCTCAGCGAGGTGCGTGGTCCGGCTGCGGTGGCGCAGACGCTCTATCGAGAAACTGACGAGAGCCGGGAACAGCGCCAGAAGGTGGCCGCTGAACGGAAGGCCATGCGCGAGTTTGAAGTCTTGCCGGAAGGCCGGCCGTCGAAGCGCGACCGGCGGCACATCATCCAGTTCCGCGGCAGAGGATAAGAACTCATCCGAGCCGAAATAGCCTTGCCGGGGCCGTAGAGCGTGCGCGTGCAGGTGTGCGGAACTTGCGGGAAACCGCGGCTGCCGCTAGACTCGGGGGCGCAAAGCTGGGCACCCATGAGCCTTCGCAGATTCTCGATCTTCGCCATCTGTCTGATTTTGGTTGTCGCCATCCGCACCGCCCAGGCGCAGAATCCCGCGACCACTTCTGCGGTCGCCGAGTACGTCAAGGTGGAGATGCAGCGCCAGCACATCTCCGGTCTTTCGCTTCTCATCATTCAAAACGGCAAGATCGTGCGCGCTGAAGGTTTCGGTTTGGCCAATGTGGAATTGCAGGTGCCGGTAAAGCCGGAGACGATCTTTCAGTCCGGATCCGTAGGGAAACAATTCACGGCAACCGCCGTCATGATGCTGGTCGAGGAGGGCAAGATCGCCCTCAACGACCCGCTCACGAAATATTTCGCGGATGCTCCGGCCACCTGGAAGGACGTGACCGTGCGTGAGTTGCTCAGTCACACCGCGGGCTTCGGCGACTATCCCAAGGACTTCGACTTCCGCAAAGACTGGACCGAAGACGAAGAGCTGAAGCTGATCGAAAGCCTTCCTCTCGCTTATCCTCCGGGAACGAAATGGGAGTACAGCAATTTGGGCTACGTGACGCTCGGCGTTCTGATTCATCGCGTGACCGGCGAGTTCTACGGCGACTTCCTGCAGCAGCGGATCTTTCAGCCTCTGGGTATGCAGTCCACGCGCATCATCAGTGAAGCCGATATCGTTCCCAATCGCGCCGCCGGTTACCGGCTGATTAAAGGTGAATTGAAGAACCAGAAGTGGGTTGCGCCCATGGTGAACACCACCGCGGACGGCAGCCTGTATTTCTCGATTCTCGATCTCGCCAAGTGGGACGCCGCGCTGTACACCGAAAAACTGCTGAAGCGCTCAAGCCTCGACCTGATGTGGACTCCGGTGAAACTGAAGAACGGCCAGCCGAACAAGGGAAATTATGGTTTTGGCTGGTTCATTGAGCAGAGGGCCGGACACCGCTGCATTCATCACGACGGCGCCTGGCAAGGCTTTGAGACCGCGATCGATCGTTATGTGGATGACAAATTGACGGTGGTCGCGCTCTCGAATCTGGAGGACGCCGAGCCGGGAAAAATCACACAGCACGTGGCCGAGATGTACCTCTCCGAAAAGTAACTTGGAAACCTCGAAGTGCAAGCAGCAGCTAGAGGCCGCCCGGCGGACGAGAGCCTGCCCTGAGCTTGTCGAAGGGCCTCCGCAGCTCCATAACCATTTTCATGCCGTACTTCGGACGCAAGGTAATCAGCGGCTCGGGCTCGACGCGATGTCCCGGCACGAGTTTCAACTTCCATTTCTGCCCCAGCGTCGCCAACAGTAGCACGCCCTCCATCCACGCGAATGACTCGCCGATACATTGGCGGGCGCCTGCGCCGAACGGGAAGTACGTCAGCTTGGTTCGTCGCGATTTGGCTTCGGGAGTAAAGCGTTCGGGATCGAATCGCAAAGGATCGGGGAAAAATCGAGGGTCGCGATGCGTGACGAACTGGCTCATCAGCACTGTGGTCTTTGCGGGAAGGAAGAAGTCGCCTAACTGAAAATCATTGCGCGCGTAGCGGCCCATCGCCCACGCCGGGGGATAGAGCCGCATCGATTCCGCCAGCACCATTTCCAGATAGCGCAGACGGGCAACGTCGTCGAACGTTGGCAGTCGGCCCTGCAACTCGCGATCGATTTCCTCATGGAAGCGGCGCTCGCAGTCGGGATTCTGCGAGAGCAGATACCACGTCCAGGATAGTGCGTTGGCTACGGTCTCAGATCCCGCCAGAAAAATCGTGATGACTTGATCGCGCAGCGACTGCTCCGATGCGGGGCTTTGATCCGGCGAGGCGGCCAGCATCAGGTCGAGCAGGCTGCCTCCGTGCGAGCCGCGCTGACGGTGTGCGGCGATCATGCGATAGACCACTGCATCAATTCGCTTACGCGCTTTCACGAAGACGGACAGGCCCGGAGGCCGCACATGCACGAGCCACTCAGCCGCCGGCAACATCACCAGAAAATTATAGAGGCCCATGATGCGGTTGATCGCGCTGGCCAGTTCTTCCACTTCCTTCCCCGATTGTTGATTAAGGTCAGTCGCGAAAAGCGTTTGCGCGACTACGTTGAGCGTGAACTGCATCATGTCGATCGCAATGTCGCGCTGCTCACCGTCGTCCCAGCGGTCGCTTAGGCAGGCAGCCTCACGGACGATCATGCCCGCATATTCCGGGATACGCTGGCGATGAAACGCGGGCTGCGCCACCTGACGTTGCGCGCGATGCTGCGTGCCTTCGCTGGTGATCATGCCTTCGCCGAGCAGCATTTTCGTACGTTGCACCGTGCGTTCTTTGATGAAATTGTCGTTCTGCGCTACCAGCACTTCGCGAATGTAGTCCGGGTGATTCAGGAAGACGATGTGATTCCATCCGATTTTGTAGTGGGCGATGTCGCCGTATGTGTCGGCCAAGTGCTGAAACAGAAGGATTGGATTCGCTGGACGGAATCTGCGGAAGGCAAACCAGAGCAGATTCCTTTGAAAGCCTGGCGGAAAACGATAGGAGGAGGTTGTCTTTGTTTCGCGCGCTTCCCGGATGGGCGCCGTCACCATGATTCAGTGTAACGCGCAGGTTTTCGTTGCGGGAACCCTCGCCGATGTCGGTTTCACTCCCAACGGCGCGTATCCGCCGCTCCACGATCATCTTTCTGCAGCGCATCCAGCTCCGCCAGAACTTCGTCGCTATGTCTGGCGGGATCCACGCTGGTATACGCCTTCGCAATCTTGCCGCTGGGGTCAATGAGGAAAGTATGCCGCGTCGCAAACTTCACCACGCCAAGATTGGTCAGCGAACCGTAGGATTCGGTCACTTTGTGGTTCGTATCCGACAGCAGTTTGAAGTTCAGGCCTTCTTTCGCGCAAAACTTCTTGTGCGAATCCACGCTGTCGAGGCTCACACCCAGCACCACCGCGTTGTGCCCGGCATATTTCGACTGATCCACTTGAAAGTTGTGCGCCTCGCGGGAACAGCCCGGGGTCTGATCTTTGGGATAGAAATAAAGCACCACCCACTTTCCGCGATAATCCTTCAGGCTGACGGGCGAGCCCTCCTGGGAGGGCAAGGTGAAATCAGGCGCGCTGCTTCCCTCGGAAGGCGCTGGCGAATGCGATAACAGCCGCGGGACGAGCACGATCAGCAGCACCACCACCGCTAACAGCAGAATGATCCGTAACATGCTCCCCCCTCCGATCCTCTACCGCCGCGATTCTAAACCAAGGTACCAGCAAAAATCCGCGCGATTGAATATGATGGAGTATTGCGCATTCTACGACGGAGAAACCAGACGTGGCTCAGACGGAAACCGACGGTTTAGAGGTTTTGGAAAACAGGGAGTGGGTCGATTCCCTGGACTATGTTCTTTCCAAGGGCGGCCCCAACCGGGCAGGCCGCCTGCTGCAGCAGTTGGCGCTGCATGCGCGCAGTGAGGCCGGCGTCAACCTGCCTTTTTCGGCGACCACGCCTTACCAGAACAGCATTTCGCCATCGCAGCAACCGCCGTTTCCCGGCAGCCAGGAAATGGAACGCCGCATCAAGAGCCTGGTTCGCTGGAATGCTCTGGCCATGGTGGTGCGCGCCAATAAGATTCAGGAAGGCATCGGCGGACATATTTCGACGTTCGCTTCCGCCGCCACGCTCTATGAAGTTGCATTCAATCATTTCTTCCGCGCGCAAACCGAAAGCGGCGATCGCGATGTCGTCTATTTCCAGGGCCACGCGGCTCCCGGAATTTATTCCCGCGCCTATTTGGAAGGCCGCATTTCGAAAGAGAAGCTGCAAAACTTCCGCCGCGAACTGAAACCCGGTGGAGGATTGAGTTCCTATCCTCATCCGTGGCTTATGCCCGAGTTCTGGGAGTTCCCCACGGTTTCCATGGGACTGGGACCGATTCAGGCGATTTACCATGCGCGCTTCATCAAGTATTTGGAGAATCGCGGGCTCAAGCAGTCGACCGGCGGAAAAGTCTGGGCGTTTCTGGGCGATGGCGAAATGGACGAACCGGAATCTCTCGGTTCGATCACGCTGGCCTCGCGCGAAAAACTCGACAACCTGATCTTCGTGGTGAACTGCAACCTGCAGCGTCTCGACGGTCCGGTGCGCGGCAACGGGAAAATCATTCAGGAACTGGAGGCCATTTTCCGCGGCGCCGGCTGGAACGTTATCAAATGCATCTGGGGCTCTGATTGGGACAGTCTCATCCAGAACGACCGCGATGGCCTGCTGGTCAAGCGTTTAGGCGAAGTCAGCGACGGGCAATATCAGAAGTATTTCGTCGAGAGCGGGGCGTATTTCCGTCAGAACCTGTTCGGCTCCGATCCTCGACTGCTGAAGATGGTCGAGCATCTTTCCGACGATCAACTGGCGCGCATGCGCCTGGGCGGACACGATCCTATCAAAGTGCACGCGGCGTTCCGTGCGGCGGTCGACACCACCGGCGCGCCCACCATCGTGCTGGCCAAGACCATCAAGGGTTACGGTCTCGGCGAGGCGGGTGAAGGCAAGAACATTACCCACCAGCAGAAAAAGCTGAACGAAGACGAGTTGCAAATGTTCCGTTCGCGCTTCGGAATTCCCATCCCCGACGACGAACTACACAACGCCCCGTTCTACCGTCCCAGCGACGACAGCGCCGAGATCAAGTACATGCAGGCGCGCCGCCAGCAGCTGGGCGGATACATGCCCACGCGCAAAGTGCGGGCCGCGGCGCTGCCCGCCATCCCCGATGCGCACTTCGAAGAATTTCACAAAGGCACCGACGGACGCGAAGTATCCACCACTATGGTCTTCGTGCGCTTGCTGGCGAAGCTGCTGCGCGATCCCGAACTCGGCAAGCTGATCGTCCCCATTGTGCCCGATGAAGCCCGCACGTTCGGCATGGAAGCTTTATTCAGACAAGTCGGAATTTATTCCAGCGTCGGCCAGAATTACGAACCTGTCGACATGGATACGCTGCTCTACTACAAAGAAGCCAAGAACGGACAGATTCTCGAAGAAGGCATCACCGAGTCCGGATCGATGTGCTCGTTCATCGCGGCGGGCACGGCGTATGCCAACCACGGAATCAACACGATCCCCTTCTTTATTTATTATTCGATGTTTGGCTTCCAGCGCATTGGCGACTTGATCTGGGCCGCGGCCGACATGCGCTGCCACGGATTTCTCGTCGGCGGCACGGCCGGGCGCACCACGTTGGCGGGCGAAGGCCTGCAGCATCAGGACGGTCACAGCCACGTGCTCGCGCTCCCGGTGCCGAATTTGCTCTGTTACGATCCGGCGTTTGCCTACGAGATCGCCATCATTATTCAGGATGGCATCAAGCGGATGTATGTCGATCAGGAGTCGATCTTCTATTATCTGACGGTTGGCAACGAGCCCCTGGCGATGCCGGAGATGCCGGGCAACGTTCGCGAAGGCGTACTGAAAGGCTTGTATCGTTTCAAGGCATCGGCTAAAAGCGACGCCAAGCTGCGCGCACAACTGCTGGGCAGCGGTGCCATCATGTTCGAGGTGCTGAAGGCGCAGCAGATTCTGGAAGAAAGATACGGTGTGGGTTGCGACGTGTGGAGCGTTACCAGTTACAAGGAACTTTATCGCAACGCCAACGATTGCGAACGCTGGAATATGCTGCATCCCGCGGAGCCCGCCAAGGTTCCGTATGTCACGCAGACTTTGAAGGATGCTCCGGGGCCGTTCATCGCCGCATCCGATTATATGAAGGTTTTGCCGGAGAGCCTGGGCAAGTGGGTGCCCGGGCAACTCGTTTCACTCGGGACTGACGGGTTCGGGCGCAGCGAGAGCCGCGTGGCCCTGCGCGACTTCTTCGAGGTCGACGCCAAGCACATTGTGCTGGCCACGCTGGGAGCCCTGGCGCGGGAGAACAAGATTGGCACCGACGTGGTGAAACGCGCGATTCAGGAATTGGGGATCAATCCCGACAAAGCGAATCCGGCGGTGAGCTAGAGATTTGTGTCAGGGCATGCCTTCAGGCATGCCGTAACCACGACAATAAGTCGCGCCTGCAGGCGCTGCGGCACAAATAGAAAATATGAAGAAGATAGAAAAGGAACCGACGCGGTGATTGAATTCAAACTTCCCGAGCTGGGAGAAAACATCGAACAGGGCGACCTCGTTCGCCTCATGGTTGCGCCCGGAAGCAGCGTTAGCGCCGGTCAGTCGGTCATGGAACTTGAAACCGACAAGGCTGTCGTCGAAGTGCCTTCGTCGGTGAGCGGGACAGTGCAGGAAATTCGCGTGAAAGAAGGCGACAAGATCAAAGTCGGTCAGGTGATCTTCACGGTCGATGGAGCCGAAGCCAAAGCTTCTCCGCAGCCGGCCACGCAAGTGTCCGCTCCCGCACCCGCGCCAGTTCGACAAGAATCACCAGCGGCGTCGCGAACCGCGGCGGCGCCTGCGGCAATTGCATCTGTGGCTGCGGTTGCGGTCGTCTCCGGACCCCGCGAATTTAGACTCCCGGAACTCGGAGAAAACATTTCGCAAGGTGATCTGGTTCGTCTGATGATCGCGCCCGGCGCAACGGTTTCGGAAGGTCAGCCCGTGATGGAACTGGAGACCGACAAGGCCGTGGTTGAAGTGCCGTCGTCGGTTAGTGGCGTGGTGAAAGAAGTGAAAGTGAAAGAAGGCGAGAAGATCAAGGTCGGGCAGGTGATCTTCACGCTCGAAGGCGGAGCCCCGGCGCAAGCCGAATCCACTCGCGTCCGCAACGCTCCGGTTGAACACGTTTCCGGACAGCATGGAGCGCGTCTCGCATTTCAGGCCGCGATTCGCGCCGAGGGCAAGACGGAAGAACAGGCGCTCCCTCCTGATCAGCCGCAGGTGGCAGCGCCGGTATTCAGCATGCCGACACAGCTCGGCAAAGTTGCCGGCACCGAACATCGCCAGCCCATCCCCGCGGCTCCTCACGTGCGACGTTTTGCCCGTGAAGTCGGTATCGATATCTACGAGGTCAAAGGCACAGGTCCAGGCGGCCGCATTAGCGAAGACGACATCAAGGCGTACGCCAAGGCGCTCCTCTCGTCGGCTGCCACCGCTGCGCAGGCGCCCCCGCGTGCCGGGCACTTCGTTCCGCCGCAGCTTCCCGACTTCGCCAAGTGGGGCAAAGTCGAACGCGTCTCCATGCGCGGCGTTCGCCGCAAAACTGCCGAGCACCTGGCCGAATCCTGGAACACGATTCCGCACGTAACGCAGCACGACCGCGCCGACATCACTGAACTCGAACAGCTCCGTGCCCGCTTCGCTCCGAAAGCCGAAGAGGCTGGTGGCAAGATGACGGTCACCGCGATCGCTCTGAAAGTTTGTGCCGCGGCCCTGAATGTATTTCCGCAATTCAATGCCAGCATCGATATCGAGAAGGAAGAGATCGTCTACAAGCAATACATCAATATCGGCGTGGCCGCCGACACAGATCGCGGTCTGCTCGTTCCAGTGATTCGCGACGTCGACAAGAAAAACATAGTCGAACTGGCGGTCGAGTTGTCGCAGCTCTCGAAGAAAGCGCGTGACAAGAAAATCACGCCCGAAGAAATGCAGGGCGGGACTTTCACCATTACAAATCTCGGCGGAATCGGCGGCGTTGGCTTTACGCCTATCGTGAATCATCCGGAAGTCGCAATTCTAGGGCTATCGCGATCGCGCATGGAACCGGAGTGGATCGAGGGCAAAGAGGGAGGCAAGTTTGAGCCGCGGCTGATTCTGCCGCTCTCGCTCTCCTACGATCACCGCCTGATTGACGGCGCTGACGCCGCCCGCTTCCTGCGCTGGATCGCGGAAGCTTTTGAACAGCCATTTCTGCTGTCGGTGCAGGGATGAAGTTTCAAGATCGATTGTCATTCTGAGCGGAGCGAAGGACCTATGCAGTTTTTCCGGCGGCGTAAGCGCTGCTGCTTTGCCGCTTGAAGCGTCATTATCCCCATGACTGAGACTCAATCTTTGAACATTGCAGTCGTCGGTGCCGGCCCCGGCGGATACGCTGCAGCTTTTCTCGCGGCCGACCTCGGCATGGCCGTCACTCTGATCGACCCTGAGGTGAATCCCGGCGGCGTCTGCCTTTACCGCGGCTGCATTCCGTCGAAAGCGCTGCTGCACGTGGCTAAGTTGATCGAGGAATCCGAGCAAGCGAAAAACTGGGGGATCGATTTCGCTGCGCCTAAAATCGATCTGCTCCGCCTGCGCTCGTGGAAAGAGAATGTCGTCAAGAAACTAACCGGTGGCCTCGGCATTCTCTCCAAACAGCGTAAAGTGAAATACGTGCAGGGCCGTGCGGCATTCGAGAATTCGACGACGCTGCGTGTCACGAAACCTGACAACTCAGAAGAATCGCTCACCTTCGACCGCATCGTCATCGCGACGGGCTCCCGCCCGGCGATCGTTCCCGCATTGAAGCTGGATACGCCGCGCATGATGGATTCCACTGGCGCCCTGAATCTCGAAGATATTCCCGCGACCTTGCTGGTCGTGGGCGGCGGATATATCGGTCTCGAACTGGGCTCCGTCTACGCCGCACTGGGCACGCGCGTCACAGTCGTCGAAATGCTTCCCGGATTGCTGCCCGGCGCCGATCGCGACCTGGTTCTCCCGTTGCACAAGCGTCTCGAAAAACTGCTCGACGGAATCCTGCTCAACACGACGGTCGCTTCGGTCAAAGACGAAGGCACCGGCATTCGCGCGACGCTCAAAGGACAAGACGGCAATACTCAAGAGAAAGTTTTCGACCGTGTACTCGTCTCCGTGGGTCGCAAGCCGAATTCTGAAATTCCCGGCCTCGAGAAAACGCAAGTCAAAGTTGGCGCCAAGAATTTCATTCGAGTGAACAAGCAACTGCAAACCGACGACCCGTCCATCTACGCCATCGGCGACGTCGTCGGCGAGCCCATGCTTGCGCACAAAGCAATGCATGAAGGCCGCACTGCGGTCGAAGCCATCGCCGGACACAAAGTCGCTTTCGAACCCAACGCGATTCCAGCCGTGGTGTTCACCGATCCGGAAGTCGCCTGGTGTGGCCTGACTGAAACCCAGGCGCAAAATGAAAACCGTGAGATCAAAGTCGCCAAGTTTCCCTGGGCCGCCTCCGGCCGAGCGGTCACGCTCGACCGCCCCGAGGGCATGACCAAACTGCTGATTGATCCGCAGACCGAACGTGTCCTCGGAGTCGGCATCGTAGGCGTAGGCGCGGGTGAAATGATCGCCGAAGGCGTGCTCGCCATCGAAATGGCTGCCCTCGCTCACGACGTGGCTCACACCATTCATCCGCATCCCACACTTTCGGAAACGGTGATGGAATCCGCCGAAGTTTTCTTCGGCACCAGCACCGACATCTATCGTCCGAAGCGGGGATAGGGAAGCGGCTGGAGAACATCATGTCCTCATCCTCACACCCGTCCCCATTCTCATCTCCAGTTTCATCCTTCAAAACGTTATTACTTCCAGTTATTGTTCTTTTGGCCGCGCTCTCTTCCACTGCGCAGTCGCCACTCAGCGGTGTGCTGCCTTCTTCCTCCGCGACCACCAGCACATCCGGTTCGGCCAGCGACCCTTTGGGGCGCACCAGTCCATCCGGCTCTGTTCTCGGATTTCTGAAGGCTGCGCAGGCCGGTTACTACGGCATCGCCGCCCAGTACCTGCAGATGAACGCGGCGCGCCGCCAAGCCGAGGGCGAACAACTCGCAAGTCAGCTCAATGCGGTGTTGAACAGCCCTGCCGCGGCCACCGTGCGCATCGGGAGCTTCAGCCAGTCGGAAGGAATTCCGCAGGAAGGCGTGCCTTTCGGTCGGCAAAAACTGGGCACCATGTTGTCCGGCGATGTTGAAGACGATCTCGAACTGGTGCGCGTATCCGATCCGAGCGCCGGCAAAATCTGGCTGATCTCTTCCGAGACGCTGGCCAAAGTACCTGAACTTTACGATCAAGTCGAAGCGCGGCAGGTCGAGAGCAAGCTTCCGAGCGTGCTGGTCAAACATCAGATTGCCGGCATGCCGCTATGGCAGTGGTTAGCACTGCTGCTGGCTGTGCCCGTTGCCGCCGCGATCGGCTGGCTTGGGCTGGTGCTTCTGGAAATTCCCGTGCGCTGGTGGGCGCGGCGTCGCGGCCAACTGGAGGTCGCAAACTGGCGGTCGGTGTCGGCTCCGGCATGGCTGCTCGCGGGTACGGTGGCGCATCAGTTCTTTGTCCGCTACCTGGGCATCGCGCTGTTGCCCCGGCACTATTATTTCCAGTTCACCTCGATCGCCCTCATCGTCAGCGTGACGTGGATTGCATGGCGCGGGGTGCACTGGTTGCTGCGCGGCGTGCGCAACCGCGCCCTGGCACGGGGGCACACCGGTACCGGATCGCTCATGCTGTTGGGCGAGCGCATCATCAAGGCAGTTATTTTCGGCGCGGGTGTTTTGGCGGTATTCGGCAGTCTGGGTTTCAACATGAGCACTGCGCTGGCCGGCCTTGGCATTGGAGGCCTAGCCATCGGCTTCGGCGCGCAGCAGACGATTGCAAATCTTTTTGGCGGCGTCTCCGTGCTGGGCGATGAAGTGTTTCGCGTGGGCGATGTTTGCCGCTTCGGTGACCGTACGGGAGTGGTCGAAGACATCGGCTTGCGCTCGACTCGAATCCGCACGGACGAGCGCACCCTGCTGGCCATCCCCAACGGTACCGTAGCCACGATCAACCTCGAAAACCTCAGCAGCCGCGACAAGATTCTTTTCCAGACCAAGCTTGGCCTGCGCCCTGAGAGTAAGCCCGACCATGTCCGCTTCGTGCTCGCGGAAGTCCGGCGACTGCTCTACAGCCACGCCAAAGTCGAAACCAAATCCGTTCGCGTTCGCCTCACCGACATTTCGGGCAGTTCGCTCACGCTCGAGGTGTTCGCTTACATTCTGACGCGCGACTTCAACGAATTTGCCGCCATCCGAGAAGACGTGCTGCTGCGCATCATGGACGTGCTGGAAGACTCCGGCGGCGGCCTGGCGCTTCCGTCGCAGACTCTGTATTTGAGCCGCGATTCCGGCGTCGCGAAAGACAAAGTCGAAAACGCCGTCAAGAAAATCGCGGATCTGCGCGACGGCAAGCAGTTGCCGTTCCCGGACCACAATCAGGACGACATCGCAGCATTGAAAGGATCAATCGAGTACCCGCAGCCGGAGTCGGCCGTGCGCAAGCCGCAAGGTGATTCCGGCAAGAGTAGCTAGGCACGAGAAGATGTTCGAGCTCAATACCAGTTGTCGGATCAGCGCCGAATCCAGGCCCGTCGGGAAAAGGAGAGGGCCAAATTCAAAACGTTAGTGCGCCGGACTGCAGTGCAAATTGGCAAGGGCCTATGTTCTGTTGGTAAGTGTCGTAGACTCCTACTGATGTCACCGAGAAGCTCCCGGAGTAGGTCGAGCCCTCAATGCTCGTCAGTGCATCTATCCACACGGTGTTCCCCGTAGTGCCGGCACTACTCGATCCAGAGGCCGTCCAATTTCCTGGAGTCATGGTCCACGTGCCGTCGGTGTTGACGTCCCCGATAAAGGTTCCGTCCGCTCCGAGTTCGACTTTCAGGAAGCAGTTTGCCGAAGACCAGTAGCTGGTTGCCGACGAAGTGCTGGGTCCGTTCAGAATCGCAGTGGGACCAGCGGTGGGGCCAGTGTACTTGGGACTGCTCGCGCCGCCGCAGGCGACCAGTAACGATGTACTGGTCCCCAGTGCAAGGAGACCTAAAGTGACAAGTCTTGCTTTCATGCCCCGCCTCCTCTGCCCAGATGTAAGCGGGGTGCTTAATCTGAGAACGCCTTTCCCGAATAAACGATTACGATTCTAGGACATCTAGATCCTTGGCTGCACGAACTACAGAGCGACGTGCCCCAATCGCCGGCTGAGCCAGTTTAGAAATAAGTGCGTCGGAAAATAAACGCACAGCGGCACGGTTATCAAATACACAAGCAGATAGGCCCACCCCGGCATCACGTGCTGCTCATGAAAGAACGGACCTCGGGCCCAGTTCACATCCTGCTCGGGACGCCAGAAGTGATTGATCGGCACCACAATCCACGCCATCAGAGTCTGCAGCTTCCATCCGCGAGGAT
>Ga0209274_10001288_pt1 | contig 12989 bp, 9 predicted proteins | sample HubBroMetageREF1_FD_188343 | JGI IMG/M metagenome (GOLD analysis project Ga0209274, IMG submission 188343) | Reference soil microbial communities from the Hubbard Brook experimental Forest, New Hampshire, USA - Hubbard Brook CCASE Soil... | ecosystem: Environmental > Terrestrial > Soil >...
CCGTTCTACGTGACCGCCGGGCAGGTCACCTTCGGCGTGGACGGCGACGACAATCTCATTGCTCCACCGGGCACCCTCGTGCACATCCCGGGCGGATCGACGCACTGGTTCCGGTTCGGTCCAGGCGGCGGCGAGATGATCTCGATGACGTCGCGGGCGGGCGCCGCCGCGTTCTTCGCCGACGTCGATCGCGAGATCTCGCCGACTGAGCCGGATTTCGGCGTCTTGCTGGGGGTCGCGTCCTCGCACGGCCTGACCGTGCCGCTCCCCGCGAGCTAGGCGCACTGCCCTCTGAGGTTTAGGCTGCGCTTTCAGCGATCGCTGGTGGCATCTTTGCCGCCTCCCAGGTCGGCCGGCCTTACGCTGGTCCCATCCCGGCCGCCGCGGGAGGAATGCTCGTGGCGACCAAGGCACGGCGTCAGTCTTTTTGAGGTGGGCGATGACCAGTGGGGACAGTCCTTTGCTGTCGGTTCGTGCTGAAGCCCGGCAGCTGGTGGCCCCTGACTATGCCGTGCTAGACGGGCTGATCGAGCACACCGCACGATCCAAGGTCGAGGCGATACGGTCGGCCACCGGCAGCCTGGATCGTCTGACCGCTGACCTGACCGCCCTGGGCGCCGTGCCCTTCGATGAAGGCACGGGGCGCCGCCCGCTGACCTGGTCGGCGTATTCCGCCGCCACCCGTGAAGAACTCCGCCACGATAAGGAAACCATGAGGATGGAGCGGACCGGCCAGGTGACCGCCACGGTGGCGCTGCGGGTTACCGTCCGGGATCTGGACAAGCTGGATGATCTCACCGGCGTGCTGGCGGCTCAGCCGGGCCTGAACGTGCACGGCGTGATGTGGCACGTTGACTGGGATAACCCGGCGTGGCCCCAGGTCCGCGCCGCAGCGATCGGCGCCGCCATCGGCAAGGCCCGGGACTACGCCGCTGCGCTCGGTGCCACGGTGCGGCAAGTCGAGCACATCGCCGACGCCGGCCTGCTTGGCAGCGACGCCGCGTCATCCCATACAGCCCGCGGCATGGCGCTCAGGGCCGGCGGCGGCGACCAGCTAGGGACGCCGGCGCTGACTCCTGTTCCGCAGGAGCTCATCGCGACCATCGAGGCCCGCTTCCGCACCACCGACGTGTCCCTGCCAAACGCTTAAGGCCATACCTGGCGGTCGGGCGCCCTCTCTGCCAAGCTGTCGTGAGGCACCCGCCCCTGGCAGAGCCCGGATGGTTGCCTCAGGCTTCTTCAACGAAGTTCCGCAACGCCATCCGCCGTCCCAGCGCGAGTTACATGGTCGCATCTACGGTTCTAAGCTGGGCGCGTACGTCCTCGGCCTCGGGAGTACCGAGGCTGGTGTAAAGGGTGAGGGCTTGCTGCCAGTGGCGGCGGGCCTGGCCGGGATCGCCGGTGGCCTGGTGGACTAGGCCGAGGTCGTGGTGGGCGCGGGCCTGCTGATATGCGTCGTGGATCTGACTGGCCAGGCCGAGCGCGGCGGCGTGCCGGGTGCGGGCAGGGCCGGGTTGGCCGGTGGCGAGAGACACTTCACCGAGGCCGTTGAGCACATCGGCTTCACCGGCCCGGTCGCCTATCCTGCGGAAAAGGGCCAGGGCCTGCTGAAAGTTGTCGCCGGCCTGCAGATAGCGGCCCTGCCGCAACTCGACATCGGCGAGGCTGGCCAGCGTCCGGGCCTCACCGGCTCTGTTGCTGGTCTCGCGATGCAGGACCAGGGCCTGGCGGAGATGGCCAGTGGCCTGCGGATAGCAGCCCTGCCACACCTCGACCGTGCCGAGATTGGTCAGCGCGTGCGCTTCACCCGCCCGGTCCCCGGCCTGCCGGTACAGCGCCAGGGCCTGCTGGTGGTGGCGGGCGGCCTGCGGGTAGCGGCGCTGCCGCCTGTCGATGACGCCGAGGTTTCCCAGGGCACGGGCTTCACCGGTCCGGTCGCCGGTGTCGCGGAAAAGGGCCAGGGCCTGCCGGTGGTGGCTGGCGGCCTGCGGGTAGCGGCCCTGCCGCCCGTCGACAAGGCCGAGGTTGTTCTGCGCGCGGGCTTCACCGGTCCGGTCGCCGGCCTGGCGGTACAGCGCCAGGGCCTGCCGGAGATGGCCAGCGGCCTTCTGATAGCGATCCTGCTGTCCGTCGATAAGGCCGAGGCCATTGAGCGCTTCCGCTTCGGCGGCCTGGTCGCCTGTCTCGCGGGCGGCCGCGCGGGCGCAGGTGCAGATGGCGATGGCCTCCTGGTAGTAGGCGCAGGTCTCGAGGTAACGGAACAAGGTGGCGGCCAGCCGGGTGGTGTGGCCAGGCCAGCCGTGCGCGGCGGTGTGCGCGGCGACCGCGACCAGGCTGGCCCGTTCGGCATCCAGCCAGGCTCGCGCCGCGGCCGGATCCGTCAACGACGGGGGAGGGGTGGCCGACGGGAGGATCCGAGGGCGGCGGTGAAGTTCGGCGGGAAACAGGACGTCCATGGCAGCAGCGGCGGTGTACAGGCAGTAGTCGAACAGGCGGGTCAGCGCCGCCCGCTGGCCGTCCTGGCCGTCTTGAGCGGCGGCGAGCTCGCGGGCGTAGTCGCGGAGCAGGTCATGCATCGCGTACCGGCCCAGCCCGGCGGGATGGATCAGGTGCGCGCGGGCCAGCAGTTCCAGCACGTCAGCGGCCTGACCGGGGGTGCTGCCGGTGAGTGCGGCGACCGCATAAGGTTCCAGGTCCGGGCCCGGGTACAGGCCGGCCAGCCGGAACGCGCAGGCGGCGCCGGGATCCAATTGTCGGCACGACCAGGACAACACCGCGCGCACTGCGGTCCGCGGGTCGGCGCCGGCCTCCAGCAGATCCAGCCGCCGCTGCTGATCGGCCAGCTCGGCGACCAAGTCAGGGACAGAGGCGGCGGGCCGCGCGGCGGCCAGCTCGGCCGCCACCCGCAGCGCCAGCGGCAGCCGACAGCACCGCTCGGCCAGCGCCGCCGTCGCGGCGGGATCGGCCGCGGCTCGCTCGCCGATCAGCGCCCGCAGCAGCCCGGCTGCCTCGGCCAACGGCAGCAGGTCCACCTCCAGCCGCGCGGCCCCATCCCGCGCGACCAGGCCAGCCAGCGCATCGCGGCTGGTCACCACCGCCACGCAGTCCGGGGCGCCGGGCAGCAACGGCCGGACCTGCTCTACCTCCCCGGCGTTATCCAGCAGCACCAGCATCCGCCGTCCGGCTAGCAAGCTTCGGTACCGGGCCGCCCGCTCCTCGAGCTCCAGCGGAATGTCCTGGCCTGGAACACCCAGGGCGCGGAGGAACCCGGCCAGCGCGTCAGTCGGCCGCATGGGCTGCCCGGGGTCATAGCCGCGCAGGTTGACATACAGCTGTCCGTCCGGGAACCGGTCCGCGACTTGACGCGCCCAGTGCACCGCCAGCGCGGTCTTACCCACCCCTGCGGTGCCGGCGATTGCCGAGATCACCACTGCCCCGCCGCGGGCCTCATCCAGCAGCTCGGACAGCCGCTGCAGTTCGGCCGCCCGGCCCGTGAAGTGCCGCACCCCGCCTGGCAGCTGACGCGGCGCCAGCGCGGCGGGCCTCCCGCCATCGTCCTGCGGTCCGGCCGCCGGGGGCTGCGGGTCGCCGACCAGCAGGCGGTGGTGCAGCTGCTGCAGGTCTGGGCCGGGGTCGGCGCCTAGCTGATCAGCGATGACCTCTCGCGCCTCGGCGTACGCGGCTAGCGCCTCGGCCGACCGACCGCACCTCTGCAGCGCGCGCATCAGCTGATGCCAGAATGGCTCCCGCAGCGGATACGCAACAGTGAGTCGCCGCAGCTCGGGCACTAGCCCGGCACCGCGTCCGCAGCGCAGCTCGGCCTCGATCCGCCGCTCCGCCGTTTCCAGCCGCAGCTCCTCCAGCCGGGCCGCCTCCGCCGTCGCCAGCGGACCCCGCGGCACGTCGGCCAGCGCAGCCCCCCGCCACAAGCCCAGCGCCTCCGCGCACAAACCGGCCGCCCGCCCCGCATGATCACCGGCTAGCGCCCGGCGGCCCTCCGTCGCCAGCTCTTCGAACCGGCCTGCGTCCACCTCAGCCCGGGCGATGGCGAGCCGGTAACCCGGCGATTGAGTCACCAGCACACGGCCCCCGGGATCCCCGATCACCCGCCGCAACCGCAACACATACCCGCTGACTAGCTGACGGGCCGAATGCGGCGGATCGTCGCCCCACAGCTCACCGATCAGGCGCCCTGTCGAGACGACCTCGCCCGGCTCGGCCAACAGCACCGCGGCCAGCGCCCGCCACTTGGGCGCGCTCACCCCGGCCCAGGCCTCACCCGTCCGCACCTGCAGCGGTCCCAGCACGCGCCACCATATGGCCCCGTCAGAGCGATCCACACGATCCACCCGCCTATAGCACTCAAAAAGAAGTCAATCACGCTACGACGGCAATCAAACAGGTCCCAGTCATAGTGATAACCGCCCGGCCATCCAGCGGCACGGCAGGAGGAATCCCTCAAGGGACATAACAGCAACACGCCCCGGACGTGCCGGACGGCCCGATCTTCGGCCAGGTCGGGCTCGACATAAGCACATGGCGCCCGCTGGCTTCGCCATAAGGAGGAACCATGAACGTGAAACGTGGGGCCGCGCTGTTCGCGGCGGCGGCACTCGCTGCCGTTTTGGCGATGGACGGTGGTGCCGCATTCGCGCTGACGAAGGCGCCTGCCAGTCCTCCAACCGCCCCTACAAACCTCAAAGTGACGGCCACCACATATAACAGCGTGTCGCTTTCCTGGGGCGCGTCGACAGACGGGTCGTCTCCTATTACCTACACTCTCGCGATCAGCAACCCCACCCTCGACGCCGGATCAACGGGCAAGATCCCGGATATCAGCACGACCAGCTACGACTGGACTGGAGTACTCGTGCAACCCGGTCAGACGTATTCCTTTACCGTGTTCGCGGTGAACAGCGCCGGTCAGGAATCGGCCGACAGCAATACCGTGAGCGCGACGACGCCGGCCGCCCCGCTGCCGGCCGCCCCGCAGGTCTCCGTCACCGGTACCACGGCCTGGACCGTCACGCTGACCATCAGCGACAGCCTGCCTGGCGGCGGTTTCGTGGGTGAATCCATCCTGGTGGACGGTAAAACGCCGCAAGAATATCCGGGAAGCTTGTACCCGGACCAGTCCGGCACCATCACGATCCTGGGGCTCTCCACGGGAACCACATACAGCGTCGCGGTAACTGCCTTCAACCAGTATGGCCAGAACGGGGGAACCACCACTATCTCCGCAACCACCATGACCACTACCGATACGACGCGCCCGAGCGCTCCATCCAACTTCTCGGTGAGCGACTACGAGCAGGCGCTCGGCTATGGCTGCACCCAGCAGACGATTACCTGGTCCCCGTCGGCTGACCCGAACTACCCGCAGTCGGATCTTTACTACGAGATATTCATCAACGGCGCCGACAGCGGCCCCGACAACGACATCCTGGGGAACCAGATCTCCGGTGGCGTTCTCTCCCAAACGGTCTTCCTGCCCGTGGGGACAGACACCATCGATGTGGTGGCGATCGATCCCTCCGGGCTTGTCTCAGCGGCCAGCAACTCGTTCACCGGCAACTTCATCGCCGACTGCTGACCTGGACGAACCAGATTCGGTGAGACTCCAGCGCCCGTAACGCTGCTAGGTCACGCGACCCACGAGGGGACGACCTGGGCGAGCCGGCCCGGGTCGGTCAGCGTGCGGATCATGGTAATGGCGCCGTCTGTGACCGTGAAGGCCATGACCGTGACCGGCCGCCCGTGCACTGTGAAGAGGACGCCCGGTACGCCGTCGACGAGCGCTGGATGGGCCAGCGCGTCCAGTCGCGCCCCCATCCTCGCCCGCGTGGCGATCTCTCCCGCGCCGCGCACGACGATGGTCCCCTTGGGGCTGCGTGCCCGGAGCTCGGCCCCAGGGGCGATCACGGCGAGCAGCCCGGCGATGTCGCCGCGGCTGGCTGCGGCGAGGAACGCGTCGATTACCTCCCGGGCTGCGGCGTCCGCCGCCGTCGCCGGCGGGCCCAGGCGGATCCGGCCGCGAGCACGGCTGGCCAGCATCTTCGTGGCTGCGGTGCTGCGGCTCAGGATCGCCGCGATCGCGTCGAAGGGGACCTCGAACACGTCGTGGAGGACGAACGACACCCGCTCCGCGGGAGTGAGGGCGTCCATGACAACGTACAGCGCGAGGCCGACGGAATCGGCGAGCAATGCCTCCTCCTCGGGATCGCCCCGCCCGGCCCCGGCCGCCTCGCGCGGGAGCGTGCCGACGCTAAGCTCGAGCGGCTGCTCGGCCCGTACACTTCGCCGGCGGAGAGCATCGAGGCAGATTCGCCCGGTCACGGTGGTGAGCCAGCCGCGCATGTTCTCGATGCTCCCGCCGCCAGTGCGGGCGAGGCGCAGCCACGCCTCCTGCCCGGCGTCGTCCGCGTCCGCGTGCGAGCCGAGCATGCGGAACGCGATCGCGTGGAGATAGGGGCGATGGGTCTCGAACTCGGCGGCGAGCTGTTCTTCGGTCACGACTCTCCTCCGCGCGGCGGTGTCCCTACCAGGACGCATCGCGCGCCGACGAGGTAACACCCCGGCCTGCGTTACCTTCCGCGGCGGCCGCACGTCGTAGTGCCGTACAGCGATCCACGATCCGCTCCTTGGAGGCAAGAATGACATCACGCATTCAGAACGCGGTCCAGCCCGAGGTTACGACCGGCGTCCAGCACCTGTTCAAGGCCGTGTACGCCGGGGGCGTGCCGCAGCAGACACTGGAGCTAGTTCACCTGCGCGCGAGCCAGGTCAACGGCTGCAGCGCCTGTGTCGACGCCGGCGTCAAGAGCGCTACGAAGGCCGGCGTCAGCCCCGAAAAGCTGCTCACCGTCGCCGCGTGGTACGAGAACCCGCTCTTCGACGACGCCGAGCGTGCCGCGCTGGCGCTCGCTGAGGCCGCGACCCGGCTCTCCGACCGGCCCGGCGCGGTCACCGACGAGATCTGGGCCGAGGCCGCCAGGCACTACGACGAGCGGCAGCTCGCCGCCCTGGTGCTGATGGTCGCGATCACCAACTTCTTCAACCGCCTCAACACGACCCTCCGGGTGCCAGCCGGGACCGCGTGGGACTGACGCCAGATCGGCGACCCGTCACGGCTGCTGTCGTCATGGCCTAACGCCACTTGTCTCTCGCCTCTCCTTTACGAGGAGCGGCGAGGGACCTCGTGCTTCGTCATCGGAATGGTTAGGAGGATTCGTTGAGCGGACTGCGGCCCGGTAATCGGCACGTAATGCTGCTGTGGGCGGCAAGTGCGGGAAACCAGGGCGCCTCCTGGATCATGCTGATAGCTGTTTTCGTATACGTGCTCCACCATTTCTCGGCTTCTTCACTCGCGATTGTGGAACTCGTCGGCACGCTACCTGCCCTGTTGTGCATGCCGTTCGCCGGCGCGATTGCCGATCGCCACGATGTCCGGAGGCTGGCGATAGGCTCCATGACGGTTCAGGCGCTGGGCCTGCTGGGCGTGCTGGTGATGCTGAGGGTCGGCCTGTGGGAGATCGCGGCCTGCTACGGCTTGCAGGGGGCCGCCGGCGCGGTATGGCCGCCGGCGCGGCAGCGGTGGCTGTATGCGCTGGTTCGCGAGGACCGCAGTCGCGCCGCGGCCAACGCCGCGATTGGCTCGGTGAGCGGCGTCATGACAATCGCTGGCGCGGCGCTGGGCGGGGTCTTGTCGGCCTGGAGCACAAGCGCTGCGCTCGTAGCAGCTGCGGGACTCCAGCTCGCGGCGACCGTGCCCCTGCTGGTCCTCGCACGGCCGGCATTCCAGCAGGGTACGCAGGCAGACGGTCCTCTCCGGTCTCTGCATGCCGACCTGGCTGAGGGCTTTACCGCACTGCGGGCCCTGCCCCTGGCGAGGTCAGTGATCTGGGTAGGCATCGCTTGGGGCCTCATCGGCGGTGCCTACAACGTCTTGCTTACCGCCCATGTCACGAACGACTTGCACGGCGGCGGATTGCTGCTCGGCGTGTTCTACGTTGTGGATGGCGCCGCGGTGATCCTGGGCTCGGTGCTGGCGGTCCGCCTCAGCCGCGGGTCGCATCTGGCTGCCTACGCGCTGGCTTATGTGCTGCAGGGCGCCGCGTGGGGCGCCATGTTCCTGGGGGATTGGCCCGCATGGGGCGCGGCGCTGCTGGCGGTTATGCGCATCGCGAGCGGCGTGATCATCGCCCTTGACACGACGATCCTGCTGGCTACCGTGCCTGAGCGCCTGAGAGGCAGGATCACCAGCTTGCACATGACTACCTATGGCGCGGCGTCCAGGGTGGCGCTGGCTGCCTTCGCCGGATTGCTCGCGGTGACCGAGGTCAGGACCGTAGGCGTAATTGCTGGCGCAGCCTCCGTCATTGCCGGGGCCGCATGGTGGTCGCTGAACGGGCGGCGCGCCCGTCCTCTCTATCTGAGCGCGACATCCGCAGCCGACGCCCCGGACAATCCCGATACCGCGTCCAGCCAAACGGCAGGCGAAAAACCTGTCCACCCTGACGGTGCTCAGTTGCTCAGGCAGCGAGCGAGCATCCGCGAGTTCACCAATACGCTTGCTCCGGACCATATACCGGAGTTTTGCTCGGGGCCTCGCGTGCGCTGACCTCTTTAATTTCCAGCCGTACACCTTCGTCGAGATCCGCGATCTCAGAACCGCGAATGCGCAGCTGCAACTGTCACCCGTCGGTCGGAGCCACGCCCCGGTTCTCGACACGCTCGGCCCGCCGATTATCCCGCCGGAGCCCATGTCGAACGCCGACCACGCGCTCCGACTACCAGGCGAGACACCCTGCCGATCCAGCAAGGAGCCAGAAAATGACTACTACCACCACCTCCATGGCCGTCGGCACGCCCGGCGGCACCGCGGTCCGTACCCGGCGGCCAGTGTCCCAGGTGAGCATCGCCGCGGGGGCAGCCGCCCTGACCGTCATCGAGGCCTACGGGGCGATCACGCGTGCCGCGGGCGTCCCGCTGCGGGCCGCCGCGTTCGGCGCGCACACCGCCACCCAGGTCAACGCCGGATGGCTGGCGTTCGGCGTGGCCCTCGGCACGTTCTGGGCAACCGTGCTCGCGGTCGTCTTCGCCCGCTGCGCAGCACGGCCGGCACGGGCCTTCCTGGCCACCACGCTGCCGCTGCTCACGCTGTCGCTGACCGGCCCGCTGACCGCACACGCCACGGCCGCGACCAAGCTCACGCTGGCCTGCGGCCACCTGATCGCCGCCGCGATCATCATCCCGGTGGTGACCCGCCGCCTCGCCGCCGCCCGCCGCGCGCGATGGACCTTGACCGCGGTACGCCAGCGCAGTTTAGTCATACGACGTGCTTTCATACCGGCTCCACAGATCAGTATTTGCCTGACGGGATGTCTCTTGAGTAACTCAACGGATCTCGGTCCCGTGCCACAGCGCATCACCGTTGACGCGGACCAGGTGCGTCGTCTGGTCGAACAGCAGTTCCCCCGGTGGGCCGGTCTCCCAGTTCAACCGATTGTCAACGGTGGCTGGGACAACTGGACGTTCCGTCTCGGTGCCGAAATGCTGGTGCGGCTGCCCAGCGCGGCCGAGTACGCCTCGGCAGTCGACAAGGAACACCGGTGGCTTCCGGCTCTGACCCCCCAGCTCCCGCTGCCGATTCCCGTACCACTGGCGAAGGGCGAGCCCGGCACGGGTTACCCGTACTCGTGGTCGGTCTACCAATGGCTCGGCGGCGAGCCGGCCAGCGCGGACCGAATCGCCGATCCCATCCGGTTCGCAGTTGACCTGGCCGGGTTCCTGACGGCCTTGCGGAGCATCGACCCCGCCGACGGTCCCCGCCCGGGAAAGCACAACTGGTTTCGCGGCGGCACGCTGCGCACCTACGACGGGGAGACTCAGAATGCGCTCACGGCATTGGACGGCCATATCGATGCCGACCTGGCGCGGGAGATCTGGCAGACCGCCCTTGACGTTCGCTGGGACGGTCCGGAGAGCTGGTTCCACGGTGACGTCGCCGAGGGAAATCTCCTGCTCAACGACGGGCAGCTGGCGGCCGTCATCGACTTCGGCACCTGCGGCGTCGGCGATCCGGCCTGTGACCTGGCAATCGCATGGACATTGCTGACCGCCGACGGACGACAGGCGTTCCGGGAGCGGCTGCCGGGAGGTGAGGCGGCGTGGGCGCGCGGGCGAGGCTGGGCCCTCTGGAAAACGCTCGCCACCTGTGCCTACACGCTGGGCGAAGACAACAAGGAGGCCACGAGTGCGCGACGCGTGCTCGGTGAGATCTTCTCCGAGTACGCGATCGGCCGCCGGCCTGCCGCTCCGACTGCAAGGGGCTAGCCAGGCGCGACGAGCAGAGCCAGCGTCCATCGCAGAGGATGCGTGGTCTCCGGTGCTGAGCCTCGCCCGGTGGCGTATCCGGTCAGCGCTGGCCGAGGGCTTGAATCTGACGTTACGTCAGGTGCCATGCTGGATTTATGGCGGCTGATGAGCGCACGTGGCGGATCGGTGAGGTGGCCACCGCGACCGGGTTGACCGTCCGGGCCCTGCATCACTACGACCAGATCGGCCTGGTGGTGCCGTCGGTGCGGACGTCCGGCGGTCACCGCCTGTACACGAGTGCGGACCTGGTGCTGCTCTACGAGGTCACGGCCATGCGGCAGCTGGGACTCTCCCTGGATCAGGTGGGCATCGTGCTGGCCGGGCGGACCGACGTGCGCGGGGTCATCGACCAGCAGCTCGAGCATGTGGACCGGCAGATCCGGATGGCACAGCGACTCCGCAAGCAGCTCATAGCGGCCAGGGATACAGACGACGCCGGTTTCGCAGAGATCATCAGGCTGACGGGCGACCTTACTGGCTACCTGAGGCCGGAGAAGATCGACGCGATGCACAGGCGGATCGGCGAACTGGGCGTGGTCGCCGAGCACGCGGTGGGGGTGGAGATGCCACGACTGTACGGCGAGGCGCTCGAGGAGATGCGGTCCGGGACGCAGCCGTCCGATCCGGCCGTGCGCAGGATCGTCGACCGGCTGGATGAGCTTTCGGAACTGATCCGCGGCCCGGACACCGAGATCGGCACGGCAGTCCGCGCGCTGTGGGTCGACCGGGGCAGGCAGCAGCCGCCCGGTCACGGTGGCGATGACTGGGGCGAACTGGTCGCCTACCTGGACCAGGCCCGCGCCGCCCGCTGACCGTCCGCCCTCCCCGCTTAGCGGCCCGACCTGTTCGGGCTGCCCGGAAACAGAAGGAATGACGATGACCATGACTGCCGGAACGCCGCCGCCGGACCGCATCGGTCCTGCGGCTGTCGCGGGAGTGCTGCTCGGTGACCTGATCGCGCCGGCCGCCATCTACTACGCGGCCCGAGCGCTGGGTGCGCCGGTCGTGCTCGCCTTGATCCTGGGCGGCCTGGCCTGCTTGCCGCGGCAGGTGGCCGGGCTGGCCCGGCGGGGCCGGCTCGACGGGCTGGGCACCGCGGTGCTCGTGGCGTTCGCGCTCAGCGGGCTGCTATCGCTCCTGTCCGGCAACGCCCGGGTCCTGATCGTGAAGGATGCCGTGTGGCCGCTGGCCGCGGGGGGCGTGACGGCGGCCTCGTGTCTGTGCGGCAAGCCTGTGACGTTTTTCATGCTCCGCCCGATGCTCACCCAGGGCCGGCCCGAGAACCGCCCGTTCTGGGACCAGGTCTGGGCCTGCGGGAGCGCGTTCCGGCGTTGCCTGCGGGTCCTGGCGATCGGCTGGTCAGTCATCCTGCTCACCGCCGGCGCGGTGGAACTGCTACTGGCGGTATCCCTGCCGTTGAATGCCGCCGCGGCCGTGCCCGCGGTCGTGCCGGTGATCGCCGTTCCCGTCCTGCTGGGCGGTACCGCCCTGTACGGCCAGCGGACCGGGCTGGGCATCCGCCGGTCGCTGGAGGCAATGAGCCGGCAGGCCACCGGCGGCGCGCGGTGAAGGTGGCGGTGGTCGGCGCGGGTATCGGCGGCCTCTGCCTGGCGCACGGACTGCTGCGGGCGGGTGCGGACGTCACTGTGTACGAGCGGGACGAGACCCTGGACTCGCGCGGCCAGGGTTACCGGCTGCATCTGGACGGCGGGCCGGCCCTGCACGCCTGCCTGCCACCTGACCTATACGAACTGTGCGTCGCCACCAGTGGCCGGCCGAGCACGGCGATGACGGTCGTGACTGAACGCCTGCGGCCACTGCGACGGACCGAGATCAAGCCTCCGGCCGATCCGCTGGACCCGGCGACCCTGTCGACCTCGGTGAACCGCCAGACCTTCCGGGAGATCCTCGCCGCCCGGCTGGACGGCGTCATCGAGTTCGGCCGCACCTGCACCGGCTTCGAGCAGGACTCCTGCGGGGTCACGGTCTGTTTCAGCGACGGCCGGTCCGCCCAAGCCGAGATCCTGGTCGCCGCGGACGGGATCGGGTCACCGATCCGTCGCCGCTACCTCCCGCACGCCCGGCTGGAAGACAGCGGGATCGTCTGCCTGTACGGCCGGACTCCGCTCACCGGGCAGACCCGGCCGCTCGTGCCGCCTTCCGCCTGGGACGGGTTCACCGCGGTGGCCGGGAGCACGGCCGGCATGGCTATCGGAGTGCTGGACTTCAGCGAACCGCCAGAACGCGCAGCCCGGCGGCTCGTCCCCGATGCCCGCCTCAGCCCGGCCCAGTCCTACCTGATGTGGGCTGTTACCGGAAGCGCGGGCCACTTCACCGGCCGACTCGGCGGGCTCGGCCCTGCGGAACTGCATGCCGTGGTCGTGAACACGATCCGCCGCTGGCATCCCGATCTCGTGCGGCTCGTCCAGCTAGCGTCGATCCAGGAGACCTCCCTTGTCGCCATCAGGACCGCCATCCCGATCGCCTCGTGGCCGGCCAGCCGGGTGACGCTGATCGGCGACGCCATCCACGCGATGAGCCCCGCCCGCGGCTCCGGCGCCAACACGGCACTGCGGGACGCCGCGCTGCTCGCCACCGAACTCGGCGCCGCC
>Ga0209274_10001289_pt1 | contig 12988 bp, 13 predicted proteins | sample HubBroMetageREF1_FD_188343 | JGI IMG/M metagenome (GOLD analysis project Ga0209274, IMG submission 188343) | Reference soil microbial communities from the Hubbard Brook experimental Forest, New Hampshire, USA - Hubbard Brook CCASE Soil... | ecosystem: Environmental > Terrestrial > Soil >...
CCGCCGGCGAACCCGCGGTCGCTGGTCAGGATCAGCACCGCGGCCCGGGTCGGATGAGCGGGCTCCGTGGTCAGCGGGTGATTGATATTGCCTGACCGGCTGACCACGGCCTCGACGGCAGCGGTGATCTCCCGTGCGTACGGCTCGGCCGCTCGTGCCCGCTGCTGTGCCCTGATGATGCGGGACGACGCGATGAGCTCCTGCGCCTTAGTGATCTTGGCGGTGGACTTGACCGTGGCGATCCGCCGCCTGACCGCGCGAAGCTGTGCTCCCATTAGGCCAGCGGGCTCCCCTCAGTGTTGTCAAGCGGCGCCGGAACGGTCCTGGTCAGGCCTTCCTTCTCGATGTCCGCTTCGTCCTTGGGCGCGACCGGCGCGTCGGTCACCAGAAGCTGGCCGTCGCCGGTCTCGAAGCCACGGCGGAAGTCCTCGATCACGTCCTTGAGCGCGGTCACGGTGTCGTCGGACAGGTCGCCGGTCTCCCTGATCGCGTCGTAGATGCCTGGCCGCTCCCGGCCGATGTACTCAAGGAACTCCGACTCGAACCGGCCGACGTCACCGATCGGGACATCGTCAATCTGACCGGTAGTCCCGGCCCAGACCGAGACCACTTCCCGCTCGACCGGGAACGGGCTGTACTGTCCCTGCTTCAGCAGTTCGACCAGCCGCGCGCCGCGATCCAGCTGGGCGCGGGAAGCCGCGTCCAGGTCGGACGAGAACGCGGCGAAGGCCTCGAGGTCGCGATACTGCGACAGGCCGAGGCGCAGCGTGCCCGAGACTTTCTTCATGGCCTTGACCTGGGCGTTACCGCCGACTCTCGACACCGAGATGCCGACGTTGATGGCGGGGCGGACACCGGAGTTGAACAGGTCGGTCTCCAGGAAGATCTGACCGTCGGTGATCGAGATCACGTTGGTCGGGATGTAGGCGGAGACGTCGTTGCCCTTGGTCTCGATGATCGGCAGGCCGGTCATCGAGCCGCCGCCCAGCTCGTCGGACAGCTTCGCGCAGCGCTCAAGCAGCCGCGAGTGCAGGTAGAAGACGTCGCCCGGGTAGGCCTCGCGGCCCGGCGGCCGACGCAGCAGCAGCGAGACGGCCCGGTAGGCCTCAGCCTGCTTGGTGAGGTCGTCGAAGATGATCAGCGCGTGCTTGCCCTGGTACATCCAGTGCTGGCCGATCGCCGAGCCGGTGTAGGGCGCGATGTACTTGTAGCCGGCCGGGTCGGAGGCGGGCGAGGCCACGATCGTCGTGTACGCCATGGCGCCGGCGTCCTCGAGCGACTGCCGCACCTGGGCGATCGTCGAGCCCTTCTGGCCGATGGCCACGTAAATGCAGCGAACCTGCCGAGCCGGGTCGCCGGACTCCCAGTTGGCGCGCTGGTTGATGATCGTGTCGATCGCGATCGCGGTCTTGCCGGTCTGCCGGTCGCCGATGATCAGCTGCCGCTGGCCCCGGCCGATCGCGGTCATCGCGTCGATCGCCTTGATGCCGGTCTGGAGCGGCTCCTTCACCGGCTGGCGCTGTACCACGGTGGGCGCCTGGAGCTCAAGCTGGCGCAGCGTGGTGTCATTGATCGGGCCCTGGCCGTCGAGCGGCTCGCCGAGCGGCCCGACCACGCGGCCGAGGAACGAGTCGCCGACCGGCACTGACAGCACCTCGCCGGTCCGCTTAACGCGCTGGCCCTCCTCGATCTTGCTGAAGTCGCCGAGGATGACGACGCCGATCTCCCTGATGTCAAGATTCAGCGCGATGCCGCGAGTCCCGTCCTCGAACTCAAGCAGCTCGTTCGCCATCGCCGATGGCAGGCCCTCTACCCGGGCGATACCGTCGCCGCACTCGACGACGGCGCCGATCTCCTCGGTCGTGGCACCGGGCGGGTCGTATTGCTCGACGAACCGCGCCAGAGCGTCCCTGATCTCCTCGGGCCGGATGGTCAGTTCGGTCATGTTCCTCGCGTCTTTCTGATGTGTTTGCGGCACTGTTGGTGGTTGGGCAGCTTCTTCGGGCGGATTGCCGGTCATGTCAGGCCGCCACGTCGCGCCTGGCCAAGGCCAGCCGGCTCTCGATGCTGCCGTTGATGAGCTCGTCACCGATCCGCACCGTCATGCCGCCGATCACCTCAGGGTCAATCACCACGTTCAGGTGAACGTCGTGCCCGTAAGCCGTGCTGAGCGCGGCCACCAGCCTGTAACGCTGCTCCGTCGTCAGGCCGGCGACAACATGCACCTGCGCCACGAGGCGCTGCCGCAGGTCAGCGGCCAGACCCGCGTACTCCTCCAGGCTCAGATCCACACTACGACCACGCGGGTACGCGGCGGCCTGGCTGATCAGCCGCAGCGACGGCGCCGCGACCTTGCCATCGAGCAGGTCGGTCACGATGCGGCGGCGGCCTTCGGCCGGGACGAACTGGTTGCCAAGCGCATAACGCAAGCCAGGATTGCCGCCAACGATCCGGCCGAACCTGAACAGCTCGTCTTCGACCTCGTCAAGCACACCGTCGGTGTCGGCCCCGGCGCAGATCGCGAGGACGCCCAGCTGCTCGGCGGCATCGACCAGGTCACCGGGTTCTGACCACCGCTCCGCCGCCAGGCCGGTTAGCTGATCAAGCGCCGGATCGGAGACCCGGCCGCTCAGAAGGTCCCGGGCCAGGCCGGCCCGGAACGATCCTTCAATGGTCGGGTCGGACAGGCTCCGGCGCACCGCTGACTCGTGATCGAGCAGCCCGGTGATCGCGAACAACTCCTCGCCCAGGCTCGCGGCCTGCGCCGAGGTATCACCCGGCAGCGCCGCGGCCAGGCGTTCCTTAGCCGCGGCGAGGGAGGCCCGGCTGGCACCTCTCATCGGGCGGACGCCCTTGCTGACGCGTCCCTGTCCAGTTCGTCAAGGAACCGGTCGACCATGCGGCCCTGCCGCGCCTCGTCGGCCAGGGACTCACCGACGATCTTGCTGGCCAGCTCCACCGCCATGGCGCCGACCTCGGCGCGCAGCGCGATGAGCGCCTGCTGCCGGTCGGCCTGAAGCTGGGCGTTAGCGGCGTCGATGATGCGCTGCTTCTCGGCCGCGCCCTCCGCCTTGCCCTGGGCCACGATCTGGGCGGCCTCCTCCTTCGCCTGCTCCCGCAGCCTCGCCGCCTCGTGCCTGGCATCGGTCAGCTGAGCCTGGTATTGCGCCAGCACCCGGTTGGCCTCGGTCTGTGCGTCTTCGGCCTTCTTCAGGCCGCCCTCGATCGCCTCAGTCCGCTCCGCGAGCGTCTTGCTGATCCGCGGCATCAGCACCTTGGCGAGCAGCGCGAACACGATCAGGAAAGCGATCGTGCCGATGATCAGCTCAGGCCAGTGCGGTACCAGCGGATTCGGCGACGAGGGCGCCGCTGCCAGAATTCTGGACGACATCTTCACTACACTCCTTGCCGCGGCGACTTAGGTAAGGGCGGAATAATGGAAGATGAACGGGATAACGATTCCGATCAGCGCCAGCGCCTCGGTGAGCGCGAAGCCTATGTACATGTTCGATCGGATAAGTCCAGCTGCCTCTGGCTGCCTGGCCATGGCCTCGACGCCGTGGCCGAAGATGAGGCCAATGCCGATACCTGGCCCGATGGCCGCCAGACCGTAAGCCACCGCACCAATGTTGATGCTAAGGACCGTGTTGGTCTGGTTGGTGGGCAAGGTCGCGGCGAGTATGTGGTGAACGAGATGCGGAACGAGTTCAAGCATCTGTGCTTTCCTTTTCGGTAAGGCCGGCGGACGTTCCGCCGGTCGCCTGGCATCCTTTGCCGCTCATCTCAGTGCTCCGCTTCCAGTGCGCCACCGATGTACTGCGCGGTCAGGATCGTGAAGATGTAGGCCTGCAGCGCCTGGATCAGCAACTCGAAGGCGGTCAGCACGATCGTCAAGACGAACGACGTAGCGCTCCATAGCAGCCCGAGGCCGGCGGTGAACAGGTACCAGGTAGCGAGCGTGAAGACCAGCAGGAGAATGTGGCCGGCGAACATGTTCGCGAAGAGCCGGACGGCGAGGGTGAACGGCCGGACAATGATGTACTGCAGAATCTCCACCGGGGCCAGCAGGATCAGGATCGCCGGAGGCACGCCCTTGGGGATCATGTTGCTGAAGTAGCCGACAAATCCCTGATGCTTGATCCCCAGGTAGTTGTAGGTGCCGTAGACCATCAGCATCAGCGCCGCGGGAAAAGCGATCTCCGAGTTAGCCGGGAACTGCGCGACCGGGATGATCTCCATGACGTTCATGATCCAGATGAAGAAGAACAGCGCGACCAGGAACGGCAGGAAACTGTCGCCCTTCTTCCCGATCATCGGCCGCAGGATCTCATCGCGGACGAAGAAGATCCCGAGCTCAGCGACGTTCTGGGCGCCGCGAGGTACCAGCTTCGGCCGGGCGAACGCGCTCCAGAAGAAGGCAATGACCACCGCGGCGCAGATGACCGCGAGTAGCATTGGCTTGTTAAAGGTGAATGAGCCGATGTGGGCCCACGAAGCCAGCGGGCCGTAATCAAAGCTGGACGGGAAGCCTGGTGCCGGATAGCCGCAGCCAGAGTTCAGGTGCCGCGCCGCCAGGTCCGAGCAGTTGGTCGAGGCGAACGCGATAAAGTCAGCGGCCAACTCTGCCTCCTGCTGGCCAAGAACACGGCGTACGAATACACGGTGTACGAATACACACTGCTGGCGCCAGGCGGCACAGCGTTAGGTCAGTCAACGCCACGAAGTGGTTCCTTCCAGCCGACGGTCGCGAGCCAGCGGGCAACGAGGCCCTGGCAGCCAGGCGAGCGTAGCCGTACGTCCTGCGGTCGCTTGAATCGGGGTTAGCTTGAGATGAAACTGTGCTGATTCGGGTCACTGCCGCCCGTACTTGTAGATCACCGCGAACACGCCGATCCCGAGGCCGACCAGCATGCCGACCGGGAACAGCGCCGAGATGTGCGTCCAGTGCCCGATCAGCCAGCCGAGGCCGCCGTAGAAGGCCATCCCGGAAATCAGGTAGCCGAAGATCGACCAGCCAGCGTTGTGCGAGTCGTCCGCCACTACGCCTCGCCCCGCCCCCGCATCGTCGCACGGCCACTCACCGTCCGGATGGTTCTACATAGGGGGTCTTCAGCCGCATCGACCAGAAGACCTGCGACGCCGACCACCCCAGTATGCAGGCAAGCGCGGTAAGGCCAAACAAACGGGAGTTGAACACAGTGGTTCCGGCGAACTTCACCACGAAGAACAGGAGTAGCAGTATCTTTACGATGTAGGTGCTCATCGCGGTGATCATCATCGCCTGCGGGCTCTTGCGTGCGGCCTGGCCAATGGCGAAAGTGCTGATGCCGAAGAACACGGCTACGAGCGCGACCCCGAGCACCGCGCCGATCAGGCCTTTCGAGCCACCGATGGCAAGGCTGATGAGAGCCATGACCGCGCCGAGCGCCACCGTCGTGATGGCCGATCGGCGGACGATCTGGGCGTAGTTCGCCAGCATCGTTATCAAACTCCGAGAAACTGGCCGGCGGCCAGTCGGCCGGTCCGGTACGTACTGAAAGCGTGGTGTCGGTGACACTACGGTCACCTGCTCGCGCAGGCAATAGTTCCTGCGCCAACAGGCGAGCGAAACGTATCACGGTCCGTGCAGCCGGCTGAGCCCGCCTGCTCGTGAAAGATATCACAAGCTCTCCGACCTTGGTCGCACCAGGTCACCGAACGTGACGAAACTAGCCGATGTGGCCCGCCCCCGCAGCCGCCCGCAGTCGCCCGCCGTTCAGGGACTAATGGAGCCAGACGCCCTGGTCACCGGCATCGGAATTGTGTTATCGGCTGGCTCGCTGGCCGGGTCGGCTGGCTGGTCGAAGGCGTCTGCCTCTGGCCTGACTGTCCTGAGCACGGGCGCCTCAGGCATGAGCGCACCGAATACCGGCGGTCGCTGGGCCGCGGCGACCGCGCCAACCACCACGGGCGCCGTGCCCGCCACCACTGGGCCAGCCACCACTGGGCCAGCCACCACTGGGCCAGCCACCACTGGGCCAGCCACCACTGGGCCAGCCACCACTGGGCCAGCCACCACTGGGCCAGCCACCACTGGCACGGGGCTGACCACCACGGGCGCCGGGCTCACCACGACCGGCACCGGCCTGGCCGCCGCGCCCAGCTTGCGCCGCTCCCACCAGCGCAGCCTGGGAATCGAGAGCAGCACGAGCACCAGCACGGCGGCCAGGGTGATCCCGGCGAGCACGAGCAGGGGCGCGGTCAGGATGGACAAGCCGACGACAGCGCCAGCGAAAAGTGCCGCCCACGCGTACAAGATCAGCACGCTCGACCTGTGCGAGTGCCCGATCTCAAGCATCCGGTGGTGCAGGTGCTTGCGGTCGGCGGCGAATGGCGAAAGCCCGACTCTGGTCCGCCTGACTACCGCGCGGAGCATGTCGGTATAAGGAATCACCATGACCGCCGCCGGCAGCAGCAAAGGCAAGATCTCCGCGTACCGGTTGGCCCTGCTCGCCAGGGCCGGGAAATCGAGTGTGGAGATCGCCGAGATTGGCACGTAAGCGAGCAGCAGGCCGAGCAGCATCGACCCGGTATCGCCCATGAAAATCCTGGCCGGGTAGAAATTGTGCGGCAGGAACCCCAGGCACGCGCCCGCGATCAGCACAGAAGCCAGCGCAGGCACGGCCTCAAACGGCAGCGCCGGGCCCAGATGGACAACCTTCGTGAGGGAGTAGTAGTACACGAAGAACGAAATGGCAGCGATGCAGACGATGCCAGCGGCCAGTCCGTCCAGCCCGTCAATGAAGTTGACAGCATTGATGGTGGCGACCACGAGCAGAATGGTCAGCACTACGCCCTCGTGCGGGGTCAGGTCGAGCACGCCGTCCTTGGGCAGCGGGAAGGAGGAGAGCTCCGCGCCGCTGGCGACCAGGACGCCAGCCGCGGCGACCTGGCCGGCCAGCTTACCGAGCGCGCTGAGCCCCCAGCGGTCGTCGATTACCCCGATCATGACGATCAGCCCGCCGGACAGCAGCAGCCCGTTGACCATGCCAGTGCCAGGCAGCACAGCGCGGAACGGGCCGAGCTGCGTCGCGACCAGCAGGCCAGCCGCCAGGCCGACGTACATGGCCAGCCCGCCCATCCTCGGGATCGGCGCGGCGTGCACATCGCGATCACGCGTCGGGGGGACAGCTTTTATCCTGATCGCCAGCCTGCGAACGAGCGGCGTCAGAAGGTAAGTAACTGCGGCGGTGACCAGCAGCGTCAGGAGGTACTCGTACTCACGCACGTGGCTATCCAGACCGGAGACGTCTTGCGCATCGACTTAACTCTATGGCACGAATCGTGGTCGGCAGGCGGGTACTGCGGCTTCGCCAGGTCATGACCAGACCGCCGTCACGAACCGGTCAAGCCCGGCCAGGTCGGCGTGGTTGCGGGTCTGCTGCCAGCCATTGTCCTCGGCGAACACCCAGTAAACCTGGGCGCCTTGCGGTGAACCATGCTCCACGGCGATGCTGCCGCCCGGCCTGAGCAGCCGCCGGGCGACCCGCTCGACCACCCGGATGGCGTCGAGGCCGTCCTGCCCGGAGAACAGCGCGGCGGTCGGCTCGTACTCGCCGACCTCTGGCGGCACGTACGCGCCCACCGGAATGTAAGGCGGATTGCTGATTACCAGGTCAACGGTCCCGTTGAACTGGCCAAGCGCCCCTTCGAAATCTCCGGGATGCAAAGCGACCCTGCCCGCTGTATGCGGGGCGGCCGCCGCGCACCTGGCGATGTTCCGCTCGGTCCATGGCCGGGCCAGCGGATCGCCTTCGACGGCGTGCACCCGGGCCCTCGGCACTTCCTGGGCGATTGCCAGGGCAATGGCACCTGAGCCAGTGCCTAGATCAGCCACGACCGGCTCGGCGACGTCCATCTCGGTCAGCCGGTCTATCGCCCAGCCAGTCATCACCTCGGTCTCTGGCCTTGGCACGAACACCCCAGGACCGACCTCAAGCTCGAGATAGCGGAAATACGCGATCCCGGTAATGTGCTGCAACGGCTCCCTGGCCGCCCGCCGGGCCACGTCATCCCAGAACCTTGGATCGAAATCGGCGTCAGCCACCAGGTGCAGTCCGCTCCTGCGCACATTGTGCCGGTGTGCGGCGAGCAGTTCGGCGTCAGCGCGAGGTGACTCGACGCCCGCGTCGGCGAGCCGGGTCACAGCAACGCCGATCTCAGTCATCAGCAGGCTCATGGAATAGTTACGTGCTCACCACACGGTGCTCATTGGGCCTGGCTTCATTGGGCTGGCCTCATTGGGCCGCGGCCATCTTGTCGGCCCGGTCGGCATCAATCAGGGCGCTGATCACCGACTCCATGTCTCCGTCAAGCACCTGGTCGAGGTTGTATGCCTTGTAGCCAACCCTGTGATCAGATATCCGGTTTTCCGGGTAATTGTACGTGCGGACCCGCTGAGACCGGTCGACGGTCGCGACCTGGCTGCGGCGCTCGGCTGCCGCGAGGGCTTCAGCCTCTTCCTGAGCCGCCGCCAGCAGCCGGGCCCTGAGCACCCGGAGCGCGGCTTCTTTGTTTTGCAGCTGGCTTTTCTCGTTCTGGCAGGAGACAACAATCCCGCTGGGAAGGTGAGTGATCCGCACCGCCGAGTCGGTCGTGTTGACGCTCTGACCACCTGGGCCAGAGGAGCGGAAGACATCGATCCGCAGTTCGTTCTGGTCGATGCTGATCTCGACCGGATCGGCCTCGGGCATCACCAGAACCCCGGCCGCTGAGGTATGGATGCGCCCCTGGGACTCGGTCACAGGAACGCGCTGCACCCGGTGCACTCCGCCTTCGTACTTCAACTGCGACCAGGCACCGTCGGGCGTGCCAGCCAGGCTGCCCCGGCCAGCGGCCTTGACGGCGACCGTCACGTCCTTGTAGCCGCCGAGCCCGGTGATCGTGGAGTCGAGAATCTCGGTCTTCCAGCCCTGCCGCTCGGCGAACCTCAGGTACATGCGCAGCAGGTCGGCGGCGAACAGCGCCGACTCATCGCCGCCTTCCCCGGCCTTGACCTCAAGGATGACGTCCTTGGCGTCGAGCGTGTCGCGCGGCACGAGCAGATGCTCAAGCCGCTGCTCAAGCTCACCCTTGCGGCGGGCAAGCTGCTCGGCCTCTTGCGCGAAGGACGGGTCCTCGTCGCTGAGTTCGATGGCGGTGGTCTCGTCGTCGCTGACCTGCAGCCACTGGGTATAAGCCTGCACGATCGGGGTCAGCTCGCTGTACCGCTTCCCCAGCGCCCTCGCCTTGTCCTGATCAGCGTGCACCGCGGGGTCGGTCAGGTCGCGCTCTAGCTGCGCGTGCTCGGACGCGAGGTCCGCAAGCCGCTCAAGCATTGCTTACCTCCTGCCGTTGGTCATGATGGAACTGGGTCAGGCCAGCCAGCGCTGGCGGGCCTGGCTGGCCTGCTGGCCCGAGCGGCCTGTTCTGGCTACTTCGCCTGGCCGGCCTGCTTGCCGAACCGGCGCTCGAACCTGGCGACCCGGCCTCCGGTGTCCAGGATCTTCTGCTTGCCGGTGTAGAACGGGTGGCAGTTCGAGCAGACGTCGGCGTGAATCTGGCCGTTCCTCGCCGTGCTCCGAGTAGTAAAGGTATTCCCGCACGTGCAGGTGACTTGGGTCGCCACGTACTGCGGGTGGATTTCGGGCTTCATTTCTCTCCTGGTTCCGGCGGTCGCCGGGTCGCCGCGCTTTGCTCTCTGAGTAGCAGTCGCGGCGTGAACCGGTACCACGCTATTGGCACACCAGTGTGCCACATCAACAACTACGGAAGGGGCCTGGCGATTCCCGCGGCTCAGGTGAGCCTAGCTGGGTAGGCGCCGCGGCTTGGCCGGATCGATGCCGAGGGCTCCAGGCACCAGCTCAGCGATCAGCTCGCCGACCCTGGCCGCCGGCGCGCCAGCGGACGTGTCGGCGGCCGCGACAACGTCGAAGGTCTCAAAGCTCGTGATGGCGAGCAACACGGCGACGGCGGTGTCGGCGTCGCGGGTCACGCTGAGCTCAGGATCGTCGGCCAGCCGTCCGATCAAGACGCGCAGCGCCTGCCGCCGGCGCTCATCGCGGGCCGCGATGACCAGCCCCACCTCGGGGTCAAGCGCGGCGAGCGCGCGCAGCCGCCTGGTGAGGAGGCGCTGACTGGCCCAGAACTGAGCGAACCCCACGACCAGGTGCCGTAGGCCGGCCAGCGGATCGGGGCTGCTGAACGCCGGGGCCAGGTCGAGCCTGCCGTCGACCGCGAGGTCGTCGCAGAGCGCTTCGATCAGTCCTGTCTTGGACCCGAACTGGTAATACACCGTCGGCCTGGCAACATCAGCGGCCCTGGCGACCGCGTCGATCGTGAATGCCTTGTACCCGGACGGGTCGCCAAGCAGGGCTCTGGCCGCCGCCAGCACTCGCTGTCGCGTGTCGTCGACCGCCGCCTGCCGCTGCCCCATCCGGTAACTTCGCGGACTCACATCACCTCACCGATCCCATCGGCGGGCCTTCCGGTCCGGCGAGCCCCATCGCGATCACTCTGCTGTGGTCGCGGGGCTGGCAGCCGGTCCGCCGAGCCCCATCGCGATCACCCTGTTGTGGTCGCGGGGCTGGCAGCAGGCCCATCGCAGTTAGTTTGATGGTGCTAGGGGACCATCGCGAGGACCTAGATGGGCCACTCACATCGATCACACTCACGTCACTCACGCTTGCACGACTCACGCTTGACCTCCCAGGGCATTAATCATACAGTCCGTATGAATGATTTGAACACGAGTATCGATGACAGCCTGCGAGGAGCTGATCATGAGTGCGGTTCGCTCAGACATCGCGTCGGACACCCAGCCCAGCGCGGTGAGCTGGGCTGGCGCGAGCTATCCGGATCTGGCCGGTCAGGTAGCAGTGATCACTGGCGGGTCGCGCGGAATCGGGGCCGCCACCGCCCGTGCCTTCGCCGCCAATGGCATGGCCGTCGCCGTGGTCGGCCGAGATGAAGCGGCCATCGCCGCGACCGTTGACTCCATCAGGCCACTGGGCCAGCCGGCTGTCGGTGTACGAGCGGATTGCACGGTCGAGGCCGACGTGCACCGGCTCGCCGCCGAAGTAGCTGAGCGACTTGGGCCGGTAGCTGTCGTGGCCGCGTTCGCCGGCGGCGACGGCAGGCCAGCGCCCACCGCCAAGGAAACTGCCGCGCACTGGCGCGACGTGGTCGACAACGAGCTGACGTCGACTTTCCTGACCATCTCAGCTTTCCTGCCCGTAATGCTGAATCGCCGCAGCGGCGCGATCATCACAATGTCGTCAGCGGCAGCTCGCCAGGCGGCGCGATCGTCCGCCGCCTACGCGGCGGCGAAGGCAGGCATCATCGCGTTCACCAGGCACCTGGCCAGCGAAGTTGCTCACGACCACGTCAGGGTGAACTGCCTCGCTCCTTCGGCGATCGAGAACGACAAGATGCGGGCCTGGGTCCCAGCCGGCCAACGAGCTGAACTCGGGGCGTCTTTCCCGCTCGGTCGTCTCGGCCAGCCAGAGGATGTGGCCGCCGCCGCTCTCTTCCTGGCCTCTGCCTCCGCATCCTGGGTCACCGGAGTCACCCTCGACATCGCCGGCGGAAAGATCATGGTGTAAGGCACGACAAGCCGCTGCCGCGAACCCGGTCTTGCCGGGCCGCGGCAGCGGCTTGTGGTGAACCTGAGGAATTACGAGGCGACCGTGGTCTTCTGCACGTGCAGCAAGAACTCGGCGTTGCTCTTGGTCTCCTTCATCCGCTCCATGAGAACCTCAAGCGCCTGCTGCGGCTCAAGCGCGTGCAGCACCCGCCGCAGCTGCCAGATGATCTTGAGTTCCTCCGGGGTCATCAGCAGCTCTTCCTTCCTGGTGCCTGACGCGTCCACGTCGATGGCCGGGAAGATCCGCTTGTCGGCAAGCTCGCGGCGGAGCCTGAGCTCCATGTTGCCTGTGCCCTTGAACTCCTCGAAGATGACCTCGTCCGCACGGGAACCGGTCTCGATGAGCGCGGTCGCCAGGATGGTCAGCGATCCGCCGTGCTCGATGTTCCGCGCGGCGCCGAAGAAACGCTTCGGCGGGTACAGAGCGGTCGAGTCCACGCCACCGGACATGATCCGTCCGCTGGCCGGCGCCGCCAGGTTGTAGGCACGGCCAAGCCTGGTGATCGAGTCGAGCAGCACCACCACGTCGTGGCCCATCTCGACCAGTCGCTTGGCCCGCTCGATCGCGAGCTCAGCGACCATGGTGTGGTCCTCGGCCGGGCGGTCGAAGGTCGAGTGGATGACCTCGCCCTTGACCGAGCGCTGCATGTCAGTGACTTCCTCGGGACGCTCGTCAACCAGGACGACCATGAGGTGGCACTCGGGGTTGTTCTTGGTGATCGCATTGGCGATCGCCTGGAGGATCATCGTCTTGCCTGCCTTGGGCGGCGAGACGATCAGGCCGCGCTGGCCCTTGCCGATCGGGCAGATCAGGTCGACGATCCTGGTGGTCATGATCGTTGGGTCGGACTCAAGACGCAGCCGCTGCTGCGGGTAGAGCGGCACTAGCTTGGAGAACTCTGGCCGACCCTTCGATTCCTCCGGGTCAAGGCCGTTGACCTTGTCGAGCCGCACCAGGGCGTTGAACTTCTCTCGCCGTTCGCCCTCACGTGGCTGCCTGATCGCACCCTCGATCACGTCACCCTTGCGCAGGCCGTAACGGCGTACCTGGGACAGCGAGACGTAGACGTCATTCGCGCCCGGCAGGTATCCGGTGGTACGGACGAACCCGTAATTGTCGAGGACATCGAGTATTCCGGCGATCGGGATCAGCACGTCATCTTCGGCGATGACCGGCTCGGACTCGCCCGAGCCGCGCTCGCGGCGGCGGTTGGTGCTGCCGCCCTGCTGGTTGCGGTTGCGGAACCGGTCGCGGTCGCGGCCGCGGCGGCCTTGGCCGTCGCGGTCGTCATCCCGGCCGTTGCCTTCCCTGTGGTTCTGATCACC
>Ga0209274_10001302_pt1 | contig 12931 bp, 14 predicted proteins | sample HubBroMetageREF1_FD_188343 | JGI IMG/M metagenome (GOLD analysis project Ga0209274, IMG submission 188343) | Reference soil microbial communities from the Hubbard Brook experimental Forest, New Hampshire, USA - Hubbard Brook CCASE Soil... | ecosystem: Environmental > Terrestrial > Soil >...
GGGTGATAGAGCCGGTCCCAGGAGTCGTTCTTCACATAAGCAAGGGAGGCGTCCTGGTATTTGCGCCATTCCTGGAAGAACGCAGCCTTCGAGTCTTCTCCAGTGAAATAGGCAGGCAAAGCGTTCTCGAAGCAGCGGCCGAACATCATCGAGGCCTTGTCTTCCTTCTCGCGCCAGCCATCGAGGTATCGGTAGCGATACTGCCGCGGGCAGCACAGGCACTGGCTAATCTGCGTGAAGCTGTAGGTCATTCGAGCCTCCTGCTACGACACCTTCGCGCGCATCCTTGGAGATGAATTCCCATTCGCTGGATGGTGCAAATGCTTCAAGGTTGAAGACGTCCGTCCGGTGAATGACTTGCGGGTGGTCCGCAGAATGCCGGTGAGACCGAGCAAAGCCTTCTCATCCACTTCGTCGCGACCGAGCAGGTCGGGCTCATAGCCGAAATCCCGCAGGAACCAGTTCAATTTCCATAGGGACTTCTGGGTGCAATAAAGTCGCCCCGCAATCTTGCGGGAGGCGAACTCCTTGGACTCCAGAACCGCGAAGCTGAGAACGAAAAAGGGCTTCTGCGGGTGCCAGCGATAGTAGGCCCTGTCTACTCGCGCCAGGAAGATTCCTTCCAGGAAATCGTTCGCCCGTGCCGGCTCGACATGTAAACCCGGGGAATGCCGTTTCCTGACCGAAGCCGTAAATCTAAACCTTGAAGAGCTGCAGGAGGCTTTCCGGCTGAATCGCCACGTAGCCGGACGAGCCCGGACGTCTTTAGGGCTCACAAATCGGAAGCGCACGAATGCGGGCTTCATCGTCTACCTGGATTTGTGGACTCGAAAGCGGATCCACAAACTGGCCCACGATCACGGGATCGATCAAGAAGCTGCGTTCCGTGGAAAATCCTTCGGCCAGGACTGCGAGCTCTGCAAGAATACACGGGCCTCGGACCCTGGTCCTGCTGAAACGAAGGAGGATAACGGGCCCCGCCGAAATGGATGTGAACTTCGTGAACATCGTGTACTAGAACGTGACCTCTGTTTGAATGGAAAGCCGCGAGGGTGGTTGCCCTCGGGACAAGGATACGCTGGTGATCCGAGCGGCCCGGCCTTCGACGTGATTTCGGGGAGGATTGCGCAAGACGACGGGCCGGAATTTCTCAGGTTAGGGGAAGGAGCAGACGGACGCCTTCCTAAAGAATGATGCCCGCACGCACGGTGGTACGCCCAAGGCTATCCCCGACGCACGTTCTCAGGCCATAATCCCACTGCGTTCGAAAGGCGAAAAAATTGAAGATCTCGTCCGCAAATTTTCGACTGGCGATCAGAACGGCTCTCGCCGGCTGCCTCGCCATGTATCTTGCCTCGCTCCTGCGCATGCCCCAGGCCTATTGGGCCGCCATCAGCGCGATGATCGTGATGCAGGCGAATCTCGGCGCTGCCGTGAAGCAATCCTGGATTCGCTTTGCCGCAACGGCCGTGGGCGCCGCAGTTTCCATCCCGTTTGCGGCCTACTTCGATCAGAACCTCTTCATGTTCGGCGTCGCCGTGTTTATCACGGCCGTGCTCTGCACCTTCTTGCACCTCGACGACGGATTGCGGCTTGCCGCGGTGACTGTCGCGATCATCCTGCTCATCCCGCACACCGGCCATCCGTGGGTGCCGGCCCTGAATCGCTTCCTGGAAGTTGCGTTTGGAATTCTTATCGCGCTGCTGGTTGCGGAGTTCGCATTCCCGTCAACGGCCCTCGAAGAACTGCGGCGGGGCCTCGCGGCGGCTTATCTGAACCTCGATTCTTTCCTCGAGGCGCTCCTGCGGCGGTTTCGCGGCGAGAATGCGGACGACCTCGAAGCGTTACGCGCGAGCCTCGCAACTCTGTCGCGCCAAAACGCGGACTTCCACGCACACGGCCGCTATGAGCCGGCGCGCTGGTCCGCTCGCCGCATAACTCTCGTAAAATTGCTGCAGCACCAGGAGCGCATGTCTCAAGCAGAACAAACTCTGGACATCGCCTGCGACGCATCTTTTTGTGGAGGAATCGACCCGCAGTGGGAACCTGAGTTCAGCGCGCTCTGCCAGGGAATCTCTGCAGCCTTACAGCGAATCGCAGAAGGAATCTCGACGCGAAACTTTTCCACTCCCGAGTTTGATTTCGCTGCCGCGATCCACGTGCTGGACGCAAAAGCAAACGCAGCCCGCATTTCAGGCCCGCCCGCCGCGCCCACTGCGAACTCCGCACCCGCCGCGCCGACGTTGGAAGGCGTTCTGCGCTCGCACACGATCTACTTCGCGTTGGAAACCCTGGCCCAGGAACTCGCCGCCGCGCAAGTCACCGCTCGAGAACTACTCGCCGAAGGCTCAACTCAATCCAGTGCGAAGTAGCGGACCGCGGTGCGAACGGATGCCGCGCCATCCAGAAATCTATGCTCGAGTGGCCTGCGATTCGCTCCGTGCTACACTGCGGCGTTTGTCGGAGGAGGTGTCCATGCGGCAGCTGATATCACGTTCGGCGTTGCCCGTAACAACTTTGATCCTTGCGTTTTCCTGCCCCAATGCCAATGCGCAGACTCGGCTCCCAATCGAGATGCAGCAGAAGATTGACAAGGTCGCCCACGACGCGCTCGGCAAGACGGGCGTTCCGAGCGCCTCCGTCGCAATCGTAAAGGATGGGCAGATCGCCTATCTGCATGCCTACGGCAATGCTCGGCTCGATCCTGAAACACCGGCAACGCCGGAAATGCGTTACAGCATTGGTTCGATCAGCAAACAGTTTACGGCTGCGGCCATCTTGCTTCTGCAGGAACAGGGCAAGCTTTCACTGGACGACAAAGTCAGCAAATTTATTCCGGACCTTACTCGCGCAGATGAAGTAACGGTTCGCCAGCTTCTTTCGCATACCTCCGGCTATCAGGACTACTGGCCCCAGGACTACGTGATGCCCATGATGTTGCAGCCGGTTGATGCACGCAAGATTCTGGACACTTGGGCGCGCAAGCCGCTCGATTTTGATCCTGGAACAAAGTGGCAGTACAGCAATACGAATTACGTCATCGCTGGACTAATCGTCGAGAAGGTCAGCGGCGAACGGCTTTTGCAATTTCTGCAGCAAGAGATATTTACTCCCCTCAAGATGAAGAGCGTTGCAGACACTGACAATGCGAAGCTTGGCGATACTGATCCCACCGGCTACATGCGTTATGCGCTCGGACCGCCGCGGCCGGCGCCCGAGGAAGGACGTGGCTGGCTCTTCGCCGCGGGTGAGCTAGCCATGCCCGCAGAAGACCTGGCGAAGTGGGACATTTCGATAATCAATCAGCAATTGCTGAAACCTGCTTCCTATCAAGATTTTGAAACCGAGGTTCTGCTCAAGAATGGATTGGGGACGCGTTATGGGCTCGGCGTGGACGTAAGCTCGCAGCTTGGCCATCGTTCGTTGTCCCATAGCGGTGAGGTTTCGGGCTTCACGTCCGAAAATCTCGTATTTCCGGACGAACGCGCCGCAGTGGTTGTGCTTACAAATCAGGACGCCGCCGACGCCGCAGAAGCGATTGCCATGGGCGTCGCACCGCTGCTGCTTGCTAGCGATGACCCTGCCACTCCGGAAAAGCTCGCGCAAGCACGCAAAATTTTCGAAGGTTTACAGCACGGCGCCATTGATCGCTCTGTTTTCACCGACAATGCCAATTTCTATTTCAATGAACAGGCGTTAAAAGATTTCGCCGGCAGCTTGGGGCAGCTGGGAGCGCCGGAAGAATTTATCCAGACTCGCCAGGCGTTGCGCGGGGGCATGAAGCTACGCGTGTACTCCATCAAATTTCCCAAAACGACTTTAGAAGCCTGGACCTTCGAAATGCCGGATGGCAAGCTGGAACAGTTCCAGGTCGCGGCTCAGGATTAGAGGATGCCTCTAAGCTCCTCGGTGCTCCGGACGCGCAGGATTTCTGTGGGATGTGGATTTAGCCATCACACAAATTCAGCAAGGCAATCGCGGCTGTAGCTGCCGAAGTGCAGATTTCGCTGTTGCCCCAAAGATTCGAAAACACGAAAGGGAATTCTCCATGGGCGAGCTACTCGACCTGGCAGTAAAAGCGCACGGCGGTCTCGCGCGCTGGAACGAAGTGAAAACGATCAAGGTCGCCGCATCCATCACCGGCGCCATCTGGTACGTCAAAGGGAAGCCAGACATTCTCAAGGACGTGGTAATTACCGCGGAAACGCGGCGCGAACGCGTCACCCTGGACTTCCCGGGCCAGAACAAGCGCGCGATTTTCGAGCCCGACCGCGTGGTGATCGAAACCGCGGACGGAACCCCGATCGAAGCTCGCGACAACCCGGAGGAATCCTTCGCAGGGCAGCAGCGCGAAACTCCCTGGGACGACATTCAAGTGGCCTACTTCGCCGGCGAAGCGCTCTGGACCTACCTCAACACTCCGTTCCTTTACACCCATGAAGGATTCAAGACGGAAGAGATCGCACCGCTCAAGCTCGAGACCGAAACCTGGCGCCGCCTTAAAGTCACTTTTCCCGACAACGTGACGAGCCACACCCACGAACAGATTTCCTGCTTCGGACACAATGGTTTGCTGCGCCGTCACGATTACACCGTCGATATTCTCGGCGGCGCCCCCGGCCTCAACTACGCGTTCGACTACCGCAATGTTGACGGAATCGTCGTACCCACCAAACGCCGCGTCTTTGCCTACGAAGGCGATTACCAGCCCGTGAAAGAACCATTGCTTGTCGCCATCGATATGGGCCAGATCATCCTCACGTAGCATTACCGTGACTCCCAGGCCCGAAACGCTGTACGCTCAACCCCAGGTATGAACCAGCTATGGCGCGAATAAAAAGTCCCAAGAAACGCACCGCGATCCTCCGCGCGGCGGTGCACGAAATCGCCCAGGCCGGGCTCGGCGCGCCCACCGCGAAGATCGCCAGTCGCGCGGGTATTGCCGCCGGTACGCTCTTCACCTACTTCCCGAGCAAAGGACAGCTGCTGAACGATCTATATCTCGAGCTGAAGAGCGAGGCCTACACTCGAGTCAACGCTAAATTTCCGGGGAAGGGAAGTCTCGAACACCGCGCGCGGCATATCTGGTCGAGCTATCTCGATTGGGCCATCGCATTTCCAGAAAAACGCAAAGTTTCCGTGCAACTCAATGTTTCCGACGTGATCACGCCCGAAACACGCGAGAAAACCGCCGCCGCGCGCGGCGCCGTTGACCAAACGTTCCGCGAGCTCGACCGCCGCGCTGCGCTGCGCGGCCTGCCGGCGGGTTTCACGGCGGCCACCATGACGGCGCTGCAGGAAGCCACCATGGAATTCGTGGCCCGCCAGCCGCGACGCCGCAAACAACTCATGGCACGAGGCTTCCAGGTCTTCTGGCGAGCGTTGCGCTGAATCTCTGCACGCCTAACTAAATGAGCATCCAGTCAGTCATTATTCGCATCCAATGCGGCGGAGGATATCTCAATGGCTAAAGTCTGGTTGATTACAGGAAGCGGGAATGGGTTGGGGCGCGACATCGCCGAAGCGGCTCTGGCCGCAGGTGACAACGTCGTAGCAGGAGCGCGTCGCACTGGGGAACTCGCGCCGCTCGTAAAGCAGTACGGCCAACGCATCAAGCCCGTCACGCTCGAAGTGCGCGATGAAGCCGCAGCAAGAGCGGCCGTGCAGTTGGCTGTGGACACCTACGGCCGTCTGGACGTGCTCGTCAACAACGCCGGTTACGGCCAGTTCGCGCCGTTCGAACAGATGAGCGCTGAGGCTTTCCAGGCCATCATGGACACGTGCTTTTACGGCGTCGTGTACACCACCCGCGCCGCCATCCCGGTGATGCGTATGCAAAAGAGCGGCCATATTTTTCAAGTCTCCTCAGTCGGCGGCCGCCTCGGGGTTCCGGGTAATACGCCGTATCACGCCGCCAAATGGGCCGTCGGCGGTCTCAGCGACTCCTTGGCGCTGGAAGTCGCGCCGTTCGGCGTGAAGGTCTGCACGCTAGAGCCTGGAGGTATTCGGACCAACTGGGCGCGGCGCGCCGTTCAGGATGCGCCAGACTTGCTGCCGGAATATGAGGCAACGGTCGGTTCGTTCCTGAAGCTACTGCGCGGCCTCCAAGGGCGTGCCGAAGGCGACCCGCGGAAAATCGCGGACGTAATCGTGCAACTGGCGAATAGCGACGAGGTGCCCATGCGGCTGATCCTCGGTGTCGATGCGGAACAGCGAGTGCAACGAGCGGAATCCGCCCGCGCCGCCGAGGCCGAGAAATGGCGACACCTCACTGTCTCAACGGTTTTTGGAGATGGACGCTTCGATAGCCGATTGTACACGGCAAACAGCGGAGTCAAATCCTGAGCCGCTGAACCATTAGCGCACAACGGAATCGCGCCGGAAGCGTCTCGCGCGCCTCACTCCAGGTGAGCGCTCCCTCGCATCCCCGCCTATAATATGAGTGGGCAGGACGCCAAGCTTATCGTCGTGGAGTCATGCGCCAGCCGCCCCGAGGCGGAGTTGGTCCGCGGCGCGCTCGAAGAAGCCGGCATTCCGGCAATCATTCAGGGCGACACGACTGGAGGAATGCGCGAACATCTGGCATGGCCGGCGCCGGATTCAAAATACTAGTGCGCGAGGACGACGCCACTGCGGCGCGCGATTTTCTGACCTCACCCGCAGCCGGCGACGAAAATTCTGACGCCGATTCCGAAAGCGACCCCGACTCGTTGCCACCCTGACGTCGCTTCCGTTAGCAGCCCCGAACCTGCAACGCCAATTCTCGCGCGGTTCGGCTTCTGCGCCGAAATCGCTTCACGCGGATTTCAGCGAAGCCATATCAATCGAGAAGCGGTACTTCACGTTGGACTTGAGCAGCCGCTCGTACGCTTCGTTCACCTTCTGGATCGGGATGATCTCCACGTCCGAGGTGATATTGTGCTTCCCGCAGAAGTCCAGCATCTCTTGAGTTTCGGCGACACCGCCAATCGGCGAACCCGAAAGGCCGCGGCGCCCCATGATCAGCGAAAATACCGAAACGGCCAGCGGTTTTTCCGGCGCGCCAACCATGACGACGTGGCCATCACGTCGCAGCATATTGAGGTAAGCGTTTATGTCGTGATCCGCAGAGACAGCGTCGAGAATGAAATCGAAGCTGCTCGCGTGTTTTTGCATCTGGTTCGCATCGGTCGAGATGACCACCTCATCGGCTCCCAGGCGCAACGCGTCATCCTTCTTTTTCGGCGAAGTCGTGAACACCACCACGTGGGCCCCCAGCGCGTGTGCGAATTTAACCCCCATGTGACCCAGCCCGCCCAGACCAACCACGCCAACCTTCGTGCCCTTGCCAACCTTCCAGTGGTGCATCGGCGAGTACGTTGTGATTCCCGCGCACAGCAGGGGAGCGGCTCCCGCAAGCTGCAAGTTCGCGGGCACGTGCAGCACAAAATGTTCGTCCACCACGATGCTTTCGGAGTAGCCGCCGTAGGTAACTCCTCCCAGATGTTGATCGGGGAAGTTGTAGGTCAACGTGAAGTTCGGGCAGAACTGCTCCTGGCCCGCTTTGCACTCCGGGCAGGTGCGATCGGAGTCCACCATACAGCCGACAGCGGCAAGGTCCCCGGACTTGAATTTCTCGACCGCGGAGCCAACCTTCGTCACTCGGCCGACGATTTCGTGTCCCGGAACGCATGGGTACACGGTGGGCATCACACCACTCCACTCATTGCGGACTTGGTGGAGATCGGAGTGGCAGATGCCGCAAAACAAAATTTCGATTTGCACGTCGTGCTCGGTCGGGTCGCGCCTGGAAATCTTCGCGGAACCCAGCGGCGATGTCGCGCTGGCAGCGGAAAAAGCTCTTGCGTTGTACACAGGATTCTCCTCAATTGGATTGGATTGCGCAGTCTTGATTGCAGATTCAGGTTTCGGTTAGTCCCGCGACGGTTAGCGGGGGCAACTCACCACGCAGTTCAGAGGCCAGTCATTTTCATCAGCCGTTCCGGATACCGCTCGCCTTCCACCGTGATTTTCGCTGCCGCGCTGCCAATTTGACGTAGGTCAGCTGCTGTGAGCTTTACGTCGAGCGAGCCAATATTCTCATCCAGGCGCGACAACTTCGTGGTCCCCGGAATCGGCGCGATCCACGGCTTCTGCGCCAGCAACCAAGCCAGCGCAATTTGCGCAGGCGTCGCCCCTTTCTCCTTGCCGATCCTGCCCAGCAGATCCACCACAACCTGATTCGCCTTGCGAGCCTCCGGCGTAAACCGCGGCACGATATTGCGGAAATCAGATTTGTCGAACGTCGTGTTCTCGTCGATCTTACCCGTCAGAAATCCCTTGCCCAGCGGGCTGTACGGCACGAAGCCAATTCCCAGTTCCTCAAGCGTAGGGATCACTTCCTCCTCAGGATTCCTCCACCACAAAGAATATTCGCTCTGCAGCGCCGTCACAGGCTGCACCGCATGCGCGCGACGAATCGTCTTCACGCCTGCCTCGGACATTCCGAAGTGCTTTACCTTGCCGGCCTGAATCAATTCCTTGACCGCGCCCGCCACATCTTCGATCGGCACGTTCGGATCCACGCGATGCTGGTACAACAGATCAATCACATCGGTCTTCAATCGCTTCAGCGAACCTTCCACAGCCTGCTTGATCAGTGCGGGCCGGCTACTCACGGCCGCCGCTCCCGGCCGCGTGTCGGGACCACTCAGATCGAAGCCGAACTTCGTGGCGATCACCACTTGCTTGCGAAGCGGAGCCAGCGCTTCACCCACCAGTTCTTCGTTCGTGAACGGCCCGTAGACTTCCGCAGTATCGAAAAATGTGACGCCGCGCTCCACCGCAGTCCGCAGCAGAGCAGTCATCTCCTTCGTGTCCTTCGGTGGCCCATACGAAAAGCTCATGCCCATGCAACCGAGCCCCAGGGCCGAAACTTCCAATCCACTTTTTCCAAGTTTGCGCTTTCGCATTGCGTCTCCTCCCAAACTAGCTCTCGCATCCCAAGACTAGAATCAAACGCCCCGCCAGCGGTATCCCGATCCTTCCGACTTATTGCCCATTCCTGTCGATTTGCGAAAAATGGTTGGTTATTCTTAACAGGGCGGTTATCTTGTAACTGCATCTGGGAAGGCCAATACCATGAAAAAAGCCAACAAAAACGCTACTCCGCCGCCAGATCGGGTCCGGCCGCTGCGTGAAGCTCTCGCCCGCAAAATTGCCTCTTTCATCGGACCGAAAGAGAAACTGATAACTGCGGTCCCGGGGCTGCTTCTCAGTCGCAGGACCGCCCCGAGCGCGCCCATCTCGGCGACCTACGAACCGAGTCTAGCTGTCGTCGCACAAGGCCGCAAGCGCGCCACCCTCGCCGGAACCACGTTCATCTTCGACCAGTCACGCTACCTGCTCACCTCGCTTGATTTGCCCGTCATCTGCAACGTGTTCGAAGCCAGCGACAGCGTTCCCTACCTCTGTTTCTTTCTCAAGCTCGATATGCAGATCGTCCGGGAACTTCTTAGCCAAGAGGAAATTCAGCCGCCCGCCGCGCCGCCGGATAGTCCCGCCATGGCCACCGGTAAGACCACCGCCGAGCTGCTCGATGCCTGCTGCCGCCTGCTAGACCTGCTGAACAAACCGCAGGACATTCCATTCCTGAGTGACCTGATTCAACGCGAGATCATTTACCGCATCCTCCGCGGAACCGGCGGCGCACGCCTTCGCGCCGTCGCCACGCTCGGAGACCAAAGCCATCGCACAGCCAAAGCAATCGTCTGGGTCCGGACGAACTACGCCAAGCCGCTGCGCGTCGAAGATCTCGCGAAACTCGCCGGCATGGGCGTCTCCACACTCCACCATCATTTCCGCGCGCTCACCGCCATGAGTCCTCTTCAATATCAAAAGCAACTTCGCTTGCACGCCGCCCGCGAACGCATGCTCATGGACGGTATGGACGCCGCGAGCGCCGCTTTCGAAGTCGGCTACGAAAGCGCGAGCCAATTCAACCGCGAATACAGCCGCCTCTTTGGCCAACCGCCCATGCGCGATATCCGCACCCTCCGCGCGCCCGACGCTGCGCCACTAGAGCCAATCGGCAATCGCCAAATCGTCGTCTAGTCAAAGCGGCGTCGTTCTCAATTGACAATCGCTGACACCGTCGCAGATACTGCGTTTTGCGCATGTAGGAAGCAACGGCACACCGCCAAAGGGCAATGCCCACCTGCGATCTCATCGTGGAGGCCTACATGCCCAATCTAGAGAACCTCAAAAAGCAAGCCAAGCTTGTATTGCGGTGGCATCGCCAGCGCCACTATCCCGTCGCCGCACAAATCCGCCTGCATTTGCCGCGTTTCCTGAATATGCCCGACTCCGAAATTCTTGCGGCGAGCTTCAAGCTCAGCGATGCGCAAGAAATGGTCGCGAGACAGCAAGGTTTCGCGAGTTGGCAGGCCTTGAAAACTGGACTGTCTGCCACGTCACGCAGAGTGAAATCACCGCCATCCAAAGCAACGATTATCTCGGCAGAGCCGCAACTGTTCGTCACCGATATCCAGAGATCATGCGAATTTTTCCGTGAAAAGCTAGGTTTTACGCTGGTATTCAGTTACGGCAAACCTCCCTACTATGCACAGATGCGTCGCGACGCGGCGCGTCTCAATCTAAGGTGTGTCGAGCGGCCAGTAATCGAGGCAACCGTCCGTGATCGAGAGGAACTGTTGTCGGTATCTATGACCGTCGCTACAGCGGAGGAGATCAAGCTACTGTTTCTTGAGTTTCAATCCGCCGGGGTTGTCTTTCACCAGACGCTGAAAAAACAGCCCTGGGGCGCAAAGAATTTCGTCGTCAAGGATCCGGACGGGAATCTGCTGCTGTTCGCTGGCCCCGCAAATTAACAGCTGCTGAGCCGACGTGCGCTGGACGCAAGAAAAAGCACGGAAACGCGCGCCTTCTGGGTCGAAGATGGTTTCGTGTGAACCAGCGCAAGCGCGGTCCGGTAGTGGTTTGCGTAGCCTCAAAACAGCAGAATTGATAAAGTAGAAAAACTTTTCTAACATTCACTCCTATTCGGATGGGTAATCGCAGCATGAATCGCACCTATTTTCCCGGCATTATTGACGTCGTAGTCGTCACGGATCCGCTAGAGATCCGAACAGTTTCAAATGAACCAAGTTTCGACAGGGACTTCGAATTACATGTTCCCGTTCGCAACCGGCAACGTCTCAGGAAAATGCTAGGTATTTTCTCGGTCGGCGGAAGAATATTCCCAACGATGCTGCCGCGTACCAACCCCAGCCGCGCTGCCGCGCAAGACGAACTGTGGTCGAGACTGAACGCCAAGGCTGACGAGGTGAAGCATGGGTCCGCTGAATTGGAGACCCTGGCCGAATGGGTCAGAGGGACTGGAACTGCGGAGCAGCTCGGTCTGCTCGTACAGCAGAGCGTAGGAAGATTATTCGTGGAATCGTTCACCGCGACCGATGAGAGTTGGGCAGCGGCATGTATCGTGCTTGAGGCTGCAAGCTCTTCCAATGTCCTGAAAATGTTGGGGTGGCGCATCAGCGGCAAGCTGGAGCGGGCCAAAACGCTTCTTGCTTCCATGGTGAATGGAGATCTGGCTGCCGTTAACGGGATAAGTGTTGCTTTGCATCACATTGTTGATGGCCTGCATAAAATGCGGCAACTTGCTGCTAATCCAACGCTTCGATCTTCAATGCCGACGGATGTGGTTGTGGACGAATGCCTCTTTGCACCGACGACCGTGTTACGCCTGGCGAAAACGTCCGGAGACGTCGGCGGTTGTCCCTTTAGAAGGGGCTCGCTTTTCGTCCTAAGGCTGGGAAGCGCGAGTAAAGGTGCGGCGAATCGTGACCTCGTCTTCCTCAGTCAGAGTTGGAGCCGCTGTCCCGCAGAAAAGTGGGTGCCGGCGCTATTGGAGGGCGTGTGGACGCGTGTGTCAGCTACGTTGCATGCGTCTGAGAAACCTCGCGACGCTAAGCGATGAATTTCGGGACACGGTGCGGATCACCGCGGTGAACTGGAATTCTGCGTTGATTTGTCGATTGGAGTGTTCCGTGTCAAGCCGGATAACTCCTTCAAAAAGAATTGCGGGGACGACGGGACTCGAACCCGCGACCTCTGCCGTGACAGTAAACGAAAATATGTAATATTAATAACTTACCGGGAACTCTCAGGAGCATTCAGTAGCGTTTAGAGCAGTAAGAAACGCTTATTGTTCCTTCGTTGTTCCCACGCGGCAGGTGCGCAAATCGCCTTTGGAAACCTAGAACGGAAACCAGAGCAAGCTCGTCACAGCCGCCAAATCTGTCCGCCTGCTGCCATGACCCTTTCCTTCTGGTCCGAAGGCTCCGAGAGCCTTTGTGACCACCTCTACGTGCGGTCTGGCGAGCGATCAGGACAGTCATTTCGCACGCGGAACTCCGTGCAGGCGAGACTGTAGTCATCTGCAACATTGCGAACTTTCAAGACCGGTATAGAATGGCGCCTGTTTTTGAAGCGAAAAGGAGATCAATCCAAGGAAACAGTAGCGGCGGCCGAAGCGCGGTGGCGGGCTGCCCTGCTCTCGTCAACTTCATGGAGCAAAAACCTCCCCAACTCCGCCACGAGCTCCGCGCAGGACAAATGGCCATGGTCGCGATCGGCGGCTCGCTCGGCACCGGTCTTCTGCTGGGATCGGGCGCGGCGGTCCAGATTGCCGGGCCGGGAGTTATCCTCTCCTACATACTGGGCGCGCTGATTGCTTTCACGGTGACGACGGCGCTGGGCGAGATGTCGAGCCTGCATCCAGCCGCCGGCTCGTTTGGAGTCTACGCCGATAAGTACCTGAACCGCTGGGCAGGGTTCATTTCCCGTTATGGATACTGGTTTTCACTGGTAATCGCCATCAGCGGTGAACTCGTGGCATCCGCCACGTACATGCGTTACTGGTTTCCACATA
>Ga0209274_10001303_pt1 | contig 12930 bp, 10 predicted proteins | sample HubBroMetageREF1_FD_188343 | JGI IMG/M metagenome (GOLD analysis project Ga0209274, IMG submission 188343) | Reference soil microbial communities from the Hubbard Brook experimental Forest, New Hampshire, USA - Hubbard Brook CCASE Soil... | ecosystem: Environmental > Terrestrial > Soil >...
TCGGTCAATACGCGATTATCGTCCGCGCGAAGCTGCCGCTCGTGAGCGTGGGGGCGAATGCTCGGAGCTACGTCATCAACTATACGGACGCGCCGACGTTCTTCGGCGACATGAACAAGCTGACCTCGGGCGGCACCATCGACGGCGTTTATGCGCTCATCGTGCCCAACCCGGCCGGAGGCTGGATCTATCAAATCAACGCGAACAAATACTTTGGGGCCAGCCCACCGGATGACGGCACGGTCCTCGCGGGCCTCGCGTTTCCGCCGCCGGCCCTTACGGCGACGAGCTACGACACCTTTACGTTCGACACGCTCGTCGATCAGCAGTTCGCGTTTCTCGGCTCGCTCGGTCTCAACGCTCTCCCCCATGTCTGGGGAGACGTATTCGTCCCGGCGTCGAGCACACAGAGCTTCGTTCAGTCGACTCTTGCGACACTCACACCCGCCGACCTCGGACCCGAAGGGTTCATCCTACTTTTCCCCATTCGCAACGCGTTCTCGGACGATCTCGCGTTTCGTTTGCCTCGAGAAGAGAATGTCTTCCTCTTCGACGTGCTCACCTCGGGACTGCCCACCGATGCGACGTACGTGCCCACGGAGCTCGCGAAGGTACGAACCCTTTTCGAGGGCTCTCGAGCCCTCGGCGGTACGTTGTACCCCATCGGGAGCATCCCTCTGACCATGTCGAAAGCGGACTGGGTTCGCCAATACGGTGTGGTGTATCCGGCCCTCCAGATCGCGAAAGCGATATTCGATCCTGCGGACATTCTGACGCCGGGGCCGGGGATATTCTGACGACGTTCTGCGCGTATCGGTGACATCCGCACGCATCGCATCGCCCTTTTCTGTTGGCGGCGCCACATAGAGCCCCGACGCCCACATTCGGATACGTACTCTGCCGGTGTCGCGGTCATTTTGCATGGAACCCCCTTATTAATCGACAGGGATGTACCGTCACCGCATGGTGGGATCCACAATTGGATCCTGCTGGAGCACAATGGCGATGACTATGCAGGCTCCGTTGTTCGCAACGGGGCTACACCCGTCGTCGGAGGTACTGCCCTCCGCGGACGAGAATCGCATCGACGAACCGCTGGAAAGCGGAATCACCCCCGTTGCACTGCCGACGTCTTATGCGGAATTCGGGGAGCGCAAGCTTTCGCGGCTTTGCGACGGTCTTGGGTTGTCGCAACAAAGAAGAAGCGCGATCGAATTGTTTCGGTTTCTCACGAAAGATTGGTCGCACTGGCCTCTTGGAGAGTGGCCGGCGTGGCGGAGCGACATCACGGACGATGGGACTCCCTTCGAGTTCTCCGTTGCGTTCGGCGTCCATGTTCCTCGGCTACGGATCTTGGTCGAGTCCCAGCAAAGCCCAATTGGGCGCCTCTCCACGTGGCTTGCGGCGCTACGATTGAACGAACGACTCAAGTCGGTCCCCGGCGTGGACCTCGAGCGCTTTGAGCGAATACGCGACCTATTCACACCGGGGGAACGCTCTTGCCAGTTTCATCTGTGGCACGCAGCCGACTTGAACCAGGACGGCTCGGCCGCGTTCAAACTCTACCTGAATCCTCAAGTTTCAGGCCCTCAGCGCGCTCGCGGAATCGTGGATGAGGCCCTGAGCCGCCTCGACCTCGAAGAGGCATCGACCTTTCTGTCGTCCCCTGCTCGGGGGGGTGGCGCCCATAACTCCTTCGCATACTGCTCGCTCGACCTTTCGTCGACAAACAAGGCGCGCGTAAAGGTTTACGTCGCCCACGGACACGCGACCGGAGACGAGATCGATGCGGCGCTCGAAGGATGCATCGACCACGTGCGTGGAGACGGCACACGTTGGATGTCTGGGATGCTGGGAAGCCGCGGCCCATTCGATCGCCGACCTATTCTCACTTGCTACGCCTTCACGGGTGATCGCGCCCCGCCGCGAGCGACTCTCCACATCCCGGTTCGTTCGTACTTGCGAAGCGACGCCGAGGCTGTCGAGCGCGCAAGCGAGTTTCTTGGGTCACAAGGCAGCGCGTTACGCTCGGCGCTGTCTCAGACGTGCTCGCGTGCGCTCGATCAAGGTCGCGGGTGTCTTACGTACGTGTCGTTCAAACGCATCGGTCGGGATACTTCTGTCTCTACGTACATCGCTCCCGAGGCGTATACCGTCGAACCGCGCGCATAAGGCAGCGGGCGCTTGGCGCTGCGCTTTTATTGCGGTTTGAAGGCGCTTTTATTGCGCTTTAGGCGGCGCAAGCTTGAAACGAAACGGCTTGAAGCTGCCGGCTCTGGCAGGTAAGCTCAGCAGCTTGAACGATGAGCGATTTCGCGAAGGATTTGTTCGCGCGCACTATCGCCGAACCCTACCGAACAAAGGTCGTTGAGAAACTTCGACTGCCGGACCGCGCGGATCGCGAACGCATCCTCAAGGAGGCCTTCTATTCCCCCGTGCGTCTCAGTGCGAGCGACGTGTACGTGGACATGATCACGGACAGCGGAGCCGGAGCGATGAGCGACCGACAGTGGGCCGCGCTCATGCAAGGAGACGAAGCGTATTTCAACTCGCGGAGCTTTCTCGCATTCGAGGGTGCCGTGCGAGAAGTCATGGGGTTCGCCGAGGTCATCCCGGTGCACCAAGGTCGAGCCGCCGAGAAGATCATCATGGAACTGATGGTCAAACCCGGGGACATAGTCCTGAGCAACACGCATTTCGACACGACGAAGGCTCACGTCGAGAATCGTCAAGCCCTCCCCGTTGATCTGGTGGGTGACTGGCTTTGGCATTTCGAAGAGCCGCGGCCATTCAAGGGCAACTTCGATCTTCAAAAGTTGGAGCTTGCGCTCGAGCGTTACCATGAGCGCGTTCCCCTTGTGATCATCACGGTGCTCAACAATTTTGCGGGCTCCTCGCCGGTATCCATGGAGAACATCCGTGAAGTGCGGCGATTGGCTGATAAGCATGCCATTCCGGTATTTTTCGATGCGAGTCGCTTCGCGGAGAACTCCTACTTCATTAAGACGTGTGAACCTGGATACGAGGCGAGGAGCGTTGCCGACATTGCCCACGAGATGCTGTCTTACGGGCACGGCTGCTGGATGAGTGCGAAGAAAGACGCCCTGGTCAACATGGGTGGTTTCATCGCAACCGACGACGGGGATCTCGCGCAGCGTTGTCGTGAGAAAGTCGTGCTCAACGAGGGCTTCTATACATATGGGGGCCTTGCGCGTCGCGATCTCGAGGCCATTGCGGTGGGATTGCGCGAGGGGATCGAAGAGGACTACTTGGCGCACCGCGTGCGCCTCGTGGCCTACCTCGGCGCCCAGATGCAGCGCGCCGGAGCGGTCGTGAGTGAGCCGGTGGGTGGCTCCGGCGTGTTTCTGGACGTCGAAGCCATGTACCCGCACTTGACGCCTGACATGCTGCCCAGCGTCGCGCTTTGCGCGGACATGTACTTGGAAGGAGGCGTGCGGGTGGGCGCTGCGCCTTTTCCAATGAATACGGTCGCATTGCCGAGTGCCGAAATCGTGGAGAGAGTGTTTCAGTTTGCGCGCTTCGCTGTGCCGCGTCGCGTCTATGGCAAATCTCACATGGATTACGTTGCGGGCGTCGTCTCCCGCGTCAAGGAGAAGGCAAGAGCGAACCAGGGTTACCGCGTTACGTACAAGCCGCAGATCCTGGGCCACTTTTTCTCGAAGTTCGAGCCTCTTTCACCGGGCGACGCAGCGGGCTCGCTATGAAGAAAAACCTGGTCACTCGCCGGGTGGGCAGTCTCCTCCTCCTTCTCGAAAATAGGGAAACACCGAGGGACCTGGAGTGGGACTACTGCCTCGACTTGCTCGGTGGCTTTGCCGCGAATTTCTTCGAGGTCAAAGTTCTCGTCGTGACTGAAGGGGGGGGGCCCAGTATGTCGCAACGAGCCCGACTCTCTGGCGTCGCGCGGGGGCATCCCTTGCGTGTTGCCGTAGTCTCCGAGAGCATGAAAGTCCGATTCATCGTCTCGTCAGTCGCGCTCTTCCTGCGCGATATCTCGTCTTTCCGGCAGAGCGAGGTTTACCAAGCCTACGAGCATCTGCGAATGAGTCCTCCGGAACAATCCGCGGCGGATCGAAATCTGGGCGAGATGCGCAATGAGCTCGCGTTGTTTGGATCTCCCTTTTTTCCTGCGCGCTAGCGTTCCTCTAGACCATCTTCTCGGGTCGCACGTATCGATCGAAGTCTTCGGCCTTCACGAGCCCAAGCTCCGCGGCGGCCTCGCGTAGCGTGACTTTTTTTGCGTGAGCGAGCTTAGCGACCTTCGCCGCGTTGTCGTATCCGATGACTTCGTTGAGCGCGGTCACGAGCATCAAGGTGTTCTCGACGTGACGCGCGATGACGTCGCGGTTGGGCTGTATGCCGACGAGGCAGTTGTCACGGAAGCTGTGGCACGCGTCGGCAAGGAGCGCGCAGCTCTCGAGGACATTGTGCACGATGACGGGTTTGAACACGTTGAGCTCGAGGTGCCCGCTGGCTCCCGCAAACGTGACGGCGGTGTCGCTCCCGAAGACGTGCACGCACACCATCGTCATGGCCTCGGCCTGGGTCGGGTTGACCTTCCCGGGCATGATGCTGCTCCCGGGTTCGTTCTCGGGAAGACTCAGCTCGCCGATGCCGCAACGGGGCCCGCTCCCGAGCAGACGCACATCGCTCGCGATCTTGAAGCAAGCGACGGCGAGCGTCCGCATCGCGCCGCTTGCCGCCACCATCGCCTCGTGGCCGGCGAGGGCGGAGAACTTGTTCGGCGCGGTGCGAAAAGGCAGTCGTGAGAGCTCCGCGATTCGAGCTGCGACGCGCCCGCCCCATTGCGGGTGCGTGTTGAGCCCCGTACCCACCGCCGTCCCGCCCAGCGCGAGATCGTAAAGGCCATCGAGGCACGCCTCGAGGCCGCGCTCGCAAAAGGCCAACTGGGCCGCCCATCCGCTCATCTCCTGGCCGAGCGTGAGCGGCGTCGCGTCCATCAGGTGCGTCCGACCGACTTTGACGATGTCTTGGAACGCGGAGGCCTTCTCGTCGATCGCCGCCCGTAGGGCCGAGACGGCGGGCAGCAGCCGTTCGCGAATCTCGAGCGCGGTCGCGACGTGCATCACGGTCGGAAACACGTCGTTCGACGACTGCGAGCGGTTCACGTCGTCGTTCGGATGCACGGGCTTCTTGGACCCCATCGTGCCGCCGGCGAGCTCGATCGCGCGGTTCGAGATGACTTCGTTCGCGTTCATGTTCGACTGAGTTCCGCTCCCCGTCTGCCACACGACCAGAGGAAAATGTGCGTCGAGAGCTCCCGCAATGACCTCGTCCGCGGCTCGTACGATGAGATCGCGCTTCGTGGCGTCGAGCTTGCCGAGATCCGCGTTCGTGATTGCGGCCGCCTTCTTGACGAGGCCGAACGCACGAATCACGGGCCGGCCGAAGCGGTGGCCGCCAATCTTGAAGTTCTGAAGGCTGCGCTGCGTTTGCGCCCCCCAGTACTTGTCCCCGGGTACCTCGACCTGGCCCATGCTGTCGGACTCGATGCGTACGCTCGTCATGTCGGGCGATCGTCTAGCGCATCGGGGCCCTACCGCTATCGGCGTGCGCGTAAGTGGGATGGGGCGAGGCCCGGGGCGCGCTCCCCCAACTGGGGGGTGGCGCACGCGCGCCATCGGCCATACAGTCTCCCACAGGCGCGGGCGGAGCATGCAGCGGCGTATCCACATCGTCGACGACGACGCGAACGGACGCGAGGCGCCCGTCGTGGAGCCGGTTTCCGAGGCCCAGCGGCCTTTGGATGAGATCGTTGGAACGAGCGGGCCGATGCTCGCGGTAGGCGAGCTCGTGGCTCGCGTGGCGCGAAGCGAGACCACCGTGCTCATCACGGGCGAAAGCGGCACGGGCAAGGAGCTCGTCGCCAAAGCTCTGCACGCGGCCAGCGACCGTCGAGACGGCCCCTTTGTCGCGATCAATTGCGCGGCTCTGCCCGAGAATCTGCTCGAGAGCGAGCTGTTCGGTCACGTGCGCGGGGCCTTCACCGACGCGCGAAACGCGCGCCTCGGGCTGCTCGTGAAGGCGAGCCGGGGCACGCTGTTTCTGGACGAAATCGGCGAAATGCCGGCCGGGATGCAGGCCAAGCTCCTGCGAGCCCTCCAAGAGCGGACCGTGCGGCCGGTCGGCGGCGACCAAGAGCAGCCGTTCTCCGCGAGAATCATCGCCGCCACCAATCGCGACCTGGAGGCCGAGGTCGAGGAGAAGCGCTTTCGCGAGGACCTCTTCTATCGCATCAACGTCGTGCGTATCGAAGTGCCGCCGCTGCGGGCTCGCGGGAGCGACGTTCTGCTGCTCGCGCAGTACTTTCTCGAGCGCTACGCGACCCAGAGCCGCCGCGCCGTCGTGGGCCTCACACACGAAGCCGCCAACCTACTCGTTCGCTATTCCTGGCCCGGCAACGTACGCGAGCTCCAGAACTGCATCGAGCGCGCGGTCGCCCTCGCCCGATCCGATCGCATCGAGGCGGCGGACTTGCCCGACAAGATCGAGGACAGCAGGAGGGTGAGCGCGGTCGTCGAAGCGAGCGAACCCGTGGAGCTCCTGCCCATGGAGGAGGTCGAGCGCCGCCACATCCACAGGGTGCTCGAAGCCGTCGCCGGCAACAAGACTCTGGCCGCGCAGATCCTTGGTTTTGACCGTCGGACGCTCTACCGCAAGCTCGGGCGAGCCGCGGACCGTCGGCCTCGCTCGTTGAGCGGTGAGCAACCTGCGGTGGGCGCGCCCAGCGCCGAAACCGCGAAGAGCAAGGCTTCGTAGGCCGCAAGCGCGCATGGCGATGCGGCTGTGCGTGGCGATGGCCGTCGCTGCACTGGGTCTGAACGACCAAGGGACGCCCGGCGTCCGCGCCCGCCCCGGTTTGCATGGCAAGCTTCCGAGCGCATGCGAAGGCGCAAGAGCGACGCTCCCTCCGACGCTCGCGTATCACCTACGGGCAGGGGCCTTCCCGGGCTCGGACCGGCCTGACGTCGCGGTACACGTACCTCCCGGGTTCGATGCGACCCTTCGTCCGGGCGTCGTCCTCTATTTTCACGGCTGGCAGGGTTGTGTCGAGGCCGCGTTGTCGGCGACCGACGTGGCGTGCGGGGATGACGCAACGCTGCGGCCCGCAGCAGATCTCGTCGATCAGGTCGACGCCTCACGCATCAACGCCATCCTGGTCGCCGTCGAGATGAGACCCGGAGCCCCCACGGGCGAGCCCGGCCAGATGGCGATGCCGGGCGGGGCGCGCGCGTTTCTGCGGGAGCTTTTCGCAGAGAAGCTCGCGGCGCCCTTGGGATGCGTCCTCGAGCCCGACGCGCTCGACCGCATCGTGATCATGGCGCATTCGGGGGGGTATCAAGCCGCGGCGGGGGTTCTAGAGGCCGGTGACCTTCCCCGCGTCACCGAGGTCGAACTGCTCGATGCCCTCTACGGCGGTCAAAACATTTTCGCTCGCTGGATCGCCAACGACGCCCAGCGCTTCGATTCGCGAATCTCGGGCAAGCTCCGGTTCGTCGACCTCTACACCTGTTGCGGAGGGACCCAGGAGTCGTCGCGATCCATGGTCGGACGGGTCAGGGACATTCTGGGTCCGGTGGGCCTCGCCGATGGCGTTCGTGACGACGATAGTGCCTCGGACCTCGATGAGCGCGACCTCACGGCACCGGCTCTCTTCAAGCGCGTCCGCCGCTCGCACGCAGACCTCCCGAGAGCGTACGTGCGAACGCTGCTCGAATCCGCCGGCTTCGCGCGCATTTCGGCTCCCTGAGATCACGGGCCGCACGATTCGATGACCGGCACGGTCAGAATCTTCGCGACGTCGCACGAGAGAATACCCAGGTCGCTCGCGGCACCTCGCATCAGCTCGGAGGCCGCCGCCACGGTGTCGACGCCGTTCAGACGCGACCCGAGAAGCCGCGACTCGACCGACGACGCGTGCAGGGTCAACCATTCCTCGACGACCTGAAGGCGTTCGGGGTCGTCGAGCTTGTCGAGATCAGGAAAGGTTGCCGTCGAGCACAGGTGCTGCAGCTCCTGCGTCGACCTCCACCGGCGAGCCACCTCGTCATAGACGGACACCATGGGGCAATTCGAGATGCCCGCCGCGTGCGAGCGCTGCCGCAACCACGGAGCGCGCTCGTCCAGGGGCAGATCGCGCAGCGAGGTCAAGAGTCGACCTCCTTCGCCCGTCTCCAAGTGATCCTGGGTCCAGGTGGTTACGCGAGCGGTGTTCTTGCGCCAGGCAAAGCCCGACGCGGACTCGGCATTGCAAAGAGTCTCGACGTCATGGGCAACCGTCGCTCCGAGGAGCTTGCTCACGACGATGATCACGCCCAGCAGGATCCCAAAAGTGCCTACGAAGCAGACGCCGCCAACACGCATCGGTCACCCCAATTCTATGCCCCCGAAAAGTTGGCCCGAGCACGACCCTCTCGGATAGGACGAAGGTCATGATGCAGGAGTTGGGACATCGGTGCGCGGTGTGTGGAGCGCGCGACGAGCGAGCACTCGTGCATGTCTTGCTGGTCGGCGGCTGCACGACAACGCTTTGCGGAACGCATGCGTTGATGCACCGGCGCTCGGGACAGGGGCAGCGCTCCGTGTCCGAGCTTCGCGCGAGCCTTGCCGATCGTCGAGCTCGCGACGACCGCCGGCACGAGGGCGACGAGCTGGGTGCCGCCCTGGCGGCGGCCTTCGGTAGCGAAAAACGCGGCACGCAAAGACGTCGAGCTTGAGGGCGTCCGTGCTGCGCCGCCATCGGCGGGCTGCGGCCGCTCGCCACGTGGTGTATACGAGCCCGCGACCGAAGGTCGGTCGCGGAGGCTCGGATGGCTCGTTACTTGATCACCGGCGGGGCGGGGTTCATCGGCTCGTCCATCGCCGAAGCGTTGCTCTCGAGCGGGGAGAGCGTCGTCATCCTCGACGATTTTTCCAGCGGACGGCGCGAGAACGTCGAAGGTCTTCCCGGTTCGTGGGAGCTCGTTGAAGGCAGCATCGTCGACCCGATCGTGGTCGAGCGCGCCATGCGGGGGGTGGAAGTCGTTTTTCACGAGGGCGCGATTCCGAGCGTGATCCGCTCCGTGGAAAACCCCCAAGCCACCATGGCCGCGGGCGTTCAAGGCACGACGGTGGTCCTCGATGTCGCGCGTCACGCGGGCGTGCGCCGGCTCATCTTCGCGGCAAGCTCGGCGGTATACGGCGACACTCCCACCTTGCCGAAGATCGAAACCATGGAGCCACGGCCGCTGTCGCCCTACGCCGCGAGCAAGCTCGCGGGCGAGCACCTGCTGCGCATTTTTTCACGCCTCTACGGTCTTGAGACGCTGAGCTTGCGCTACTTCAACGTCTTCGGGTCGAGACAGGATCCGAAGAGTGAGTATGCCGCCGTCATCCCGAATTTCATCACCGCGGCCCTGGCGAAGACACGCCCGATCGTCTTCGGTGACGGCGAGCAGACGAGGGACTTTTGTCACGTCGACAATTCGGTACGCGCCAACTTGTTGGCCGCCGCAACCTCGCGCAAGCTCGAGGGGCAGGTGGTCAACGTAGCGTGCGGGGAGCGCACGTCCCTCAATCAACTCTTGCACTATATCGGAGAGCTTGCGGGCCGCGTGCAGGAGCCCATCTATCGGCCCGTGCGCGCCGGAGACGTTCGCGATTCGTTGGCGGACATCCGCGCTGCGCGCGACCTCATCGGCTACGAGCCAACGGTCGGCACCCGAGAAGGCTTGCGTCGAACCTTCGAGAGTTTCAAGACCAAGCGCTGACAAACGTCCGGCGCCGTCGTGGCCGCCGACGCGTCCTTTTCGTGGTATATTCGTCCGTCGTGAGTAGAACGAGACGGGTTGCGGCGCCCTTGCTCGGGGCGGTCGTTTGGATGGGCTGCGGGGCCAGCAGCGGTGAGAAAGGCGCGAGCGGCGCATCGTCTGGCGCTGCATCGGCATCGACCGGTGCCGCGTCGACGGGCGTCGTCGAAGGTACTGGAACCAGCGCGGCGGGCGCCACGTCGGTGCCCATCACCGGCCCCGTGGGCAGCAGCGGCGCCGCGAAGTTGGCCGCGCGACTCCGAGGCAAAGGCAATTTTCTCATCGGAATGGGAAACGACCTCGACCCCAACTCCAATCACAACCTCGACGGAGCGTACACGGTCGGACCCACGCTCGACCTGCACTATGCCTATCTCACGGGTCTCCCCACCCAGGGCGGCTGGCCCGACTGGAACCCCGGCGGAGCGTTCGTCAATGTCCTGTCGTCGTCCGCGCAGGCGCACGGCGTGACGCCTATGTATTCGCTCTACATGATGGCTGCCGACGGGGAAGACAACATCGCCGCGCTCACCAACGATGGGTTCATGAGCTTGTACTGGCAGGGTGCGCAGCTCCTGTTTCAGCGAATCGCGATGATCCAGGGCCCCGCGGTCGTACACATCGAGCCGGACTTCTGGGGTTACGTCATCCAGAAAGCCAGCGATGGCACAACACCCGTTCACATCGCCGCGCACGCTCCCGACTGCGCCGGAGTGACCGAGGACATTCGGGGTTTGGGCGAGTGTTTCGTCAAGCTGCGCAACAAGTACGCTCCCAACGCGGCGATTGGCTTTCACTACTCCACCTGGGGAGCCGACGTCCCCACCTCGATCACCTTCTTCAAGGCGGTACACGCCCAGGAGACCGACTTCCTCGCGACCGACATGCTCGACCGCGATGCTGGATGCTTCGAGGCGCACACCGACCCCAACTGCCAGCGTACCGACGGGCCCTGGTATTGGGACGAGACCAATCAGACGCACCCCAATTTCCACGACAACCTCGCGACCGTTCAGTCGATGACCAGCGGCCTCGCTCTGCCGATGCTCTGGTGGCAAGTGCCCTTCGGTGTCCCGAGCCCCACCCCAGGCGGCACCGCGGGGCACTACCGCGACAACCGCGTAAACTACATTTTTTCGCACGTCGGCGAGTTCATGGCCGCCGGCGGTGTCGGCGCCGCGTTTGGAACGGGCGCCGCGAACCAGACGTACATCACGACGGACGGCGGGCAGTTCAAGACAGCCGCGACCGCGTACTTCGCGAGCCCGCAAGCCCTACCCTGACACCTACGGCTCGGCGCGGACCGCAGACACCGGCCGCGATAGCTCCCTGGCGACACTCTCGAGATCGCCAGGCTCGAGCTTCGAGTGGGCCAGCACGAGCCGAGAGACCTCGGTGAGCTCCAGAGCGTCACGACCCCGCTCCTTCTCGCGCTCGAGATATCGCGACACGCATGGGACGTGAGCGTAGGCCGCGCCTTTCTGCGGGCCCATCGGAGAGTCGAACGTTCTCTCGAACGCGACGCGAAGCTCGCCCTTCTTGATGGCGACGTCGCAGGCGCGGCATCGCGCACGCCCCGAGCCGGCTCGCTCGGCGTACGGCATCTCGGGACGCACGTGCGCGGCGATCGCGAGCTCGATGGATGCGCGATCCTCGACGTGTCCGTCGTACGCTTTGAGCGCCGCACTCAACTCGTTGGCGAGTTTCTCGGCCGCGCACGCGAGATGCCAGTAGCGGAACGCGGTGGAGCCGTCCTCCGAGTAGAGGTTGTTGAACTCCTCGGCAAAGCGGAGCACGCCCTTGGCAATCGGCACCTTGCATCCGCGGCATGCCGCACGGCCGGAGGTGGCTGGCTCGATCCTGTGTGCCATCGCCGACGAGTGTAGCGCGCGTCGAGGCCGGATCGGTTCTGCGCGACCGAGGGCTTGCTATGCTGCGGCCCTCCCGTGATCGAGCGCACTCCGGCGCCTTCCTCGTTTCTGTCGACGCCCGCAATCACTCTGCGGTGGGTGTTGCGTCTGCGCTGGTGGGCGGTCCTGGGGCAACTGGCGACGATCGCCGGAACGACGCTCGTCTTCCACCTCGCGCTCCCGCTGACGGCCCTGGTGGTCATCGTCGCGGCGAACGCGCTCAGCAACGTCGCTCTGGTCCGATGGCTGCGAACGTCTCGGTCGGTCTCGCCGGGCTTGGTGGCGGCCGTGCTCGCGCTCGATACGCTGTCCCTTGGAGGGTTGCTGCGTTTTACCGGAGGGCCCTCGAACCCTTTCAGCGTCCTTTTTTTGGTCCAGGTCACCATCGCCGCCTTGGTGCTCGGAATACGTTACGCCGCTGGGATCGTGGCCCTCTCGGTCGGCGTCTACGCCCTTCTCTTTTTCGACAACGTGCCGCTGGCGGGCGCGGAGCACATGCATCATGCGGGCACGAGCGCTTTCACGTTGCACCTGCAGGGGATGTTTGTCGCGCTGGCTCTCGCCGCCACGCTGATCGCTTATTTCGTGGCGCGCGTGTCCGCAGCGCTGCACGAGCGGGACGCGCAGCTCGCCCAGGCGCAGGCCCTCGCTGCCACCAACGAGCGACTCGCGTCCCTGAGCACCCTCGCCGCCGGCGCGGCGCACGAGCTCGGCACACCGCTCGCCACCATCGCCGTCGCCTCCACGGAGCTGCAGCGGGCGGCCAAACACATCGCGGGAGCCGAGGCGCTGCGCGACGACGCGAGACTCATTCGAGAGCAGGTGGACCGGTGCCGCGACATCGTGCAGCGACTCGGAGCGCGATCGGGAGGGGCTCTCGGCGAAGCTCCGGAGCTCGTCGAGGTAGGCGCAGTCATCCGCGAGCTGAGGCGAAAGATGGACGACGGGCAGAATGGCCGGCTCGACGTCGAGGTGGAGGCCGCCGAGCCGATCCAGGTGCCCTGGCGAGGGCTCGCGCAAGCGCTCGGTTCCCTCGTGAAGAATGCGTTCGACGCGAGCGACGCGCCCGATGCGCGCGTGCGGCTCTCGGTCGAGGCTTCCACGGGGCACGCGCGCTTTTCGGTGATCGACCGTGGGCGAGGCATCCGGCCCGAGGATCTGCCTCACGTCGGAGAGCCTTTTTACACCAC
>Ga0209274_10001304_pt1 | contig 12930 bp, 9 predicted proteins | sample HubBroMetageREF1_FD_188343 | JGI IMG/M metagenome (GOLD analysis project Ga0209274, IMG submission 188343) | Reference soil microbial communities from the Hubbard Brook experimental Forest, New Hampshire, USA - Hubbard Brook CCASE Soil... | ecosystem: Environmental > Terrestrial > Soil >...
GGCGCCCCTGACAGCGGATCCCGGTCAGCCAGCGCGGGCACGCTCAAGGTCGCAAACAACACCGCGGTGGCGGCGAGCCAGATGCGCATGCGGGCGTGAACTCCCTGCCGCATAAAACGCGGCTGGGGGGGATCTTACTGAGCTACGGCACTCGTTCGCCAGCGTCGCAGTGTGCCGACGTGACGCGGTACCGTTCAGCGCTTCATCGCCTCGAAGAACTCGCTGTTCGACTTGGTGTCCTTCATCTTGTCGAGCAGGAACTCGATCGACGCCAGCTCGTCCATCGGATGCAGGAGCTTGCGCAGGATCCACATCTTGGCGAGTTCGCCCTGGTCGGTAATGAGCTCTTCCTTACGCGTGCCGGAGCGGTTGATGTTGACCGCCGGAAAGACGCGCTTCTCGGAAATACGCCGATCGAGGTGAATTTCGCTGTTGCCCGTACCCTTGAACTCCTCGTAGATGACGTCATCCATCTTGGAGCCCGTGTCGATGAGCGCGGTGGCGAGGATTGTCAGGCTGCCGCCCTCCTCGATGTTGCGCGCCGCGCCGAAGAAGCGCTTCGGGCGCTGCAGGGCATTCGCGTCCACGCCGCCCGTCAGCACCTTGCCGGAGGACGGCACCACGGTGTTGTAGGCGCGCGCGAGGCGCGTGATCGAATCCAGCAGGATCACGACGTCCTTCTTGTGCTCCACCAGGCGCTTGGCCTTCTCGATGACCATCTCCGCGACCTGCACATGGCGGGCGGCGGGCTCATCGAAAGTGCTCGACACCACCTCGCCCTTCACCGTGCGCTGCATCTCGGTGACTTCCTCGGGCCGCTCGTCGATGAGCAGCACGATGAGGTAGACCTCGGGATGGTTGGAGGTGATGGCGGTGGCGATGTTCTGCAGCAGCATCGTCTTGCCGGCCTTGGGCGGGGAGACGATCAGACCGCGCTGTCCCTTGCCGATGGGCGCCACCAGGTCGATGGTGCGCGCGGTCAGGTCCTCGGTGGAGCCGTTGCCGCGTTCGAGTTTCAGACGTCTGGTCGGATGGAACGGCGTCAGGTTCTCGAACAGCACCTTGTTGCGCGAACTCTCCGGGGAGTCGAGGTTGATCTCGCCCACCTTCAGCAGCGCGAAGTACCGCTCGCCGTCCTTGGGCGGACGGATGAGGCCGAAAATAGTGTCGCCGGTGCGCAGATTGAAGCGGCGGATCTGGCTCGGGCTTACGTAAATGTCATCGGGGCCGGCGAGGTAGGAACTGTCCGCCGAGCGCAGGAAGCCGAAGCCGTCCTGCAGGATCTCGAGCGCGCCGTCGCCGTAGATGTTCTCGCCGTTTCTCGCGTGCGCCTTGAGGATCGAGAAAATGATGTCCTGCTTGCGCGAGCGGGCCAGGCCCTCGAGTCCCATGGACTCGGCGAGCTTGACCAGCTCGTGAATGGGCTTGGACTTCAGCCCAGTGAGATTCATCGAGGTGCGCGAAGCGGTGAGCTCCGCCGGACCGATGATCTCCGAGTCGTCGGCCTCGAACGGCTCCTGCTCCTGCATCATTTCATCGGGGCGTCCGCCGCCGTTGTTGCCACGGTTGCCGTCGCGATTGCCGTCACGGCCACCGCCGTGGCGCGGGCCCTTGTTGGGCCGGTTGCGGCCCTGATTTCCCAGATAGCCCCTCACAGGTTGCTGTCCAGGAAAGCTGACAGCTGTGACTTGGACACAGCGCCGACTTTCTGCGCCTCGACCGTGCCGTTCTTGAAGAGGATCAGGGTCGGAATGCCGCGGATGCCGAACTTGGGCGGCGTCTGCGGGTTCTCATCGATATTGAGCTTGGCGATCTTGATGCGATCCTGGTACTCGCTCGCGATCTCATCGAGGATCGGGGCGATCATCTTGCAGGGACCACACCATTCGGCCCAGAAATCCAGCAATACGGGCTTGTCGGACTTCAGGACGTCCTGCGAAAAAGTGGCGTCCGTGGTGTGCACAATGTGCGGGCTACTCACGCGGTTCAACCTCCGTCAAAACAGAGCGGGGAAAATACGATTGGGGAAAAATTTGGGGAATCCGAAGCGGATCGGCAATGGGTAAGCGAAAAGCGATGCCAGAACAGTTCGCTAAACGGTTACACTAATAACTCGTGATTGAGTATGAATCTTCCGGGTATTAATGAAACCTGGCTGGCAGGTGCGGACCTGCTGGCCCGCTGACTTGAGACACTTTGTAGCGCGTCCGAGTCGTTTTTGCAAGCCTCGGCAGCGAATTCACCCCTCACATCACAGATGTAATTGATGACTGACGCACACTCTGATGCAGTGACCTTCGCCTCTCTTGGCCTCCTAAATGAGGTCATGGCGGGCATAAAGCAAGCCGGCTTCGTTGATTGCACTCCCATTCAGGCGCAGACCCTGCCGCTGGCGCTCGCCGGCCGCGACGTCGCCGGGCAGGCACAGACCGGCACCGGCAAAACCGCGGCATTTCTCGTCGCGCTGTACCAGCAGCTGCTGACGCGCCCGCCGCCGCCGGGCCGGACGCGAACCTCAGTGCGCGCGCTCATCGTGGCGCCGACCCGGGAACTTGCGGTGCAGATCCATCACGATGCGCTCACGCTCGGCGCGCACACGGGCCTTAAGCACTCGGTGGTCTTTGGCGGCATCGACTACGAGAAGCAGCGTGAGGAGGTTGCGGCGGGGTGCGACGTGCTCATCGCCACGCCCGGCAGGCTCATCGACTATTTCAAGCAGCATGTGTTTGACCTCAAGCACGCGCAGGTGCTGGTACTCGATGAGGCGGACCGCATGTTCGACTTGGGCTTCATCGCCGACATCCGCTACATCCTGCGCCGCCTGCCGCCCCCGGAACGGCGCCAGTCGATGCTGTTCTCCGCCACCCTCTCGCAGCGCGTACTCGAGCTCGCCTACGAGCACATGAACAATCCGGAAACCGTGCGCATCGAGCCGGACAAAATGACCGTCGATTCTGTCCGGCAGATGATGTACTACCCCTCCATGGAGGAGAAGGTGCCGCTGCTCATCGGCCTGCTGCACCGGAGCGAGGCGGTCCGCACCATGGTGTTCGTGAACACCAAGCGCACCGCGGAACGCCTCGAGAGCACGCTCAAGGCCAACGGCTTCAGCGCCCAGGCGCTTTCCGGGGACGTGCCACAGAACAAGCGCCTGCGGTTCCTGCGGGACTTCCACGAAGGCAAGCTCGCGGTCCTCATCGCCACCGACGTCGCTTCGCGCGGCCTGCACATTCCCGATGTCAGCCACGTGTTCAACTTCGACCTGCCGCAGGACCCGCCTGACTACGTGCACCGCATCGGCCGCACGGCGCGCGCCGGAGCGGAGGGCGACGCCATCAGCTTCGCGTGCGAGGAATACGCGGTGTCGCTGCCGGATATCGAGGTTTATGTTGGCCACAAGATTCCCTTCTCCTCAATCTCGCCGGAACTGCTCGCCACTGGCGTGGTGGCCGGCGCCGCGGTGCACCGCTCGCGCCCGTTCGGTGGTGGCCGTCCGGGCGGCGGCCGCCCCGGTGGCAGCCGTCAGGGCGGTGGCGGACGGGACCGCAGGGGAGCTCCTGCGGGGCGCTCCTCGCACCGCGGACGGGGTGGGCGCTGAACGTAGCGCTGCGCGGCCCTCTCGGCTAAGCTCGCTGACGCCTTTGGCGCACCAAAGCCAACAGCCCCAAGCCGGTCACCCCTGCATGGCGGAAATCGAAGACAACGTCGATCGCGAGCTGTTCCGCAATGTGGAAAAGCTGCGCCAGCTGCGTATCGAACACCGCGACCTCGACGAGGTCATCTCCCGTTTGTCGCTCGACCTGCACATCAATGAGCTGCAGTTGAAGCGCCTGAAGAAACGCAAACTTATGCTCAAGGATCAGATAGCGCGCCTGGAGAGTGAGTTGATCCCGGACCTGAACGCCTGATGGACAGCGCCACCAGCGCCGTGAAGGCCTTCTTTCTGCTGCTCACCTCGCCACCGGCCCTGGCCGAATGGCTGACCATCCTGATCGCAGGCGTGGTCGCGGTTGCCGTGATGCGTGCCCTGAATGCCCAGCGCGCCCCGGCTGCGGCGGCCGGCGCGCCCGCTGCGGCCCCCTCCCACCTGCTCGACCATGTGCTCACCGGGGCGCTGATCATCGCTCCCTTGTTCGCGGCACTCGCGACGCTGTACGCCGGCCACGCGCTCCTCAACGCCTTTGCCAACCCCGCTGTTCACGTGGTCATCGCGGCGCAGCTGGTCATGGCGCTGGCGCTGGTGCGCGCCGGCGTCTACCTGCTGGGTGTGCTGCTCGGGCCGGGTTCGTGGGTCAGCAATCGCGAGAGCCGCATTACCATCATCCTGTGGATCGTCGTGGCGGTGGCGATGCTTGGCTGGCTGGACGTCCTCGAGACCACGTTGAACCGCATCAGCCTGTTCCCGGGCAGGGCCCAGTTCAGTCTGTGGGCGCTCCTCAAGGGCCTGGTGGTGGTAAGCGCGTTCGTGCTGGTATCGAGCCTCATCGCGCGCGCCATCGAGCGCCACGTGATGCGCCTCGATCAGCTCGCGGTCTCCACGCGCGTCGGAGTCTCGAAGTTCACGTACTTCCTGCTGCTGGGCCTGGGGATCCTGCTCGGCATCAACGCTGCCGGCGTCGACGTCACTACCCTCAACGTGCTGACCGGCGCCATTGGCTTAGGGCTGGGCTTTGGCCTGCAGTCGGTGGCCAGCAATTTTGTCAGCGGCTTCGTGCTGCTCATGGACAAGTCCATCAAGCCAGGCGATGTCATCAGCTTCACCGGCCTCACCGGCGCCAGCACCGGCAACTTCGGCTGGGTACAGGAACTGCGCGGGCGCTATGTGGTGGTGCGCGATCGTGACGGGGTGGACACCCTGGTCCCGAACCAGAATCTCATCACCAGCTCGTTCATTAACTGGAGTTACTCGGATCAGCGCGTGCGCCTGAAGCTGCCGGTGATGGTGAGCTATGACGATGATCCGGAGATTGCGCTGCAGCTGCTGCTGGAAGCGGCCGAGAATCATCCGCGCATCCTGCGCGATCCGGCCCCGGTGTCGCGCCTCATCAGCTTCGAGAACAACGGCATGCTGCTGGAGATCCGCATCTGGATCGCGGATCCCGTGAACGGCGTCAACAACATACGCTCGGACGTGAATCGCGCCATCTGGCGCATATTCCGCGCCCACGGGGTGCGCATCCCGGTGCCGCAGCAGGAGATGCGCCTGCTGGCGGCGCGCGAGCCGGGGCCGCGCCCGCTGGGGCCGTTCACGGTCCCGCCCGCAAGCGATCAGGCAGCGGACTGAAGTCTCAGGAGAAGCCTGCGGATGCCGCTCGAAGTCGCTCCCGGACTTGCGATCCCGGACAGCGAGATCAGCGTGTCCTTCGTGCGCGCGTCCGGCCCCGGCGGACAGAACGTCAACAAGGTCTCCACCGCGGCGCAGCTGCGCTTTGATCTTGAAGGCAGCAGCGTGCTGACGGCCGGCGTCAAGGCGCGGCTGCGGGCCTTAAGCGGGCGGCGGCTCACGGCCGAAGGCACGATCCTCATCGTCGCGCGCAACCAGCGCACCCAGGAACACAATCGCCGCGACGCGGAAGCACGCTTGAGCGATCTGATCCGGCGGGCGCTCATTGCGCCTAAGCCGCGCAAGGCCACCAAACCCACGCGCGCGGCGCGCGAGCGGCGCCTGCAACACAAGACGCATCAGGGCCACACCAAGCGCCTGCGCGGCCGGCCGGGCCGGGACGACTAGTCCATTGGCCGAAATCGCAGGAAGCCGATTTCGGCGGACATCTGCTTCGGTTCCGCCGGCCAAGGGCGTGGCTCGATACGCATCTGCTCCGATCACCCCCGGCAGCCGAGCACTCCAAAGCGAGGCTGGCGCTTAGGACTTTGGCCGGCTGCTCAGGGGCTCAGGTCACGGTGCTGGGCGGCTCGGGTTTGGCGTTCAGGCCATCGGGGTGCAGGAGCCACGCGGCCAGCGCCGGCATCAGGATGATCGCCGCCAGCATGTTCACCAGGAACATGAAGGTGAGCATGATGCCAATGTCGGCCTGGAACTTCAGCGGCGAGAACACCCAGGTCGCGACCCCGATGGCGAGCGTGATGCCGGTGAAAATAATGCTCGCGCCGGTCACGCGCAGCGTGCGCTCGTAGGACTCGCGCACCGACAGTCCCTGGTGCAGAAACTCCTGCATGCGGCTGAAGAGGTAGATCCCATAGTCCACGCCGATGCCGGCGCCGAGCGCCACCATCGGCAGTGTGGAGACCTTCAGACCGATGCCGAGCAGGTACATGACCGCGTACACCAGCACCGAAACCAGCGCCAGCGGCACCACCACCAGCAGCGTGCCCACGATCGAACGGAAGGTGATGAGACACATGAGGATCACGGCGCCGAAGACCCCGGCGAGAATCAGCATTTGCTTGGCTTCCACGGTTTCGTTGGTGGCCGCCATGACGCCGACGTTGCCGGCCGCCAGCCGCACTTCGGCGCCGGCGAGCGGATTGGCGGCGCGCCAGCTCTTCACCGCCGCCACCACACGCTCGATGGTCTCGGCGCGATGGTCGGTGAGGAACATCAGCACCGGCACGACGTCGCAGTTTTCGTTCAAGAGGCCGGTGCTGGTCTCGATGTAGCGTGTGGACTGCGTGAGCTGCGTCTGTTCACGCGGAATGCTGCGCCACTTGAGGCTGCCCTCGTTCCAGCCGGCGATCGCGACCTTGGCGATGAATGGCAGGGTGATGACGTCCTGCAGGCCCGGCACGTTGCGCATGTGCCAGCCAAAACGGTCGACGGCGGTCATAAGGTCGTGGCTGACGCACATCGGTTCCCTGGATTCCACGATCGCGGTCAGCACGTCCACGCCGATGGAGAACTTGGAGGTGATGACGTCGTTATCACGGTTGTAGCGCGAATCCGCGCGCAGCTCCGGCACACCCACCTGGGTGTCCCCGATCGGTGTCTTGCGTCCCAGCCAGCCGCCGAATATCCCGAGCAACGCGCAGATCACGATGACGGCGAGCGCGGGGCCACGCCGGGTGACCCCGGACAGATGCCGCCACAGCACCGCGAGCCGTGCCTGGCGCCGCTCCACGCGCTCGCGGAAGCCGGCATCGAAGTGCACATAGGAGACCAGCACCGGCAGCAGCAACAGGTCGGTGAGGATCACAATCGCCACCCCTATGGAGGCGGTGATCGCCATCTCGCGGATAACCGCAACCGGGATGAGGAGGATGGTGACGAAGCCGACCAGATCCGCCATCAACGCGACCACGGCCGGCACCAGCAGCTTGCGGAAAGTGCAGCGCGCAGCGTCCATGCTGCCGAGCCCGTCAAGCGCCGCGTCGCTAACTGCGGTGATCTTCTGCACGCCGTGGCTGACGCCGATGGCAAAAATCAGGAACGGCACCAGGAGGCCGATGGGATCGATACCGTAGTGCAGCAGCACCAGCGCACCGAGCTGCCAGATCACCGCGATCACCGAGCACAGCACCGGCACGAAAGCGACCCGCCACGACTGACAGTAGATGCGCACCGCCAGCAGCGTCAGCACCAGGGTGATGATGGCGAACATCAGCACCGCGCCGGCGCCATCGGCGATGTCCCCCATCACCATGGCAAAGCCGATCATGCGCACATCGACCCCGGAACGCGGGAACGCGGCGGTCTCGAGACCGCTGCTGGCGCGCGCCTGCACGTCAACGCCGGCGCCCGCCGGCGGGTGCTCGATCACCTGCTGCACCCGCTGCTCGAGCAGGTGGGCGATCCGGATCGGATCGACCGGCCTGCCCTGCGCGTCCTGGTCGAGAACCGTCGCACTCACCAGGGCGCCGGAGAAATCGTTGGCGACCAGGCGCCCGAGGATCCCGGCCTTGCGGATGTTGTCACGCACGCGTGCCAGGTTCTGCGGCGTCGGCGTGAAGTCGGCGGACACCACGTTGCCCGCCTCGATGCCGTCCTCGACCACCTCGATGTAGCGTACGTTGGGCGTGAACAAGGACTGCACGCGGGTGCGGTCGATGCCATCCATGACCATGACCTCGTCGGTCGCCTTGCGCAGCGCTGCGAAAAACTCCGGCGTGAACATATTGCCATCGCGGGCAATCAGCGCGATCAGCACCCGGTTCGCCCCGCGAAAGTCCGCCACCTTCGGATCCAGGTAGGTGCGCATGTACTCGTGCTGCAGCGGCAGGGTCTTGTTGAAGGAGGTGTCGATCCGCAGGCCGCGGGCGGCGATCACCGCGAGCAGCAGCGTGCCGAGCGCGAACAAGGCGAGAATCAGCGTACGGTGACCGAAGATGAGCCGCTCGAGGCGTCCGACCATCGCCGACGGGTTGCCGTTGGGATTGCCCGCGCCGGCCATCAGTGCGTGGCTCCCGCAGCGCGCGCCATCTGCCCGAGCGTGATGACTTTGGTGCCGTCGTCGCCGACCGCCGCAAGCTCCTCGTCGCCGACGCTCACCACCGCTGACAGACCGGTGTAGTCGCGCTGCTGCTGCAGCGTGAAGCTATGGCCGCCGTCGCGGCTCACGAGCAGCACTCCCGAGAGGCCCGCCACGGCGATGCCGCCAGTGTCAAACCGCGCGGCTCCATCCAGCAGTTGCACCGTCCCGGTGTCGATCTTCTGCCAGCTCGCGCCAGCATCATCCGAGCGATACAGATTCCCGCGCAGGCCGAAGGCCAGCACGGCATCCGCCTCGAGCGGCAGCAGGCCGAAGAATGAGCCGCGGTAAGGGGATGTGAGCGTCAGCCAGCTGGCGCCGGCGTCGTCCGAGCGGTACAGGTGCCCGGCTTCCGCCGCGATGTACAGGCGCGTCGGGCTCGCCGCGACGATGCGATTGAGGTGGTAGCCACCTGCGGCCTGGTCCTCGTCCGGCGCGCCCAGCGCCGGCGGTTGCGGGGACGCTGGTGCGAACTTGCGCGCCGTCCAGGTAGCGCCGCCATCCTCGCTCGTCAGGTAGGTGCTGTAGGCGCCGATCGCGATCGCGTGGCGCTGCGCGCCGCACCAGACATCCAGCAGCGGTTGCTGCGCTTCGGGCGCGTAATGGGTTCGCTGCCAGGTGCGCCCGGCGTCCGCGGTCGCGAGAATGACTTCGTCGTGCCCGACCGCGAGCCCGTGCTGCGCGTCGAAGAAACACACCCCGGTGAGCAGCGCCTGCGTCGGCACGAGATCGGCCTGGACCCAACTCCTGCCCTTGTCATCCGAGAAGACGACGACCCCGCGGTCCCCGACCGCAATCAGACGTTCACCGGCCGAGGCGAGTCCGATCAGAAGCGCGTGCGCCGCGAGGCGCGCGTGTTCCGCAGCACGGGGTTGCGCCACTGCGGCCGCCGGCGCGGATTGTGCCAGCGGCGCAGCCAGGAGCGCGGCCAGCACCAGCACGCTGTCCCTGAAGCGGCCCCCCGAGGCAACCGCGCGGGCGCACGCCGTCGGGGCCTTCACGCCACCCTCTAGCGGATACCGATCCGCTCCAGAACGCTCGGCTGATAGTCAGCCGGGGTGCGCTTGACGTTGAAGTTGTAGGACCTGGGTTCCTCGCTCTGCAGCCCGAGCGCCAGGTAGCGGCCGTTCGACAGATCCATGACCAGTTCCAGATCGGTCCACAGCGACGGCAGGTTGTAGTAGTTCATCGCGTGACCCTCCTGCACGCGGTACAACTGCCCGCGCGAGTCATAGCAGTCGACGGCGAGGATCTGCCAGGAGTCCTCGTCGACGTACAGCGTGCGGCGGCTGTAGATGTGGCTCTGACCGGGCTTGAGCGTGGAGTCCACCACCCACACGCGATGCAGCTCATAGCGTGCCAGATCCTGGTTGATGTGGTTTTTCTTGAGGATCTCGCTGTACTTATGACTCGGATCCTGCAGCCGGTACGCGTTGTAGGGCACGTACATCTCGCGCTTGCCGACCAGCGTCCAGTTGTAGCGCTGCGGGCTGCCGTTGTACATGTCGAACTGGTCAGTGGTACGCAGGTTGTCGGCGTTGGTGCCCGGATTGTCGAACGCCACGTCCGGCGCGCGGCGTACGCGGCGCTGACCCGGGTTGTAGACCCACGCACGCCGCGATTCCTTGGCCTGATCGATGGTCTCCTGCACCAGCAGGATCTCGCCCGCGAGGCGCGCCGGCGCGGTAGTCTCCTGCGTGAAGAACAGCAGGATGTTGTTGAGTCCCGCCTCAGTCATGCCCGGCTCGTAGTACTGGAAGTAGAACTCCTCCTTAAAGTTCACCAGCGTGTAGCCGCCGCCGGCCGTCACCGGCGCCTGACCGATCTGCAGCGCCGCGGCGACACTTCGCCAGCGCGTGACGTGATTCCAGAATACCTCGAGTCCGTTCTGCGGAATCGGAAACGGCGTGCCGTCGACCGCGCCGGTGAAGCCGTTGCCGTCCGGCACGAGCTTGGCGGTGGTCGCGATGCGCTTGGTAGCCTCGTAGACGCGCTCCGGGGATGCGCCGCTGCGATGCGTCGGGTAGACCACCATCTTGTAGTCCGGGTAGGTCTTGAAGATCGCCTTGTGGCCTTCGGTGAGCTTCGCAGCGTACTGCGACAGGTTCGCCGCTGTGATGGTGAACAGTGGCCGGTCGCTCGCGTACGGGTCCGGATAATGATCGCCCGGGTGGTAGTTCGGAAAGCCCGCATCGGCCGCTGACTTCAGTCCCCCGGTCCACGCCGGGATGCTGCCGTCGGCGTTGCCCGCCTTCTCGCCGCCGAGCGGCGTGAGATCCGCGCCCAGGCGCGCGGCTTCCTGCGGGCTTACGGCTCCCCATGCTACGGACGCGAACAGCAACCCTGCCGCGGCAACCTGGATGGTCTTCATTGCATCCCCTTCAGAACGAGAACTTGATGCTGGCCGCGATGAAATCGCGGTCGTTGAGCAGGTTGTACTCACCGGCTCCGCCGTAACGCGTGTAGGTAAGGTCCAGATCCCAGGTCTTCTGCAGATCCGCCTGGACGCCCAGGCTGGTCGCGTGCCGGCCCTGGAGAAAGTTGCCGCCAGGGCCTGGCGACACGCCCTTCACATCCTGCGACCAGTTGATGTGCGGCAGGATATCCCACGCCGCGACGAGATTCGGATACTCGAGCCTTCCGGCGATCACGTAGCCCCAGGAGAATTTGGACGCGAAGGCTGAGCCGGGCGCCACGCACTGGCCGAGCGGATTAGTCGCGATGGTGCCCGCTACGCACTGGCCGTTAACCGCTGGAAATTGCGGATAGCCGCCGAGATTCGGATTGCCGCTGAGGTTGGTTCCGGGACCGTCGTAGCGCAGGCCGAGGCCCTGCGGTCCGCCGGTGTACTGGTTCTCAAGGCCCGGCACGTCATCCGCCGCTGCCTCGAACAGCAGCACCGCCTGCGAGGCCTTGAACACGTTGGCGAAGGTCTGGGTCGCGGTAAAGCCAATCTGCCAGGTGTCCTTCAGCTCGTAGCCCGTGATGGTCTGGCCGAGCCCGTAGGCGCCGAGCTGGTTGCAGCCGGTGATCGGCGTCGCCGAGGTCGGCACGCAGTGGCCCGCAGGCGTGATCGGCTCGCCAAGCAGGCGCGCGACCCCGGCCTCCAGTGGGGTGAGCGAGGCATATATCAGCTCGACGTCGTCGAGCTGCAGCGGCACGTTGTGCCGGTAGGCGAGCTCGCCCTGTATGGCCGTGCCGGTGGCCTTGATCTCGCTGTTGAAAGACAGCCCGAGCATCTTGATGTCCTGCGGGAACTGCTCGAAGTAGCCGGCCGTCTTGCCGTATTCGTAAGTGGCGAAGCTCTGCGCCTGTGCGTTGACGTTGCCGCCAGCCAGCAGCGTGTTGGCGCCGATGGTGGCGTACTCCGTCGCCGTCGCCGCGCTCATGTTGCCGCCGAGCGCCGCGGCCCGCGACTCGCCGACGGCGGCTCCGGTGGCAACCGCGGCCGCGAAGGGCAGGCCCGCCGCGAGCGCCTGGGCCGCGCCGCCAATGGCGTTGATGGCGCCGAAGCCATTGGCAAGACCCGCCTGCGTACCGGTGGTGAGCGATACCACCGGCAGCCGGCTGGTGTAATTCAGGAAGTAGAGCCCGACCTGCGTGCCCTGGCCGAAATTCGGCAGGTAGAACTTCATGTTCGCGCCGTACTGCCCGGAATCCGGAGGCGTGTGATCCGGCAGGCGGTCCACCTCCTGGAAGTTGCTGATCAGCGTGCCGCCCAGCGGGGTGAAATTTACGCCCTGATTGGAAATCGCGCCGAAGCCATAGAACAGCGAGTTGCCGCCGATGACGCCGGCGTTGTTGGTGCTGAAGTAGGAACCGGCGGGCGGGGCCAGGGTTTCGTGCCAGTTGAACAGGTACAGCAGCTGCGTGCTCGTATCCTTGCTCAGCTGCAGGTTCACGACCGCCATGCTGTCCGGCAGCAGCGCGGTCTTCAGCTCCGCTCCGGGCGTGAGCAACGCCGATACGTCGTAATGATTCACCTCGTTCAGGCCGCCCGGAATGAACGTGCTCTCACCCCAGCTCACGACCTGGTTGCCGAGGCGCACCTCCGTCGGCACGCTGCCCATGTCGAAGCGGTAGTAGCCGAAGGCATCCAGCAATCGCGTATAGCTGCCGACGACGTCGCGCGCATCGTGGTTCAGCGGCATGTACTGAGCGTTGTCGTCCATGACGTAGAAGTCGTACAGACCGCTGCCACGCAGGAAAATGCCGGCCTTGTCCTTGTAGTTAAGGGAGAACTCGGTGACGCCGGTGACGGCCTGGGTGAAAGTGCCCTTGCTGTAGTTGAGGTCGCCCTCATCGATGTTCGGCGAGTAACCACAACCGCCATCAGCGATGGCGATGAGCCGGCAGTCGCGCCCTGACACGCGCCAGCCCTGTCCGTAGCCGATGGTGGTGTCCCAGCTGCCGCTCCAGTCACCCGAAGCGCTCTGGAAATTGATGGCGTGCGCGTTCGTGCAGATCAGTGCCGCCACGCCGGCCGCAGCGCCGAGCAGTGACTTCA
>Ga0209274_10001306_pt1 | contig 12918 bp, 8 predicted proteins | sample HubBroMetageREF1_FD_188343 | JGI IMG/M metagenome (GOLD analysis project Ga0209274, IMG submission 188343) | Reference soil microbial communities from the Hubbard Brook experimental Forest, New Hampshire, USA - Hubbard Brook CCASE Soil... | ecosystem: Environmental > Terrestrial > Soil >...
CTTGTACAGTACGTTGGAGAGAAACTGCGTGAACACGCGCGAGCTGCCCTCCTTGGGTTCCTCGACGTTGTCCAGATTCGGCCCGATGAAGTTGAACGGGCGGAACAGCGTGTAGTCGAGGTTGTCGCGCACCCCGTAGGCGAAGATGACGCGGTCGAGCAGCTGCTTTGAGGCGGCATAGATCCAGCGCTGCTTGTTGATCGGGCCGTACACCAGAGGACTCGACTCCTCGTCCAGCACCGCATCCGGGGACATGCCGTAGATTTCGGAGGTCGAGGGGAAGATCAGCCGCTTGCCGTACTTGACGCAATGGCGCACCACGTCGATGTTGGCCTCGAAATCCAGCTCAAACACCCGCAGCGGATGGCTGACGTACTGGGCGGGATTTGCGATCGCCACCAGCGGCACCACCACGTCGCACTTCTTCACGTGGTACTCGACCCACTCCTTGTTGATGGTGATGTCACCTTCGACGAAGTGGAAGCGCTGATCCTTGGGCAGATCGCCGAGCTTGTTGTCCGAGAGGTCGATGCCGTAGACCTCCCAGTCGCGCTTGCGCAGGATCGCGTTGGTGAGCGCGCTGCCGATGAAGCCGTTCGCGCCGAGAATCATGATCTTGAGTGCCATACTTCTTACCTGACAACACGCCGTGGCCAAGCGGGCAATGCTAGCATTTTCGCGCCGCGCCGGCCGCGGCCCTGCGTTTTGGCGCAGCGCTCAGCAGCAGCGACTCACGCCGCTCCACTTGCGACGCTCCTCGTCGGCGCAGAAGGCGCGGCGGCTGAGCGCAGGCTCCTGCGGATGGCGCGCCGCCTGATGCGCGCGGTAGCGCTCATAGGCGTCATCGCCGCTGAGCTGCCGCACTGCGCGCCACAGCGCCGCCATCCGGGCACGCAGGCGCTTCACGGACGCCCCGCGGCGAGCGCGCCGCCCAGGCGGCTCGCACGATAGGGAGCCTCCGAGCCCGAGCGCATCGGTAGCCCGCGCAGGCGCCGCGCGCACACCCGCATCGCATCCAGGATCACGAACCAGAGGATCACGGTGAACAGCACCGTGAGCCAGCCATCGAGGCGCTGGTTGAAGATCAGTTGCGGCGCCACCGCGGCCCGCTCAGGCGCGAGCGCACCGGCGGCGAGCTTGCGCGCAAGATCGCCCGCCGCGGCGAACAGTCCGATGCGAACGTCCGGGCTCAAGACCTTCTGCCACGCCGCCGTGGTGGTGATCAGCGCCAGCCACGCGAGCGGTATCAGTGTCACGAGCGCGTAGCGCCGCTTACCGGACTTGATGATGATCCCGCTCGCCACCGAGAGTGCGATCGCGGCGAGCATCTGGTTGGAGATGCCGAACATCGGCCACAGGATGTTGACCCCGCCGTTCGGATCGATCACTCCGATGTACAGGAAGTACCCCCACGCACCCACCATGAGCGCCGAGGCAAACAGCACCGAGGGGTACCAGGAAGTGCGCCCGAGCGGCTTCCACAGCTGCCCGAGCAGGTCCTGCAGCATGAAACGCCCGACGCGCGTGCCGGCATCCAGCGTCGCCATGACGAACACCGCCTCGAACATGATGGCGAAGTGATACCACAGCGCAAGAAAGCCGCGGCCGAAGCCCGAGCCCAGGATGCTCGCCATGCCCACCGCGAGTGAGGGCGCGCCACCGGTGCGCGCAAACAGCGTCTGCTCGCCCATCGCCTGGGCGAGTGAGCGCATCTGCTCGACCGTCACCGGGAAGCCCCAGCCGCTGATGGTCTGCACGGCCGCTTCGGGGCTTGCGCCGACCACTCCCGCCCCGCTGTTGATGGCGAAAAACACCCCCGGATCGAGCAGCGTCGCGGCGATGAGCGCCATGATCGCGACAAAGGACTCCAGCGCCATGCTGCCGTAGCCCACCAGGCGCACGTCGGCCTCGCTGCTGAGCAGTTTTGGCGTGGTGCCGCTCGCAATGAGCGCGTGAAAGCCGGATACCGCGCCGCACGCGATGGTGATGAACACGAACGGAAACACCTTGCCGCCGAACAGGGGACCGCTGCCGTCGGTGAACTGGGTGAGCGCCGGCATCCTGATCTGCGGGTGCGTGATGAGGATGGCGAGCGCCAGGAGGATGACGGTGCCGAGTTTCAGGAAGGTCGACAGGTAGTCGCGCGGTGCGAGCAGGAGCCACACCGGCAGGATCGCGGCGCTGAACCCGTAGAGGATGACGAAGCCGGCCAGCACCAGGGCCGAATAATCGAACAGCACGCGCACGGCGCTCTGGTGATCGATCCAGCCGCCGGCGAGGAGGGCCAGCAACACCAGCGCCACCCCGAGCGCGGTCGCCTCGAGCACCCGACCGGGCCGCAGGTGGCGCAGGTAGATCCCCACCAGCACGGCCGCCGGAATGGTGCCGAACACCGTGGAGGTCGCCCACGGGCTGTGCTTCATGACGTTGACGATCACCAGCCCGAGCACCGCGCTCAGGATGATCATGATGAGCAGCGTGCCGATCAGCGCCGCAAAACCGCCGACCGGTCCGAGCTCATCGCGCGCCATCTGGCCCAGGCTGCGGCCATCGCGGCGCAGGGACAAGAGCAGGATGCACATGTCCTGCACGCAACCGCCCAGCACCGCCCCCACCAGGATCCACAAGGTCCCGGGCAGATAGCCGAACTGCGCGGCCAGCGTCGGGCCGACCAGGGGCCCGGGGCCCGCGATGGCGGCGAAGTGGTGACCGAACACGATCGCGCGGTGGGTCGGCACGTAGTCGCGCCCGTTGTTGAGCCGCTCGGCGGGGGTTGCCCGCGAGGGATCCACCAGCAGCACGCGGGTGGCGATCCAGGTGGAATAGAAGCGATAACCCAGAAGGTAGATACACACCGCGGCGGTGATGATCCAAAGCGAGTTGATCGGCTCGTGCCGGTTGAGCGCGATGCCCCCCACCGCGATCGCAGCGATGATGGCCAAGAGGGCGCCGATGATCTTTCTCATGATTGCTTTTATCTCAAGCGCGCCTAGGCGCCCCGCAGCCGGCGCAGCGCCTGCGCATAGCGTGCGACGAGCGCCTCGCGGTCGCGATGCCGGCCGCCGCGCACGACCTGGACGCCGGCCCGCCACACACAGTCGATGAGCTCGCGGCCGCCTGCGAAGATCCAGCTGTCCAGGATCTCATCGCCGCGCCGCTCGGCGAGCGCCGGATGGGCCTGATTGAGGGTGATGAGGTCGAGCGATGCGCCGAGGGTGAGCCCGGCCGGATCGCTCGGCGTGCCGCCGAGGGCCTGGCGGCCGCCCGCGAGCGCAGCCTCGAACAGGTGCCGGCCGGTCGAGACATCGGCCCCGCCGGCGAGCACGTTGCGTGCGCGATGAGCCAGGCGCTGCGAATACTCGAGCGTGCGCAGTTCGCCTGCCGCATCGAGGATGATGTTGGAATCGCTGCCGATCCCCACCCGCCCGTGCGCCCCCATGAAGGTCTTGGCCGCGAAGATGCCATCTCCCAGGCTCGATTCGGTGAGCGGACACAGGCCCACCACGGCGCGGCGCTGCGCGATGCCGGCCAGCTCCGCGTCGCTCGCGTGCGTGGCGTGCACCAGGCACCAGCGCTCATCGAGCGCACAGTGCTCCAGCAGCCACTCGATGGGCCGCTGGCCGCACCAGGCCAGGCATTCCTCCACCTCGCGCGTCTGCTCGGCGATGTGGATGTGCACGGGGGCGCCACCGGCGAGCGCCACGACCGCCTGAAGCTCCGCAGGCGTCACCGCGCGCAGACTGTGCGGCGCGACGCCGACCCGGGCGCCCGCGAGCGGCCGCACCGCGCGGCGGCACGCCTCCACGATGAGGGCGAAGGATGCCGGATCGCTGATGAAGCGGCGCTGCCGGGCCGAGGGCGCTGCGCCGCCAAAGCTGCTGTGCGCGTAGAACACCGGCAGCAGTACCAGCCCGATGCCGGTGTGCGCGGCGGCCGCCGCCACCCGTGCCGCCAGTTCGCCCGGATCTGCGTAGGGTGCGCCGTCGATATCGTGGTGCAGGTAATGAAATTCACCGACCTGCGTGAAGCCGCCCTCGAGCATCTCCGCGAAGCAAAGGGCGCTGATCGCCTCGAGCTCCTCGGCAGTTAGGCGCTCAACGAAGCGGTACATGAGCTCACGCCAGCTCCAGAAGCTGTCGCTCCCGGGCCCGCGCCGCTCGGTGAGGCCTGCGAGTCCACGCTGGAAGGCGTGGCTGTGGACATTGGGCAGCCCCGGCAGCCCGATGGCATGGCGCTCATCGGCGCCCTGAGCTGCGGTGCCGGCCGTCACGCTCTCGATGCGTCCGCCGCGCTCGCCGATGCGCACCTGCTGCGCCCATCCGGACGGCAGCAGCGCCGACTCCAACCACAGGCTCGTCATAAGCGTACATTATGCCTTGAGGAGGTCGGGCCGCGATGATCGACAAAGCCGAACCGCCATGGCTCACGGTGCGCCGCGGTGCTGCACCGCTGCTGCTGTGCATGCCGCACACCGGCACGGAAATCCCGGCCTCGATCGCTCCCGGATTGAATTCACTGTGGCTGGCGCGCAAGGACACCGACTGGTGGATCGATCGGCTTTACGCGTTCGCCGAAGCACTGGACGCAAGCCTGGTGCGCACCGCCGTGTCGCGCACCGTGATCGACCCGAACCGCGACCCCTCCGGCGCCTCGCTGTATCCCGGGCAGGCGACCACGGGGCTCTGCCCCACCAGCACTTTCGATGGCGAGCCGCTGTACCACGGCGGGGCGGAGCCGGGCGCGGGGCAGATCGCCGCGCGCCGGCAGGAGTTCTTCGAGCCCTATCACCATGCCGTGCAGGCGGAAATCACGCGGCTGCGCGCGCTGCATCCGGTGATCGTACTGTACGACTGCCACTCGATCCGCTCGCACATCCCGCGGCTGTTCGACGGCGCGCTGCCGCATTTCAACATCGGCACGTTTGCGGGCGCGAGCTGCGCTCAGGGGCTCACCGAGCGCATCGAGCGGCACTGCGACGACTCGGATTTCTCGCGCGTGACCAACGGCCGCTTCAAGGGCGGCTACACCACGCGCCACTACGGCCGCCCGCAGGCGGGTGTGCACGCGCTGCAGATGGAGCTCGCCTGTCGCGGCTACCTGCGCGAGCCGGAAGGCGAGGTGACCTCCGCCACCTGGCCGTGCGCCTGGGATGAGGCGTTTGCCGCACCCCTGCGCGCGGTGCTCGAGCGGCTGCTCAGAGCGTGTGTCGAGTTTGCCTCAGCAGGGCGCTCTTAGAAGCGAAAGCCGAAACGGATCGGAATGTACTCGGTTGGTTCTTGAGTCTCGATGCGCTCGTAGCGCGCTTCGATGAACCAGGATTGCCCGTACGGCAGGGCGAAGTTGATGCCGGCGCCCGCATTCCACGCGAAGTGTGTGGTGTCGCTGCTCGCAACCAGGTTGTTGCTGCCGTAGCCCGGTCCGCAGAAGAAAGAGTTGCAGAAGAAGCCGTTCTGCGTGAGTTCCAGTCGGCGGTAGCCGAGGCCCACACCCCCGGTGGCGTAGAAACGAAACCAGGGATTGAGCGGCACGTCGAACACCCCGTCGACAAAGCCGGTGACCGTCTGCATGTTGCCGTCGTTGGCGTACTGGCTCTGGCTGACGAAGAGATTAGTGCCCTCGAAGCGGTTGTAGTTGACTTCCGCGCGCAGCGAGAACGGTTGTGTCGGGTCGGGGCGGAAGCTCACCCCGGTGCCTACGCTCCAGCCATTATCGAAATTGTCGGCCGTCTGGTTCTGAGTGATGCTGCCGCCGGCATCAAGGTACCACTGCACCGGGCGATCCCCGTACTGTGACTGGTACACCTGCGCAAACGTCGGCGCCGAGCAGCCCAACAGCACCAGCGGTGCCAGCATGCGGGTAGGCGTTTTCATAGCTTTCATCATCCCGTCCTTTAGCTGAATCTTGGCTGAATCCATTGGGGCACGCGTGTCGGCGGCGGGCATGAGCAGTTGGACCGCGGACGCGGCTATTTGTTGCCGGCGCGGCCCAGTCTGCGACTCGCCGCGGCCACGACCTCGTGGACCTCGGCGATGCCCAGCGCATTGGCACACAGGAAGAACGCACCAGCGCTGGTGGCGATGACAAGCAGCAGGCTTGCGCACTTGGGCCAGAAGCGCTCGACCGCCCAGTCCGCCAGCAGCCAGTGCGAGCCGGTCCACGCGATCAGGCACAGCAGCGCCGAAGCCAGTGCCACCCGGGTCAAGAGCGTCAGCATGGCGCGCGACTCGAGGCGCCCCAGGTGCGAGCGCATCAGGAAATACAGAATGAGGAAGTTGCTGCTCGCCACGCAGGCGGTGGACAGCGCCAGGCCGCGGTGTCCCCAACCCAGCTGGCGGGTGAAAATCCAGTTCAGCACCAGGTTCAGCGCGACCGCAATGAAGCTGACGACCATCGGTGTCTTGCGCTTATCGAGCGCGTAGAAGGCATTGACGAGTACCTTGAGGGCCGCGTACGCGCACAATCCGATGGCATAGAAGCGCAGCGCTCCGGCGGATTCGGCGGTCTCGAAGGCGCCGAACCGCCCATGCTGGTAGAGCACCGAGATGATCGGCTCGGCGAGCACCATGAGGCCAACGCTCGCCGGGATGGTCATGAGCAGCGCCAGGCGCATGCCGCGCGCGAGTTCGCGGCGAAAGCTCGGGGTATCGCCGCTGGCCGCGATACGCGCCAGCAGCGGCAGCGCCACCGTGCCGAGCGCCACGCCGAAAATGCCGAGCGGCAGCTGCATGAGGCGAAACGCCACCGTCAGCCAGAAGGTCGGCCCATCGCCCAGCTGCGAGGCGAACACCGAATTCACCAGCACGTTGACCTGGGTGGTGCTGGCGGCGATCACCGAGGGGCCCATCAGGCGCAGGATCGAGCGCACGCCCGGGGTCTTCCAGGCAAAGTCGGGATGGTAGGTATAACCCGCACGCCGCAGCGACGGCAGCTGCACCAAAAGCTGCATGGCCCCGCCGATCAGCGTGCCGATGGCAAGGCCCAGAATCGCATGCTGCCCGAAGTGCGGATCGAGCCAGTAGCCCAGTGCAACGCCGGCGATGATCGAACCTAAGTTGAAGAAGCTCGAGGCCATCGCCGGGATGCCAAACACGCCGCGCGAGTTCAACATCCCCATCACTAAAGCTGCGAGCGACACCAGCAGGATGAACGGATACATGATCCGCGTCAGGGTCACGGTGAGCGCGGCCTTGTCGGGATCGAACCCGGGCGCAAGCACTGCCACCAGCCAGGGGGCCGAGAGCACCCCGATGAGGGTGATCGCACTCAACGCCACCGCGGCGAGCGTCGCCACCTTGTTGGCGAGCCGCCAGGCGGAAGCCTCATTCTCGAGAGCCGCGGTGCGGGTGAACACCGTCACGAAGGCGGTGGACAGCGCGCCCTCGGCGAACAGGTCACGCAGCAGGTTCGGGATGCGAAACGCGATGGTGAACGCGTCCATGACGCGCCCGCCGCCGAACAGCGCGGCGAAGATCTGCTCGCGTGCCAGGCCCAGTACGCGACTGCAAAGCACCGCGAGCCCGACAACTCCGGCGGCCCTGGTGTTCAGCCTCTCGGCGCGCGAGCCGGCTCCGGCCGCAGCGGCCGGTGTGTCGCCTTCTGCCATGCGCCGGTCACGCTACCACCGGCGCAGCCAAGGCGCGAGCTTAGTGACCGTGACTCTTCCAGGTCGCCGTGACGCCGAAGGTGCGCGGACGGTAGGTGTACTGGTTCTGCTCCACGGTCGGAGAGCCCGCCGGATTGTAGGGGTCCGACTGTCCCAGAGCGTAGTTGGTCACCGTGTGCGAGTCGAACAGGTTGTCGCAGAACAATGCCACCAGCCAGTCACCCAGGTTCACCCCGGCGCGCACCGAAGTGAAGCTCGTCGAAGGCAGCGTGTAGGTGGCCGGGTTGTACTGGGCGGTGTCGAGCGGGTTCTGCAGCGTTGAGAGCCAGGGGTTGCGTGCCTCGTATTCCCAGTCGCCCCTGACGAACGCGTCGCGTTCACCGATCCTGAAAGTGTATTCCGCCCCGAACGCCACGGTGAAGGGCGGATTCAGTCCGGGCGCGTAGTCGATCGCCGCCTGACCGGAGATGGCATCGCCGTTGCTCGCCTTACACGGCACATAGAGCGGCGCGAGCCCGCAGTCGACCGGCGAATTCTTGGTGTAGCGCGCGCTGGTATAGCCGGTCGCCAGATCGATCGACACCGGACCAAACACCATCTCCGCCTGCACGTCACCACCCCAGGCAACCGCCTGGCCGAGGTTGTCCGTGAACTGCAGCCCACAGGCGCCCGCCACATAGACGCTCTGCTGGATGCTGTTCCACTTGATGTAGTAGACGCTGGTGGCGATGCGCAGCCACTGTCCGAAGGAGTTCTTGGAGCCAAGCTCGTAGCTTTGCGTGGAGTCGGACTTGTAGGTGAGCGGCGCCCCGTTCGGGTAACCGGCCGCCGCCAGATCCGCATCGCAATAAGGCGGCAGCGGCGCGTTACCGCCGCCCACACGGAAGCCCTTGGCATAGGTCGCGTAGAACAGGTCCTTCGGGTCGACCTGAAAGGCCGCGGTCACCTTGGGTGTATTGGGCGTTTCATGCTGACTGGCAGAGGCCGGGCTGGGTCCGAAGTTTTCCAGGCCGTCGGCGTAGTGATCCAGCGAGAACGAGGTACGCGCGACGCGCTCACCCAGCGTGAGGCGGAACCAGTCGGTGAAGCCATAGCTCACCTCGCCGAAGCCTGCGACCTGGTGATCGAAAGTCGTGTTGCTGTTGTAGTAAATGTCGCAGGCCGGGATCGCGGTGTAGTTGACGTTGGTCGGGCACGAGTAGTACGGCCCGAAGTATGAAGGACTGGTCGGGTCGATCCCGTAGAGATAGTTGAAGAACGGAATGATCTGCGTGTCCTTCAGCTCCTCGATGCTGCCCTCCTTCGCCAGCTGCCAGAACACGCCCGCCGTCCAGTGCAGCTTCGCCGCCTGGTCGGTGGACTGCCAGCGTATCTCCTGGGTGTAGCTCTGCTGCGAGTTCGTGATGGTGTTGGGCGTCTGGTAGTTGCTGAACTGCGGAGGCAGGTGGATGCCGCTGCCATCGATCAAGGGGTACCACGGGCAATTCGGTGGCGTGTTCGCCTCGCAGCCGATGCCGCCGAAGTAGCTGGTGGGCCAGCCGAGCGACTGATAGTAGGCCAGGTCGTAGACCGTGCCCTGGTAGGCGGTGATCTGCTTGCGGTGGAAATACGAGCTGTTGGAGATGAGCTCGCTTGAGCCAAGGTCCCAGTCGATCTTGAGGGCCGGCAGATAGTACTGATCCGGGCCGCCGACCCTTTCCGGGGTCGCCGTGTTGAACTGTCCGGCACCCGGGTTGGAGTACGCCGGCCAGTACGTCGAGTCATCGTTCTTGCGGTTCATCTGGTAGAGCGCGGTCGGCGTCACGGTGAATGAGCTGCTCGGCTGCCAGATCCCGGCCAGGCGCCCCACTACGGTGTTGGCGTAGTTGACGTTGTGGTTGATCACATCGCCCGTGGTCGGGTCCACTCGGTTGACATAGCCGCCGTCGTAGCGATACCAGATGCTGGCGCGAAAGCCGAGCGTGCCGTCGATGATCGGCCCACCGTGTGCGATGCCCAACTCGCCGCTCGGTTGACCGAACTCAGTGTAGGACGCTTCGGTGCGTATGTAGGTCGAGCTCGTCGTATCGCTCGGCTGTGCGAGGATGTAGCGCACCGCACCGCCCTCGGCGCCGGCGCCGAACAGCGTCCCCTGCGGACCGCGCAGGATCTCGACCCGCTCCAGGTCGAAGGTCTTCGGCAGAGTGTCGTCGGGATTGAAACCCACCGAGCGCATCTGAATCGGCGTGTCGTCGATGTAGATGCCCGTGGTACCGGCGCCTCCCGAGGAGGAAATGCCGCGGATGGAAATGGCATTGGTTCCGGAGTTGTCGATCGAAACGCCGGGGGTGAAGCGCGCGATGTCCTGGAAGTCCTTGATACCCTTCTCATCCATGTTGTCCTGGGTCAGTGCCGTCACGCTGACCGGTACCTTGCTCAGGGACTCCTCGTGACGGGTCGCCGTCACCACGACTTCCTGCAGTTCGTTCCTCGCGCCGCTCTCCCCGGCCGTCGTGCTGCTGGCCGGCGCAGCGGGACCCGCGTCGGCACCGTCAGCGCGCGCCAGCTGCGCTGACGCACCGAGCAGGCACGCCACACCGAGCGGCAGCAAGATCCTGTTGCGGATAGCGTGAGTCGAATTTTTCATGTGCTTATCCCTCCCCTCAAGACCTGCAGGCGTTTCGCGCCAACGCCCGTGTAATTTTATGTCTGCAGCACCACCGCCGCATCTGCACTCCAGCTCACGAACACCTCGTCGCTCCAGTCGATCGCCGCTTCCGAGGTGCGCCGCTCGTTCTGCGCGAAGACTATAACCAGCTTGCCGCTCGCCGTCCTGATGCGATAGGTGGAGCGGTTGCCGAGATAGCCCAGTTCCCAGACCGTGCCGCGCAACTGGTTGATTCGTGCGCCACTGGCGGGCTGCTTGGCGAGACGCACCTTTTCGGGGCGCAGGGCCACCCACACGCGCTGCCCGACGCTGAAGCGTCCCTGGTCATCCACCAGAAGCTCGCTGTCCGTTTCGGTGCAGCGAACGCTGATGAGGCCGCCCTCGCAGGCGCTCACCGTACCCTCGAAGAGATTGGTGGTGCCGACGAAGTCGGCGACGAAGCGGCTGCGCGGAAATTCGTAGATCTCGGCCGGGGTTCCGACCTGCACGACCTGGCCGTGGTCCATGACGGCGATACGCGTGGCGAGCGCCATCGCCTCGTCCTGATCGTGCGTCACCACGATGAAGGTGATGCCGACTTTCTGCTGCAGATCGATGAGCTCGAACTGGGTCTGCTCGCGCAGCTTCTTGTCGAGCGCCGACAGCGGCTCATCGAGCAGCAGCACCTTGGGGCGGCGGATCAGCGCGCGCGCCAGCGCCACCCGCTGCCGTTGGCCGCCTGACAGCTGATGCGGTTTCCTTTTGCCGAGGGCACCGAGCTGCACCATCTCGAGCGCCTCCTGCACGCGCGCCCGGCGGGTCGCATCGTCCAGGGACATGCGGCGCAGCCCGTAACCGACGTTGTTCTCCACCGTCATGTGCGGGAACAGCGCGTACGACTGGAACATCATGTTCACCGGCCGCTGGTGCGGGGCTACCGCACTCATCTGCACCCCATCGATCGAGATGCGACCGCTGGTCGGGTGGGTGAACCCTGCGAGCATGCGCAGCAGGGTGGTCTTGCCGCAGCCCGATGAACCCACCAGGGCGAACATCTCGCCCTTGTAGATGCTGAGTGTGATGTTGTCGACCGCGGTGCTGGCGCCGTAGCTCTTACTCACGCCCTCGATCAGGATCTGCGCGGTGGCCGCAGGGTCGAGCCACGGCCGCTCGGCGAGCTGCTTCGACTGCGTGGCGATCATAGGTCCGCCGGCGGCGTCGCGCGCCGCCGCGCCGGCGCGAAGAAGGGCCGCTCGACCACCCGCGCGCGCACCATGCGCCGCTGCCACACCAGTTCGCGGTTGAGATAAATCTCGGCCCACACTGTCGAGCCGGTCGCGATGTAGGGCGCATCGACCATCGCCAGCGCGAGATTGCGTTTGCAGGTCGGCGACCAGGTCGCCGAGGTCACGCTGCCCGCCTCCTTCTTGCCCGAGCGGTCCGTGTACAGGAGCGCGTTGTGCGCAGGCTTGGTGCCCTCGATGTCCAGTCCGACCAGCTGGCGCAACGGCCCGCGCGCCACTTCGGCCATGAGCGCCCGGCGGCCGGTGAAATGTCCCTTCTTGAAATCCACCAGCCACGCGAGCCCAAGTTCCAGCGGGGAGCGCTCGGTGCCCAGATAGAGCGTGTGCGCGGCCGACACGAAATCGAGGTTCGGCAGCACGAAGCCCGCCTCGATGCGCGCCATATTGAGCGCGCGCGAGCCGATCGGACGCACGGCACGCGTGCTGCCGACCGCCATCAAGGCGTCCCACACACTCTCCGCGTCCGCCGGCTGCATCCACAGCTCATAGCCCAGATCCCCGGTAAAGCCGGTGCGCGAGACCATCATCGAGATGCGCGCTGCCCCGCCCTCGCCGCGCGGCATGACGAATTCGCCGTGCTCGAAGGGCTTCAGGCGCTCGATGCCGGCAAGGCCGACGGCCTTGAGAAGCTTGGCCGAGGTCGGTCCCTGTACCGCCAGCGCCGCCACCTCCTCGGTGACCTCGCGGATCTCGACGTCAAAGCCGATGGCGGAAGCCTGGAACCAGTCGAGCTGGCGCTCCGCGGTGCACACCCGGTATTGGTTCGGCGCGATGCAGAAGACGGTGCCGTCATCGATCAGATGCCCGGCATCGTCGCACCAGACCGTGTAGGCGACCTTGCCGGGGGCGAGCTTGCGCACGTCGCGCGTCACCAGCCGGTTGAGGAAGCGCAAGGCATCGGGACCGGTGATGGCGTACTTGACCATGGGCGTCAGGTCGTAGAGCGAGCTGGCGTTGCGGATCGCGAAATACTCCTGCTCGACGTGGGTAAACACGTCGACGGTCGTATAACCGGCCCACGGCACGAAACTGTCGATCTGGCTCACCGCGAGCGCGCGCTCGTGGAACGGCGTCTTCAGCAGCGGCTGGCGGTAGTGCGGTTCGCTCTCAGTCAGCATGACTCAGGCCGCCTCCCGGATGACCTGCCGCGCGGCGTTGCGTCCGGCGAGTCCCATGACACCGCCGCCCGGATGGCAGCCGGCGCCGCAAAGAAAGAGTCCCGGCACCGGTGTGTGGTACTGGGCGGCGCCGGGCACCGGTCGGACCATGAGGAATTGGTCGAGCGCAAGCTCGGCATGATGCCAGTGCCCGCCGCTAATGCGAAATTCGCGCTCGATATCCGGCGGGGTGAGAAGTTCGCTCGCGCTGATCGCCGCGCGCAGATC
>Ga0209274_10001308_pt1 | contig 12888 bp, 16 predicted proteins | sample HubBroMetageREF1_FD_188343 | JGI IMG/M metagenome (GOLD analysis project Ga0209274, IMG submission 188343) | Reference soil microbial communities from the Hubbard Brook experimental Forest, New Hampshire, USA - Hubbard Brook CCASE Soil... | ecosystem: Environmental > Terrestrial > Soil >...
GATGGCCGAGAGCTGGGACATTGCCGAGTACCTGGATCGAACCTTTCCCGGCGCGCCGGCGCTATTCGCGGGCCCGGCGGAACTCGCCATGGTGCGGCTCACCGACACTTGGTTTACCGCGGAGGTTCTGCACAAGATGTTCCGCGTGTACGTGCTGGATGTTCACAATGCCGCTCGCCCCGAAGATCGCGCCTACTTTCGCCGCACCCGCGAGGAGTATTTGAAAGGCGTGACCTTGGAGGAATTCACCGCGGACCGGGCCTCGCGCTTACCCAAGCTGCGCGATGCCCTGGCGCCGCTGCGCACGCATCTATCCCGCTACCCCTTTCTCGGAGGCAACGCGCCGAATTACGCGGACTACATCGCACTCGGGGCCTTCCACTGGGTCGCGAGCGTCAGCACCCTGCCGATGCTCGCGAACAACGACAGCCTGCGTCCCTGGCTCGAGCGCGGGTTCGACCTTTACGGCGGACTCGGACGCGACGCGCGCATGAAGCCCTTGTTTGAATAGCGCGGCCGGCGGCCTCGTTCGCTTCGGTGTCCGCCGCTCACTCTGCGTTTTAGAGTACTTGACGAGACACAGTATCTCTCTTAAGCTTTTGGCGATGTCCAGGCCCGGCGATTTATTCTCCGTTCACTCCGAAGCCCCGGTGGGCATCGAGAGCCGCGCGCTCGGCACCCTGGCCTATATTCGTGCGTCCATCGAATCGTCGAGTTCGATGGACGTGCCCGGCATGGCCGGCATCGTCATGGGCATTATCGGCGTCTTGGCCTCCGTGGCGGTGTCGCTGCCGCGCTGGGCGCCTCACTGGCTGGGGATCTGGTTGGCCGCGGCGGCCGTCGCCTTGCTGCTCGGCGGCGCAATGGTGGCGCGTCAGATCACTCCGCGCGGCGGCACTCGGTACTTGGGTCCGGCGAGGAAATTTCTGCTCTGCCTCTGCCCCGCTCTATTCGCCGGCGCGGTGCTGACATGGGTGCTGGGAACCGCCGGCCTGGCGGCCCTCATTCCGGGCATGTGGCTGCTTCTCTACGGCTGCGCGGTGCTCTCGGCGAGCACGGTGACCAGCGCGGCGATCGCGCGGCTCGTCTGCGTCATGGGCGGCTTGTTCGTCTTTCTCGGTTTGATGACGTTTGCGCTGCCCGCAACGGCGCACACGGCCATGTTGGGCCTGGGATTCGGCGGTCTGCACCTGCTCTTCGGCCTCCTGATCAGACGCTCGACTCATGACGGCTAAATCCGGCGCCGTCAAGCGCAGCGAGCCGGCCGCTGCGAGCTCCGGCAAAGCGCCTCCGAAGCCTGCGGCGGCTCTTCGCGCCCGGGTTGGGGGCGAGGATGCGGGGTTCGACCGCCTGATCTACGAGCGGGTGCGGCTCGGCATCATGAGCGCGCTCGCGATGAACGAGCGGCTGAGCTTCAACGAACTCAAGTCCCTGTTCGACGTGAGCGACGGCAACCTGAGCGCGCACGCGCGCAAGCTCGAAGAGGCGGGCTACGTGGTGTGCACGAAGTCCTTCGAGGACCGAAGACCGAAGTCCCTGTACCGCATCACACCGGTCGGCAAAAAGGCATTGCTGCGCTACCTCGAGCACATCGAGGCCGTCATCAAGGCAACCCGGCGCACTTGACGTCATGCACGTCGCGATAATCATGGACGGCAACGGACGCTGGGCCACCGAGCGTGGGCTGCCGCGCACCGCCGGCCACGTCGAGGGCGCGAAGGCAGTGCGCGCCACGGTCGAATCGGCCGCGCGCGCGGGCATCGACGTGCTCACCTTGTACGCCTTCTCATCGGCCAATTGGGCGCGGCCCGCGCCGGAAATCGCCGCCCTGATGCGCCTGTTCGGTCAATACCTCTTCACCGAGACCCGCCGCTGCGTGGAGCAATCGATCCGCATCAACGTGATCGGGCGGCGCGATCGGCTCGGCGAGCACTTGCTTCGGTCCATCGAACAAAGCGAGCGTCTGAGTGCGGCGGGCGACAGGATGCTGTTGCGAATAGCGGTCGACTACTCGTCCCAGCACAGCATCGTGCAAGCCGCACGGCGCGCCCATCTCGACGAAGAACTGACCTCCGAAGAGTTTCACCGCCGGCTGCTCGAGGTCGACCATTGCGCCTGTCCGGTGAGCGAGGTCGACCTGCTGATTCGCACCGGGAACGAGCGGCGACTCAGCGATTTTCTGCTGTGGGAATCCGCGTTCGCGGAGCTGCATTTCAGCGACTGCCTGTGGCCCGACTTCGATGAGCGGCGCTTTCTAGGCGCGCTCGAGGACTATAACGGCCGCCAAAGACGCTTTGGCGGGCTCAGCGCCAAGACGGTTTAGCCGCCTCGAATACAATTCGGCGCCCCGGCGTCATGAAATACGCGTCCGACTAGATTCATGGCTCTCGGTTCTGGCGCGGCAGTCGCTTGTTGCCGCCGGCACCCCTGGTTGATAGAGCAATTTCCAATGCTGTTTCCAAACGAATGACGCGCGCCGTCAGATCTTCGATCTTCGCTTGTTGAGCAGCCATCGCGACCGCTTGGCTGACCACTTTGTCATTCATCTTGATGACCGTGGAGAACGCATCCCAAAGCTTGTCCGTCATACTCATCTATTTGCTCCGAGCGAGGTGGACGGCCTCCATATCCGCGATACGCCTATTGGACTCAGCGCAAGACTTTAGCGCCGCATCCAATGCCGCCGCCGCCTCGTGCGTGGTTTGCTTGACCTGCGCAACCAAACGCAACAATGCCTCGTCGTCATCGTTCGGATCGTAATCCTCAGCGGCACGACGAACGAATTCATTTACTGTCAACTTCGAAGCCTTGGCTTTCTTGACCAAGAGCGCCTTCTGTGCCGGTGTCACCAAGAGCGGGATTCGTTCGGTAGCAGCCATACATTGCTCCAGATAGACATGCACATCACATGTGCATGATAGGAGTGCTGCATGTGGCTCGCAAGTTCAGCCTCGCGGCGTTACCGATCCAAGGCGACGTTCACGAGATTTCGCTCGAACTGCCCGGCCTCGCGGGCCTGCACTTGAAGCGACCGCCCGCGCCGAGCGTCCCTGCATCGGCGCCGAGCCGGACGTTCTAGCCGGAAAACGCGGCGCTACCCGCCCTGCCGCCGGCGCCAAACCGCGACGGCCAGCAACAGACCCGCGCCGATGATGACGGGATAGTTGCCGAATCGGGCATAGGGTGTGAGTCCCGTCATGGGTTGCACGTCGGCCCGCAACACGGCCTCCTGGAACTGCGGCAGACGCGCCACGATTTCCCCATGCGATCCGATCACGGCCGTGATGCCGTCGTTCGCGGCGCGCACCAAGTAGCGGCCGGCCTCGAGCGCGCGCATGCGCGCAATCTGAAAATGCTGATGAGGCGCGGTCGAATCCCCGTACCACGCATTGTTGGTGACGTTGATCAGCAGGGTGGCCTCGCGCAATACCTTGAGTTGGCGGCTGCCGAACGCATCCTCGTAGCAGATGGTGAGGCCGAGCTTCTGACCTGCGGCGCTTCGCACCGGCTGATCCTCGCGCCCCGGCGTGATGTCGTCATACGGCAGGCTCATCAAGCGCAGCCAGGCGCGCACGAAGGAGGGTACCGGGAAATATTCTCCGAACGGCACCAAATGCCGCTTGTAATACCAACCGCCGTCCGAATCGCTCAGCACCAGGAGACCGTTGTAATAGCGCTTCGCCGCCGGGTCGTAGTTGACGAGCCCGATCGCAAAGTCGGCGCCATTCGCGCGTCCCAGTTCCTGGAGCCGCCGCAAATAATCGGGTATTTGATTCGCGAGCACGGGCAGCGCAGCCTCCGGCCAGACGATCAGCCGGGCGCCCCACGCATCGGCCGTGAGCCTTGAATATCGCGCCATGGTTGCGTCGCTGTTCTTTGCCTGCCACTTCTGATCTTGCGGCACCGCGCCTTGCACGGCGGCGACGGCCACCGGAGGGCCTGCTTGGGTGGTCCAATCGTGACGCACGAGCGCCGGCCCCAGGAATAGCGCGACCATGCCGCCGAGCGCGAACGCCCGACGCGGCATCGACACCCCGGGTGTCAGAAGCACACTAAGCGCAACCGCAATCGTGACGGCGGCCCATGACACTCCATACACCCCGAGCAGCGGCGCCCAGCCCTTCAGCGGCGAATCGATCATGGCGTAGCCCAGCGACAGCCAGGGGAAGCCGCTCAACGCCCAACCGCGCAGCCATTCGAGCAGTACCCACAGGACGGGCAGCACCAGCCATGCCCGTGTTCCACCGAGTTTCAGCCAGAAGCGATTTGCGAAGTAGCACAGCGCCGCCGGGTAGACCGCCATCAACGCGACCAGCGCCGCCTGCAATATCAAGGTCAACCAAATCGGCACCAAGCCGAAGACATGCAGGCAGGTGTACAGCCAGTAGGTGCCGAACACGAACAGACCGGCGCCGAATGCGGCGCCCGTCCACCCCGCGCGGCGCGGCGGCAGGCCCCGAATCAGCGCGAACAGCGCCGCGGGCATCAGAATGGCGATGGGCCACCACGAAAATGGCGCGAACGCGAGATTGAGACAGGCACCGGCGACGAACGCAGCCGACAGCCGCCACAGCGCCTGTGTCCGCAACGCGGCGGAGCCGCGTTCATCTACGCTCAAGGAACGGTCTCTTCGGGGGCGGGTGGTTCGATGTCCGTGGGCGTGAAGACACGCAGCAGATCGATTCGGCGGCGATCGGCACGCAGAACCCGAAACTCCATCTCGCCGACCCGAATGACCTCTCCGCGGCGCGGCAGCCGCCCGAACTCCTGCATCAGCAGCCCGCCGATGGTGTCGTATTCCTCATCCGAATAATCGGTGCCGAAGTACTGGTTGAAATCGGCGATCGGCGTGAGCGCGCGCACCGTGAATTCACGCGCACCCTCCCGCCGGATCGTCTGATCGTCTTCGACGTCGTGCTCATCGTCGATTTCGCCGACGATCTGCTCGATGACGTCCTCGATGGTCACCATCCCGCACACCCCGCCGTATTCATCGACGACCATGGCGATGTGATTGTGGCTGCGCCGAAATTCCTTGAGCAGCACGTTGAGCCGTTTGCTCTCGGGAACGAACACCACGGGACGCATGAATTCGCGAATCTCGAAACTATCCTCGCCCGCGACCTGCAAGCGCAGCAAATCCTTCGCCAAAAGAATGCCGAGGATTTGATCGCGATCCTCGCCGATCACCGGAAAGCGCGAATGGCCGGATTCGACCACCAGCTCGACCAGCTTATCCGGGGGTTCGTCGCGCTCGACGAACACCATCTGCGAGCGCGGTACCATGATGTCGCGCACCTGCATGTCCGCCACCGCCAGCACACCCTCGAGCATGACCAGCGCATCGCCGTCGAACAGCCCGCGCTCGCTGGCCTCGCGCAAGTCCTCGATCAGCTCGGCGAGATCGCGCGGCTCACCGGACATCGACTGAGTTATGCGTTTTAACCAGCGGCCGGTGGTGCTGGTGCCGCCTTGGGGTTGTTCTGACATGCGGGCTTAAGGATACTCGATCAACGATACGGGTCCGAAAACCCAAGCCGATCAAGGATTTGAACCTCCCTCGCCGCCATTTTAGCGGCTTCCGCCTCGCGTTCGTGATCGAAGCCCTGAAGGTGCAGCACGCCGTGCACCGTCATGTGCGCCCAATGAGATTGCATGGATTTTCCTTGGGACCGTGCCTCTTGAGCCACGACGGGTGCGCAGATGACGAGTTCACCCAGAAAATATCGGCCGTCGGGCACCGCCCCCGCGCCGCCGAACGACAGCACATTGGTCGGCTTGTGCTTGTGCCGATAATGCGCATTCAGGCTGCGGCTGCGCGAGCGCCCGACCACCCGAACCGACAGTACCGTCGGCCGCCGATTGGGTACGAGCGCCGCCGTGGCCCACATGGCCAATTGCCGAGGGCTAGGAACCCAGGGCCGCCGCGCCGCATAGCTCACATCCAATTCGAGCCGCCGAGCCACCGTATCAGCCGCCGTCGTCGGGAGCTTTCGCCTCGTAGGCCTGCACGATTCGCTGCACCAAGGGATGCCGCACCACGTCGCGCGAGCTGAACATGGTGAATGCGATTCCCTTCACCCCGCGCAAGATGTCGATCACGGTGCGCAAGCCGGACGGCTTGGAATTGGGCAGGTCGATTTGAGTGATGTCGCCGGTGACGACGGCTTTGGAGCCGAAGCCGATGCGCGTCAGGAACATCTTCATCTGTTCGTTGGTGGTGTTCTGCGCCTCGTCCAATATCACGAACGAGTCGTTCAGCGACCTGCCGCGCATGAAGGCCAGGGGCGCCACTTCGATCACGTTGCGCTCGATCAGCTTGGCCACCCGCTCGAATCCCATCATTTCGTACAGCGCGTCGTACATCGGGCGCAGGTACGGATCGACCTTCTGCGATAGATCGCCGGGGAGAAAGCCCAGACGCTCGCCCGCTTCGACCGCCGGGCGCACCAGCACGATGCGCCTGACCCTCTCCGATTGCAGCGCCTCCACCGCACAGGCGACGGCAAGGTAGGTCTTGCCGGTGCCGGCGGGTCCGATGCCGAAGGTCAGATCGAAATTGCGGACATTGTGCAGATATTCGGTCTGATTGGCGCCGCGGGCGCGCACCGTGCCGCGCGAGGTATGAACCTTGAGCTCGTCGGATTCCGTATTGGGGTCGCCGTTGTTGCTGTCCATGTCCAATTCCTGAAGCGCAATGTGCACCCGCTCGGAATCCACCGGCTCGCGCTGCGCCCGGGCGTACAAGCCGAGCAGCACCGCCTCCGCACGCTGGATCGCCTGGGCCGAGCCGATAATTTGAAACCGATTTCCCCGCCGCCTCACCTCCACCCCGAGCCTGGCCTCGATCTGATGCAGATGCTCGTCAAGCGGGCCGCACAGTTCCACCAATCGGACATTGTCCGCCGGGGCGAGCAGCACGTCACGGGTCACCGCACTCAAACTTGCGCCACCTCGGCGGCGATGAGACGCCCGCGCAGCGAATTCGGCATGGCTTCGGTGATGATCACGTCCGCAAATCGGTTGATGAGAGCCATCGGGTCATCCGCCGGACCGTCGAAATTGACCCAGCGGTTGTTGTCGGTGCGGCCGGCGAGCTGCATCGGATCGCGCTTGGCGGGGCGCTCGATGAGCACGCGCTGCCGGCTGCCCACCATGCGCTGTGAAATCGCGCGCGACTGGCCATTCAAGCGTTGCTGCAACAGCTCGAGCCGCCGTTGCTTGACCTCGTGCGGCACCTCGTCCGGCAATGTCGCGGCCGGCGTGCCCGGACGGCGGCTGTAGATGAAGCTGAATGACTGATCGAACCCCGCCTCCGCCACCAGATTCATGGTGGCGACGAAATCCTCGTCGGTCTCGCCGGGAAATCCGACGATCAAATCCGTTGAAATGCAGATGTCCGGCCGCACCGCTCGAAGCTTGCGCAGCTTCTGCTTGTACTCGAGCACAGTATGGCCGCGTTTCATTGCAGCGAGAATACGGTCGGAGCCGCTCTGCACCGGCAGATGCAGGAAATTGTTGAGCTTGGGGACGTTCGCATAGGCCTCGATCAAACTGTCGTTGAAATCGAGCGGATGCGAAGTCGTGAAGCGGATGCGCTCCACCCCGTCGACGGCGGCCACAAAGTGAATCAGCAGGGCCAGATCGGCAAGCGTGCCGTCCTCCATCGTCCCCGCATAGGCGTTCACATTTTGACCCAGCAGCGTTATTTCGCGCACACCCTGCGCCGCGAGCTGTTCCACTTCGTGAACCACCTGCTCGAAGGGGCGGCTGATCTCCTCGCCGCGCGTGTAGGGCACCACGCAGAAGCTGCAGTACTTGCTGCAGCCCTCCATGATGGAGACGAACGCCGTTGCGCCCGATGCGCGAGGCTGCGGCAGCCGGTCGAACTTCTCGATTTCCGGAAAGCTGATGTCGATTTGCGGGCGGCCGGACTCCTTCAACCCCTCGAGCATCGCCGGCAATCGGTGCAGGGTCTGCGGCCCGAACACCAGATCCACGAACGGCGCGCGATCGGTAATGCCTTCGCCTTCCTGGCTTGCCACGCAGCCCCCGACGCCGATGACCACATGCGGGCGCTGCTGCTTGAACAGCCGCCACTCGCCCAACAGGGAGAACACCTTTTCCTGGGCTTTTTCGCGAACGGAGCAGGTGTTGACCAGGAGCACGTCCGCCTCCGCCGGATTGTCGGTGGGCGTCATGCCATGGGTCGTTTCCAGCACGTCCCGCATCTTGCCGGAATCGTACTCGTTCATCTGACAGCCGAAGGTTTTTATGTATAAACGGCCGGGCATGCTCTCGCGATAGGCTCCCCTGGAAAAGGCCGCTAAGATACTAGGAACCATGGCAATACGCGAAGTTCTTAAGATGGGCGACCCGCGCCTGCTGGCGGTGGCCGCGCCGGTGGCCGAATTCGGCACTCCCGGGCTCGAAAGCCTATTGACCGACATGCGGGACACCATGCAGAGCCTCAACGGGGCGGGGCTCGCTGCACCGCAAATCGGGGTGGGCCTGCGGGTGGTGATATTCGGTTTCGAGGCCAATCCGCGCTATCCGGAGGCCGTTGCGGTGCCCTTTACGGTGCTGATCAACCCCGTCTTGACGCCGCTGGGCGAGAGCCAAGATGAGGGTTGGGAGGGATGCCTGTCGGTGCCCGGCATGCGTGGACTCGTACCCAGATATCGCCATCTGCGCTATACCGGGGTGGACGCCGCCGGGGTACCCATCGATCGCACGGTCAGCGACTTTCATGCCCGGGTCGTGCAGCACGAGGTCGATCACCTCGACGGCATCCTGTATCCGCGGCGTATCCGAGATCTGACCCAGTTCGGCTTCAATGACGCCCTGTTTCCCGGCCAGAATCTTGTCGACGACTGAAACCATCCAACGGATCCCGTGAGTACCGAATTGAGCACATCGCGGACGGTTGGGCGCACGCTGAACGCCCTGGTCACGGGTGCGTCGCGAGGAATCGGCCGCGTCATCGCGATGCAGCTCGCAGAACGCGGAGTGCGCGTCGCCCTGCACTACCGCAGCAATCGCCAAGCCGCGGAAATGACCCTCGCCAGTCTGCCCGGGACGGGACACGCGATAGTTGCGGCAGATCTCGCCGATCCGGCCGCGACCGCGCAGCTGTGGAATCAGCTGATCGAGGGCTGGGGCGCCGTCGACGTCCTGGTCAACAACGCCGGGATATACGTCGAGCATGCGCCGCTGACCACCGACTATGAATCCTGGCAGTCCACGTGGCAGCTCACCCTCGCCACCAATCTCCTCGGTGCGGCGAATCTGTCGCTGCTCGCCGCCCACAGCATGGCGTCCCGCGCCCAGCCGGTGCATGAATCATTCGGCCGCGGCCGCATCGTCAACATTTCCTCGCGCGGCGCCTTCCGCGGCGAACCCGACTGCCCGGCCTATGCCGCCAGCAAGGCGGGTCTCAACGCACTATCCCAGTCCCTTGCCAAGGCGCTCGGACCCCGCGCGATCTACGTCTACTGCATTGCGCCCGGTTGGGTGGAAACGGAGATGGCCGCGAGCCATCTCACGGGACCTGAGGGCCCGGCCATCCTCGCGCAACATCCGCTGGGACGAGTGAACCGAAGCGAAGAAATTGCGCAAGCCGCAGTTCATTGCGCGCTCGACGCACCCGCCGCAATGACCGGATGCATCATCGACGTGAACGGAGCCAGCTACCTGCGCACCTAGTGCTTCCGTCCGCCTAGCGCAAGCCCCCCAGCCAAGTAATGATCGTGCTCTCCAGAGCGATGCGGTGGTCCGACCAACTGTGGTCGGTGGCGACGTGGATAGTGGTGACCTGATTTCCATGGTCGTCCTTGATGGCCTGGACGAGAGCGGCCGCGTCGGAAGCGAGGCCGTCGTCCGCAGTGAGCACCAGCAATGGGGTCCCGACGAGGCCGGAGGCGACATTTTGAAACTTGAACTCCGCGGAATGCCGGCGGATCTCGTCGGCCATGCTTTCCGCCGTCACGCCGGCGAGGGATTCCATATTGTCCGCCATCAGCGCGACCGCCTTGTCGTGCGGCATTTCCCCCAGCCGGCCCATGTCTGCCGCAGAGATCAATATCGCGCCGATCAGGGCGTGATCCCGGGCCGCCGTCAGCACCGTGACCCAACCGCCCATGCTGTGCCCGGCGATCGCCATGCGCCGGGGATCGATGCCCAGTGCCGCAGCGTTCTTCGGTTCCCGAAGATAGGCCAGCACCGCCTCCGCATCTTGAGGATTCTGCGCGAACCTGAAGACGCCGGGGCTTCCCCACGAACCACGGTAGTTGAAGGTGACCGCATTCCACCCTGCCCGGCGGACCGCCTGAGCGAGATCGAGATTTTTCTCGTTCCCGGGCAGTCCATGACAAATGACGAGAGTCGGGTGAGCGCCCGCCCCGGGCGGCGAGTAAAGCACGCCGTTGATCGATACACCGTGGCTGGGAATGTGCAGCACCGTCATCTTCGCCGGATGCGACGCGTCGGCGGGCGGGTCCGTATAGACCGCGGCCGGGACCGACTGATCGGCTGCAATGACCGGCATCGCAAACAGGGCGAAGAGAATGACGACGGTTCGGCGCACGGTTTGACTCCTAGGGCTCACGTGGTAACGGTTTCATCGCCGCCCGATCTGATGAACTTCCCGACCACGACAGCGCCGATCGAAACCAGACTATCATGCGGTGAAGCGTCTATCACAAGCCGCGCGAGGGAAAACTACGATGAAGATCATAACAAGGACAATGCGCAGACCTTCGACCGTGCTCGCTGCCGTGACCCTGTTGACTTACCTGTTGGCCAGCCACGTCCTGGCGGCGCAGAGTGATGAGGAGGACGTGCGAAACGCAGTCGCCGGGTTCGCAACAACTTGGAACCGCCACGATTTCGATGCCTTCGGTAAGCTCTTTGCGCAGGACGCCGATTTCGTCAACGTGGCAGGTGTCTTGTGGACAGGCCGGCAGTCCATACAGGCGCAGCATGCCTACAGCCACGGCGTGATTCCGGCAGACTCACCAGGATTCAGCGAAGAGGATCGCCGTTATTATGGAATCTTCAAGAACAGTTCCTTGAAGTTCGATCACATCGATGTTCGCTTCCTACGCAAGGAAGTCGCCGTTGCTCGCGTGAACTGGGAATTGCTGGGCGATGCCCGAACGCAGAATCCACGGCACGGTGTGTTCATGTTTGTGCTCGCTCGGCAGAATGTCGGATGGCTGATTGCCTCCGCCCAAAACACGGAAATCAACCGCGCAGTCAAATAGCGCTCGCACTGGGTGATGGCAGGCGATGCTGGGATTCAAAGCTGCCGTTCCAATCGATGCCGTACCTGTCCTTGACTGTTAGCGCGTGAAAACCGCTCCATGCGGTTTTGCCGCTCCCTTCCAGCCATGCGGCCAATCGCGCTCCGCGAAGCTGAAGCCGGGTTTTCCGTCTGTGTCACGGAAATCGGTATCTACCGCGTCAATCACTGCGAGAAAGTCATTGCCCAATTTTGCGCGATCGCCCGCCCAGACAAGCAAGTAGTGACCCTTAACTGAAGCTCGCGGCTGCGCGGCCTGACCCCAGCCATTGGCTGCGCAGAGAGCAACGATGAGCAAGACCTGCGCACCCTTGACTGAAAGCCGAGACATGGGCTCACCCCCCAAACGACATAAACCAATCGGACAACTCTTCTGTCGGTGAGAATATCATTCTTGATGCGAGCGCGCGTTCAGCGGCCATGGTGTACGTTGATCGGTGCCGCGGTGGGCCTCGCTTAGCTGCCCGAAAGCTGCCCTTCACGGCCGTCAGCAGTTGAAAGGGTGAGTTCACCGGCGATTTCCACGCATGGGGCGGCAGGCGGCCATTTTGAGACATTCATCAAACTAAAGTGGGCGCCCTAATGCGGTCGTTCGGAAGGCGGGCTAAGCTGCGTCAGGATGACAGGTAAATTGGATGCTCGACCTCATTTTGACTCATCAGTGCTGCTAGGCGCACATGCTTGAACTTAGTGAGATGCAATAAATGGCGCGCTCTCCTAAAGCTCCCCTAACGATAACAGCGGCGCTGCCCCGGTTCGTAATGGCGGCAAGTTTCTTCGCTGTGTTTACGCTCATATGCCTACTGACTGCCGATTTCGACCTCAAGCTCATAGTCGGATGCTTCGCGGTGGCGGCATTTCTATTCACGCTTATGTATGGCATAAACCTCGGAGAGGCCATTAATCGAGAGCCAACGCCAAAGCACTCGCTTCGCCTCCTCGGTGCGATACTGGTGTTCCCATTGGCCATATTCGGCGTACTCATCATTGGTGGCGGAATTGTTGGCGTTTTCGTCAGCATTCGCACCGTTGAGCTGGCAGCCTGCACTGGAAAATTCTCAATTGACGCGACTCTAGCGCTCGTGCGGGTGCCGGTGTGTTTCCTTTTGCCGTTGGCCGGCTACGCTATGTTGCGCAAGGGTCTTCGCCGTGATCCCACCGCCGTCAAAGTCGTGCAACGTGATTCTGGGCGGGTTTCGGTTATCAGCGCATCGCTATGGTTCAGGAGTTTAATGTTTGCGCAGAGCATTGCCGTCGGCACCTTGGTTATCGCCTTTGCCGTTGCCGCTGCCGCAACGAATAACTGTGAGGCTGCCGCCTGGATTTGGAGTCCCCTGGTATCCATCTGCGTCGCTGTCTCTGCCGCCGCCATTGCCGCAGGAATTTTTGCGCTTCGTCGGGGTCGTGTCGCAAGAAGCGGTTCTAATACCTGAAAGCCGGCGCTCGCGACGGACCGGACTGGGTCGTGACTTGCCGGATACCGACGTTTGCAGGAAATCGGACCGCCAATTGGTGCTGTCGGCTGCGCCGGCGATTGACACTCAGGCGATAGTGTCGATGATGCTGCCGAGCGCGCTAGTCGAACT
>Ga0209274_10001312_pt1 | contig 12864 bp, 11 predicted proteins | sample HubBroMetageREF1_FD_188343 | JGI IMG/M metagenome (GOLD analysis project Ga0209274, IMG submission 188343) | Reference soil microbial communities from the Hubbard Brook experimental Forest, New Hampshire, USA - Hubbard Brook CCASE Soil... | ecosystem: Environmental > Terrestrial > Soil >...
TGATCATGCTCACGTCCAGCAAATATTGTCTATGATCGCGGAAAGGGGCGGCGTAACCGCATCGGAGATATCGCGCACGTTAGTCGCGCACGGGCCGTTTGCGGAGGTCCGGCCGTCTGACTTGAGCACCCTGCTCCGGGAGCTCGGACGACGGGAGATGCTCGTACAGGAATCCTCCGGCGCCTTGCTGCTCGGCGCACTGGGAGAGCGCATCGTAGGCCACTACGACTTCTATGCGGCTTTTGCCTCGCGCGATGAGTGGCAAATCGTGCGCGACGGGCGCGCGCTCGGGACGCTGCCGATCGACAGTCCGGTTTTCGAAGGTTTGTGCATCATATTCGGCGGCCAACGCTGGAAGATTCTGTCAGTGTGCTCCGACCCTGCGGTCTTGACAGTGGCGCCGGATCCTGCGGGACGGCCCCCCATATTCGAGAGCGGACGGCCGATGGCGCACGAGCGCACACGCCAAGAAATGCGCCAAATCCTCGAAGAGGATACGGATCTAGGCTTTTTGGATGCGGGTGCTCAAGAATTGCTGAGCGAGGCGCGAAAGTTCTATCGGGATGCGCGCTTGGGCGACCGTATGGTGCTGAAGGATGGCGAAGCGTTATTGATCCTGCCCTGGTCGGGGGATCTGGCTCAGAACGCGTTGCTGCTTTTGCTGCGCTCGTTGGGACTCGAGAGGGGATCGAACGACGGTCTGGTGGTGAGATGCGAGGGCTGGGACTTGGATCGGTTGAGCGATGCTTGTTCGGATATCGTGAATTTGGATGTCGTGGATCTTATCGCAATGCTCGAGAAGGTCGAAAACCTTGGGCAGAGCAAGTGGGATTGGGTGCTTCCGCGGGATTTGTTGGTGCAATCCTACGCCTCCATGCATTTGGATGTTGCGGGCGCCAAGATGCTCGCGGCTCGGGTGGTGGCAGCACTGTAATAGGGTGAAACTGCGAAGGGCTGCTAGCCAGTGAAGTAGTCTTTCGATCACTGACGCGGCACGCAATGATTCAGGGAGCCAAAATCGTTTGGTGCTGTTGCGGCATTCCGCCGACCACGTTAGCGATCTCAAAATTGGGAAATTCGCCCGACTCTGACGAGCTTCGATCAGGCTTTACGCCACTGATCTGGCTTGCCACGATTCGTGTGCCGCACGCGCTCTACGTCCGGCGCCACACCAGGGCTGATTTCGCGGGCTCGCTCTATGGCTTTCGCTTGCGTTGGCGCGATAGCGCTGGCTCTCGCAGAACCCGCTTTGCGGACGGCAAAGTCGCCCTGGGGTCTTTGTTCCACGTAAACATTCTTCCTGTTCATAGATGGCGTCCTCTGAGTAAGAGTTCAATATTGAAGATTGACAAAGTACAAGTATTTGTTAGTATTTGTCAACCTAAGATAGAAAGGACAAATATCATGATAGGTCATAGACTTAGGACGGCACGGGCTGCCGCAGGATTGTCACTTAGGGACCTTGAAAGTAAGATTGACAACCTTGTTACCGCGCAGGCCTTAAGCAAGTATGAGCAGGACGAGATGATGCCTGGGTCTCAGGTACTCATCGCCTTGGCTAAGGCATTGGGAGTATCCGAGGACTACTTGTTGTCCGAGCAGGAGATGTCGCTCGACGGGGTTGAGTTTCGTAGGAAGGCAAAAATGAGCGCCAAGGAGCAGGCCCAGGTCGAGGCCCAGGTTCTGCATCTTTTTGAGCGTTATCTGGCCGTCGAGGAATTGCTTGGCCTGACGATTGAGTGGGACAAGCCGAGAGAGGCTCCCTACCCCGTACTCAATGATGTGAACGAAGCGGACCGGGCGGCTCGGAGTCTGCGTCAAGACTGGGGTCTTGGACTTGATCCGCTGCCCAATCTTGTCGAGGTGCTGGAAGAGCGCGGCATCAAGATTCTGTCCATCGTGGCAGACAAAGTCGATGGACTAACGGCGAAAGTTTTGCGACCGAACCGGACGTCGCTGCCTGTCATTGTCATAAACAGTGAAGACTGGGCGGAGCGCAAGCGGTTCAATTTGGCCCACGAGCTTGGGCATCTTGTAATGGATGTTGCGCCTGGGCTGGACTGCGAAAAAGCGGCGCATCGCTTTGCCGCGGCATTTCTGATGCCTGCCGAAAGCTTGTGGAACGAAGTGGGCAAGCACCGAACGTCGGTGAGCATGGCTGAATTGCTGCAGCTTAAGAATCTTTTTGGCACTAGTTTTCAGGCCATCACGTATCGCTGCAAAGATTTAGGAATCATTGGCGAGCAGCTATTCAAATCGTTATTTGAAATCTTCAAGGACCGAGGCTGGCGGGCTCCTCCTTTCAAAGAGCCAGGTGCAATTTCCCCAGAGAAGGAGAAACCACAGAGGTTTGAAAGACTGTGCTATCGAGCTGTGGCGGAGGGCGCTTTGTCTGAGGCCAAGACGGCCGAGCTGCTTGGGATTAGCGTCCGACGGCTCAATGATCGGCTCGATCATCCCGAAGCTGCGGTTTCTCTCGCTTGAAGAAACATGACGATTCTGGTGTCCGATACTTCGGTCCTGATAGACCTTGAGCGTGGCGAACTGATCTCGTGTGCCTTCAAATTGTCGGCCACCTTTGCAGTCCCCGATGTGCTGTACGAGCGCGAGCTGCGTGATTATGGCGGCGAGGAGTTGGTGAAACTCGGTCTGAAAGTCGAATCGCTGGACGGCGATGGAGTGGAGCTGGCGATGCGTCCGGGCAATTCAGCCTGGATATGCTGGTTCGCCTCGCATCGCGGGCGGGACTCAAGCCCAAACTAAAACTAGCAAAGTAAGGTCGGGGGAAGTAAATAATGACAGGGAAGAAATCAACGGGTGCGCGGAAACGGCGACCCCCGACCGAACTCAGGGTCACTCCAGAATCCGAAAAATGGCTGAAGGAAAGAGCGGAAAGCCCGGAAGGGCAGAAGTTACTCGACGAACTTGCGATGGTGTTCGTTGAAGCGGCCGTTCGTCGGCTGATCAAAGAGGAAGCGCTTCGGCGCGCCACTCAACTTCTTGAAATTACTTGAGTTTTATACGCACAAAGACCGGCGGATCAGTCCAAATCGACCACGGCCCACCATCTACCGAAAATCGCACACAAATCCCTTATAAATCAATGACTGTATGGACAGAGCATGGGGGAGGTGCGAATCGAACCTACGGCGCGTCCGTTATTTGCCCGCTTCAGTCGGCCGCCGCCCTGCGCGATACAATGACCGATGGAGCACGATACTCTGGACCGCCTCCGCCAAGTCCACCCCGCATGGCGGATCCTCGTTGCGGACCACGCACCCTTAGTCCTAAGTTTCCTGACTCTCGCTTTCATACAGCCCAATCGTCGCGCGATCCCGGCTCCGGAAATCGCTGCACACCTTGACGCCTATCTCGACCATCTGCGTGAGACGTACCCTGAACGCTACCCGCGTTCCGCACGCGACTATCTCGAAGACTGGGCTGGGCCGAATCGCGCATATCTGCGCAAGTACTATCCCAAGTCCGGGCCCGACGCCGAGTTCGATCTGACCCCCGCCACCGAGAAAGCAATCGAGTGGCTACAAACGCTGGCACCACAACAATTCATCGGAACTGAGTCACGTCTCTTGACGCTCTTTCAACTGCTGCGCGACCTGGCGGCGGGCGCCCAGGATGATCCAAGCGCCCGAATCCGCGACCTTACACGAAGGCGAGACGACATCGAGCGTGAAATCGCGCGCGTGCGTGAAGGCCGCGCCGGCCCACTCGACGCGACGCAAGTTAAGGAACGCTATGCGCAGGTCGCCGACACCGCGCGCCGCTTGCTCGCCGACTTTCGGCAGGTCGAAGAGAACTTCCGCGTACTTGACTCACAGACACGGGAGCGCATAGCGACCAGCACTCAGCCCAAGGGTGCGCTCCTGGAAGAAATCTTCGGCGAGACTGACCACATTCATCGCTCAGACCAGGGCAAGAGCTTCGATGCGTTCTGGGAATTTCTAATGTCCCCGGCACGACAGGACGAATTGCGGGAGTGCTTACGCGCCGTGCACGCACTCGAAGCGATCCGCGACCTGGCATGCGAGGACTTTGTCCGTAACATCCCGCCGATGCTTCTCGACGCAGGCGATAAGGTCCACGGCACAGTCGCGCAACTCGTGGATCAATTGCGCCGCTTCGTCGATGACCAGGCCCACCTAGAGAACCGGCGGATTCTGGACCTGATCCACGAAATCGAGAGTCACGCCATTGCACTCAAAGCGACCACTCCCGCGACGGCGGAATTCGCAAGGCTCGATGGTTTCGCACCGGAGATGAACCTTGCGATGTGCCGCGCATTATACAAACCGCCGCGCAGGCCGGTGCTGGACCTGACGACAATCGAGAAGGGTGAGGCGGAGCTCGACCTCGGTGCGCTGTTCAAGCAGACTTCGGTCGATGAGAAGCTGTTGCGCTCTCATGTCAACGAGCTGCTGAAGTTCCGCCCCCAAGTCACCCTCGCGGAAGTGGCCAACGCCTTCCCACCCCAGCAGGGCCTTGCCGAAATCGTGACCTACCTTAGAATCGCCTCTCATGAGGGAGCCGCGGTGGACGAGACCATTAAGGACACCATCGTCATTCCGGGCGCAGGCCCGGCCTCGCCGTTGATCCGTGACGGCCGGCCAGACAAGCACGTTCGCGTCCCGCGAGTGATCTTCACCCGATAGCGATGGAAAACACCGCACGCAACGAGCTCTCCGACGTCTTAGTCGCCCTATTGAAGGGCGTTGTCTACAGCGACATCTCTGCAGAGCTCTGGCGGAATCTGCTCAGCCTTCAGGGGGGTGTCCGCGACCACCTGCGCCTCCTCGGTCTTGACCTCATCATTGATGAAGCGGAAGGCTACGCGTACCTTCGCCAGTCTGAGGCCGCGGGGGAGGAGACGTCCGATTCCCCCCGACGTCTCATTCCTCGCCGCCCGCTGAGCTACCCGGTCAGCCTACTGCTGGTGCTACTGCGAAAGCGCCTCGCCCAACACGATGCGCATGGCGGCGAGACCAAACTCGTGCTCACTCGCGAACAACTGGGCGAAATGCTGCGCGTATTCCTGGTAGCCGGACCGAATGAAGCCAAGCTCGACGACCAGATCGACCGCCACATCGAGCGCGTTGCCGAACTCGGATTCCTGCGCGACATAAAGGAAGAAAACGCTTCACTGTTCGAAGTGCGTCGAATCCTGCGAGCGTTCGTCAATGCAGACTGGCTCTCCGACCTTGAGTCGACGTACCGCGACCATGCGCAACGGCTCGGATAACCGGCTCCCCCATCTGGAGCGACCGGGATTTCGCCTGTCCCGCTTCGAAGTACTAAACTGGGGCACCTTCCACGCGCGCATCTGGACGATTGATCCGGCCGGTGAAAACGCGCTCCTGACCGGCGACATTGGGTCGGGCAAGTCAACCCTCGTGGATGCCATGACCACGCTGTTAGTTCCGCCGCGCAAGATCACCTACAACCGCGCAGCCGGAGCCGAGGCACGTGAGCGATCGCCATACTCCTATGTACGCGGCGAATATCGTAGCGTCTCGAACGAGATTACGGGCAGTTCGCAGGCGCAGTCCCTGCGCGACGAAAACAGCTATAGCGTCATTTTGGGCGTGTTCGTGGACGCCGCCGCCCGTCGAGAAGTCACGTTGGCCATCGTCCTTTGGACAAAGCCGGGTGAGCGCAGCCCCGACCGCTTCTACATCGTTGCGCCAACCGCACTCTGCATCGCGGACGACTTCACCGGTTTCGGCGCCGATATCCAGGCACTGAAGAAACGCCTGCGCTCCGAAAAGCGCGCGAAGCCACCCTTTGAAAGCTTCGACGAATACGCGATACAGCTCCGCCGTGAGCTGGGCATCCCACACGCTCAGGCACTGGAGCTGTTCTACCAGACTGTGTCAATGAAATCCGTCGGAAACCTGACGGAGTTTGTGCGCCATCACATGCTCGAGCCCGACGACACCGACGATCGCATCCGCGCGCTTATCGGTAACTTCGAAAACCTCAATCGCGCCCACGACGCTGTCGTCCGCGCCCGCAGCCAGATCGATGCGCTTGACCCCTTAGTGGTGGATGGCGACAGACTCCAGACGCTGGAAGCGGATGCCACCATCAAGCGCCGCGCGCGCGATGTGCTCGCAGCCTGGTTCGCCACCCATCGTATTCGCCTCATCGATGAACGCATTAACGAGCTCAATTTTGAGCAGAACAAAGCCCAACAGCAGCTCGAGGCTCACAAAACCCGCGTTGACGCACTCGCCCGAGACCGCGCCGAGGTCCAGGTCGCCATCGAGCGGAAGGGCGGGGGACGCATTCGGGAGCTGGAGCGGGATATTGATGCCAAAGGAACGGAGCGGGACCGCCAACGCGGCGAGGACGAGCAGTATCGACGATTGTGTACTGACCTCGACATTCGACCTGGCACCACCCTCGAAACATTTCTCGGGTGTCTGAGATCAGCCGATTCGCGCCGCGCGCAGATTGATACGGAAAAACAACACTTGGACCGTGCAGCTATCGACAAAGGCGTCGAGTTCCTCACCAGCAGCGAGCGCGACAAACAACTTACAGACGAAATCCGCTCGCTCGAGGGTCGCGCCAACAACCTGCCGATCGACAGCATCCGCATCCGGGATAACCTGGCGACGACTCTGGGCGTGGATCCGAATGAGCTGCCTTTTGCCGGCGAACAACTGCAGGTCCGAAAAGAGGAGGGCGGGTGGGAAGGATCCATCGAACGCCTGCTCCATGGTTTCGCGCTCAGCCTGTTGGTGCCCGATCACCTGTACGCGCAAGTGAGCCACTATGTCGATCGGACTCATCTGCGGGGACGGCTGGTTTATCTTAGGATTCGTGAGTCGGCCGCGCGTACACCGCCCCGTCCCGGGTCGCCGCAGTCTGCGGCGCGCAAAATAGAGATCAAACCCGACAGCGGATTCTACGCATTCCTGGAACGCGAGATCACCGAAAGCTTCGACTACTCGTGTTGCGAGACAATCGAGGAGTTCAACCGCTTGCCGCGGGCGCTGATGCGCAGCGGCCAGATCAAGTCAAACGAACGCCGTCACGAGAAGAACGATCGTCATCCCATCGGCGACCGGTCACGATTCGTACTCGGCTGGGACAACCAGGCCAAACTCAAGGTCCTGCGTGCGGAACAAGCAGAGTTGCGCCGTCGACTCGTCGCGATCAATGCCGACCGCGAACGGCTGAAGCAGCAACAGCGCGAGTACGACCGCAAACTGCGCGGGACGGAGACGTTGCTCGAACTAAAAGAGTTCTCCCGAATCGACTGGCGAGGAACCGCCGCCGCCATCCAGCGACTCGAAGACGAAAAACGCGCTCTCGAAGAGTCTGATGACCAACTGCGGACGCTGCGCGAGCGGTTCACCGAGATCGATAAGCAATACAAGACTGTCGACGGTCAACGCGAGGAAGCCGGCAAACGCCTCGGCGCCGTGCAGGATCGCCTGCAACAAACGCAGAACGACCGCCAGGCCGCTCTGGAGGAGAAGGCGTCCATCCCCGAAGGGGATATCGCCGCCAACGACGCACTGCTGGAGCGGTGGCGCGAGCAAGTGCTGGGCGAGCATTCTCTGGAGCTTCGCTTGCTGACAACCCAGCAGAAAAGCATGCGCGATGCGCTGCAGGGCAAGATCGATGCAGATGAAAAGGCTGCCAACCGCCTGCGCGAAAAAATCGTTGAACAGATGCAGCGCTATAAGGCTTCCTACCCGGCCGAAACTGCTGAAATGGACGCAAGCACTGCAGCGCTCCCCGAGTATTGCCGCCAGCTCAAGGCACTGCGCGACGACGACCTTCCACGGTTCGAAGCGCGCTTCAAGGAGCTATTGAACAAGGAGACCATCAATAGCATGGCGGCATTCCAAGCTTACCTGCAGCGCCGACGCGACGAAATCGAGGAACGGATTCGCATCATCAACTCATCGCTCACCAGCATCGAATACGATCGCATGCAGGCCACGTACATTGAGCTCGTCAGCCTCCCATCATCGGATGCTGACGTCCGCAACTTTCAAACTGACCTACGCGACTGTATCAGCGGCGGCGACGAGAGCGGCGAGCTCTACACCGAGCAGAAATTCCTGCAAGTCAAGTCCTTGGTGGGGCGGCTGAACGGTCGCGAGGGACAGGCAGACCTCGATGCACGCTGGCGCACCAAAGTCGCGGATGTGCGCAACTGGTTCGAGTTCGGTGCCAAGGAACGCTGGCGCGCAGACAACGCCGAACGCGAGTTCTACCGCGACTCCTCAGGCAAGTCCGGCGGCCAGAAGGAGAAGCTGGCCTACACGATCCTGGCCGCGGCTCTTGCATACCAGTTCGGTCTCGGCGACACTCAGGCGCGCCAGCGACACTTCCGATTCGTCGTGATCGACGAAGCATTCGGTCGTGGCTCAGACGACAGCACTCGATATGGGCTGGAGCTGTTCAGGAGTCTCGACTTGCAGCTCCTGATAGTGACACCGCTGCAGAAGATCGCAGTCATCGAAGACTACATCGCCGCCGTGCACTTCGTGCACAATGAAGGGGGTTCGAACTCCGTTGTCCAGACCTTAACCATCGAACAGTATCGTGAGCGAAAAGAGGAGTTTCTCGCCTCCGCCGCTTCACATGCCGCGACGAGCTGATTTCAAAGACAGCGTGATTTCGCCGCAAGACATTCGTGATCGCGCGCGCAAACTATGGGCGACTGGACAGCCTTTGCGCGCCGCCGTGATTGGTACGGAGTCAGAATCCCAGCCACTCTTTCCGTATTCGATCCCCTTCCGTAAACCCACGGCGCAGGAGTGGCTCGACCGATTCGCCGAACTCCGCGCCGCAGTCGCCGCTCTTGATGCCGAAAGCAAAGCATCACTCGGCGCCGGTTACAGCGTCACGTTTCGCGGAGCCGCACACCAGAAGCTCGGCCGGGTACGCATCCCCGAACGCATCACACTTGAGTCAATTGAAGATGTCGCGGTCTGCGCCGGCGAAACCGACGCGTTGCGCAGATTTTTCAAGCTGGTGGAGGCCCTGGAAACGCGTGAACCGAGGATGATCCGCTGGCTCACCGAACGCCCGCTGGCCGCTCTGGCGTCGGAGGACTTGCTGCCCCAGCTCTTTGACATAGCCGCACACTTCCAATCTCACCCCCGGCCCTATCGCTTCGCGCGCGAGCTTGGCATACCGGGTGTCGACAGCAAATTTATCGAGGACAACCGAACAGTCCTTATCGAATGGCTCGACTGCCTTTTGCCCGCCGAAGCGATAGACGCAACCGTTCGCGGACTTGCAGACCATGGTTTCGAGCGCCGCTATGGCCTACGCTTCGAAGATCCCCAGATCCGGTTCCGATGGCTTGACCCCTCCCGTGCTCCCGGCGGAATCACCGATGCCACCATCCCACTCCCGCAACTAGCGGCCTACGCCCCGGCGTGCGGCCACGTCATCGTCACCGAAAACAAGATCAACTTTCTTGCACTCCCTCAAAGTCCTGACGTGCTCGCGATTTTCGGAGGCGGTTACGCCATCGACCTTCTTCGAACCCTCCCATGGATCGCAAACCAACCCCTGCACTATTGGGGCGACCTCGACACGCATGGCTTCGCTATTCTAAGTCGCCTCCGCCAGTACTTTCCCCACACCCGCTCATTCCTTATGGATCGCGACACACTCGTGATGCACCGGGACCTCTGGACCGAAGAACTCAGTGGTACCCGGGTGCTACGCGACCTGCCATCCCTCGACCCACACGAACAGGCACTCTACGACGACCTTCGCAACGACCGCCTCGGCGACCGCGTGCGCCTGGAGCAGGAGAGGGTGAAGTATCAGCTGGTACAGAAAGTGGTTTTGTCGCTGCATCGCTGAGTGTCGGTGCATGCGTCATTGATGCAACGTTATGCACGTCGTTGAGCATAACCCGCTGTTCTTAAAGGGAGTGAGTACTGCGGGGCGACGGGCTCTTGTCTCTGTGAATCGGCAAGCCGGTATGATACCGATTGACGCGGCAACTCTTTTGGTTTCGATGGGCGCGCGGCCTGCAAAATCCCTGGTCAATGTTCAACGCCGGTTCGCACTAGGACTTGCCGAGATTCTCGGCAAGCATATTGCAGAACAGCGCACCCTGTTCGATGGCGTCGTCGAGAGCGATGTGGGTATGGGGATGCGAGTCGAACCAATGTTTGGGCATGCCGCTTTTAGTGCTTTTTCGATAGTCCTTTTTCAGCAAGGCCATTGCGTAGGTTTTGATATCGAGGGCGGAGAAGCTGAAGGGGCTTTCGCCGGCGAAGCGAATCAGGTACCAGTAAACGAATAGGAAATCGAATCCGGCTGGGTAGCCGACGAATACTGGCTTTCCGGGAAGGGCTTTGAGCCAGAGGACGTAGCGGCTCATCGCCGTTTCAGGCATTTCCAGTGCTTGCCGGCACGCGGCCCAGGCCTTGGGTTGCCGGGCCCACCATTCTGCCGTCTTGGGATCGGCCGTTGCGCCCGGCAGCGTTTCAAGGTTCGCGCTGAATGTGCCTATCAATTCCTTTCCGCCTGTATACGCCGCCGAGCCAAAACTCAACATCGAGTTCGGGCCGGGGATCGGCCCATCGGCCTCAACGTCGGTGCTCACATAGACTTCTTTGCTGCTCATGGCTGCGTCTTGTGCCGCAAGGCATCCCATCGTTCGGTGACCGCCACCCGTAGCTTGCTATCGTCGATCTTTGCGATCCACTCGCGTAATTCGCGACGAGAGAAGTTGGCTGGCCAGCTCAGCTCGGGGAAATGTCGCAGCCGTCGGCCGCGCCGGGTCGATAAATACAGCGCGTCGAATAAAGCTTTGGCAGGGGTCGCGATGTCGAAGTTGCCGGTGTTTCGATACGGACCGTAGCCGCCGATGAGTGCGGGGTCGAGTCGGTGAAACTGATATGTCCCAAAAGGGGTTCGTACGGTGGGACGTATGCGTTCCGCCACGATCTGCATCACGTGCGGCGCTTGGTCGATCATGCCGTGAAGATTGAGGGCGGAGAGTAGCGATACATAACCGCGAACGTCGGTCTTTTCTCCTTTCGTAGCGCGCAGCAATTGTGGAATGATGGCGTAGGGTGAGAAGTCAGCATGGCCGGGCAATGCCCAAAGTCCACGTCGAACTTTGGCAATCAGCCCTTCCTTGGCCAATGCCGAAAGTGATTGGGTCGCCCAGACGGGCGAACCTCCAGTGGCTTTGATGACGTCGGCCGTAGTGAACACGGGTTGATGACGCGTCAGTTCGCCGAAGACAGCGGTATCTACAGCGTTCATGTGATTGTTCCAGGCGGTAAGGCGAGGATCTGGTCGATGAGATCGCCGACAAACAATTGACGCGCGATCCAGGTGTCCTCGTCCTGCAAGTGCTCGCGTTGCGCTGGGTCCCGTGTGTAGCTCGGCAATAGAAGCGGCGGGTCATCTGGGCGAAGATACTCGCGGACGGCGGAATCATTCGCCGGGCTGACCGCGTGCTCGTCTCCCTCGCACCTATCCCGGTAAGACACGTCGATTTTGGTCGGCGGTCGGATGCCGCCGCGTCCGACGAGCTCAATTTTGTAGCGCAGTGTCGTATCAGTCGACTTACTCGATCGTCCGCCGATCAGCGAGGCCTGGAGTATGCCGAGGGCTTGCAGACGCCGTTGCACATCCCCGTCAGCCAGCGCCGCCGGAATGGCGCGTTGCATGGCGCCCGCGACGTCCTTGCCCACATCCAGATCGATGTCTTCGCTGAATCGGATACTGCCGAAGTAAAGGCGTAGATTGGTTCCACCTTTCAGGACCCAATCGCGTCCTTGCAGTCGCTCTGCCAGAGCTCTGAGCAGCACGACATGAAAGGCCTCGCGCAGGGCAAGCGGAGATGGGGTTTTATTAATCGACATAATTATCCTAAAACCATAGTAATATCGATTAATAAGGAAGGCAAATATTGTCAAATAAGCGCTTGGGAAGAGGGGCCAAGCTGCGTTCGGGATCAGGGGGCGCTATCGCGAGCCAGGATGCCGGCCATCATTTGCCTACGCAAGCGATTGAAATTATTTAAGTTTTATGCGAATCAAGATCGGAGGAACAGCCCAAATCGCCCATGGCCCACCAATTCAGGCCAGTGCGGTCAAGAACTTGCGCGACACCCTGGGATTGCCATAAACAATGTTGTGCCATTAAGGCCATTTGTGCCATGTCGGACCAAATACGCGTGTCGGCTCGATTCAGCGGTCGAAGCCGTGTTCGCGCGCGAACACGATCGCCTGCGCACGGGACCAAACACCCAGCTTGTCGAAAACGTTGGATGCGTGATTGCGGACCGTCTTTTCGCTGATCTCAAGGCGTTCCGCGATGTCCATGTTGCTCAGGCCGTCGTACATCAGCGCCAGCACCTGGCGCTCGCGCGGCGACAGTGCCGCAAATACGGACTCAGTTGGCGCTGCATATGGCCTCAAAAGCGGTAGGACGGCCTCGCGAAACCGCTGCCATGCGGGCTCGTGCTCGAGCAGCACGTGATTGCGTGAATCTAATTCAATGAATTCGGCTACGGGGATTGCTGTCGCAAGTAGTCGGCCTTCCTCAATAGGGACCACCTCATCGTTGCGCGCGTGCAGAACCAGGGTTGGTGTCCGCACTTTCGGCAGCAGCTCCTCAATGTCCAGGACGGCGCGCGCCTCGAATAGACGGGCAGCGGTTTCGCCGTTTGTTGACCTGAGGCAGAGATCGTTGAACCATTCAAGTTGCTCGTGGCTGCCTCCCGGGATGAAGCGCGATGTGAATACCTGTCGGAATGTCGCATTGCTTTGCCCCCACGCTACCCGCGCCAGATCAATCATCGCGCGGTAGGTCGCCCCGCCCGCCGGTGCGCGTCGTTTGAAT
>Ga0209274_10001317_pt1 | contig 12844 bp, 8 predicted proteins | sample HubBroMetageREF1_FD_188343 | JGI IMG/M metagenome (GOLD analysis project Ga0209274, IMG submission 188343) | Reference soil microbial communities from the Hubbard Brook experimental Forest, New Hampshire, USA - Hubbard Brook CCASE Soil... | ecosystem: Environmental > Terrestrial > Soil >...
CGCAAGGTGATGGTGGCGCTCTCCATCCAGATGCCCGCTCTAACCGCCGCCTGGCTGCTGACGGGCGACCGCAGTTACGGACAGCAGGCCTGCGCACACCTGCGCGCCTGGTTTGTCTCCCCTGAAACGCGGATGAATCCGAACCTGCTGTACGCTCAAGCGGTACAAGGATCTTCGACGGGCCGCTCCTACGGAATCATCGACACGCTGCATCTGGTCGAAGTGGCGAGAGCGGCGAGCTTTCTGATGTCTGGCATGCTGAGTCCGCAAGACGGTGCCGCGGTGAAGAATTGGTTCGCCAGCTATCTGGACTGGCTTTCTCACAGCGAGCGGGGAATGCAGGAGCGCGATACCACGAACAACCACGCCTTCTGCTGGGCCTTGCAGGCTGCCGAGTTTGCCCGGTTGGCCGGCGATGATGCCGCGCGCAAAGAGGTATACCAGCGCTACCGGGATATTCTGCTACCCAATCAGATGGAGGAGAACGGATCCTTCCCTCGGGAACTGGCGCGTACCAAGCCATACAGCTATTCGATCTTCAACTTCGACGTCATGGCGGGACTTTGCCAATCGCTCCAAGGGCTTGCTCCCGATCCGCCCACTTTCCATCTTGCAGACGGCCGCGGGCTCTGCAAGGCAGCCGAGTTCATCTATCCGTACCTTAAGGATAAGAGAGCATGGAAGTGGGCGCGAGACGTGGAGCATTTCGACGCCTTGCCGGTTCGCTCGCCCGGTCTGCTGTTCTCGGGCATAGCCTGCCACGAGCAGAAATACATCGATCTCTGGAAGACGTTGGATCCAGATCCGACTGACAAAGAGATCATCCGGAACTACCCTATTCGCCAGCCGCTTCTTTGGGTGTAAATGTTACCGGGCTTCGGGTTCAGCCTTGGCCCGTGAATCCCATGCCTGCCAGGGCGCCTCGCATATAGGCGAAGCTGGCGATCACGCCCGGCATCGGGTCGTCGGGATGAATCTCATACTCCAGATCGACGAAGCCCTGGTATTTCGTCGCGATGAGCGCTTCAAACATCTTCCGCACTGGCATGATGCCGTCTCCCACCGCAACCTGGCTCTCCTTACTCTGGAAGTTCGTGAGGTCCTTCATGTGCATGTTAAACAGCCGCGGGCCGACCTCGTGGATTGCCTGAACCACATCGGTGCCGGCACGAACCGTGTGCCCGACGTCGATGCAGCACCCGATGCGCGGATCCATGCCCTTCACCGCCTCCAACACATCCAGCGGCGAAGGCCACAATTTGTCTTCCGGCCCGTGATTGTGGATCGCAATACGGATGTCGTACTCCTTTACGAACTTCTCCATCCGCGGCAGAGTTTCCGGCGTGGGGTCGCCGGCAACAATAACGGCGATACCTGCCCGCTTGCAGTATTCGAACTTACTGCGAATGTCGGCGTCTTCATCTTTCGCGAAATAGATGGCTCCGGCAGCGTGAAGCTTGATGCCCGCCGCGGCATAGTCCGCCAGCGCGGCCGCCTCCTGCTGTGCGTCTATCGGGAGATGATCTTTGACGTCCTTCGCATTCAACGCAAGTACGTTGAGTTGCTTCATGAAGCCGATCAGCTGCACGCGACTGAAGTTACGAAACGTGTAGCTGGCCAAACCCAAACGGATCGGCGACGCTTCGTCGGGAGATGAGGTTTCGTGAGCCAGCGCCGAGACGCCGGCGGGAGCGGAAAATGCCGCCGCAACCACCGCACCGTAGCGAACGAAATCGCGACGCGACAACGTGGTTTTGTTAGACATGTGGCGCCCACCCCTGCTCGTACTCGCGCTCCCACATCTTCATTGCGTCGGGATCGCCTTGTATCCGTCCGTTTTTCGTGTCGAGACGTAGTTCCCGGTTGACTTCCCAGGCGATGTTGGAAAGCTGCAACATCGTAACGGCGACATTGCCAACAGCGATCGGAGCGTTGAGCTTATCGCCCTTCCGGATTGCAGCGATGAAGTTCGCGAAGTGAGCATCGGTCATGGAATCACGGCCGATCAGGTCAGAGGACGAAGTCGTTTTGCCCACCTTGAATTCGCTTGTCTTGTTGCCTTTGAGGTCGTAGATCTCGTAGCCGTCGCGATCAATCAGCACGGTGCCCGTCGTTCCCATAATTGTCGAACCACGATCACGGCCATAATACTTCATTCCCTGGCAGCTCTTTCCGTCCCACGAGATCATTTTGTCTTCGTACTCGAAGCTGGTCACCAGCGTGTCGTAGAACTGCCAGTCATCCTTGAAATGGTATCTGCCGCCTGACGAAGTGACCCGTTTCGGATAGTCGACGCCCAGCGCCCAGCGGCAGACGTCGACTTCGTGCGTACCGTTATTGAGCGTTTCGCCGGTGCCATAAATTCGGAACCAGTGCCAGTTATAAGGGTGCACATTATCCGTATACGGACGCCGCGGCGCAGGGCCCTGCCACAAATCCCAATCCAGCTGCGGCGGAACAGGCACTTCCTTGCCCGTGCCAATCGATTTCCTCTCATTGACGTACCAGGCTTTGGCGAAGTAGGGGTTGCCGATTGCGCCTGCATGGATTTTTTCGACAATCTCTATGGTGTGGGGTGATGAGCGCTGCTGGGTGCCCATCTGTACCAGCTTCCCATATTTCCTTTGCGCCTCGACCAGCATCACTCCCTCGGCCGGATTGTGGCTGCAGGGTTTTTCCACATAGACGTGCTTGCCCGCCTGCAATCCAGCGATTGCCATGGGTGTATGCCAATGATCGGGAGTGGCAATGGTGATGGCGTCCACATCTTTCAGTTCAAGAATCTTACGAAAGTCTTTGTCAGTTGCAGGGGCCTCGCCCATCTCCTGCCGGGCGCTGTCGGCGAATTTCTGGAGAATCGTACTGTCCACATCGCAAACATGCGAGATTCGCGCGGCGCTTTTGTTTGCCTTGAGTGACGAGAGATGCGCGTAGGCTCGGCCATTCAGGCCGATAACGGCAAAGTTGAACCGGTCATTCGACCCAAGAATCTGGCCATAGCTCTTGGCTGTAGTTCCCACGGCCAGTCCCGCCGCGCCGACAGCAAGGGCATCGAGAAACTCGCGTCGAGTAACCATCATTCTCTCCTTGAAGCTGCCTTTTAATTCGGAGGCAGCCATTCTGGATTTGTCCAGATCACAATTTACCGCTGTGCGCCCACAATCCTAAACCGGGATTTGAAATAAAGAAAACCTCTTCGCCGCCGCTCCGGTTGTTGCCATAGCGAAGGGTCTGCGGACTGTAGCGCGTGAGCATGGCCTCCAAATCGCCATATTCAAAGCCCACTCCCTCAACTTCCTCCTTGCTTAGATGACCGGGGCACAGCCGGATTGTGAAGCGACCTTCGGAGGAGCCGTGTATGAGGTGAGCGGCCGCGCTAAGATCGTCCGCAAGGTCAGCATTGGCACTCACGGCTTCGAGAGTGGCCGGCGTTCCTCGATAGCCATATTTGCGGATCAGCCCATCGATGGCCCGGTCTTCGCCAAATTCCTTTATGCCGGGCGCCAGGATGATCAGCTCCGCATCGTCGGCCAGTGCCATGCGTGTACGGTAGATTGCCTTGTTGCCCAACCATGTGCTGTGGAACTCGTGCGGATCGAGATAAACCACAGCCTTCCGCATTGGCGCATCCAGCATCTCGAAGTTTACTTTTAAACTCAGCGCAGCGGCGCGGTGAAAGCACTCAATATCGTCGCCGATGAAAAGTCCGCGTACTGCCAACCGGTCGTCCGGCGTGCGCCCGACAACGGTGAGTACGTAGACGATGGGAAGATGTCGCAGGAAACGATCGGATGCGTAATTGAGAACGTTGCGCACGGGGTTCTCCGCGCGGCCCATGATGCGCTCCATCCCGTAAACCGCACCCAGGTAATGGCTGCGGTTTATGCTCTCACGGCCTCCCGTACCCACGAGAATATTCTTTGTGTAGTTGGCCATGCCTATCACTTCATGGGGCACGACTTGGCCGATGGAGAGAATGAGATCGAAGTCGCCATGCACGATGAGCCGGTTCACCTGTGCCGGCCACGCATAATTCAGCTTGCCTTCCGATTGCTCGCGGATGAACTCGGCGGGGACCTCGCCCAGGGTCTCGACGTCCGTACGCCAGTTATGCACGCGGAAAAGCTCTGTCGGCATGGCGCCAAACATTCGCGCGAGCTGCTCCGCATCCATCGCAGCATGCGTGCCGAGGGCAGGCAGGACCGCCTGGAGCTTGTCGCCGAAATACTCCCACGTGTAGCGCGTCAGGTCGCCGGCGCGCGAATGCACGCGGCTCTGATCCGGTGGCACGACGAGCACCCGGTTGCGTTTTCCAAGCTTCGCCAGACTCTCCACGAGCAGGTCGTGCAACTGCTGCAATGATAGATCGCTTTCAGCAGTGCCCGTGGCGCAATAGAGACTCATGCGATGATTTCCACCTGCGTCGAGGGCTGTAGGCCGATGCTCGACATTGCCCTCACAATATCACTATGAGTCGCGATTTCGAACGCACTTCTGCCGCTGCATTGTTCAGGGGTCCCGGAATCGATCGGAAATGGCCAGTAAAAGACGACCGGATGCCAAAGCACTTCATGGGTCATGAGCCCAGAAAAGTGGGCAGCGGGGTGCCAGTACAAGGCAATTAGAGCGAACCGGTTGAGGATCCTTATCGTGCACCTTTCCAGACGTTGAAGTCGAAAGAGCTGTACGCCGCACCGTAGGCATGCGAAGCGATTAGGCTCACCGCGCCTGCGTCGGCCATCTTCCCGTGATTATGCTTGCGCAGCCAGTAAGCGCTGTAGATCGTTCCAGCGGCCTCGGTGGCGAAGAGCGCCGTCAATGTGGCTGGGTTGTGGACAAAGGGCCGTTCGAGCGGATCGAGTTCCTCGCCGTGATAGCGCTGAATGTTGCGGTTGGTGTAGTACGCATCCGCCCCGCTCGCCGCCAACTGAACGACGGCGAGCAAGACCGCATGCTTCGACCAGCGCTTTTTCTCGGGCCGCGATTCCTGCGCGCTCGCGAGAGTGCCACACAGGAGCGCCAGAACGACGAGGCAGCGCCGAAGGTTGTTGGTCATGGCCTAGATAGCCTCCATTTCCGGGTACATCCCCGGCGTGATTCGCCTCCCGGACCAGGAACCATTTCGTGTTTTCGGTATACTCACCCGAACAGGTTCGACCGCGGAGGCTGGCGAAAGCTCCGACATGACTCTTGGCAACCTTCTTATGCCAATCGCCGAAGGAGGAGACTAGGAGTTAATCGGCTTTATGCGCTTCAAGGAGCAGTTCTTCGTTGCGCGTGTAGGATTCGCCCCGTTACCAGGGTCACTTAGTAGAAACGCTCACAGACTGCGGGGTAGGACTGCAGGGTAAGCAAGCCGTGATTGTCCACGGCAACGACTCGAATAATTCCGTCCATGAGGGAAGTCAGTCGAGACTGCTGTAAATGTCGCCTTTTCCACTAGCCACTTTTCCATGTCGGAAATCGCATTCGACAAGGTCTGGGGATCAAGTCCCCCCGGCAAAGACGACGTCCGCTTCGAGACTGGCCTGCACCCAAGCTGCCCTACTGCGTGGCGGCGGAACGGAAAGCTGCGGGAGAGGCCACCTGGTGTAAGGATTGCCGAAGTAGAGATTGGGCATTCGGCAGCTTACTCTGCCAGTGGTTCCAGAGTTCGGTTCTCTGTGCTTCCAGTCGCCCGGCTTCGTCAGTCCGGCCGGCTCGGCGGAGTAGGTGGGCAAGCGCCGTCCAAGTGCGCGAAATACAGGTCGCATCGCGGAGATCCTCGTCTGGCTTGGCTCCCCACGCCCTAAAGTTTTCTAACAGTTGCTGATACATATTAATAGCCTTCTGCGTCTGACCAGTTTCTGAGTCGTGATCCGCTTGCGCTTGCAGAGCATGATAAGCATCCGACATCGGCTCGATTCTGTCAGCCGGGTATATTTTGGCCTCGCTCAATAGCTGAAATGCTCGGTCGATTCGTTGCTGCGCCTCCGCCTTGTTGCCGATCCAGCGCAGTGGATACGACGAAGCGGCGAGCAGTTCGGTTTCATCGTGCTGGGTGCTCGAATTGGCTTTCGCCTCTCGTATTCGCGCGATTGCCTGGTCATACACAGCCAACGCCTTGCGGGAATCTCTATGCCGCAGTACATTCCCCTCTTCCAGCGCATAACCCGCTTCAGCATGTCGGCTGAGATAATCGATAGAATCTTTCTTCGCCAGTTCCTCAGCGATATTAACCGCTTTTTGAAAGGCGGCCAACGCCTCATCGCTTCGGCCAAGGCTCGGCTCAGCATCGGCCCCGCCCAGGATCGTGCCCTTCACGGTTAGAACGTCTGCCAGATTGATGAGCATCGCCGCATGTCCATTGGCCGCCTGCCGACCTTGTAATTCCACTGCCTGATTCACCGTCTTGAGGGCGCCCTCGAGATCGCCCGACTGGCGAAGAGTATAAGCCAGCACGTCATAGATGCTTCCCACCGCGATGCGCGCCCTTTCCACTGGCTGCGCAATCTCCAGTGCACGCCGACAGTATCGTGTGGCGTCATCGAAGCGCCGACAGTTCGCCGCCGTGTTAGCAACGTTCGTATAGAAATAAACCATGCTATAGGCTTCGTAAGGGTCAGCATTTCCGAGACTGAGAAATCGCTCGATGAGAGAAGCGGCATCCTTGGCGTACGCCAGAGACTCCTCGCGGCGGCCCTCAATATCAGCCAGCACCATGCGATCGTGAGCGATGGTCGTGGCGATGAACAGGGCCCGCCGGTTTTTCGCGTCATCCGCAAGAATCGCGTCCACGAACTTGGATGCCTGGCTGAGGCTCTGCTTGGCCTCGGCAAACTGCCCCAGGTTTGGAGAAGTCGGATCTCCTTGCGCATGCGCGACCCTCACATAGGCAAAAGCGATGTCTAAGGCCAGATCCTTGTCGACATGGCCTTCACTCTCCAGCGATCTTAAGTACTGAAGTGAATCCGAAACCATCTGCATCCGAACCTTGGTGGAACCTTGCAAACCCCGGATCTGTGCGTCGAGATCGATAAATTTATTCGCCAGTTGACGGACCTGCGTGAAACGCTGCTCGGCAATTTTTCGTTGCCGGTTCGCCACGTACAGACCGGTGGAAAGGCTGCCAATCACAAGCACAATGGCGGCGGCGGTTAGCGTCGCCACGGTGCGATTGCGACGCAGAAATTTGGCGGTGCGATAGGCGAGGGTGTCAGGTCGCGCACCAATTGGCTCGTGATTCAGGTAACGCTGGAGATCGTCGGCGAAACCAGTGACTGAGGCGTATCGCTCTTGCGGATCCTTCTTTAAAGCTTTGCCAACGATGGTGTCGAGATCTCCTCGAAGCTGGCGGCGAAGTTTATCAGGGTTGGCGCCACGTTTATCAGCGATGAGCTTGTCGATGTCCCCAGCAGTGTCCACGGTAGTCGCGTCCGAGGCGCGTGGCGGCTCAAGGTCGAGCACGGCCTTCACCAGTTCCGCGGGAGAGCGCAACCCTAATCCCACGGGATGCCGGCCAGATAGCAGTAAGTAGAGCAATACGCCCAACGCATAAACATCGGTAGCAGTCGTAACCGGCCGGCCGGTAAGCTGCTCTGGCGCAGCGTAGTGAGGAGTGAGGGCCGAACCGCCCTCTTGCGTGAGCAATGTCGCGGCACCCGTCTGGCCTTCGCCCTCCAGGAGTTTGGCAATCCCGAAGTCCAGCAGCTTGACCTCACCGCCGGTGGTGACCAGCACGTTCGACGGTTTGATGTCGCGATGGACAATCAGATTTGCGTGGGCGTGAGCCACCGCGGCCAGCACATCCAGAAACAAGCGAACGCGCGCCTCCAGATCGAGCTTGTGCTGGTCGCAATACTGATCGATCGTCGTGCCATCAACGTATTCGAGGATGAGATACGGCTGCCCCGCGGAGGAAATGCCGGCATCGAGGAGTTCGGCAATGTGCGGATGTGTGAGCCGGCCAAGGATGCTGCCTTCGCGTTTGAATCGTTCTTCAGTCGCAGGCCCCGAGAGCGCGATGCTCACGAACTTCACCGCAGCTTGCCGCTCGAACCTGCCGTCACTGCGACGGGCGAGCCAGACGCTTCCCATTCCGCCTTGGCCAATTTGCGAGATCAGAGTGTATGGACCAAGCGTCTGGCCCGCGAGTCCGGCGGAGCTGGACAACGCGAATCGCCCCTTCTCCAGAAAACCTTCCTGCGCCAGCACCCGATGTTCGTCGAGAAGCGCTCCCAGCTGTGCGGCCAGCGCGGGATCCCGCTCGCCGAGCGAGGACAGCCAGGCGGCCCGCTCATCGTCGGTCATGGCGAGCGCCTGATCCAGGTATGGGCTTAAAGCCTGCCACTGCTCAGGGCTGAGTGTGGACATCGTCGATTCCTCAGAGCGACAAATCTGTACGAATTTTCCGGTGCAGATAAATGCGCGCTTTTTCCCAGTTCCGCTGCACCGTACGTTCTGATACGTCCCGCATGGCGGCGATTTCCGCGAACGAGAAGCCGCAGAAGAACTTCAAGTCGATGATCTCGGCGAGAGCAGGCTCCACTTTGCCAAGCTCGTCTAAGGTTTCGCTGATTCGGACAAGCTCTCGATGGTCAACTGCATTCTCCACCGCTTCGGTGTCGAGCGAAGTAATCTCGAATAGGCCGCCGCGTTTCTGGGCGTGCCGTTCTCGGGCATGGTCGATGATCAGTCCGCGCATCACTCGCGCCGCATATCCCATAAACCGCGCCCGGTCCGGAAATGACGGGCCGTCGCACCCGGCCATGTCCAGGTAGGCTTCGTGCAGAAGGGTCGTGGCGCTGAGGCTTACCTGTAAGCCGTGTCGCGCAAGCTCCCGCTTTGCCAGCCGATGCAACTCGGAATAAAGGGCGGTAAACAATGCTTCCGCGGCCCGCTTGTCCCCCCGTTCCGCTGCGACCATCAGAGAAGAGATTTCCGATCCCAGGTCCGCCTCCCGGAGCTGCGGGCTACCGCGTGACACCACCCCAAGTGGCGACAGCTTCTCGCAAATCAATAGGATAGTCAAGCCGCGCATAGAGCCGGTTGCCCCCTCGCGCGGCCTTCCGCTCCGCCGCCTGATTAGCCGCCAGCGCCATCGCAGCCCCAACCCAGCCGTCAATTTGGGCTGGGGACCCTGGTTCCCAAAGAATTGTTTTTCCCTCCTGTCGCCTTTTGCCCGCCGTTTCCGATCTCTCTAGTAAGGGGAGAACCTCAGTGATGCTGAGGGGCGTGCTCCAATTCGGAAAGCCGTGCGGCTTTAGGCTGTAGAAGAACAACAGTAGACAAGGAATTCTCGCGAAATGGAGGAACACTTCAATGGGCGACTACCGACAGTTAAGAGACAGAGACGCAGCGAAAGCCACCCTGGATGAATTGATCAGCACAATCGACAGCTGCCGTACGGGGAGTCCGGCTAGAAAGACGAAAGGCCGCGGCAAGGGGTTCGGCCCCGACGATGTCGTCCTGATAATCAAGCTGTGGGAAAAGGCGACCGCCGTCCGGCTGCCCTACGCCGCCCACACTTTGCAACTCTACACCCTCAACCGCCACCTTGACCCAATCGGCGTCTTCGAGCGCGCCGCTAAGCTGAGCGAAGATGTGGATCATTTCTGGAGCGACCTGGACAATCAGAACAAGTATGGCATTGTGCAGGACGATCTGCTCAATTTCGTCTCTGAGTACCGCCTGAGCCTCACCGATGTGAATAAGAAAACGGACTTTAACACGCAAATTAATCGGATGATTAAGGCGGGGCTCCAGGGACTGGCAGACGAAACACTCGTGGAAAAGGACCTAGTAACGACGGCGAGCGACTAGATCAGCCGGTTCGGTACTTCCCCGCGAAAAATCTTCACATGGGCGCCGTGCCGGAATCCGTGGAACGACCTTCGCGAACAAAGATCGGGAAAGACCGGAACTTCGAATCTCGCCGGTCTCCCAACAAGTGCCTCAGTCTACTGGGGAGTAGCCTGGGACAGCCTGAACCCCGCCTCTCACGTCGCCCGAGAGGCGGGAGTTCTGATCGCCTTGGGCGCGAACAAAGTCAGGAGACGAAAAATTCTTCCGCCGGAGAGGTGCGGATCTTCCAAGGTCGGCCACCTGCCCGTGTGGTGACTCTACCAATAGGTGAGACTCAAGTTGTCCAAGTACGTCGTATTTGCCGACTGGTTGTAGTTTCCATCCATCTGGTAGTTAACGGTAATGCCATACCAACTGGCCGGCGCCGTGGCGGGGGCATACGTTTCGTTGATGTTGGCGGTCACACCGTTCAGCGTAATCGACTGATACAGAAGGTCGTTATTCGATTCTCGCTGAAATTGAAGGGTAAGGGAGTTCCAGCCATTGATCAGACTGCAGTGAACGCCAGTTGAAACCCATTGCGGAGTCACATTATTCAAGACGTCCCAGTCCCCGTCCCCTAAATGGTTGCACTGGGTGCCCCAGAACATTTTGATCCCACTCATATACATCGCGACATCGAACTCCAACGCCTGAGTCACGGCAGCGTTCGTCACATAGAAATCAGTGTCATAGGTAAAGTTGTGGAGACTGGGGACCAGCGTATGATTCAGGTCGGGCAGTCCCTGCGTTGAGAATTGGCCAATCACCGGGTTGTACCACAGAACAACCCCGTAACCCGTAGTTCCGCTGGTGTTGAATTGAGTGGCATCCCCGCTTTCTGACGGCGATGTGATGCCATACTTCGTGGACCACGTAAGTCCCGAGCAGGGCGAACAGTCATCATAGGCGGGCGGAAGCTGGCCCCAACTGTTCCAGCCTTCATTGGCCTGGAGATTGGAGAACTTGCTGGCACTGCTCGCCACCGTGATATTAACCGTGGAATAAGCAGCTCCACCGCAGTAGTCCCACTCTTCCACTACGGTGTCGTAAGACCCTTCGCTCAACGAAAGCTGTGTGTTTAGAATCGCACCCTGCGTGACGTACGTCAGCTTGTTGTTCACGTAGATCCCAGTGGATGCCACGCCTTTCGAACAAGTACTCGTGGACGCCGAAGCCACATAATTCACTGGCGAGGTCACTTGGGCATTGTTTGCCGGCGATGTCACAGATACCCCACTTTGGCTGCTGACCGTAATCCCCACCGTAGTGTAGGTTGCGCCGCCACAAAAGTCCCACTCTTCCACGACGGTGCTGTAAGTACCTGGAGAGAGGGCCCAAGTGGTATTCATGCTCGCTGCATTGACGACGTAGACCAACTGGTTGTCCACATAAATGCCCATCGAGGCTACACCCTTCGAACAAGTGGTCGTGGTCGCAGTCGCCACGAAAGGCACAGGCGAGCCAACTGTAGCCCCGTTACTGGGACTGCTGACGGTAACGTTTGCCAGGGCGGATGTCGCCAACGCTAAGAAAACAAGGAAAATGCAGTAAAAAGCCTTCATAATGGTCGGGACCTCCGAGTCTGTTGTTGAGCGCGCGTACTTGTGGAATCACAAGTTCTGAATTGCCTGATTGAGTGGACTAGGCCCGACGCGAACGGGACGTTGCCCCTGTCTCGCGGACCGATTCGGATCGATCCCGAGTGTCACCAATGTTGCCCAAACAGTAATACAGGATTCTGGGTACGGTCAACGAAGAAATTGCAGCAGATCGCAGTCGAAAGGTCACCGTCCTTGTACCACACTCCAACGCCGCAGCGCCGGATTTCTTGACTAACCAGCTCTCCACCGAGCAATTCAAACGAACAATTCAAAACGGATAGAACAGCGTTGCACACCCTTGCAGGGGAGGCGACGACGCAAACCTTCTTGCGGGTGCGGCCGCCGGGATAGCGATCCGGTGGGAAATACCGCGGCCCTTGTCATCGAATTGGATTTGGCGGCACTCTCGTTGCCCGGCCACCCAAGGAGCGCTTATCGGAACCGTAATTTTCGGAGCAGAGCAACCTTAGACAAAGTTGTCGCAACTAAACGGCACCTCGGCAGAGGTGGCGACCTCATTCTGCTCCATGATGTTCTGTCGTGGCGATTTCTGGCACTCTTCTGCGGTCGTTGCGGACTCGCATTTGTTTGGAGACTACGCATATATGGCCTCTCGTCGTCATCGCTGGCTTTACATGCCCGTTTCTTTTTTTGTAGTGTCGCTCGTGATCGCGAACACGGGATGCGGGGCTGTGCCCTCGGCCGTGACACTCAGGTCGGTAGTCGTAGCGCCAGCCAGCGCAAGCATTGCCGTGGACGCCACGCAGCAGTTCACCGCTACGGCAACCTACAGCAACGGCTCGACCGCCAATGTAAGTTCGACCGCCAGTTGGACGATCGCAACTCCAGCAGTAGCGACTGTAAATTCCAGCGGCCTGACAACGGGAGCAGCCGCGGGCTCGTCGACGGTGACTGCCTCGCTGAGCGGGATGACCGGGAACGCGTCAGTTACCGTGATGGCACCGACCGTGACACTCACATCGATATCGGTAACGCCCTCGAGCGCAAGCATTGCCGTGGACGCCACGCAGCAGTTCACCGCTACGGCAACCTACAGCAACGGCTCGACCGCCAATGTAAGTTCGACCGCCAGTTGGACGATCGCAACTCCAGCGGTAGCAACTGTAAACTCCACCGGCCTGACAACGGGAGCAGCCGCGGGCTCGTCGACGGTGACTGCCTCGCTGAGCGGGATGACCGGGAACGCGTCACTTACCGTGATGGCGCCGACCGTGACCCTCACGTCGATATCGGTGACGCCCTCGGTCGCAAGCATTGCCGTGGACGCCACGCAGCAGTTCACCGCTACGGCAACCTACAGCAACGACTCCACCGCCAATGTAACTTCGACGGCCAGTTGGACGATCGCAACTCCAGCGGTAGCAACTGTAAACTCCACCGGCCTGACAACGGGAGCA
>Ga0209274_10001319_pt1 | contig 12833 bp, 11 predicted proteins | sample HubBroMetageREF1_FD_188343 | JGI IMG/M metagenome (GOLD analysis project Ga0209274, IMG submission 188343) | Reference soil microbial communities from the Hubbard Brook experimental Forest, New Hampshire, USA - Hubbard Brook CCASE Soil... | ecosystem: Environmental > Terrestrial > Soil >...
TGGGGGATCGCTTCAATCTTCTCTTGTCGGTGGTGGAATCCCTATCGACGGCCGGTGCGGCGCTCGCCGAGGCTTCCCTTTGGGGCTTGGCGCGCCTTGAAGCCTCCGCGGGGATGGCCGCGGTTCGTCGCGTTTCGATGCTTCGTTGCGCGGCGGCCGCCAAGCTCGCTCGGGGGGCATGGGAGTCGGAGGTTCTTCGGCGTTGCGACTTGGAAGATGGCGAGGTCGGCGAGCGCGCGCGTCTGGCTGCCCTGGCCCAAGAGGACGCGCCGCTGAATCGAGCGCGGCGGGCGGCACTGTCGGATCTGGCTCGGAGCGGACACGCGCGCGTTCGCGAAGCGGCGCTCGACCTCGCGGCGAGTCACCCGGAGATGGGCGACGCGGGACGTTCGCTGCTCGCTCAGGCTCTAGGAGCCAGCGAGCCCGGAGTCGTGGCCAAAGCGGCCGCGCTCGTGCACTCGCATCCGGAGCGCGTCTTCGTGCTTGCGGCCAGCGAGCGACGTGCCGCCCTGGATCCGCTCTCGCCGCCGCCCCGCGGGCCGCCCGCTCGCGAGCTCGACGGCGCAGTCGCCGCCGCGCTTCGCGGAGCGTTGACGCGTCCGTGGGGCGCCGACCTCGTCGAGACGCGTGCCGCGCTCATCGAAGCCGCTCTTGCGACGGGCCTGCCCGAGGGGCCGCGGTTCGCTGCCGTCGCGTGTCGAGATGACAACGCCACGCTGCGAGCCCGCACCGCGAAAAGCCTCGCGTCCGCGGGCGCGCCGGACGCTCGATGCCAACCCCCCGACGATCGCGGTTTGCCGGCACCCGAGATTGGTCACGAGCTCGCGGCGCCGATTCGCATCGCCCTCGATACCGACGCCGGGTCGCTCGCGCTCGTGCTCGATCCGGTCGACGCGCCCGTCGCCGTCACGCGTCTGACGGCGCTCGCTCGAGCGGGTTTCTACACGGGGACTTCGTTTCATCGGGTCGTCCCCGGAACCCTCGCGCAGTTCGGCGATCCGGGCGGGGATGGCTATGGAGGCTCGGGCCAGCTCCTGAGGTGCGAGACATCGCCGCGACCTTTCGAGCGGGCAGACGTCGGAGTGGCGCTCGCGGGTCGCGACACGGGCTCGAGCCAGCTTTTCGTCACGCTGGCTCGCGCCCCGAGTCTCGACGGTCAGTACGCCTGGGTCGGCCGCGCCGAGGGCGACTGGGACGCGGTCGCCGAGGGCGACCGGATACGGGAAGTTCGCGTCGAGCCGCCGTGATGCGCGCTGGCAAGCCCCCGAGGCCGCACCCCGGCGTAGAGTGGTACGCTCGACCCCCCGAATGCTTCTGGCCATCGACGTGGGCAACACGAACATCGTCTATGGGTTGTTTGACGGCACCCACCTCGTGCACACGTTTCGCGTCGAGAGTGTGCGCGGCCGAACCGCGGACGAGTACGTCATCGCGCTTCGGTCGCTTCTGGCGCTTCACGCGATCGAGCCGGGCGCGATCGATTCCGCGATTCTGGCATGCGTCGTCCCGTCGCTCACCGAGCCGATGGTCCGGCTGGTTCGGAGCGCATTCGGCCGCGAAACCATCATCGTCGGGCCCGGCGTTCGCACGGGGATGGCCATTCTGATCGACAACCCGCGTGAAGTGGGGGCCGATCGCATCGCCGATGCGGTGGCAGGCTACGAAAAGGCCAAGGGCGGCGTCATCGTCGTCGACTTCGGAACCTCGACCAACTTCGACGTCGTGACTCCGAGCGGCGAATACCTCGGGGGGGTGCTGGCTCCAGGTCTGCAGATAAGTGCCGACGCGCTCTTCTCGCGCGCGGCCAAGCTCCCTCGCGTCGAGATCGCCAAGCCGCCGAAGGTCGTCGGACGAAATACGATTCACGCGATGCAGTCGGGCATCGTCTACGGTTACGTGGGACTCGTCGACGGGCTCGTCGAGCGTATCCTCGCCGAGCTCGGATTTCCGTGCGCAGTCATTGCGACCGGGGGGCTGGCCCCGCTCATTTCGCCGCTCTCGAGCCGGATCACGGAGGTCGACGAGCAGCTGACTCTCGTCGGCCTGCGTATCCTCCACGAGCGAAACGCAGCCTAACGAGGCTGGAGAGCTACGCTTTGGCCTGCGCCGCCGCCGCGAGCTGCTGCTGCTGCTGAGCGAGGAGCTGCGAAACCGCGCGCGACCGTTCGATGGCAAACTGTTTGACCTCGCGCACCTGGCTGGTCGCAAGCTTGTTGAGCAACGCCGTGACCTTCGACAAGTCTCGAAGATGCATGAGCGCTTCGAAGTAATTGTGCGCGATGCGGACGTCGCGCGTCATCAGCGCTTCGTGCGGTGCGAGAAGCTTGACCACTTCGTCGACCTTGCCCGCTTGCCCGTAGAGAGCCGAGAGGCACACCAGCGCAAGAGCGTCTCCGGGCGCCCGCTCGACGGCCTTGCGCGCGAAGGCGATGGCCTTCTCGCGCGCTTTCTCGTCCTTGCCGTCGGAGGCGAAGAATCCTTGGAGCGCGACGTAAGGCGCCGCGGTCTTTGCGTTGACCGGCGCGTTCCCGACCTCCTCGATCTGGCGCACCATCTCGGCTTCGCCGGCGACGTCGCGGATCGCGCTCGCGAGGTAGGCCCACGCGTCCACCGACGCGTTGTCGATCTGGATGGCTCGCTCCGCGTTCTCGCGTTCGCCCTTCCGGTCGCCCTTCTCCTTCATCACGCGCGCGAGCTGCAGGCTCGGAAAGGGCGAGCTCTTGAGGAGGTTCTGGGCTCCGCGGAGCGTCGCTTCCGCCTTGTCGAGCTTCTTCTGGGCGAGCTGGGCGACGCCGAGGCCGAGCCAGTCTTCGCCGTCGCCGCCGAGGGCGACGACCTTCGACATCACCTTCTCCGCCTTCTCGGCGCGCCCGTACTTCATCAGCTCCTGGGCGAAGACGCGGCCGCGATTCAGATCGTCCTGCCCTTCGGTCCAGTGCTTCTCCAGGCCGCCCAGAAGGTCTTCGAGACCGATCGCGATAGGACGGCCCTGATCGTCTTGTACCTGGACCGCGGGGCCGTTGAACCCGAGGAGCTTCCAGACCTCCTCCATGGTGAGCGCGACCGGGCCATCGACGATTTTCTTCTCGACGGGCGTACCGTTCGGATTGAGCGGCAACAGCACGAGCGCGTTGCCGGGCACACCGTTCGGAAAAGACGACACCGGAGCGACGATGGCGGCGCCCCCCTTGAGCTGGATGGCGGCGCCGCCGCCGCTCGGCGCGGGGAAGGGCGAGCCGCTGGGAAGGTTCGACATGGTGGGCGCTTCCGTAGCATGAAATCGCTGTTCGAGCGCCCGACGGGACCTTGCCCGAGCTCGCCACGATCAAATCCTGTTGCGCGGCGAGACGACCTCCGGCAGGGTGACCCCCAAGAGGGATCCCGATGACTCGAAAAGAGCGTTTTCTCCCCCCGTGGAGCGTCGTCGTCGCGTGCGCGGCCTTCCTACTGCTGACGTTCGCGGCCCATCCGGCGCACGCGGACGACACCATCAAGCACCCGGGCGATCATCCTGCCTACGACGTGGAGATCGAGCCGCACGGCCTGTTGGATCCGTGGAACGACGTCTATGGAACCCTGGGCTTTGGCCTTGGGATCCGCTTTGGGATTCCCATCGTCTCGAACGGATTCGTGCCGTCGATCAACAACAGCGTCGCCATATCGTTCGGGGGCGACTGGGTGCACTACGGCTGTTACGACAACTTCACGGGCTGCTCGGCGGATTACCTGGAGTTTCCTGTCACCCTTCAGTGGAACTTCTATGTGTCCCAGCACTGGAGCGTTTTCGGCGAGCCGGGGCTCTATGTTTACCATGGCTTTTTCAACGACGACTGCAACGTCGCCGGACTCCCCCCTGGCCAGTGTTTGGTGCATACAGAAACGGGCGTGCTTCCGGCATTCTATGCGGGCGCTCGCTATTTCTTCAGCGACGCGATCTCCCTGACGATGCGCGTCGGCTTTCCGACCACCTCGATCGGCGTCTCGTTCTTCCCGTAGCCGCCCTCTCGCCAGCCCGGAGCCGAGATGCGCGAGCTGAGCCGATGGCGCAAACGGCGCGCAGGTCTTAGAGTTATTTCTCTATGACGGTTGCGATCTATCTCATCGCCATCCTCGGTCTAGCCGTGCTGATGGTCGTCCACGAGGGCGGTCACTACGTCGCGGCGCGCGGGTTCGGCATGCGCGTGACGCGCTTCAGCATCGGCTTCGGGCCCACGATCTGGAGGCACAAGCCGACCGACAGCGAGACCGTATACCAGGTCGCGCTGATTCCGTTTCTTGCGTACGTGCAAATTGCGGGGATGAACCCCTACGAGGAAATCGATCCGAAGGACAAGGCGAGTTACGCGAACGCTTCCGTCCTCGCCCGCATCGTCACGATCGCGGCCGGTCCCCTCACCAATTACTTCTTCGCGTCCGTGCTCATCTTCTTCGGCCTGCTCATCGGCGGCCGAGAGCTCGCCGACGAGACGAGCATGCGCATCGTGGTCGAGCCGGGTCCGGCGCAAGCGGCCGGCTTGCAGACCGGCGATCGCGTTCTCACCGTGAACGGCGAAGCCATCGGCGATTGGGTTCAGCTCAAAAAGGCCGTGAGCTCGCATCCGGGCCAACCGGTCGACGTCGCGGTCGCGCGGGGCTCGGCCACGCTTCACATGACCGTGACCCCCAAGCCCGTGGGCGACAAGGACGCGGGCCTGATTCGGGTGACGCCGCCGCGCCAGGTCGTACCGGTCGGGCTCGTCGAGGCGGCGAAGATCAGCGTGATTGCTCCACCGCTGTTCGTGTACGAAAACGCCGTCGCGATCGGCAGGGTGATCTCCGGCAAGGAGAAGCTTCAGGTGAACGGTCCCGTGGGCATCGTCAAAGAGACGGCCAAGCAGGCCAAGATCGGAACGGGTGTGCTGCTCCAGTTCCTGGGGATGCTCAGCGCATACCTCGGCGCGTTCAACCTCCTGCCCTTCCCCGCGCTCGATGGGGGCCGTCTCATTTTCCTCGTGGCCGAAGCGGTGTCACGCCGCAAGGCAGACGCGAAGATCGAGGCGCGCGTCCACGCCGTAGGCCTCCTCATGTTGCTCACGCTGATCGCCTTCGTGACGTACGCCGACGTGATCGCCAAGTAACGCTCGGGCGGTCCGGTCGGCGCGCTCAAGAGGCTTTGCGTGGCAGGGGCGTCACCCCCGAGCCTTCAGCTTCGCGGTCATCTCGGCTCCAAGCTCGGCCGCCCGCTTGCTGGCCGTTTCGACGGCATCGATGAGTGTCTTGCGAAGTGCACCGCTCTCGAGAGTGTGAAGACCCGCAATGGCCGTGCCTCCCGGGCTCGTGACCATGTCTTTCAGCCGGCCGGGGTGCTCGCCGGTCTCGAGGAGGAGTTGTGCCGATCCAAAGACGGTCTGCGCTGCGAGAAGCAGTGCCGTGTCGCGGTGCAGACCGACCTTCACGCCGCCGTCGGCCAGCGCCTCGATGATGAGCATGACGTAGGCGGGGCCGCTTCCGCTCAGCCCGGTGACCGCGTCGAGGAGCCCTTCGTCGAGCACCACGACTCGTCCGACGGCCTCGAAGAGCTCGCGCGCAACGCGCAAATCGTCCTCGCGGGCGTGCGTTCCCCCGGCGAGACCTGTGGCGCCGGCTTGCACCATCGCGGGGGTGTTGGGCATCGCGCGCACGACGCGGGCTCGGGCCGTCAGCCGCCCCTCCAGTCCCTCGAGGGTGACCCCCGCGGCCACCGATACGACGAGTTGGTCGGAACGGACGTCTCCCCCGATCTCCGTCAACACCCGGTCGACGACTTGCGGCTTGACCGCGAGCACGAGCACGTCGGATTCACGAAGCAGCTCGTGGTTGTCGGCGGTGGTCCGAATGCCGTGCTGGGTCCGAAGTTGTTCGAGGCGCTCGGCTTTGACGTCGCTCGCCATGATGCGGCCGGGTGCAAACCCTCCGTGCAGGAGCCCTTTGATGAGAGCTCCGCTCATGTTCCCCGCGCCCAAAAATCCCAAACGCTTCGTCTTCATGTCGAACTCCTCGTTGCGCGCTCCCGAGCATATCGGACGGCGGCCGGGCGATCCGATGTTATCAAGAGCCCCTTGAGGCCCTCCCGCGAGACCGGTCTTGCGACCCCGCTACGCTTTTCGCAGGGGGTGATCCGCGGTCTGATCCGCCACGACGCGTTCACGTCGGCCGCGGCGGTCGCCTTCTGGCTGTTTCTCAGCCTCGCACCCCTGTTCGTGTTCCTCGGCTTCCTGCTGGGGCAGGTGGCGCGGCGCCGCGGGGTCGACGCTCTTCTCGGTCCCGTTCTCGACGTCATTCCCGCCGCCTCCGAAGCCCTCGTTCGAGATGAGCTCGGGCGCCTGGCCGGCCGAGGCGCGGCGCCGCTGGCCCCCGTGAGCGTCGCCGGATATCTGTGGACTGCATCGTCCGGAGTGCACAACCTCATGGACGTTTTCGAGGTGATGGTGCGCGCACACGGCCGCGCATACTGGAAGCAGCGCTGTCTCGCGCTCGGATGGGTGATCGCAAGCCTGCTCGCCGCGTGCGTCATGGCCCTCACGCTCGTTCGCTTCGACTCCGCGTCGCCCCCTCGCGAGCCGGATGGCTCATCGGCGAGCGCTGCGGGGCGGGCAGTCGGCTCGATGCCTGCCGGCCATGAGCCAGAGCCACGGCGGCAGGTTGCGCGTTCGCGCACGCCTCCCGTGGGCGGAGCGGCTCCGCCGAGACCGCGACCGCCCACGGCTCTGGCCTCTGCCCTCGGGCAGGCCTTTGCAGCAGGCGCCATGCTGCTGGTGGGCACCTTGTTTCTCGCGAGCTTCTATCGCCTCGCGGTCGTCCGCCCGCCGCGGGTGCGGCGTCGGGTGTGGCCCGGAACGATCGCCGCGGTCGCGTGCTGGCTCGTCGTCTCGTGGGCCTTTGGGGCGTACGCGGCGTCCATGGCCGACTACGCGCTCTTTTACGGAAGCCTCGCCGCGGTGGCCGTGCTCCTCGTTTGGCTCTACTTGACCAGCCTCTCGCTCATCGTGGGAGCCGAGGTCAATGCTCTACTCGAAGCGGGTGGGGCGGCGGTCCCGTCGAAGGGCAAACGGGCAATGTCCCCGGTGTAGAGCGCGCTCGGCATCACCTCGCACTCCGCCCAGCAGCCGGGACAAGCGTCGACCCATCGCCGTGAATCCTTCGCCGGCGCGCCTCCCCAGACTTCCTCGAACGAGCTCGTGAGCAGGTTGCCGACCGTCTCCGTGTTGAACTGACAGACCGGCACCCGGCCGTCGGGCAGCAAGCGAATGTGGCTCCGCAGCGCGACGCAGGGCGGCCTCGGCGTCGGGTTTCTTTCGCCCTTCAAACGGGAAAGAAGACCCTTGAGGTAGTAGCGCTTGCCAATCCTCGTCGTGCGGCTGCGGAGCTTGGAGACTCGCGCGAGCTCGCCCTCGACGAATCCGACGACGTTGGCGCCTCGGAGCTTCGGGTGCAGGGGATATCCCTGCGGTACGATCAGGTGCTCGGCCTTTTTGCCGCGGAGCTTCAAGCCGTACATCGACGAATCCGCGTACGCGAGGACCGATTGGACGTCGACGCCCATCGCCTCCATCCGGGCGCGCAGCTCGGCGTGATCCTCGACCGATTGAGCCGAGATGACGGTGTGATTGACGGCCACGTCGATGCCTCGATCGCGCCTGACGCGGGTGAGCCTGCGCACGGTCTCGAGCGCGGTCTCGAACGTGGCGTCCTCGCCTCGGCTCTGGTCGTGCTCGGCCGCCAGCCCGTCGAGCGAGACGAGGAAGCGCAATTGTTTGGGCCGGGAGAAGGACCGGGCCAAAGCTTCGATGGCGCCCGGACGCGACCCGTTGGTCGTGATGTGCAAGACCGAGGGGCGCGAGCGGCCCATCACGATCTCCGCGATCTCGCCCAGATCGCTGCGCAAGAAGGGCTCGCCTCCGGTGAGCCGTACGACGTCGAGCCGACCGATCTTGCCGAACACGATCCCCACTTCACGCGGAGCGAGCTCGGGGCCTGGCTTGAGGCGCCAGGAGTCGCACATCCCGCATCGAGCATTGCATCGGTACGAGACGAGGTACGTGCACCACGAGGGTCGCGGGACCGCACCCGCGCGATTTTTGGCGATCGAGACCGCGAGCGGCAGGAGCCTCACCAGGCAAGCTCCCAAGACCGTGACGGCTTGGAGCCGCGCGACTGCGCGAGCTCGCTCGCGAAGCTCTCGATCGCCGCGAGGGCCTCGGAGCGGCCATCCCGAACGAGCCCTCGCGCACCGACCGCGTACTGCGGTGCATCCCGGACGAAGCGCCGAATGGCGTCCGCGGAGATGTCTTCGTGGCGCACCGCGGCGCCGATGCGCAGTCGAGACACGGCCGCCGCGTTGAGACGCTGCTCGACGCACCGCTCGGGATGAACGAGCAGGGGTTTGCCGAAGTGGAGGGCCTCGCCGACCAGTTGATTGCCGGCCGTGCTGAGCACCGCGCGGCATCGCGCGAGGTCCTCGAGAAATGAGGCATTACCGGGCGGCCGGTACGTCACATTCCCGTCGGTGCCCGAGCGCGCCGTACCGTAGACGAGGGCGGGAAGCCCTGCCCCCTGTAGCGCCTCCTCGACGTGCGGCGTGTACTGATGCTCGCCTTTGTTGAAATACGCGAGCAAGGTGTCGCCGCGGACGGCGCGAACCTTGAAAACGTCATCGCGAAGCAGGGCGCCGACGCAGCGCGCGGCCGGAAACGTCGCCGGGGCTTGGTAAAAGCTCGACACGATGACTCGATCGGGTCGCCCGGTCAGCGCGCGGTAGACGGCGATGTCGCGCAGGCATCGGATCCGATCCGACCACGGCATCGGCGGCTTGCAGTAGGCCAGAATCCCGAAGTGATCGAAGCTTATCCTGGGGATGCCGAGCCGCGCCGCGACCTGGTGCGTCCATGGCTCGACGTCGCAAATCGCCAGGTCCGGACGAAAGTCGCGCAGAGCCGCCAAGACCTTGCGGTGCGTCTCGCCCCGCGAGAGGAGATCCCAGATTCTCTCGGCATTTTCGTGCAACGTCTCGGGCGTCGCGACCTTCCCGCTCTTGCGATAGACGTACGTGAGCGTGGGGATCTGGGTCACCGGACCCAGCGGCGCAAGGGCTTGATACGCGTCTCCCCCGGCGAGAACGAGGACTTCGTGGCGCTGCCTCAGCTCGGGCAGCACGCCGAGCGCGCGGGTCGCGTGGCCTCGACCATAGCCGTGAATGCCGTAGACGATTCGCATGGGGACCCTCCCTAGGCGGCAACCGGATGAGGACCATAACACTGCAGCGCTGGGGCCGTGGCGTTCCGAATGCGTGACGGTTTCGGGTCTCGACCGGTCGGTCGAGCGGGAGGCTACTCGACCGGGACTTCACGGGCGTCGCGGACGAGGCCGTCGCGAACGAGGGCGATCCGCATCCTCTTGGCGCCTGGCAGCACGATGTGCATTCGGACGGTCGCGTCTCCCGCGCGAGCGGGGAGCACGACGTTGGCTCGGTTCCAGGTCGATGAGACTTCGGGGGAAGCCAGGGACGCTCGCCAGGGCCAGCTCGTCGAACCCGGGGGGACGGGCTCTACGGCGAGGCGCCAGGCCCCGGGCAGGTCCTTGTAGCTACGCGGCCTCGCGTCCGCTCGTGGGGCGAGCGATAGAAACGTCGAGCCCACCGAGTATCCCGGCCCCGATTGGTCGAGGACCGGCGTTTGGGTGGGGGTATGGGCCGGGGCATGGACGGCCGCCTCGATGAGCACGTCGTTGCCCGAGGCAGAGGCTCGCGTCTCGCCCAAGCTCGGCTCCTCGGCCGGTGCAACGACGTGACCGCTGGGATCCAACCAGAGCGCCGATTTTCCGCAAGGAGTGTGCGCTTCGTCGTTCGCCAGCGTGGCGCACGCCCCGCAGTCGCAGCCATCGCATACGGGCAGCTCGGCGTCCCCGACCAGGCCGCGATCGATTCGCAGCCACTGCTCCAGCGTGATCTCGTCGGGCGAGCCCGGTCCGCTGGCTTGCCAGGCGTCGTGGAACCGCGCGGCAGGCTCGGTTCCGATGAACCGCAGGTGCCAAGGCTCGCTCTTGTATCCCGTCTTCGGGTTGATGAGAGCGCTCGCGGCGCATGGCGAGTCGGCATTTCGATCGTCGGGATGAACGGGATAGGAAACGACGAAGCCGAAGCGCCAAGCGCTCTCCGCGAGCCAAATACCTCCGCGCGAGCACCCGAAGCCGCTGCGGAAAACTCCCTCGCCCGTGCGCGCCCCCTGCTCGGCCCACTCTCGCGTGAAAAGGTCGAGCGTGGTGCCGAGCTGGTGTTGGCTATGGCCTGGGAGCGCGCTCTGCTCGGCGGCCTCGCAGAAGCCCCCGCGAGCCTGGTGAGCCCAGCTGGCGAACACCCAACATTGAGTGCCAAAAGCTCGGAACGCGGACTGGATGTGACCGTCAAGGCCCTCGGCGTGCAACGCGTCGAGCATGCGCCTCAGCGCGACGGCCGCTTCGCTCCGCAGGCACTCGCGCGCTCCTCCGCACTCGCTGGGCCTGCGGGGGGACCCGTCGTGCACGTCGACCAGGTCCGAGGGAGCGTAGTCGGGCGGTAACGCGCCCGTGGGAGATCGGTTGACCAGGGCCAGCCAGTCTTCGCCGTCGACGAAGGCCACGCGGGTGTCGGCCGCGGCCATGAAGGACCGCCATGGCCCACCGCGCTGCACGACTGGACACGTGTAGCGTGTGAAAGGCGTCGGCGCTCCGAACGATGCGATCGGGGACACGGGTGCGGGAGCCGACGCGGACGTGGGCGCGGATGCCGAGGAGGGCGCAGCCGTTGGCGACGGCAGGGGCATCACGCCCGCCGTGGCCTCGAGGGTGGAGTCGGCAGGGTGCGTTCGCGCGTGCGAGCAGGCCGCCGCCCACGAGAGCAGGGCTACGACGAGCGCGAACGCCGAAGTCGGCCTTGGGGATTCGGCGGCTCTCACCAATCGACCTGGTAGCGAGCCGGGTCGTTGCCCCGCACGCGGACAATCGCCCGGCGCTCACTGAGGTTCACGATGGCATGAGAAGCGGCGGCGCGGCCGGGAGCGTCGTCGTCCACGTTTTCGATCAGGCTCTGCACCGTCACATACGGGATGCCGGCCACGACGTCGAAGTGGTTCCAATGCAAATGTCCGTTCACCACCAAGCGCACCCGACCGGATTGCTCGAAGAGGCTTCGCAGCTCCCGGCGCTCCTTCACGAGCGCAAGATGCGAACGCCCCGGCCACCACCTCGAGTCGTCGAGCGACTGCTCGCTGGCCGAGTGGTGCATCAGGACGACGGTGGGAGCGCTCGCCGCCGCGAGGTCGGCTCGGAGCCATTCGATCTGTGGATCGGGGATGCGAACGTCCACGCCTTCTCTCTCGATCGTGTGGAGGATCACGAGATGCCAGCCTTGGATGTCGAGCGAATAGTAGAGCGGTCCGGAGCGGCCCCAGAACCGATTCAGGTCTTCTCGGTTGAGATGAATCAGGTCGTGATTGCCGGCAACGTTCACGAGGGGCGCTTTGGCTTGTCGCAAGATGGCCTGGCACGCCCCGTAGCGCTGGAGATCGACCTCGCGCGATTCATCTTCGATGTCGTCCCCGAGGTTGGCCACCAGATCGGGGACGGTCTCGTCGTTCATGAGTCGAACGAAATCGCGGGCGAGCCCCTCCGCGAGGTGCGTCATCTTGCGCAGCTTGCCGCCGTAGCGAACCTCGGGTCCGAAGTGGAGGTCGGTGACGACCGCTATTGCGAGGTCATGGGCCATGAGCCAAGGGTGCACAAATTGCCCTCCGAGTGGTAGTCGTCATCGCATGCGGCCCATCGTCATCGGCGCTGGTCGTGGAAGTCGCCTCGGACAAGAAACGGATGTCGTACCGAAGGCTCTCGTCTCGGTCATGGGAAGGCCGATGCTCGATTGGATCTTGGAGGCGCTCGCGGAGGCGGGCTTTGCGCGCAAGGACGTGGTCTTCATCGGAGGGTATCGCGCGGACGTCGTTCGAGCGCGGTATCCGGACCTTTCTTTCGTCGTCAACGAGCGATGGGAACAGAATAACGTCCTCGCCTCGCTCCTTTGCGCACGCGCGGAGCTCGCTGCGGGGTTCGTGTCGACCTACGCCGATATCGTTTACCGCGGCTCGACGGTCAAGGCGCTCGTCGAGGCGCCCCACGCCAAAGTACTGGCCTGCGACACGGATTGGCGACGCCGGTACGTCGACCGGTCGCTTCATCCCGAGAGCGACGGCGAGAAAATGCGCGCGGAGGGCGATCGCGTCCTCGAGGTCTCACGTCGCATCCCCCCGGAGCGCGCGGCCGGTGAATTCACCGGAGTCACCCGGTTCTCCCCCGAGGGGGCCGCGGAGCTCATCGCGGCCTACGACCGAGCGAGTGCGCAGTGGGCCGGGGCCGCGGCGCCGTGGCGAGAGGGACGCACGTTCGAGCGCGCCTACCTCATCGATCTCGTGCAATGGATGATCGAGAACGGATCGGCGTTTCATCGCGTCGACACGCACGGCGGCTACATGGAGATCGATACGGGCGAGGACCTCGCATGCGCCGAAAAGTGGTGGCGCGAGTCGCCCCCGGGTCCCGCATGACCGAGCCGGAGCTCCGCATCGACGGGGTCACCAAGCGCTTCGCCGTCGATGGGGGCAGGGGCCGATCGCGCGTGCCGACGGCCGCACCCCCTGCCGCGCTGCAGGCCCTCACGTTGACCGCGGAGCGAGGGGAGATCCTCGTCGTCGTGGGTCCGAGCGGGTGCGGGAAGTCGACCGCCCTGCGCATCGTCGCGGGCCTCGAGAAACCGGATGCCGGACGCGTATCGATAGCCGGGCGCGCCATGAACG
>Ga0209274_10001322_pt1 | contig 12816 bp, 6 predicted proteins | sample HubBroMetageREF1_FD_188343 | JGI IMG/M metagenome (GOLD analysis project Ga0209274, IMG submission 188343) | Reference soil microbial communities from the Hubbard Brook experimental Forest, New Hampshire, USA - Hubbard Brook CCASE Soil... | ecosystem: Environmental > Terrestrial > Soil >...
GGTTCTACGCCGCGGTTGGATGTGATGCCGGACAGAAGCGCGCGACGGCTCGGGTATCTTGCGAGTCAGGCCAAGCCCCGTGCCGCAGAAGCAGGCGGGCGCCCGTCCTGAGGCGGTGATGAGACGCATACATGCAATTCCAATGGAAGGAGGTTCCAATGGCGAAGGTCAAGCAATCTGACGACCGTGCAATCCCTGACATCAAGCGTCTGTGGAAGAAGGACGTGGCGGACCACGACTATGACGCAGCTTTCGACTTTCTCCGCATTCGGGTCGGAGAAAAGCGTGCAAAGGCGCTTATCAAGGGCCTGCGTGCTGCGAAGATCGTACCGATGCGCGCAAACGACATTCTGCGCGCGTGCCAACTGCCAGCGCTGGAAATCGACGATCCAGGGACACATCGCAACATGGTAAAGACGATCATTGGCAAAGCGCTCAGCCCGGTACTCGTAGTGAGCCTTGTGGACGGTACAAGCACGATCGCCGACGGCTATCACCGTGTTTCCTGGGTCTACTGGATCTCGCCCTGGGTCTACGTTCCGGGCAGGCTGGCGGTGGAGGACGATCGCGCAAGCTGAGTGGTGAGGCCTCGGCGGCTCACGTCTGCTTGGCCCACGCGCGCCATTGCCGGGCGGGGACCCTCATCTTTTCGACCCACCAGACCGGCGCGGTTCTTGGGCCGGCGCGCGCGCCGCATCTGGAAACGCCTTGGCCCCTCGGAGCATCCGACAACGTGTATATTCCCTCTCGTCGACCCGTGGGCGTCCGTGTTCGAGGGGCCTACCGCCTTGCCGCTATGGTACGCAACACAGCTTTGGTGGCTCTCATCGGCGCGCTGGGTTTGGTTTCATGCCGTAGCCCGCGAGACCGAGCGCCGTTGGGAGTCGGCATCGGCGGCGATCCGGCCCCGGGTGGGTCGGCGGTTCTTCCGGCTCCGTGCGTCGAGTTCCTCGGGCAGGTCCGGTGCTGGCTCCGAGCGTCCGGGAATGATGCGACCAACATCGACCGTGCAGTGGGCAGCGCGCGAGCCTCCTTCGAGGCGTGGCCTCAGGCTTCGGAGTCGTGTGAGCGCGCTATGGCTCTTCGGGCCGATCTCCTCGCGTCCGCCGGTTGCGCGCACGCGGGCGACGACTTGAGCAAGCTGCCTCCAGCGGTGGCGGCGGTGTGCCCCGCGGGCGAACACTTCTTCGTGCGTCGGGATGGTCACGTGTCCGGCTGCCACCGAGAGTGCGCCCTCCCCGCCGACTGCCCGGGGGGCTCCCTCTGTGCCAGCATCGGCAGCGTCGCGGGCGGCCCCACCGATCAGTCATTCTGCGAGTGAGGAGGTTCTCCACCATCTCCGCGCGCACACGGGAAAGTTGCTGCCGGAGGTAGGGCAGCCTGCCGCCCGCTTGCGCCTCATCGCCGGCACGGCCTTCGGGCGACGTCTCCGGTCAAGGTTCTGTCTCCCGAGGTCCGACTTGACGCGGGGTCCGAGCTTCCTTTTCCCGACGAATACGCCGAGCGCGCCACGTACGTAGTCGAGGGCGCCATCGGGTGCGACGGACCGCAAGTCGAGCCAGCGACGAGGGCGGTCGCCGAAAGGGGAGCGCGCGCGACGGATCCGCGCGCTACAGGAGTCGCGCGTCATGCTCTGGGATGGCGCGCCCGTGGGCCCACGCCACATCCGGTGGCACTTCGTTCCCAGGAGCGAATCGAACAGGCGAAGCGCAAGTGGAGGGAGGGCGGTTTTCCGAAGGTGCGCGGAGACGAGGTCGAGTTTGTACCGCTGCCATTGTGAATCGGGGGTATGGGGTCAACGCCCGAGCAACCGAACGTGCGTCCCGCACGTAGACACGGTTCCAGGAACGCTTGACGAAAGCAGAACGCAACCCGTCTCCTGCGAGCAGGTCGACCCCGTCTGTCGTCGGACGCAAACGGAGTCCCCGCCAGGCCGTCAATTCCAGAGCCTTGGGTCGATCGTCGGGTTTTCCCCCACCGGTCCCAGCGGAGTTGCTTTTGGTGTCGTGCGCCTCCACCGGACGTGTTCGCGGGCCCGAGCCAGCAGAGACCACCCCATAAGGAGCACCACGTCAATCGGGGAATGTATGCGTAGCGACCCGCGCATCTTGCACCTCTGCCCGAACGGATGCTGAGGCCGCGGAGGGCGTTGCGCTCGGGTCAAGGCTTCAATGCCTGGGGGGCGCATGGCGTCCCACCGGGAGTCGGCCCACCCCGTCATCGCAGAGCTCAAAGGCGCCACTCGACCCGAATCGCTGTGCGTCGGACGCCTCGCCCCCGTGAGCTACCGATTACCGCCCTGACCCGGGCCCTCTCGCCTTGGAGAATCCCGATCGCGGGACCCAGCCCGATCTCGGCCGCGACCGCCTCGAGCAGACTCTCCGCGCTCGCCGAGGCGCTCGACCCGCCGCCATTCGTAACCGCAATGACCGCCGGGCGCGCCGACGACGACGACGAGGCCCGAGCTCGCGGTGTCCAGGGTCCACGTGAGCATGAGTTCGCCTCTGCGTGATGTGGTGACGCAAACCTGCGTTCGCCGAGTTGACGAGCAACCGCATTGACGGTGATTTGACGAACATTTGCCGCGCCTTCGACATCGGTCGCCGGGTCGCATTCTAGAGTTGTGCGCGGGCGCAGGTGGGCCCGCGCGGTGACCATCGACGAGACATCGGCGAGACGGTCCTTCGCCTCACGGCATCGATCCCCTTCGGGCACCCCGCGCGCTTCGGTTTCGACGTTCCGCTCACCTAGTACCGGAGCGTCGACCTTGAGGCGACCTATCACTGGCAGAACAACGAGAGCTAGCGTAACCGAGGCGTCGAGGAGAGCATGTCCCTGGATTGCAAGATACGCCGCTTGGTCTTTGTAGCGGCACTCGTCGCGTCGCTGGCGTCACCCTCGTCGCGGGCCCGCGCCCAGCCGCCGTCGGGGGCGGCCGCGATCGCCCCCGCTTCCACCGCACGCCCTGCGTCATCCGCGGTTGCGGGCGCGTCCGTGTCCACGGCGAACTCGTCTCCCCCGACATTCGTTGCTCCGCCCGTGTCCGACCCGATGCTCGCGCCGCCGCCCCCTGCCCCGCTTCGGATCGCGTCCTGGAACGATGCTCTCGCGACAATTCGGAGCCAGTCGCCGGACTATCTTTCCGCGGCGCAGGCGGTCGAACGGGCGAAAGCGCAAAAGGAGATCGCCTGGTCCAACGTGCTTCCTTGGGTCAACGCGCAAGTCACCTACACGCACGAGCTCTTGGCCCCTCTGCGCGCCACGATCGGCGGCGTGACGATCGTTACCCCCCCGCCTAACGCTTGGACCGCGGGCGGCACGGCGACGTGGTCGATCCTCAGCCCTCGCGGCATCTATGGAATAGGCACGGCCGAGCACGGCATCCAAGCCGCCACCTTCGCCTTCGAGGACCAGCGTCGCCTGATCGCCGAGGCGGTGGTCAGCACGATGCTCGCCACGTTGGCGGCCGAACGCACCGCGGAGCTCAATCGCGTGGGCCTTCGCGCCGCCCTCGAGCGATCTGCGCTCACGCACGCTCGGCTGCAGTTCGGCCAGGGTACAGCGCTCGACGTCGACCGCGCGGACCAGGACGTCGAAAGCGCGCGGTCTCTGGTCGTCTCCGGAGACGAGATTCTTCGCCGGGCGCGCGAAGCGCTGGGCGTTGCGCTTGGGTCAAGGACGGCGGTGTCGGCGCCTGGGGATCTCGACCTCGCGCAGTTCGAGGACGCGGTGGCGCGGACGTGCCGTCTCAACGCAGACATCGAACGAAGGCCGGACGTCGCCGCCGCTCGCGAGCATGCCGAGGTGGCCGAGCGAACCGTGCACGACGCCGAGCTGCAATTCTCGCCTTGGATCGCTCTCGACGCAGCGGCCCAGTATTTGACCGCGCCGGTGTTGTCTCCGAGCGGCATCGTCGCCCTCGAAGGAGTGCTCAACATCCCCATCTACGAAGGCGGCTCGAGGTTCGCTGCGCTTCGCGACTCCAAAGCCGCCCTCGAGCAAGCGCGCCAGGCCCTCGTTTCGACGCGGCTCAACGCCGTCGTTTCGGCCGCGCAGGCCGAACGAGCCGTCAGCGTCCTTCAGGCGTCGCGCGACGTGGTGCAAGCCGAGCGCGATCTCGCCGTGCGCGTCGATTGGCGCGTCCGCGACGGTTATGCGCGAGGCGTCGGAACGAGCCTAGACCTCGTCGTGTCGGGCCAGGCGCTGCGGCAGGCCGACATCAATCTTGCTCTTCTCCAGTTCCAGGTCGCGCAAGCACGCGCGGACGCCGTCCTTACCAACGCGGAGTGTGTCTATTGAACCCCCACAAGATCGAGCGCGCGGGCTTCCTTGCCGCCATGATCTCCCTCTCGAGCTGCGCACGCCCGAAAGGCGCTGCCCCGACCGCGCCCCCGCCGACCGTCTACGTTCAAACCGTCGAGCCGAGAGAGGTGCCGCTTTACGTCGAGGCCGTCGGCTCTTTGGACGGTTACGACAACGCGGAAATTCGCGCACGCGTGCGAGGCTTCTTGCAGTCGCAAAACTACAAGGACGGCGCGCGAGTCAAATCGGGCGAATTGCTCTTCGCGATCGAGTCGACGGAGTACGTCGCAGCTGCAACGGCAGCGAAGGCAACGCTCGACCGGGCGAACGTCGCTCTTGACCGCAACCGCATCCAGCTCGATCGCGACAAGGGTCTCCTTCAGTCGGGAATGATTTCGCAGCAAGACCTCGACAACGCGACCGCCGCCGTCGCCGATGCACACGGCCAGGTCCTCGGGGCCCAAGCGCAGCTGCAGACCGCCTCCCTCAATCTGTCGTACACGCAGATCCATTCGCCTCTCGACGGCGTGGCCGGGTTGGCCCTCGTACGCATCGGGAACCTGGTCGGACAAGACGGGCCCACGCTCTTGACCACGGTCTCTCAGCTCGACCCCATCCGTCTGAACTTTCCGCTGAGCGAGATCGATTACGTCAAGTTTCCCGAGCGCGTTCGAAGGTTGTCGATCCACGAGTTGGGGTGGGTGAAGGCGCAGCTCGCCACGCTCGATTCGGGCGGACTGGCCGAGGGGTCGGACCCCGGGGTCGAAATCGTTTTGGCGGACGGTAGCGTGTATCCGCACCGGGCTCTCATCGTCGCGGCCAACCGCCAGATCGACGCCAGCACGGGCACGATTCAGCTGCAGGCGCTGGCCGCGAACCCCGACGGGTTGTTGCGCCCCGGGCAATTCGCCCGTGCCCGCTTCCGTCGTCCGCACGAAGGGCAGAACGTGCTCGCGGTTCCTCAAAAAGCGCTCGTCGACGTGCAGGGCACGTACTCGCTCGCGGTCGTAGGACTCGATGGCAAAGTGCAAATGCACCGCGTCCAGCTCGGCCCGGCCGAGAAAGGCCTGCAGATCGTCGAGCAGGGCTTGTCGCCCGGCGACCGGGTGGTGGTCGACGGCATCCAGAAAGTGTCCGACGGAACGCTAGTCAACGTGCAAGCTGCGCCCGAGTCACCGTCGCCTTCTGCCGCGTCCGCCACCAAGAACTGAGGAGAAACGCATGTCGTCTTTCTTCGTACGCCGGCCCATCGTGGCTATGGTCATCGCGATCCTGACGGTCATCGTCGGCGTCGTCGCGCTGGTCGGTCTTCCTGTCGCGCAGTTTCCGCAGATCCTTCCTCCTCAGGTCACCGTCACGACGACGTACACGGGCGCCGATGCGCTCACCATCGAGCAATCGGTGGCCACGCCCATCGAGCAACAGATGAACGGCGTCGATCGAATGCTCTACATCCAGTCGACCAACGCCAACGACGGTTCGATGAGCCAGTACGTGACGTTCGACATCGGCACCGACCCGGACATCGACAACGTCCTGGTGAACAACCGCTTCGCGCAGGCCCAGCCGCTCTTACCCCAGGACGTCAAGAACTTCGGCGTAACGATCAAGAAGTCTCTCGCGTTTCCCCTCCTCGTCGTTTCGCTGTATTCGCCCGACGGGCGTTACGACGCGTCCTTTCTGACCAACTACGCGAACATCAACGTCAACGATGCGCTGCTTCGCATCAAGGGCGTTGGCGACATTCGCAACCTCGGCTCGAGCGATTACGCCATGCGCATCTGGCTCAGGCCCGACGTTTTGGCGCGTCTCGGCCTGACCGTCACCGACGTGCAGAACGCCATCCGCGCCCAGAACGTCGTCAACCCTTCGGGTCAGGTCGGAGCCGAGCCCGCGCCCGCGGGCCAGCAGGAAACGTACACGGTGCGTGCGCAGGGGAGGCTGGTGCAGCCGGAAGAGTTTGCAAATGTCATCGTCCGAGAAAACCCCGACGGCTCGATGGTGCGCGTCCGCGACCTTGGACGTACCGAGCTCGGCTCGCTCAATTACCAGCAATACGGGACCTTCAACGGCAAACCGGGCGCGGTGATCGCAGCGTTCCAGACCCCAGGATCCAATGCGCTCGACGTCGCCGACCAGATCAACAAGACCATGGCCGAACTCTCGAAGCGGTTCCCGCCGGGCATCGCGTACAGCCTGTCGCTCGACACGACGCGTCCGGTCAAGGCGGGCATCCGCGAGATCGTCCAGACCCTGGTCGAAGCCATCCTGCTTGTCGTTCTGGTCGTTTTCGTTTTCTTGCAGAGTTGGCGGGCGACGCTGATTCCGCTCCTGACCGTGCCTGTGTCGCTCATCGGAGCATTTGCCGTCTTTCCGATCCTCGGCTTCTCGGTAAACACGCTGTCGCTCTTCGGTCTCGTGCTCGCCATTGGTCTCGTGGTCGACGATGCCATCGTGGTCGTGGAAGCCGTCGAGCACAACATCGAAGAAGGGCTCGATCCTCGCGAAGCCACGCTCAAAGCGATGGGGCAAGTCCAAGGCCCCGTCGTCGCCATCGCCCTCATCTTGGCGGCCGTGTTCATTCCGGTCGCTTTCATGAGCGGGGTCACCGGACGGCTGTACCAGCAGTTCGCGCTGACGATTGCGGTATCGGTTCTCATTTCGGCCTTCAACGCCCTCACGCTGAGCCCGGCGCTGAGCGCGCTCCTGCTTCGGCCGCGCAGCGAGTCGCCGGGCCCTCTCGGTCGCTTGGGACGGGCCTTCAACCGCGCATTCGGCAAGGCGACCGATGGGTACGTGGCCCTCAGCCGCGGTCTGATTCGCAAGATCGCGATTCCCGCTTTCCTGCTCGCCGGCGTCACCGCGCTTTCTGCGGTGCTCGGCAACAAGCTTCCGACGGGCTTCGTCCCCGACGAAGACCAGGGATATGCCATCATCGGCGTGCAGCTACCCGATGGCGCTTCGCTGCAGCGCACGCGAGACGTTTTCGCGAAGGTCGACGCGATCCTCGCCAAGCAGCCGGGCCTTCAAACCTACAATGGCATCGCCGGCTTCAGCTTTTTCACACGAACGGCAGCGACTTACCTTGGCACCGGCTTCGTGCAATTCGTGCCTTGGGACGACCGCAAGGGCCCCGGGCTGAGCTCGGATGGCATCATCCGAAGCCTCAATGCGTCGTTTGCAAAGATCCCGGAAGCGCGCGTCTTTGCCGTGGGACCGCCGGCCATTCCCGGGATCAGCGCCACCGGGGGCTTTAGCATGATGATTCAGGACCGAAGCGGCGGCCCTCCTGAGTTTCTCGCGCAGAACGTCGGACGATTCCTCGCCGAGGCACGCAAGCGACCGGAGCTCCAGGGATTACGGCCCAACTTTTCGCCCGCGGTGCCGCAGCTCTTCGCCGAGGTGGACAAGGAAAAGGCACTCAAAGAAGGCGTCGCCGTGAGCGAAATCTATAACGCGCTGCAGACCTTCTTGGGCGGGTCGTATGTCAACGACTTCAGCCGATTCGGCCGGCAGTGGCGCGTCTTCTTGCAAGCCGAACCGAGCTTTCGCACGAAAGCCGACGACATCGGCCAGTTCTACATTCGAAACGGCCGGGGCGACATGGTCCCGCTCTCGTCATTCGTGCACGTCCGCTCGGTCGTTGGCCCGGAGTACACGGTGCGTTTCAATCTGTATCGCTCGGTCGAGATCCTCGGGTCGCAAGCGCCGGGGTACAGCTCGGGTCAGGCGCTCGCCGCGCTCGAGGACGTGGCCGCCCAGACCCTGCCACCGACCATGGGCTACGCGTGGAATGCGCTCTCCTATCAAGAGAAGGCGGCGTCGGGTGGGTCTGCGAAAGTGCTGGGGCTCTCGCTCGTGTTCGTCTTTCTCATTCTCGCCGCACTTTACGAGAGCTGGTCGCTTCCATTCAGCGTGCTCTTGAGCGTGCCGGTCGCGGTGCTCGGGGCCTACGTCGGCCTTTGGTCGCGGGGGTTCGACAACAACGTCTATGCGCAGATCGGTCTCATCATGCTCGTCGGCCTCACGGCCAAGAATGCGATTCTGATCGTGGAGTTCGCCAAGGACCAGCTCGAGCGGGGCAGCATGACCATCGTCGAGGCGGCGCTCGCCGGGGCGCGACTTCGCTTGCGTCCGATCCTGATGACGTCGTTCGCGTTCATCTTCGGATGTCTGCCTCTTTGGACGGCGACCGGCGCCGGGGCAGCGGCCCGCCGAATGCTTGGGACGGCCGTCGTCTCCGGTATGCTCGCGGCGACACTGCTCGGCGTCTTCCTCATCCCGGCGCTCTTCTTCGTCGCGCCCGCGCGCGACGCTTCGGCGAGCCACGAGCCCGTGGGCGTCGCGGCGCAGTAGCGACATTGCAGATCGACCTGTCGTGAGAAAGTCGTTAAGGCTGTCACGGCGCCCTCGGCTGTTCGTCCAGGGGCTGTCATGGCGAGCGGCTTCGTGCTGGCGCTCGCCCCTTTGGCTGCGGGCGGACGAACTCGCGATGTCCCCCCGGGAGTCCACCGGATCATCTTCCGACGGGTCGCGTTTTAGCAGCGAGTGGCCAATAAATACGCAGAAGCGATCGAGGCGGGCAATCTTGTATCATGACCGTCCAGCGATCGGCACTCGCCTCCACGACAGCCGGACGTTCGCGGCCGGTAGTGAGGTCGGTCAGGCTTCCGAAGGTTTCGATCTGGCCAGGGCCGGAGCGATCCAGCCGCAAGGTCGCCCGCCCGGCACCGTAGCGACACAAGAGCCCGACCGACTCGAAGGCGCTGCCCACGCCGTATTGACGCGCCGCCTCGCGCAGCGTCCGACAGAGAGCGTTTGCGTACCGGTACTGAGTCTCGCCGTCCAGCGCCAGCGTGACCCTTCGCAAGACCCGTGGCCCTCGGCGTCCTCGGGGCAGGGCGGGCAGCACGCGAACGAACTCGATGTATCGTCGCAGTTGTGCCCCGGGGGCAAGCTTGATGGTGCGCCTGCAGGTCATGTCCCAGCGATCGTCGGACGCTAGACCCGGGTCGAGAGAAAAAGCCGCTTCGTCGATTTCGACTCGCGGAGGCACGCCCCGTGCGCGCAGGGTGACGGGCTCCACCTCCCACTTGCGCTCGGCGCGCCGAACGTGCACGAGGCTTCTGCGGACCCGGGGTTTGTGGGTCGTCCTCGGCGAGAACGATACCGTCTCGATGTGCACGCGTTCGGAGCGCCAATCGACCACATTAAACGAGGGCCACAGGCGCGCGGCGTCCGGATCGCGCGTCGAATTGATCCGTTCCTGTCGGCCAGCACTTCCGGCGCTCGCGAGCAAGAGGTCGCCGCACGACTCCGTCAGACCGCGTAGCACGCGCGCAGTGGGCACGTGCTTATGGCCGTGCAGCAACAACACCGCGCGGCCCAAGGAGTGAAGCGTGGATAGAGCCGTGCCCGCGCCAAGTGCCGTCATCGTAAGCTCCTCGCGATCGGCGTTTGAAACGAGAGCCGGCAAGGCGCTACCGATGAGCCAGCGGGTCCACCATGGCGCTCCGAGGGCGTCAACACGGCTCGTGTCGGTAATCGGCGTGGGGATCAAGTGATGGTGGACAAGCAAGATCAAGGGCAAGTCGTCGTCGGGCAATCGCGCGTGCACTTGAAGCAAGTCTTGGTGACGCATCGTCCCGCCAGCACCGACAAGCCCGTGCGGCAGATACGACGAGTCGTAAGCCACCAGGTGTGCGGGCAGCCGATGCATCGTCGCCGGAACGATCTCAGCGAGAAAAGGCGTTTCGCAGCCCCCCACGTGCACGCGTTGCGGAGCGACCGCGGCGCGAAGGGCGTGAAACAGCGCCTCGCGGTGGGGACCTATGACGCCTTGCTTTCTCCGGTCATGGTTGCCTGGCACGATTATCGTCGCGGCATCCCCTCCTAGAGCCGCAACGAGCCGAGCCTGAAGCTCCACGAAGGTCTCCACGAGGAGCGACGACCCTGGGGTGCCGGAATCGAAGAGGTCTCCCGTGATGAGCAGCGTGGCCGGTTCGTTTGGCGCGAGCTCTCGCTCGGATCGAACTCCCGCCACGAGCTCCTCAAGGAGGCGCTCTTGCATTTTCGAGCCTTCGCGCAAGTGAATGTCCGAAATATGCAGCAGCGTAGCCATGGCCTCGCGTCCAGCATACCGGCCGGTGGCAAGAAGCGCCCGGGTGTGCGCGCTCGTCGAAGGCGGCTGAAATAGCGCGCTCGGCGGGCTCCCCAGCCCCGAGGATTCGTGTCCAAAGGTTCACGAGCCGGTCGTTCGCAGCAACGTCGATGTCCACACCCGGATGCTGCGCGAAGGCGACCGCGGTCGCGTGCGCTCTTCGTCCGCATGGTCGACGCCGGCTCCTTCTCGGCGGCGCCGACCCAGCTCGGCCTCAGTCAGCCGGCCGTCTCGAAGACGGTCGCGCAGCTCGAAGAGCGTCTCGCAGACTTCGATCATCCCCTCGTGCAGCTCGAGATTCACCCCGCCTGTCCCCGGAACGCCTTTGCGAGCTCGATGAACACCGCTGCCAAGGGCGAGCGGGGACGCCAGACGAGCGCGATGGTCCTGCCCGGCGCGGGCTTCACGAACGGACGAACCTCCAGCTGCCCGCGCCGGTTCTCGACGGGCACGGCCATCGACGGCAGCAACGTGATCCCGGCTCCGCTCGACACCATCTGCGCGAGTGTCGTGAGGCTCGTGGCCCTGAACGGCGTCTCCTTGGCCCTCGCCTCGGAGCACACGGCCAGGGCTTGGTCCCGAAAGCAATGGCCCTCGTCGAGGAGGAGCACGTTCTCGCCCTCCAGATCCGATGGCTCCAATCGCTTCTTGCGCGCGAGCGGATGCCCTTTCGGTAAGGCCGCCACGAAACCGTCCTTCGCAATCTCCGCATGCGCGCACTCGCCAATCTCCGCCTCCAAGGCAAGCAGCCCGCCATCGAGGGTCCCTTGGGCGAGCTCGCGCACGATCTCCGCGGTTCTCTCCTCACGGAAGACGAGCGCGAGCTTCGGGTACCTCTTACCCACCCTCGGCATGACCTCCGGAAGAAGGTACGGTGCCACGGTGGGGATCACACCGATGCGCACGGTCCCCGCGAAGGGGTCTCGAAGGCGTGCTGCGGCGGTGATGAGACCCTCGACCTCGACGATCGCGCGGTGGGCTCGCGCCACAATGTCGGCTCCTGCGCTCGTCACAAGCACCCGACGTCGATCACGCTCGAAGATCCTCACGCCAAGCACCGATTCGAGCTGCTGGACCTGGGCGCTGAGTGTCGGCTGCGACACGTGACAGCGAACCGCCGCCTTGTGAAAGCCGAGCGTGTCGGCCACTGCGACGACGTATTGGAGTTGTCGCAACGAGAGGTCGTTCAAGCCGGCCAAGATAGATACTGCCTATCACACTGGTCGAAAGAACGTCTTCGACCAATCAGTACCGAGCGCCTAGGTTGTCCACACGAGCGCGGCACGAGCCGCGTTCACCGGCAAACCCGCTGAGTCATTCAGACGTTGGAGACCCCCATGAGCCAATCGAGCGCAGGTAAGTGCCCCTTCAACCACGCGGCAGGGGGCGGAACATCGAACCGGGACTGGTGGCCGAATGAGCTAAGGCTTGACCTCCTTCACCAACATTCCTCCAAGTCCAATCCGATGGGCAAGGACTTCAACTACGCCAAGGAGTTCGAGAGCCTCGACCTCGCGGCCGTGAAGAAGGACCTCGCCGCGCTGATGACGGACTCGAAGAGCTTTTGGCCGGCCGACTTCGGTCATTACGGGCCGTTCTTCATTCGCATGGCGTGGCATAGCGCTGGCACGTACCGCACGGGGGACGGCCGGGGCGGCGGTGGCAGGGGCCAGCAGCGCTTCGCTCCACTCAACAGCTGGCCGGACAACGTCAGCCTGGACAAAGCGCGTCGCCTGCTCTGGCCGATCAAGCAGAAGTACGGCCGCAAGATCTCGTGGGCCGACCTGATGATCCTCGCGGGCAACGTCGCCCTGGAAACGATGGGCTTCAAGACCTTCGGGTTCGGCGGCGGTCGCGAGGACGTATGGGAGCCCGATCAAGACATCTATTGGGGCGCCGAGAAGACTTGGCTCGGCGACGAGCGCTACGCCAAAGACTCCAAGACGCGTGAGCTCGAGAACCCGCTCGGCGCCGTGCAGATGGGACTCATCTACGTCAATCCCGAGGGTCCGAACGGCAAACCGGATCCGCTCGCTGCGGCCACGGACATTCGCGAGACCTTCGCTCGGATGGCGATGAACGACGAAGAGACCGTCGCGCTGATCGCGGGCGGGCACACCTTCGGCAAGACCCACGGCGCCGGGCCCACTTCGCATGTGGGGCCCGCGCCGGAGTCCGCCGACCTCGAGTCGCAGGGGCTCGGTTGGAAGAGCAGCTTCGGCACCGGCAAGGGCGGCGACGCGATCACCAGCGGGCTGGAGGTCACCTGGACCACCACGCCGACGAAGTGGAACACCGACTTCTTCGCGAACCTGTTCGGCTACGAATGGGAGCTGACCCAGAGCCCGGCCGGC
>Ga0209274_10001326_pt1 | contig 12790 bp, 8 predicted proteins | sample HubBroMetageREF1_FD_188343 | JGI IMG/M metagenome (GOLD analysis project Ga0209274, IMG submission 188343) | Reference soil microbial communities from the Hubbard Brook experimental Forest, New Hampshire, USA - Hubbard Brook CCASE Soil... | ecosystem: Environmental > Terrestrial > Soil >...
CTTTCACGGCTTAGGTCCGCCTGGGCGCAGGCGAGAGTCTAGGCTTTCGGTGAAGTTCGCGTCAAGCGCCTGCGTACTTCAGGATCGATTCAAACAATCGGCCTACGGTTAAGCGAAAAATACCTGCATGGGCTGGCGATCCTGCAGGGCCTCCCTTTCGCCAGACCCCGTACATCGATCGGCTCCGCTCCCTGCCAGCGCGGGGTTTGGCGGGTGCCGCTGGATAAAAACCTCCTCGAGCCGGTACCTGTCTTCCCATAGCGCTAGACACTATGGTACTCGGAACGAATTTGCCACTAAGAGCTATAGTTTTCACGCGTTCTGACTGTGCTCGCCGTAGTGCGTGCCGATGTATTACCGTAACCATCTTATTTGCAGCACTGTACGGATTGCGCCGAGAGCTCCCGCTTGCGCGATATTGGTCCGCGGATTGCGTCACAAGCATTCGTATGATTGTCGATATCGCCTGCCCTCAGTATGACGGTGGCGAGTCAGCCCCCGGTTCGAAAACCTTGTGGAGGCTTGGAGCACGGTGAAACCAACGGTCCTGATTGTCACTACGGTTCGCTGGTTCCCCACTGCTCGGCTCGCAGTCGCGCTTGCGAACGCAGGATTTACCGTAGACGCAGTCTGCCCGTCACGCCACCCTCTCGCCAAGACCCAGGCAGTTCGCCAGATCTACCACTACCGCGGCCTCAGCCCGTCAGCGTCGCTTCGTCGGGCGATCACCTCCGCCGAGCCGGATTTGATCGTTCCCGGTGACGACCTCGCAACTCAACACCTACACCTGCTTCACGAGCAGGAGGAAGGCTCCGCTAAAGCAGGTGCTGATGTTCGTGCGCTGATTGAGCGTTCGCTTGGTGCGCCCCAGGATTTCCGGACGCTTTATGCCCGCACCAGATTTATGAAGCTGGCTGAGGAGCAGGGCATACGCGTTCCACAAACGGAAGTAATCAGCGACGCTAGTGACCTTCGGAATTGGGTCGCGCGCGCAGGTCTGCCGACCATCCTGAAAGCGGACGGTACTTCCGGCGGCACGGGCGTCAGAGTTGTCGGTAGCGCAGAAGAAGCTGAGCAAGCGCTGCGAGATCTGCAAGCCCCCCCGCTCATTGCGCGGGCAGCGAAGCGAGCCTTGCTCGATCAAGATGTAACGCTGGTTTGGCCGTCGCTGCTCCGTCGTCGCTCAATCGTAAATGCTCAGACATTTATTGCCGGACGCGAAGCAACAAGCACTGTCGCTTGTTGGAAGGGCGAAGTCCTGGCCGGTCTCCATTTTGAAGTGGTCAATAAAGTGGGCTCGTCCGGGCACGCCACCGTCCTGCGCTTGACCGACAACCAGGAAATGGCGACCGCTGCCGAAAAAATGGCTCGCCGGCTAAATCTCTCCGGCATGCACGGGTTTGACTTCATGCTGGAAACGCAAACCGGCAAAACGTACCTGATCGAAATAAATCCTCGATCGACTCAGGTGGGACATTTGACGCTGGGACTCGGCCGCGATATTCCAGCCGCACTCTTCGCGGCGGTATCCGGACAGGGGGTTCGCCCAGCCCCAAGCGTCACACAGGACGACACGATCGCGCTGTTTCCGCAGGAGTGGATCCGCGACCCAGCCAGCCCGTTTTTGCGGTCGGCCTATCACGATGTTCCTTGGGACAGGCCAGAATTGATTCGCGCCAGCGTAAGCGCGCGCCGAAAACAACGCGCCTGGTACTCGCAACAGAGCCGCCTTCAGGAGTTCTCGATGGCTCGTGCCCCTCGACTATGACTGCTCCATCGAAAAATCGTGATATATCGCTAGCCTCCGTTGAGCCGCTCGCGAGGCCCAACCCCAGCTCGCCCGCTAGCCACCCGCATCGTCTGCTCCACGCGCCGCTCCACGCGCATATGAAGAAGTCGCTTCGGGTCATGAAATTTGGTGGCACGTCGGTCGCGGACGCTTCTTGCATCACGAAAGTCGCTCACATCGTTCGGGACGCCGTGCACCAGAGCTCTGTCGCAGTAGTTGTTTCCGCAATGAGCGGTGTCACCAGCAAGCTCATCGAAGCGGCCGCCCAAGCGGAAGCAGGAAACAGCCGTGGGGTGGCCTCGATATTTGAAGAACTGCGCGAGCGGCATCTGTCGGTGGTAAGCGCGCTAGTCCATTCAACCCACAAGCGGCAGCGTCTTGACCGCAAGCTGCGCGCGCTGGTTCAAACAGCCGGCGTTCTCTGCGAAGACGTGCTGTCCCGGCGCGAGTTGACGCTGCGTGTGTGCGATTCGATCACCGGTCTGGGCGAGCGCCTCTCGGTTCTTCTCGTCGCAGCCGCGCTCGCAGAACATGAAGTGGCGAGCGAAGCGATCGATGCAACCGAACTCGTCGTAACGGACGCCAACCATGGTGCTGCGGAGCCCCTCATGGAGCTGACGCGTGAGCGTTGTGAAGCGCGTCTCCGTCCCCTACTGTTGCGCGGCATCGTTCCAGTAGTGACAGGCTTCATCGGTGCGACGGTGGACGGCGCCCTCACAACTCTTGGACGCAACAGCTCAGACTTTTCCGGGACGATTCTGGGTGCGGCTCTCGATGCGGACGAGGTTACTCTGTGGACGGATGTAGACGGCGTTCTGACCGCTGATCCTAAGATCGTGCGCGATGCTCGCTCGATACTCGAAATGTCATATCCGGAGGCGTGCGCGCTCGCAGAAAGCGGCGCCAAAGTTCTGCATCCGAAAACGCTGCGCCCCATCATGCAACGCGGCATTCCCCTCTTGATCCGCAACACTTTCGCTCCCGATCGCCCGGGCACGAAGATTACCGCCAGCGGCCCGCACCACGGCACTCGCAGCTAGAAATCGCTCGGGCCAACTCGCAACACCACCGCGATCCTGCTCAATACAATTTCGCAAGTAGCGCGCGGGCCGTTTTCCAGGCGTACAACCTGACGCCAAGAAAAGTCCCGAAGGTATTGGTGATTAAATCCGTCGTGCCCGAATCTCGGGTCGGCAGGCGGGACTGCAAGACCTCTATCGTCAGACTGACAGCGAACCCCAGGACAACCGTGGTCCAGCGGGCATGTTTGATCGGTCGCACCGATGACCAGTAGGCACAGAAGAAGAAACCCAGAGGAATAAAGCCAACGATGTTCACAAGAATATCTTTCCAATAACTCGGACTCGGTCTGAATTCCTTCCAGAAAGGTTCCAGGAACAGCTGATGCAAAAGCGTGAAGCGTTTCGGAATATACAAATCGATTCCAGAACGGACATCGTTGTGAACGACGTTCCCGGTACGTTCATTGAACAGATACACACCGATCGCGCGTTCGTTTCCCGAAAGCTCCGGTCGCCCCTGTGTTGTCCAGGATTGATAGTGCCGAAAGACTTCGGTCGGAGCGAGTTCCTGCTGATAAAGTGCGAGCCCCTTTAGCTGACCCGGCCAGCCGGTCTTGCCGATCGGTGAGGTACCGAGCACCAATTGGCCCGCGCATTGCTTGCCAACTCGAATCCCGGGGAACGATCGCGCGAGGTTGCCGTCAACATACATCGCGCTCTGCTCCGCGCCTGACGTTATGGTGATAAACACCGGCTCGAGCCGCCGGAAAACACCGTCAGTACCGATGATCTGAGTCCGGTTCTGATCACCCACGATCTGGCGGCTCAATATGAGGAGCCCATGATACTGCTGCAACAAAAACTGCAGAGGATCTTGCGGCGTGTAGAACGCCAGCAGGGTACTCGAAGCGCTCGCACTGTCAGGTTGCAACCAGATCTCAAGACTACAGGAAGCTTCACCCTGCGCATCTGCCACCACAAATTCGCCGGCACTCCAAATGGTTCCCTGCCGCCCAAACCGAACGCCATTCTGGTTTCCGAGCCATGTCACCGTGTTCCGGGGACGCTCGAACGGCGCAAGCCCAGCCACCAAAATGCCCACCAGAACCAACACGCAGATGAGGCCCGGTATTCTTGCGCGAGTCATTTTCCTCGTTGCTTGTGAAGTTGAGGATCGAGAACGAGCATCTGAATTGATAGAGTACCAGCGATGCTTCAAAGGAACGACCACGAACGGATCCGCAGATGTCCGGCTAAACTATAAACCGTGGAACAAGCTAACATCGTGATCATCGGCGGCGGCGTCGTGGGCTGCGCGATTGCCCGCGCCCTCTCCGCCCGCTGGGGTGACGTCTTCGTTCTGGAAGCGCTGCCAAAAATCGGGATGGGCGCCAGCTCGCGCAATAGCGGCGTCATTCATTCCGGCCTCTACTATCCGCCGCGCTCCTTGAAAGCTCGCCATTGCCTCCGCGGCAATCAATTGACCTACGAATTTTGCGCCGCTCATGGAGTCCCGCATCGTCGCACCGGCAAGCTGGTAGTCGCATCGTCGCCCGTGGAATCAGAAGAACTCGCTGCACTCATGAGAACCGGTGAAACCAATGGCGTCGAGAACATGCAAATCATCGATCGCGCCGCAATTCGAGCGCGTGAACCACACGTCGCAGGCTTCCAGGCCATCGAAATTCCGTCCACCGGAATCGTCGGCAGCGAAGAACTCGTCAAAGCTTATGCGCGCATCGCAACGGATCAAGGTGCCCACATCGTGGTTCAGGCGAAAGTCGAACGGCTAGAGCCGACGCGCGACGCTATACGCGTATTCAGCACAGCCGGCGAGATCGAAACGCGCTGTCTGGTGAATAGCGCTGGACTGTATGCAGACGAAGTCGCCCAGCTGCTCGGCTCAGCGATGGCCGACCACCGGATCTATCCCGTGCGCGGCGAATATTGCGAGCTGCGGCGATCCAGGCAGGATTGGATTCGCGGCCTGGTGTACCCGTTGCCGCATCCCGAAGGTGTGAGCCTTGGCGTGCACTTGACAAAAACAGTTTGGGGCAACGTTCTGGTTGGCCCTACGGCGCGTTACCTCGACGACAAAAACAATTACGAACGTGAGCGCGAACCCATCGCAGAATTTGCTCGAAGCGCGAAGTTGCTTTTGCCGGAACTCGAACCGTCTGATCTCCTGCCGGCCTATTCCGGTATCCGCGCCAAGCTAACTCCTCCCGGCAAGCGTGGAGAAAAACGTGTCGCGGATTTTATCATCGCGCGAGATCCGCAATTTCCGCGCGTCGTGCAGTTGATAGGTATCGAATCTCCGGGTCTGACTTCAGCGCCGTCCATCGCCGACGACGTCCGCGACCTCGCGGCCGAAATTCTCGACTGAACTGTTCTCCGCCGCAAGAAACCTCACGCTCGAGCGCGCAGGCAGAGGAAAGTGGCGCACTTCGCGCGCACCTCCGCGACCCGACAGAACGTCGCGTGCGGATGCTACACAATTTAGTTCGAGGGAATTGTGACGGAGACTTCGTTTGAATCCGCACTCTGAATGTTGCTGGAGTTCACCGCAGTCACATAGTAATAGTAGACTTGGCCGTCGGAAACCGTGCCATCGGAATAACCCGGATTCGCCTCGGGCGAGGAATTCAGTTGTGCATACGGCCCGCTGGGTTTCGAACTGCGATACACAAAATATCCAGTCACCGCCGAGCTACTGGGATCCCACCTGAGCGCCACCGTGTGCTGACCGGTAGCGGGAGCGCTAACTCCAGTCCCGGACAGAGTGATCCTCAGCGGCGAGTTCGCCGCGTTACTTGTGATCGTCAGAGTTCCGCTGAGACTGCCTTTCGCCTTCGGGTCGAAATTGACCGTATAGGTTTCAGCCTGCGCGGGATCCAGGGTCACGCCCGCAGCTGACGATCCCAGAACGAATCCGCTTCCGCTGATGGCGACGCTTGAGATACTGGCGTTCATATTCCCCGTGCTCTTCACCGTCAGCTGATTTGTACCAGAGGAGCCAACCGTCACATTTCCAAAACTCAGGGCCGTAGCGCTCGGCGTCAGCTGAACCGTAGCAGCCGCGGCGGTCGCGCTTAAATCAATGACCGTCGGCGAGCCCACTGCATTGCTGGTAACCGTAATCTTGCCTGCAACGCTGCCTGCGGACACCGCTTTGTATGCCGCTGTGACCGTCGCACTGGTACCCGGCGCCAAATGAGCGGGGAGCGTAATCCCCGAAATCGCAACGCCTGCAACGGATGGCGTGACGCTGGAAATTGTCACCTGCGAGGTGCCGATGTTTTGCAGGCGAATCGTCTGCGTCGTGTCGCTGCCGACCACTACGTTTCCGAAGCTGAAGGACGACGGCGTCGCAGAGAGCGAAGACAACGTTGCCGTCGCATTAATTCCGATCACCACGCTGGGATCGGTGGCATTGCTGCTAATCGATACATTCCCCGTCAGCGTTCCTGCCGACGAGGGTTTGTAGCTAACCGTCAATTTCGTCGTTTGCCCGCTGGCCAAAGTCATCGGCGCCGTCATTCCCGAAACGCTGACTCCCGTTCCCGAAAATGCCACTTTCGAAATCGTCGCCGCTTCGCTGCCCGTATTCGCCAACTCAACTGTCTGAGTTGCCTCGCTCCCGACGGCTACGCTTCCGAAAGCGATGGAACTCGGAGTAGCGTTCAGCGCCGCAGCAGTCGCACCCGTACCGCTAAGAGCAACGATCGAAGGGGAACCGGCCGCGTTGCTGGTGATCGTAATCGTTCCATTGTCAGCGTCTCCAGCCGTTGGCTTGAATATCGCAGAAATGGATGCGGTCTGGCCGGCGCTCAGCGACAGGGGCAGGCGCGGACCGGAAGCGGTGAAGCCTGGGCCTGCTACCGAAATCCCCGAAACCGTCAACATATCATTTCCGGTATTGGTTAGCGTCACCGTCTTCGTTGCACTCTGGCCAACCGCCAGGTTGCCAAAACTGACGGCGCTCGGCGATATCTCAATCGAAACACCTGTGACGCTCGAAGGCGTTCCTTTACTGGTAACACCGACGCAGCCGGACGTCCCAAGGATTACGAACAGAGCCACAGCTCCGGAAATCCAGCGCAGGATGGATTCCAGAGCAAATCGCCGGGAACGAATTGCATCGTTCACGCGAACTCGCTCGAGGATGGGCGCACAAGTCATCACCACGCGCATTGTCCGACGGGGCAGATTGCCAGAACTACTGGCCGAGGGTACACAGTTGGGACAGGGGCATTACCCTGTACGGCGGGACAGTCTTGCGTTGCAGGTCCGGGGCGACCAGCCGTTTGGGGACTGGTCGTCCCGAACTGCCTTAGAACCGGGGCCTTACTGCGCTTTCTGAATTCTCGGCCGCCAGACTCCGCTTACGGAATTACGGCAGTCGCCTGATTCGAATCCACGCTTTCGACGTCGCTCGAATCAACCGCAGTGACCACATAGTAGTAGGTCGTTGCGTCCGCGACCGTGGAATCCGTATAGCCCACCGTCGTAACCGGCGAGGGGTTCAGCTTCGTCGAGTACGGCCCGTTCGACGTTGTGCCACGATATACGTTGTAGCCGCTCACCGTGGAGGTGCTTGCCGTCCAGGACAATACCACCGAGTGTGGAGTGACCGACACGCCAGTACCTGAAACCGCTATTGTTGATGGTGAGTTCGTCGCGTTGCTCGCGATGCTCACACTTCCGCTCACCAATCCCGCGGCCGCCGGAGCAAATTGAGCTGTCACCGTCACGGACTGGGTCGGCGTCAGTGTTTCGCCCGAGCTTACGCCGCTCGCGCTGAATCCCGCTCCCGAAACATTTACGCTTGAAATCGTAACGTTCGAGTTTCCGTTATTGGTCAGTGTAGTACTCAACGAGCTGCTGCTTCCCACGTTGACGTTTCCAAAGCTGAGGGTCGACGTACTCAGTCCGAGAAGGCGTGTCGCGGTGACCCCTGTTCCGCTCAGAGTAATCGAAAGCGGGGAACCAGGTGCGTTGCTCACCAGGGTTATTGTTCCGGCGACGCTTCCTGCCGCGCTGGGTGCAAAAACGGCGTTGAACGTCGCGGCTTTACCAGACGCGATGGTCACCGGCGCCGTAATCCCCGTCACGCTGAATCCTGCTCCTGCAGCCGTAACCGAGGAGATCGTTACCGTCGCGCTGCCACTATTCGTCAGACTGACGCTTTGCGAATTGCTCGTCCCCGTCGTTACGTTGCCGAAGGCCGCAGTCGTGGGGGTAGCCGCCAGTTGCGGCTGAGTGCCGGCGCCGCTCCAGGCGACCGTCGTCGGAGAGCTCGGCGCATTGCTCACAATCGAAATGCTTCCGCTTGCGCTCCCGGCCGTTGTCGGCGCGAACTGCGCGCTGAACGTGGTGCTCAGCCCCGCGCCCAACGTCAGCGGCGTGCTCAATCCGCTGAGACTCATACCCGCGCCGGACGCCGTGGCTCCGGAAATCGTCACGCTGGCTGTGCCTGAGTTCGTTAATGTAATGGACTGTGTTCCGTTGCTGCCAACTGCAACCGATCCGAAGTTCACGGTTGATGGGTTGGCACCAAGCTGGCCCTGAATTCCCGTTCCGGATAGTGCGATCGCGGTTGGCGAACCCGGAGCATTACTGACAATCGAAATGCCGCCCGTCGCAGCTCCCGCGGCGCTTGGTGTAAAGATGGCAGAAAACGAAGCGCTGCTGCCGGCATTGATCGTCATCGGCATGCCTGTGCCGCTCATGCTGAATCCAGTGCCCGAAGGCGAAGCGCTGCTAATCGTCAACGGAGCGGTCCCGGCGTTCGTCAGCGTCACCGAACGAGTTCCGGCGCTGCCGACTGACACGTTGCCAAAGGCCACGCTCGCAGGACTGATCGTAAGTTGGGGTTCGGTAGCGGTTCCCGACCCGGACAAGGCGATCGAAAGTGGCGAACCTGGCGCATTGCTGACAATCGAAATGCCGCCCGTCGCGCTTCCTGCCGCTGCCGGTGAGAATTTCGCCGTAAACGAAGTGCTCTGTCCCGCATTCAGCGTCAACGGCGCAGTCAGACCGGTCATGCTAAATCCGGTTCCCGATGCGCTGCCTGCCGAAATTCCTACGCTCGCGGTTCCAGAGTTCGTCAAAGTTACGCTGACCGATCCGCTGGCGCCCACCAGCAGGCTGCCAAAACTGATGCTGGCCGGATTCGCTGTCAGGTTTCCCCGCACGCCCGTCCCGCTGAGGGCGATCGATACCGTCGGATTCGTCGCGGTGCTGGTGATAATGATGCTCCCCGCAGCTATGCCCACGGTGGTCGGCGCAAATTGCGCCGTGAAAGTGGTGCTCTGATTCACAGCCAGTGTCAACGGAGTGGATAGCCCGGTCGCGCTGAAACCCGTGCCGCTCGTGCTGATCGCTGAAATCGTCGCGCTGGCGTTTCCACTGTTCGTCAAGGTAATCGATTGTTGGCCATTGCCGCCCGTCGTCACATTCCCGAATGCCACACTACCGGGACTGGCGACCAAGGTCGAAGCGGTCGTCACTCCGGTCCCGACCATGGTCAGAACCTGAGGCGAACCCGGCGCGTTATCCGTGAAGGTGATGCTGCCGGTCGCCGCACCGGCCGATGTCGGCGCAAGTTGCGCGTTGAAGGAAAGACTCTGCCCAGCCGGCAAGGTCGTTGGCAAGGAGAGCCCGCTGATTCCGAACCCAGTTCCTGCGACCGTCGCTAGATTGATCGTCAGATTGGAGCTTCCGCTATTTGTTAGCTTGACGCTCTGCGTGCTGCTCTGTCCCACAACCACATTTCCAAACGTCAACGCGGACGGAGCAATCGTCAATCCCGTCTGCGTGCCGGTTCCGGTGATGGAAATCGCCAACGGAGAATTGGAAGCATCACTTACAACCGTCAAGCTGCCGGTTACCGCCCCTGCCGACGTCGGAGCAAACTGAATCTGTATGGTGCTGCTCTGGCCCACCGCGACCGTTCCGGAAGGATTTCCGCCGATCACCGTGAAACCGGCGCCCGCCAAGGTCGCCCCAGAAATCGTCGCCGTCCCCAGCCCCGTGTTGGTCACGATCAAGCTCTGCGTCGCAGTGCTCCCAACGGCGACGCTGCCGAAGCTCACGCTCGTCGCGCTCGGCGAAAGAATTCCTGCACCCGGGTCCGATGGCTTCGTTTTCGTCGCGCTCGTGTAGCCAGCGCAGCTGGAAAGCCCCGCAATCGCCAGGATCATCGCAAGCGTGGTTATTAAAACGAAAGGCGTGGTTGAACGGCGTACTGGTACCCCGTCCTGCGAGGTTGCTTTGGCCGTGCTAGCTGCGTGTGATTGCGTGTGGGCTGTCATGTCACAGTCAGTGTAGGGAGCGAGGTAGAGCCGCAACTACTGGTCAGAGGAACCGAGTTAGTCCAAGGCCCTTCGCCTGTTCAGCCGGCCCATCGCGTACCTGACCCTCACACCCGTACAGGTGCGCGTAGTCGTTTGCTGGCACACACTTACGCAAGTGTTTGGCTTCGGGTCAGCTGGCCACCGGAAAACGGTTGGCGAAGCTGCGAGCGGGATGAGGCGAATGAACCGGAGAAAATCCGTCGTGTGCTAGACTTTAAGCGCGGTCTTTCGAGGAACCCTCGTACTGGTGCGATGCAGAATCAACAGGTTGGCGTGTCCTCTAAAGCTCTCAGGTGTGGTTGGTCGAACCGAATTCTCGTTCTCGCGACGGCCGGAATTCTGTTTCTCACCCTCTACCCCTTTCGCCTTGAGTACCACGCGAGCCCGCCTGGCAGCGCTTCTCCCCTCTTTCTGGGAGGAGGCATAAAGTCGGCGGGCCTCTTCGATGCCTTTCTCAACGTTTTGCTATTTGTTCCCTTTGGTTTTGGCCTTACCGAGAAGCTTCGCGAGCGTGGAAAATCGCTTGGCTTCGCGCTCGTCTTGGCTCTGGCATCCGGCGCGCTTTTTTCCTATACCATCGAGCTTCTTCAGTTTTACATTCCGCAGCGCGATTCAGGTTGGGAAGACGTCTTTACCAATACATCGGGTTCGGTGCTGGGCTGTATTGCTTTCGAAATGCTCGGCAAGTCGCTGCTGCGCGGCTTGTCACGTTGCCAGAGCCTGCTCGAAGCGATGCTGACGCCGCGCCGTACCTACATCATCCTGCTCATCTATTTCGCGTTGTGCTGCGGAGCTTCGGCTCGGTTGCAACGAAATACGCGCTTGAGCAATTGGCGCCCGGACGTTCTCCTCGTCCTAGGCAACGATGCCTCGGGAAAATTTCCGTGGAAGGGCACGCTAAACGCCGTGCAGCTTTGGGATCTTGCGCTGCGCAAGGAAGCGGCGCAGCAATTATCCGCCGGTCAACCCGTGGACACCGGCAATCCAGGTTTGCTCGTGGATTACGACTTTTCTGCGGGACCGCCGTTTCGCAATCAAAGGCAGGTTTCTTCCGAGCTTGCTTGGCTGCCTCATGCTCCCGTCGCTGCCGGTTCCGGCCTGCTCGCTTTGGATGGCGCCACTTGGCTTACATCCCCGGTCGCGGTTACCGATCTGGTCGCCAGTTTGGAGAAAACCAATCAGTTCACGCTGCACGTGCTCGGCACGCCCGCGCAAGGCGGGGGAAGCGAAGGCAGGATCATATCCATTTCCCAACCCTCGAGTTTCGCCGATCTTACGCTCCGCCAGGAAGACGCCAACCTGGCCTTCTGGTTTCGCAATCCGCTCTCGGCAAACCACGCAATCCTGTCAGCGAACTCGCCGGGAGTGTTCACCGCCGGCCGTACTCGCGACATCATCTATACGTATGATGGCGCGAATCTTTCGCTCTTCCTCGACGGCAGACAGCAGCCTCTAAATTACCGGCTCGGCCCCGGAACCGCTCTGGCGAAGTCCCTGCGCACGGTCCGATCCGGTGAACTGGAAGGCTATAACTTCATCTATTACGCTCTCGTTTTTTGTCTGCCTGGAGCGCTTCTAGGCATCGCCGCGAGAAATCTGGCTCTCCCACGCGCTGTCGCCATCATCTGGCTGGCCGGTGGAATCCTGATTCCCGCCATCGTAATGGAGTGGATTCTCGTCTCGACCAGCGGTCGCGGGTTTTCCTCCGATCATCTGGCGCTGCCCGTCGTTCTTGCCCTCGCAAGCGTCCTGTGGATCAATAGCGACTGCGCCTGCGTTCGAGGCGAGAACTGCAGAGCAAGCCTAAACTAGTCCAAAATTTTCCGCAGCTGCGGCTTCGCCCATCGTTTGATTGCGCTTCGATTCGTTCCTGGCAATAATCAGAAACTCGGGCAGCACGAACACGGAGTAAGATTTGAGCGCTGAAACAGAGGGAAAGATGAGTGGTGTCTTCTTCCGAGGCGGAACTGGCAGCCGCTGGCAGCTCCCGGGTATCGGCCGCCCGAGAGCGCCCCGATGAATATTTTCGTCACCGGCGGCGCGGGTTTCATCGGATCGAATTTCATCACTCACGTTCTGGGTTTGTCCCAGGAATATTCCATCGTTAACTTCGATAAATTAACCTACGCCGGAAACCTCGCGAACTTGGATTCGATCGCGAGCAACCCGCAATACACCTTCATCCAGGGCGACATTTGCGATCCAGCTGCCGTCGCAGCAGCCATGGCCGGATGCCATACGGTCGTTCACTTCGCAGCCGAATCTCACGTGGACCGCAGCATCGATGATCCGGCGCCCGCGATCGCAACGAATGTTACCGGCACCTTCGTCCTTCTCCAGATCGCGCTCAAGCTCAATATCAAAAAATTCCTGCACGTCTCCTCCGATGAAGTCTACGGCGACCTGCCGCCCGGCACGTTTGCCGACGAAAATTCCCAGCTGCGCCCCAGCAGCCCCTACTCCGCCTCGAAAGCCAGCTCGGACCTGATCGTCCGTTCCTACGTTCGCAGCTTCGACTTTCCGGCCGTAATCACGCGCGCTTCCAACAACTACGGGCCATTCCAGTTTCCGGAAAAATTCCTGCCGCTCCTGATTACCAACGCCCTGGAAGACAAACCTCT
>Ga0209274_10001327_pt1 | contig 12789 bp, 11 predicted proteins | sample HubBroMetageREF1_FD_188343 | JGI IMG/M metagenome (GOLD analysis project Ga0209274, IMG submission 188343) | Reference soil microbial communities from the Hubbard Brook experimental Forest, New Hampshire, USA - Hubbard Brook CCASE Soil... | ecosystem: Environmental > Terrestrial > Soil >...
CACGAAGCGGGTGGCCGAAACGTCAGCTTCGTACCCCGTCTCGGGTATCTGGACCACGTAAACGGTGTAGCCGTCGTGCTCCAGAATCGTGGCTACGGCTTTCCAGCCGGAACCGTCAGCGAAGGCCCCATGGACCAGAACGACATTCTTGACCGCAGCCTCGGCCGGAGAGGCGAGGGTGATGCCGAGAAACGCGAGCGCGAGGAGCATGTTCTTCATTGGAGGCCTCCGGTGAACTGACAGGCTTACCTGCATCCAACCAGACGCCGTGGGCTCGCGCGATTAGACGTTAGTATCGAATCCAACATGGCGGCAGATCCGGGGCCGGGTGTCCGCGCGGGGTCCCCTTCCGACCAGCGCGGAAGTCTCATCCTTCACGGTTGACACTCGCGACTACTCCGCCCGTCGGTCAGCGGCGAAGTTGAGGGGCCGCACAGAAGCGGCTACTAAGCCGCGAACGCCAACGGTCTTCCGGCGCCCGAGGCGCGGACCCATAGAGGTTCACGGACGCCTCAAACGATTGTGAGGCGCCCGGCACTTCACGAGCTAGATCTCCGATGCCCAGATGACCTTGTGCTTCCGGTAGACAGCGCGCGTTGGAGGAAATCTGTTCGGGTCATCGAGACTTCCGATCGTGACGTCAATGCGGCCTGGTTGCTTGTCACCAATCCATGTGAGTGTAGTGCCGCATTTCCCACAAAATGCTCTGGTAACGCCGGCGGAAGAGTTGAATGTCTTTGGGTTGCCGCTCTTTACTGTGAATTGCTCGGCGCGCACGAACAGCCATCCCACTGATTGGGCTCCTGCAGAGCGCCGGCAATCGGGACAGTGGCATACCAGTGATTGTTCGGGCGACCCCGATATGGCGTAACGAACCTCACCGCAGTAGCAACCACCGAGTGCTTCAGATTGAGACATGGACCACCTCGAGAAATGAGGGCACCTCAGGGTAAAGCTGAGCGACCGACGATGCTACAGCTTGCTCCTGCGGCCGGTTCATCGAGTCCTCGCAGCCCTTAACTGCCGTCATGGAATCAGCAGAAAGCCGTGGTTGAGACCCTGCGCGTCAATGTAGTGTCCTGTGATCGCTCCCGCGTCGTTGATGCTGTCAGGAAAGGTCCCGAAACCCGAGCCTGCGTCAGTGCCCGCGCCAGGAACATCGAACGTGGTGAAGTTGCCGCTCGGGCTGCGCACAAATCCATGGTCCACATTCTGCGCGTCAACGTAGTGACCCGTGATAGCCCCTCCGGCATTGATACTTTTTGGAAGCGTCCCCGTGGCTGCGCCCGGAGCATCGAACGTGGTGACTTTGCCGTCGGCAGCCCGCAGAAAGCCGTGGAACACGCCGCTCGCGTCACCGTAGTGCCCGGTGACCGCCCCGGCATCATTAATGCTCTCAGGCACGGTGCCGTAGCCAAAAGCTGCAGTGGAGCTCGCGCCGGGAGCATCGAAGGTCGTGAAACTGCCGCCCGGAGCGCGCATGAACCCGCGGGTCGCGTCGCGCACATCAATGTAGTGCCCCGTGATAGCTCCCGAATCATTAATGCTCTCAGGAACGGTGCCGTAGCCTGCAGCGGCGACGGACTTCACGCCGGGAGCATCGAAAGTGATGAAGGCGCCGCTCGGACTGCGCAGGAAACCGTGGTTCAGATCCTTCGAATCAATGAAGTTCCCGGTAATGGTCCCGCCGTTATTGATACTGCTGGGAAAGGTCCCGTCGAATGAGCCCGCGGCGGAGCGCGCGCCGGGAGCGTCCAACGTGATGAACTCGCCCGCGGGACTGCGCAGGAACCCGTGGCTGACATTGTCAGAATCAATGTAGTTCCCGGTGACAGCCCCGCGGTCGTTGATGTTGATGCTGCGAGTCTTGATATTGACGGTAGGGGCAGGAAACATCCTAAAGCGCGTACCCACACTCGTGCCGGCGCCTGGAGCATCCAAGCTAGTGAACTCGCCACCGGGACTGCGCAGGAAGCCGTGGTACAAGGTGTTCGCGTCAACGTAAATTCCGGTGATAGTCCCCGCGTTATTGATGCTGCTGGGAAAGGTCCCGTCGAATGAACCTGCGACCCGGATCGCGCCGGGTGCATCGAAAGTAGTGATCCCCGGGCTCGCGGAACGCGCCGGGATCGGTTGCAAGCCCAACAGGACTACCGCAGTCAAGAAAGTCGGTGTCCCGAATTTCATGGACATTTCCTCTACGAACCTGCAGTCCCCGGAGCGCGGTCGACACGCCCGCAGGAGTTCGACCTAAGCACTCGTCTCCAACGTGCCAGCGGTTGTTGGAGGGCCGTCGTATCGTGACAATGAAGCCAGGAGCAGACCCGCCGGAACTGTCAATACTGTAGACCAGCTGACCAAGGAGAATGTGAGGCTGGCGTTTGTCGCGGCTGGGATCTGAGTAAGTGCATGAAGCATGTCGTATCCAACATACAGAACCCAAGGGGCGGCACAAATCAGAGCGAGCTTCGCGGACGAATCTCGAAGCCCCGCAAAGAGCATTAGACCCCCCACGCATGAAAGCAGCATGACCGGTGCGCCGATCAGCACTACTGAGTGAAGAACGAACAGCAGAGTGCGATGCGCCCCAAAGCTGTGGAGAAGCGTGGCCGGGATCGCCAGCGCAGCCAGCCAACCCACGACGACCGTGACTAGTCCAGCAAGGGCCACGCCCACCAGGATGGCGGTGAGCAAACTCGTGCGATGGCCTATGGCTCGGCCCACGTCATCACTCCGAGCGTCGGTACGCAACGTGCTCGAAGCCTGACAATCGCCTCGGGTACGGTACTACACGATGCTGCACGTCCAGATCCCAGGGTGCTGGAAAGTCGTCAATGATTTCTGTGGCGGCGAAAGAACAGGCGTCCTTCACGCTCGCATCGGGCGGCCCGTCATATTCAAACCTGACGCGCACGAGCTGAGAACTGGCGTCTAGCTCAATGGAGGCCTGGCGAAGCTTCGAGTGTACCGCTCCGGTCAATGCGCCCTGCAGAGACAGAAGGAGCTGAGAATGGTCCGGAATGGCGTCCACGTGCTGCCTAACTGTAAAGCTGAGTGGCCGATCGCCGCAGTCCGATCGGTGCCGCTGGCGCCACATAGCTTACGCCCCCTACGCGCGGTTCATTGAACATCACGGCCGCTCCAGTGGTTGTTAAAGCACATGAAGAGGGGTCTTAGTTGATCAGCGCAGAACGTCGCGGCATCAGGAGTGCCAGCACGGCGGCGACGATGAATAGCGCCGGGACGTCGCCCCAAAGGTGCCCGACGTGCTCGGGATATACGATCGCTTGTACGGCCATGATGGCGCCGTGCACGACGCTCGACCAGACGGTAAACCAGATCAGGCTCCGATGAGCTAGGGGATCGCGCGATGCCATGATGAGAAATATTCCCAAGGTCGCGTAGATCCCCAGAATCATCTGCAGATATAAGGATTGTCCGGCGTGATGCCACGCCCAGCCCGCCGGCCACATGATCGTGAGCGGATACACGCCCAAGAGGAATATGAGACCGACCGCGACCAGGGCTACACGCAGGAACTTCACGCGATCAACAGTATTCATGCCGTCACTCTCCAATTCGCCACAATCCCAAGAGACCTTCAGGCAAGCAAAGCGGTTCAGAGTCAATCATGCGCTCTAACGGTAAAGCCGCGCGGCCAACCACCGCCATCCGGTAAGCGCCCCAGGCGCACACTATTACTGCGCCTGCGACGCAGTCATTCAACGCCCACGGCCGCTCCCGCGATTGCTAGACGCCTGTAAGGCACTGTTCATGCCAAATACCCGGTATGCCCTCGAGTGTATAAAGCACATCGCCACCGTGATACATCGAAGTGGTAAGCACGCTAGCGCTCCGCTCGCCGTACTCCAGTTGATCATGCGAAAGCGGGTGATGGAATCTCCACGTCGGGCGCGCAAATGCCTCGAGGGTCGGTCGCGACGCGATGCGAACCATCGTGCCGACGTCAAATCTCGCGGGATCGTACGTCACATCCGCTCCAGCAATTGATTAGGCGGCGTCATCCTGTGGGTGCGGATCGACCGCGCCGCCAGGTAGCTTGCCGGTAGCGAGATATTCAAGCTCTCCGTCAGTGAGGCTCTCGAGCGCGTCAGCGTGCGCCCAAATGTGCTGTGCGCGGCGCAGGAATTCGGCGGGAACCAGAACGTGAGCCGTTGGTGCTAAATCGAAACACGGAGGTCTAACGAATACAAGCGCTGGGCAGTCCTGCAGCCTCAAATAGTGCGCAACCGGAGCGGCCGAGGCCTCGTCCGGCAAGATCAGTAAGCACTGCCAGTCTGTCACAGCGCCCATGGTGCCAAGGGTAGATCAACTGCCGCGAAGATGCTCGCGAACGCCTCGAAGACAGCGCCTGACGATGCGTTTGCGCGGTTACCTTTCACGCCCCTCCAGACGTTAGTTAGGATCCCAGCGCCAGAAACACAAACACAATGGTCGCGGAAAGGCTGAGTATGGTTCTTACGGCATGAAGTTTCGTCCAGCGTCCAAGCAAAATACGTGTCTGTTCGCTGCCGAGATCGCGTCCTGGCGCAAGTAGGGCGTGGTTCGTCGGCATGATGCCAAGAAATGTGAAAGGCACGACGGCGCCAATGAGAAGAGCCGCAACAGCCCATCCGATGCCGCCGCCCAATAGCCATGAGCCGACGCCAGCGAAAAAACTGAGCAACGCCAGGGGCGCCTGCAACCAGGTGGCGCGCTGGTAACTAGGCGCCCACTGCATTGCCGCGGCACTCGTGTCGAGGGTCATCCGTGCCGGATGCTCCACGACGTTGATATAGAGTGCGGCGCCAGCGAACAGCGCGGCCGCGAACGTTGCGATGAATTTCAGGAGCATGAGCATCTTCACGGCTCCTCCAATCAACTGTTAAGACTCACGCTCGTCCCGGTGCAGTCGGCAGAAATGTCTGCACGACCTCATACATCCCGGGTTCAAAGCTCGCCATCGCCAACGCCCGCTCAAGATAAGGCTGCGAACCAGGATCCCCGCGCATGGCCTGGTACGCCTCGCGGCTCTGCCACTGTGCGTACATAACGACCCTCGTGCCATCGAGGCTGCGGTGCAGTCTTGCCGAGATGAACCCCGCCGCGTGGCGCACTGAGGCCTCCGTCGCCCGGGCGAGAAGGTCGACCAGTTCATCCTGCCTGGCGGGATTAACGGTGAAGACGTTAATCAGCGTTACAGGTGGCGGGGCGTTCATAGGGCACCGGCGCTTCTTGCGGCAGTGATTTCATGGTGCGCGCATGCGCTCATGCTTAACTTCCAACGCTGAAGCTGCAAGGTTGGTCAGCCGCGCCCGATAGCACCGAGAGCCAAATAATCTTTCAGCGCCCGAGGCGCCAAGCCGCAAACGAATCACGGTAGCCTCCAAGAGCCATCAATCGAGCATCTTCCAAGATTTTGCGCCGTCGAGGTGTCGGATCCGTACACCGACAAGATCAGACGCAGCGAAGTTGGCGGCGTTCACACCAAGCGTCGTCTTACGCTGCGTCTTTCGGTATGTGTAGTGCGTAACGCAACCACAGCGCTTGCAACGGTGGTAGTCGCGAATCCTCCGGTTCCAAGAATATTTCGATAAGCCGCCCTTCGGAGCTTCAATCCTGACCGAAGCAGGTTTGTAGTACGCCCAAAGCGCGCCGTAGCGACGACAAATCGAGCAATTACAGCTCGTCACTGTGCGAGGGAGTCGCCGCACATGAATGCGAATCGCGCCGCAGTGGCAGCTAGCGGTGCACTTGTCAGTGTGTTGATCCACGGCGCCTAACGGTGTTTCTAGGCGGTAGCAGTTCTACCGCGCCGCAGGCGCGCAACTGTAATCCTGCGCGTTCCCCGTCTGAAGGACGGTACACAGATAGACCTCCCCATTGCAGGTGGCGTTCCATGATGCGTTCCCAGTGAATTCACCCAGCTTTTGGAGGTTCGAGATCGCAACCTGGTCCGGTGTACACCCCGTGCGGCCAGCGCTGGCAACCTTAATTCGATCCATCGTGACCGTTTGGCAGGCGGTCGTGGCCAACAGCACTAAGCCACCGAGACCTCCAACTCGAGCGACTTTCTTGATCATGGCGCAAACCCGACCTTCAGCGGAGTTCGCTTTCAAAATGCACCTTTGCGAGCCATAGGAGCGAGAACACGAAGCACCCGACGCTAAGCCCGAGCATGACTACAAGCATCTGGCGAAGGTGAAAATCCCAGCGTCGCTCGGCGAGGTAAGCCGAAACAGCTGCCATCAGGTAAACGTATCCAACCACCGTCAAAGGCAGCAGTGCCAAAAGAAAAAGGCTGCCAAAACGGGCGAAGCGCGGATGCAGGAGTACAAACCAGGAGATCTCTGCGACAACGACCGCCCCGACCCAAAGGCGCCACCTTCGAAGTGCTGGAGTTTCGGGGGTGAGGCGCATATCGAGGTCTAACGGTGAAGCTGGGCGGCCGATCGACGCTGTTCGATAGGCGACGCGAGCGCAGAATGCCTGAGCGCTCGCGGCGCACCCCGTTCAGCTCTCACGGCCGCTCCAGCGATGGTTAGAAACCACGACGCGCGCCGTCACCGCCGCTTCGTAAGGGATGGACAAGTTTAACCACGTGACGCGAATGTAACGATACGCGCTGCGCGACCGACTTACGGAATCGATCGGGGCCGTGCTCCAACCCACCTGCAGCGTCCACACAGCAACCCCGTGCGGCTTCTCCCAAATTAGTTCAGTGTCTCGTTGGCGCAATGTGTCCGGGGCGACGGGTCCGACAGGAGGGCCCAACTTAGCGACCAAGGACGCCAGAGTGACGTTCAAAGCCTCTGGAGCGGGAGGAAACTGTGGGACCAGCGACCACGTGACGACGCCTACCATGAACACGAGCGCGCAACCAAGGACATCGGTGCGTGACGCATGAGAACGGAAAAAGCCTACTTGCGGTGGCCGCGGCGTTACCTGGTGTTTCACGACCGTAAACATCCTCGCGATGTGAGCGCAGCCGGCGTGGAACAATTCTTGACGCATCGGCGTTGCTATGCAAGGCAGATCTGGTACAGCCGGCGCGCTGCCGCACTGCTGCGCGACGCATCTGCCGGAGGACGGTTACGACATACGCACCCTGCCGCAGTCGCTCGGCCACAGCGATCTGCAGACCGCCATGGTCTACACGCATGTGACGACGCGGGGTGCCGGCGGCGTGCGCAATCCGCTCGATCGTGCGGCCTGCGAGGCCGCCGCCTCAAGTCCGCGCGGCGACGGCTGAGCCGGCGAATCCCTGCTGCCGCCACGCCTCATAGACGGTGAGGGCCACTGCGTTCGATAGGTTCAGGCTGCGATTGCCCGGCTGCATGGGAATACGCAGCTGACACTCGTGCGGGATAGCCGCCAGCACCTGCGCCGGTAGGCCGCGCGTCTCGGGGCCGAACAACAGCGCATCGCCGGGTTTGAAGTCGGCTTCGCTGTACAAGCGTATCCCCTGGGTTTCGATGCTGAACACTCGTGCCCCCGGCGTCAGCGCCGCAAGACAGGCCGACAGAGTCTCGTGAACGCAGACTGCCGCCAGCTCCTCATAATCGAGGCCCGCGCGCCGTACGGCTTTGCGCGTGAGCTCGAAGGCGAGCGGCTTCACCAGATGCAGCGTGCTGCCGCTGTTGGCGCACAGGCGGATGATATTGCCGGTGTTGGGCGGGATTTCCGGCTGGAACAGCACGATGTTGAACATGGAGGTCAAGGGACTCTTGCAGCGGTATGCGATAATGCCCGCCATGGCCACCGGTAAACCAGACAGCGTGCAGCAGCCCGCGGCCACGGACCCGGAGCTGCTGCGTATGCGGTTCTGCGGCCTGGATTTCGCCTCCCCCATCGTGCTGCTGTCAGGCTGCGTCGGTTTCGGCGAGGAGTACACCCGCATCGAGGGCTTTTCCAACCGCGATGCGGGCGCCATCGTGCTCAAGGGCACGACCGGCAAGCCGCGCCTCGGCAATCCGCCGCATCGCGTCTACGAGACCCCTGCAGGCATGCTGAACGCCATCGGCCTGCAAAACCCCGGGGTGGAGCACGTGGTGCGCCACATCCTGCCGCAGCTGGACTTCAGCGAGACGCGCTTCATCGCCAACGTCTCCGGCTCGACCATCGAGGAGTACGTCGAAGTCACGCGGCGCTTCGATGAGTCGCCGATCGACGCCATCGAGATCAACATCTCGTGCCCGAACGTCAAAGAGGGTGGCGTGGCGTTCGGCAATTATCCCGACATGTCGGCCCAGGTGGTCGCCGCCTGCCGTCGTGTCACGCGTAAACCACTGATCACCAAGCTGTCCCCCAATCAGACCGACATTCGCGAGAACGCGCGCCGCTGCATCGAGGCCGGCACGGACGCGCTCGCGGTGATCAACACCATCATGGGCATGGCGATCGATGTCAGCACCCGCCGCCCGGTGATCGGCAACGTGCAGGGGGGGCTGTCGGGACCGGCGATCAAGCCGATCGCGCTCCTCAAGGTGCACCAGGTCTACGAGGTCGCCGGTCCGCAGAAGGTGCCGATCATCGGCCAGGGCGGCATCGTGAGCGCACAGGATGCGCTCGAGTTCATCATCGCCGGCGCAAGCGCCATCGGACTCGGCACGGCGCTGTTCTACGAGCCGATGGCGTGCAAGAGCGTCAACCAGGGCATCGCCGCGTACCTGCGCGCGCAGGGACTGAGCAGCGTGACACAGCTGGTCGGCACGCTCGGCACGACCCGCGAGACGCAGGACTGCGCTGTTTCCGGTTGAGACGCGGTGGCGCGCGAGGCACACAGCCCCGCAACGCTCGCACATCGCGGAACCGCGGGCGGAACATGAGGGCGGTCGCCCCTAGAACGGCGACGCGCGCCGCAGGTTTCCGGGAACAGTCCCGTTTGTCGCAGAACATTAGGATTTCACCCGCCTGTCATACGCGCGGTGCAGTGTCTTCCCCTGGAAGGAGTGCACATGCCACGGACGGCACTCATCCGGTCCGCCGCACAGGGAACGTGTCGGCGGTTGAGCGGCGCCGGCGGAGGGGGAGATCTCAACAGTGGACTCCCGCGTCGGCGCCGCCTCACGCCGTCCGGCCGCGTGCCGGCGACGCTCACTAATGTTCCGCGTCCCTGCGGCCGACTGCCTTCGCGCCACGACCAGCCACACTCGCCACCTCTAGTGCCTGCGAGTCACTTGCGCCACGCTTGAGGAGTTGCGGCGCTGCCGCGGCGGAATGGGCGCGTGAGCGCATCGTGCGAAAGGGGGGCTCCCGTCAGGAGTCCCGAACGGTCGGCGCCGCGCTTGGGGGCCGGCGCGCTTCTCGCCATGGGACTCCTCTTCGGCTCGCTGTGCGCGTTCGCCCAGGAGGCAGCGCCTGCTCTCTCCTTCGGTGCCGACGCGCTCGCGCTCAATGGCCCCTGGAAATTCCAACTCGGCGATGACCGGGGCTGGGCCGAGCCCGCCTTTGACGACAGCCGCTGGGAGTCACTCGACCTCACCCCGCTTCCGGGGGCGCACGATGGCGATGTCGGGCTGACCCAGTTCACGCCTGGTTGGTCGGCACACGGACACCCGGGCGCGAGCGGATTTGCCTGGTATCGCCTGACGCTGCGAGTCGCCGATCCGCACGGCGCCGCCCTCTGGCTGGCAGGTCCCGCGCTCGTCGACAACGCCTACCAGATCTACCTCAACGGTGAGCTCATCGGGGGAATCGGTGACTTCGCGCAGGCACCGCCGGTGCTCAAGGCCTCGCAGCCGCGGCTGTTCGCCTTACCGTCGCGACTGTGGCGCGCCGAGGACGGGGCGCTGCGCTCGGTGATCGCCATCCGCGTGGCGTGTCCGTCGCCGGGGCTCGCGCCGGAGGGCTGCGGCATCCACATCGCACCGGTCTTGGGCCTCGAAGCCGGCGTGCGCAGCCATTACCGCCAGCAGTGGCTCGAAAAGGTCGAGGGTTACGCGGTCGATGCGACGGAGCCGGTCTTCTTCCTGATCCTGGCGGTGCTGGCGCTGTGCATGATCCCGTTCGAGCCGCAGGATCGTTTTAATGTGTGGCTGGCGGCGGCGCTGACGCTCCTGGCCGCGGCGCGTTTCAATCAGCCGCTCTATTGGCTGGCGGGCTTCGAGACGCTCGGCGACTTCGTGCTGTGGCGGCTCAGCATCGTCGAGGCACTGCTGCTCGGCGCGTGGGTCATGGCCTGGCGCGCGGCGTTCCGCCTACAGGCGCGCTGGCAGGTCGTCGCCTGCGTGGCACTCACCGCGGCGTACATCCTGGCGCGGCTGCTGGGCACGACGCTCCTGTTCCCGGCGCTCCCCAGCGCACTCGTGCACGGCTGCGCGACACTCCTGAAAACCATCCACCTGGGCTTTCTCGTGCTGCTCGTCGTCGTGGTGTGGCAGGGCGAGCGGCGTGGCCGGGGCAGCTGGCCGCTGCGACTGTCGATTCTGCTGGGCTCGATCGGCCTGTTCGCCTCTGAGCTCGGTCAACTGGGCGTTCCGGGGATCTGGTTCCCGTTCGGCGTCGGCGTCTCGCGCACCGAGTACGCCTACGCAGCGTTCGACGTCGCGTTGTTCAGCTATCTGCTGCAGCGGCTGTGGGGATTTGCAGGCGCGCTGCGGCTGGCGGCGCCCTGAACCGGCGCGGCGCCACCGACACCGTTCAGATCGAGAGTCCCGGGTCACCTTCGAGAATGCGCTGCTGCAGTTGTGGCTTTTCTCCGTGCGCCCAGCGGGCAGCACGGTGCGACACCCGGTAGCGCAGCGGGCCACCGTCGGCGGCCGGCGCGCGCTCGAGCGGTCTCGGGATGCAGACGAACTGCGTGTCGATCCACTCGGAAGTCGCCGTCACCACGGAATAGCCATGGCCGTTGAAATCGAGAAACGCCAGATGCGGCGCCAGCTGTGGGTTTGAGAGCGCGCGCGCCTGCGCGAGGTCGTGGGTGCGCTGGTATTCGAGGCAGGCGCGCACGCCGTGCAGCATCAGCATGTTCATGGTCGGCTCCGGCTTGGCCGCGCCCGCGTTGTCGACGAGATATAGCGCACGCAGCGGGTGATCCTTCGGCAGCTGATGCTCGAGGGCCTCGGCCAGCCCGGGCGCGGAAATGGAGCCGGTGACGAAAGCGATACCGACCGGCTCGAAGGTCTGCGGCGGCAGGGCCTTCGCTGCCAGTCCGGCCCAGAAGCTGTGGCGGTCGCCGGCGATGGTGACGAAACCCGTGACGCCCTGCGTGCGGATGAAGTCATAGATCTCGCCGCGCTCACGGTAGGCGCTGCCGAAGTCGCCGAGCACCATGGTGGCATAGCCCTGGCCCGGCCACGGCACACCGAGCCCGGCGGGCAGATTCTGCGGGTCGGCGCGCATGTCGAGCGTGCCGATCGTGTTGGCCCAGATCTTCCAGGTGGCGCTGGAGCGCGCCAGCTGCGCGAGAAACCACGCCTTCTGTGGTGCGCCGAGGATCGACTGCGCCGCTTTGTCGCGCCGCGGGTTGGGAATGTGCACGCTGCCGTAGGCAATCTCTGCCGGCGGGTGGCCGTCGTTGCAGGTGCGGCCGGCATCGAGGATCGCCGCGGCTTCCTCCGGGATGAGCTCGGGGAAGTGGTCCGACTTCAACGCCGCGACGTCCGCTCCCTCGAGCGGATACTCGGAGCGGTAGCTGCGCTGGTCGGTGATCAGGAGCTCGACGTTGCTGCCGAAGCGGAACGCGCGATAGCCCCGCAGGCTGCCGATCGCGGCCAGATTGTTCGGCTCCTGGCCGAGTCCGCTCGCGTCGAATTCGGTGACCGGCGCATCGTGCACCTCGGGTGCGATGAAGCGTTCGAGCGCTGCACCTGAGCTCTGCACCACGCGCGCCGGCTGGTACTCGAACCATGCCTGGTTGGCCGCCACCTTGCGGGTCTGCGCGGCGCGCGTCTGCCCCGCGAACATCTGCAGGCTCTGCCAGCCCATCCAACTGAACTCGTGGTTGTCCCACATGTAGACGAACGGCCAGCGTGCGCGCGCGTCCTGGATATCCGGATCTGCGAGATAGGCACGGTAGAGCGCGCGATAGTCGTCCACATCGGTCGGGATGTGAAAGGCACTGATCTTCTCGCCGTGCGGATAGCGCAGCAGCGCGCGCAGTCTGCGATCGTACACGCCCTGCGGCCGATCCCCGGGGTAGAACACGACCTCGTAGACGAAGTCCCCCAGGTGCAGCACGAACCCCAGCTGTTCGGCCTGCGGGGCACGCTCGTCCTCGAAGATCATGCGCCGGTAGGCGTTCTGGGCGCCGCTGGTGCAGTCCTGGCAGGAGATGAACGCGAAGCGCACCGGCGTCGGATCCGTATCGCGTGGCGCGGTGCGGGTGCGGCCGATGCGACTGGCGCGGCCGTCCTGATCGGTGAAGCGATACCAGTACTCGCGCGCCGGTGTCAGTCCGGCCGCGAGCACGCGGCAGGTCCAGTCGGCCTGCGGACGGGCGCTGGTGCGCGCGCGGATCACCGTTCGGCGGAACTGTGCATCCGCGGCCACTTCGACCGTGAGCGCTGCGGCAGAACTGCCGTCGGCGCCGCGATAGCGCGTCCACAGCAGCACGCTGTCGGGCCTGGGGTCGCCGGAGGCGACTCCCGCGGGAAAAAACTCGCGCCGCTCACTGACCGCCGTACTGGCGCGCGCGCGGCGCTCGATGCCCTGCGCGAGCGTGGCACCGAGTGAGGCCGCAAGAAAAGCACGGCGGCTGAGTGGCGGCATGGGGCCAAGTACCAATGCCCGGTGCGGCCGGGCCCGCGGCGAGCATGCGCGCGCGCGCCGGCGCGTGCTTGAAGGGAC
>Ga0209274_10001328_pt1 | contig 12789 bp, 9 predicted proteins | sample HubBroMetageREF1_FD_188343 | JGI IMG/M metagenome (GOLD analysis project Ga0209274, IMG submission 188343) | Reference soil microbial communities from the Hubbard Brook experimental Forest, New Hampshire, USA - Hubbard Brook CCASE Soil... | ecosystem: Environmental > Terrestrial > Soil >...
GTTCCACCGCTACGGCCGGCGTCGCGGTTATGGTGAACTGCAAGATTTGGGGCGCGGCCTGGCTCTGGTATCAGAAGATCGCCTGCCAGCTTGGCCCAAGCGCCACGAGCGGCAACATCGTGGTCACCGTGAATGGGCAGTCTTCCAACCCACTGCCATTCAACGTCGCTGCCGGCAACATCTACTTCGTCTCTACCGCCGGCAGTGACAACAACCCCGGCGGCTTCGCGTCGCCATGGGGCACGCTGTTGAATGCGCGCAACGTTATGCAGCCCGGCGATATCACTTACGCCATGAACGGTGTGTCGCAGTCAGGCGACGATGGCACCGGCTGGGATTCCGCGTTTCTACTTTCGGGCGGCGGACAAGGGAATTGGTGTTCCGCCTTCGGCCTGCCGCGGGCTTTGGTGGCCTATCCAGGCGCCACGGCGACCATTGGCAACCCGAGCGGCGGCTTGCCGGATTTCGGCCTGCGCACCAGCGACTGTCAAGGCAATTATGTCTTCGCTGGGATCGCCTTTCGCGGCCAGGCTCCCGCTCAGCCGGGCAGCGGCGCCAACTACCGGTTTGTCGCTAGCGACATCACCTGCCCCTACACGCAAGGCGCCGGCGGCGGCGCGTGCTTCGCGACTTCGCAGGCGAGTTACATCTACTTCTACGGCAATCATGTCTACAGCGCAGGCACGTTGGATGCCTCGGCGGAATTTCAGGGCGTATACTTTTCGACCGACAGCAATTTCGTCGATATGGGTTGGAACCTGGTGGAGAATGTGCATGGCTGCCGGGGAGTGCAGGTGCATTCCTCTCCGCTTGGCAACGGAGGCCCCACCGACCCGACCGGTCACGATCAATACTCCATTTCGATTCACGACAACACCATTCACGACACTCAGTGTGACGGCATCATCGTCGATACCGTGGATCCTTCGCAAGGGCCAGTCTCGATTTACAACAACGTCATCTATAACGCCGGCGAGGGTCCCAATAACCCGGAGCAAAGCGGCGGCTGGAACTGCATCAATATTCCCGGCAGCACGGAGAACGGTCCAAACGGCAGCGGCACGGTGGAGATTTTCAATAACACCTTGTTCGCCTGCGGCACGTTCACCAATCCGCCTTACGCCAGCGATAACAACGGAATTGCGGAGAATGGCGATGAGCCGGAGGGCGCGCCGGCCATCTACGTCTACAGCCGCAACAATCTGATCTACTCGGTGGCCACGGCTCTTTATCCGGCTGGGGTTCCCTATTTCGTGACTTGGAATCCGGTGACAGGCGGGTTATGCGCGAATACGGACGTCTGTCCCTGGCTCTACGGAACCAACAATCTGCTGTACGGCGGCGGCCCCCCAGTGACCGATTTGGCGGAGATCGTTGGGTCGGTGAATCAAAACCCGCTGGTGGCGAGCACTTCGCTCCCCGACTTGCACCTCACTTCCGGCAGCCCGGCAGGCCAGGCGGGATCCATTATCGGCGGCATAACCGTGTATGGCGTCGACAATACGGGGCACGATCACGACGGACTGCCGCGGCCGGCGATTCCCGCGATAGGAGCCTATGAGATCCAGAACGCTATCGAGACAACATTGATCGTCAAGTCAGCCACGGCGGGGCAGATCGAACCGTTCGCCGCCGATTCGATCGTCTCGGCGTACGGCGCGAACCTGGCCGCGGGTACCGCACAGGCGAGTCTGCCGCTGCGAACCACGCTGGACGGCGCTACGGTGACCGTGACCGACTCGGCCGGCGTATCGCGCGCGGCGCTGCTGTTCTTTGTATCGCCCGCGCAAATCAATTTTGAAATACCGGATGGCACAGCGCCCGGCGTAGCCGCTGTCACAGTCGCAAATACGAATGGAACAGGCCAGACCGGCACGATGCAGATCGGCGCAGTTTCGCCAGGGCTGTTCGAGTTGAACACTACGGGGCTGGCGGCTGTCTGGGTGCTGCCGGTCATTTCCGGCGTGGCGCAGAATCTGCAGGCCGTATACCAATTGAACTCGTCCGATGTGGTTCCCCTGCCGATTAATCTGGGGCCTCCAAGCGAACAGGTCTATCTTGAACTGTATGGCACGGGCATCCGTAATACGAACAAGGTGAGCGTCACGGTGGGCGGAGTGAGCGTGCCGGTCTTGTATTCGGGCGCGGCGCCGGGATTTGCCGGCGAGGACCAAGTGAATATCGGACCCCTTCCCCGGTCCCTGGCCGGCCAGGGCAGCGTGCGCATTTCGCTGACGGCGGATGGCCAGGCGGCCAACACCGTCAACGTGACGATTCAATGACCCCGGGCCGTACTAAGCTGGTACCAGATTCGACGCTATGGGAGGTAAGGTACCCGGCAACTAACGGACATTCATTGACAAATGTAATAAAGTCGGCGATGATGACGATACAGTTTCGCATTACTTCGCGTTTGCACGCTGAACTCGGCAACAGCCATGTGACAGAAGCGGCCGAAGGCTGCCGGGTAGGAACGAAGGACTAACCAGGTGATGAGCAGTGTGGAGCAGATAGTGGTCCGGTGGCCGCGGGTGGGTGTCACCGATATCTTTCACTGGAACGTAACCCGTAGGGGAGTGCTGGCCAAGTTGTACGTTCTGTTGTTCGGAACGCCGCATCTGGGCACCTTCGCCAACGGCATTTATTTGCGGCGCACAACCAGTCACATGACACCATCGTCGGTGTTGGACGCCGGTTGCGGAGACGGAACCCTGGCTTTCTATATGGCGTCCAGGTTTCCTAAGGCTCACGTCCTCGGAGTCGACATCGGCGAGCAGGGGATGCATGCGTCCGACAGCACTCTGGATATTTGCGCCAGGGTTCACCGGAGCGTGCCCCTCAGCAACCTGGAATTCCGGCAGTTGGACCTGCGGCAACTGTCTGATCGAGAAGAGTTCGACTTCGTGTACAGCTTCGACGTGCTGGAGCACATAGCCGAAAACCGGCAGGTGCTCGCAAACATCTACCGGGCGCTAATGCCCGCTGGCTCATTGTTGCTCCGCATACCGGCCAGGAAACAGAAACGTATCCTCAGCCGGCGCTTCACGAGGGAACACCAGCGCTGGGCTGAAATCGAACACGTCGGCCAGCACTATGAAATAGATTCCCTGCAGGCTGACTTGAAGCAGATTGGCTATAAGATTTTGTCCGCCGAATACACGATGGGGAACTGGGGCCGCTTATCGTTTGAGATCTCGGAGGCGTTGCAGTATTACCATCTGCCACAGGCGATTCAAATGCTCTGCATGCCCGCGCTGAAGACACTGCGGTTCGTCGATACTTGCGCCGCGATCCGCGATGGCGACGGGCTGCTGGTACTCTGCCAAAAGTGACGCCGAGGGGGCCGAAAGTCATATGAAAGCTATCTCCATCGGTTATCACGACATCGTCGACCAGGGGCAGCGCTTGCCAAACGATGGCTCACGCCACTCCGGACGGTATAAGCTGGATCGGCTGCAACTCCGCGCACATATGGATTCGATTTGGCGTAGCGTCGAACACTCATCGGTCCGGGTAATCGACCGCGCGCGGCAGTGGCAGGGTGAAACGCCCCTCTTCCTGACGTTCGACGATGGGGCTGTCGGCTCGTACACTATCGTGGCCGGCGAACTGGAAAAGCGCGGCTGGCGCGGACACTTCTTCGTCACGACCGATTGGACCGGACAGCCCGGGTTTCTCGATAAGCGACAGATTCGGGAGTTGCACGCGCGCGGACACGTTATCGGCAGCCACTCCTGTTCCCATCCCGCGCGCATGTCCAAGCTGAGTTGGGCGGAATTGCTGAAGGAATGGAAGGAAAGCTGCGCCATACTGAGCGATATACTCCAGGAACCGGTGGTTACCGCGTCGGTGGCTGATGGATATTATTCGCGCAAAGTGGGCAGGGCGGCCGCCGCGGCTGGTCTCCAGGTCTTGTTCACTTCCGAACCTACCTCCAATGCCGCGGTTGTGGATGGCTGCTTGATCCTGGGCCGATACTCGATCCAAAGCCGCACTCCGGCCGGCGTCTCCGGGGCAATCGCCGCGCGGAAACGTTGGCCGCGGTTGCGCCAGGCCATCGTCTGGCAGGCCAAGAAGCCAGTCAAGGCGCTGGCAGGCGAATCGTATTTCACCATCCGGCGGCTGCTGCTCTCACACGGTTTCCAGTCGGGCACTAACTGAGACCATGACTTATCTGCAGCCGGTCTTTCCGTTCGTGCTCTTATTGGCGTTGGTTCAAGTGATCCGTCACCGCCGGTCTCTTACATTGCCGGCTTTTCGCGGTTTGACAGTTGCGCTGATGGTGGTATTTCTGGCATCCTGGGAGCCCGCCGCCTGGCTTTTATCGCACTGTCTCGAATCGCGTTACCCGCCGCGCGAGTATCCCACGGGTGACGCCCAGGCGATCGTCGTGTTGGCTTCGGCCGTATACCCGCCATGCCCCCCGATGCCTACTGCTCGCGCGGGATCCGATACCTACGAGCGGTGCCAGTACGCCGCCTGGCTGTACAAACACTGGAAACCGCTTCCTATTCTGGCCAGCGGAGGCGGGGGGTTCGTGGATAGTCCGCCTTACGCTTTCGCCATGCGGGAGGCACTGGAGCGCGAAGGTGTTCCGGCATCCGCGATTTGGCTGGAAGACCGCTCGCGCACCACGCATGAGAATGCGGCGTATTCCGCGGCGATTCTGCAGCGGAAGGGTATCCGCCGCATCGTGCTGGTGACCGATGCGTATCACATGTTGCGGGCCGACGCGTGTTTCCGAAAACAGTCGTTCACTGTAATACCGGCCGCCTGCGGTTATCGAACTTACCACGACTTTAACCTTAACGACTGGCTACCCGGTTGGGAACCCATCGCCTGGAACGAAGATGCCGTGCATGAGTCCGTTGGCCTGGTCTGGTACCGGTTGCATGGGTGGATTTAACGAATGACGCAATTGATCTCACGACCGGCGTCCGTCAAACCGTGCATCGTCTGGCCGGCCGGCGACCCGATCCACATCCTCTATCTCATCGATGTCCTGTGGGGATTGGGGGGCGCCGAAGGAGTCTTGTTGCGCATCCCGAAATTGCTGCCGAAAGATCGCTACCGTTGTACTATCGGCACCTTCCGCCTGCGGCGGGAATCGGCGGTCTTCGACGGGCTTCCGTGCCCCGTACGAGAGTTTCCGGTCAACCGGGTCTTCGGAATGGGGGCGTTCCGGACGGCGCTCGACCTGCGCCGGTTCATCAAGTCGGAAAACGTGCAGATCGTCCACACTTTCTTCGAATCGGCGGACCTGCTGGGCGGTCTGGTGGCCAAGCTGAGCGGCGTCCCCGTGGTAATCTCCAGCCGCCGCGACATGGGAATTTTGCGCGATACCAGACATCGCGTCGCCTATCGACTGATGAGCCCGCTGTTCGATCAGGTGCAGGCCGTGTCCGGCGCGGTTCGCCAGGAAACCATCCGGGCGGACCGAATCAATCCGGATAAAGTGGTCACTATTCCGAATGGAATCGAAATTGAAAAGTTGGCCGCCGCCGGCGGCTGCGCGGCCATGCGCCATTCGCTTCGTCTTGAGGACGCCTCGCCGCTCATCGTTACGGTGGGTCACATCCGGCGGGTGAAAGGCTACGATGTGCTGCTGCGTGCGGCCGCGGAAGTTTGCCGGGCTTATCCCAAGGCCACTTTCCTGATTGTCGGCTCGGTGCAGGAGCAGGACTGCGACCGCAACCTGCAGGATCTGGTCCGCCAATTCAATCTGGTGCGCAACGTGCGCTTTCTGGGCAAAATGGAGAACGAGAGGGTGTGGTCGCTATTGAAGTTGTGCGACGTGTTTTGCCAGCCTTCCCGCAGCGAAGGGATGTCTAACGCGCTGCTGGAAGCCATGGGCTGCGGCCTTCCCTGCGTGGCCACCGCTGTGGGAGGCACGCCCGAGGTCCTGGAAGACGGGCGAACCGGCTACATTATTCCCAACGAGGACCATCAAGCCGCAGCCAACCGGATACTGGCCCTGCTCGGCGATCCCGAGCGCGCGCGTACGATGGGCCGAATGGCGCGTTGCGTGGTCGAAGAACGATTCTCGGCCCAAAGCATGATTACGAACATGGTCGGCAGGTACGACCAACTGCTGGAGGCACGCCGGTGATGCCGGTAATGTCCGGGGTGCATGTGGCGATCACCGGGAGACATGTGCATGTTCGTGTGCGCCGCGGCGTGCAAGCGATCCGCACGGTGGCCGATCTCGATTGTATCGAGTCGGATTGGGAGCGGCTGGCAGCGGATCGTAATCCCGTATTGGATTTTGCATACGCGCGCGCATGGGCCGCGGGACTTGACGACAACCAGCGGCTGAGCGTGCTGGTGGCCGGCGTTCCCGAGTGTCTGGCCATCGCGCCTTTGGTCGTTAACCGCGGCGGCGCCGGGTGGCTGACTCTGCTGGCCGCGGAGATGTACGAAATCATGGATTTCCTGCATGCGGATGAAAGCGCGGTTTACAAATTGGCGCGCGCCATCGCGCGCACGGGGCGTCCTTTGGACTTGAAACGAATTCCCGCCAATTCGCCCGCGGTGGCGGCCATCGAGGCTGCCTATCGCGGACGTGGCGTCGTCCGGCGGCGGCCAGCCGGCGGATCGCCCTGGATCCCTCTGGACGAATCCTGGAACGAACCCGAGATGCGGCTGGAAGCCGGCCGCCGCTCGGATCTGCGCCGCGCCCGGCGCCAAGCGGAGAAAATGGGTGCGCTAGAAACCGCGATCGTCAGTCCCACGCGCGCGCAGTTGCCGCAACTCCTCGAAGAAGCCTTTCAAGTGGAGGCTGCCGGTTGGAAAGGCGCGCGTGGCACAGCCCTGGCCGCCGATCCCGTGCGCGGGGCTTTTTTCAGGCGCTACGCGGAGCAGGCTTCCGATAAGGGTATCCTGCGCATGTGCATGTTGCGTATTGGCGGACGGCCAGCCGCGGTGCAGATCGCGATCGAGAGCGGCAGCCGATTCGACTTGCTGCGCGCAGGTTACGACGAGCGATTCTCGCGGTGCTCGCCGGGCATGCTGCTGACCGCGGAAAGCATCCGCTACGCGGCGCACCGCGGCTTGCGCGCATACGAATTCAACGGCAATGTCGAGCCGTGGACCCAGGTCTGGACGCAGCACGAGCACGCCTGCTGTTCCCTGCGCGCGTATCCCTTCAGCTCACGCGGCGCATGGGCGCTTTTCGCGGACGGCCGGCAGGTGGCTCTGCGAGAGCTTCGCCGGAGACTCAAATCATGATCGCCTCCCTGTGGCGGCCGCTGCTCCGGAAAGCTGCGCGGAACTATGTGGCCGGCCCGGAATTGCCGGATGCCCTGCGTTTGGCGCAAGAGTTCGCGGCGCGGGGGGTGCCGGCTTCCACGCTCTGTTTTTGGGATTCACAGGACGACCTACCCCGCCATGTCGCCGACATGTATCTGGCTACGGTGCGGGCCATTCAAGACGCGCACCTGGATTCCTATGTCTCGATCAAAGCGCCCGCATTGGCGTTCGACGCCGGCATGATCGCGGAAATCGCAGAAGCGGCTTCGGAGGCGGGCGGCGTCCGCGTGCACTTCGACTCGCTCGGAGTAGAGACAGTCGAACGCACCTTTCGGCTGATCGAGCAGGCGCGCTGGTTCGACGCGCCGTTGGGCTGCACCATTCCGGGGCGGTGGCGCCGCAGTCCGCGCGACGCGGAAAGGGCCGCTCAACTGGGCCTGCGTGTGCGCGTGGTGAAGGGCCAGTGGCCCGATCCCAGCGATGCCGCCGATCCGCACTCCGGGTTTCTAGACGTCATCGATGCGCTGGCGGGCGGCGCAGCCCCAGTGGCGGTGGCCACCCACGAACCGGTGTTGGCTGCAGCGGCCATTCGCAAGCTGCAGTCCGGTGGGACGCCTTGCGAACTGGAATTACTCTACGGACTGCCCAGCCGCGCCGTCCTGAAGGTGGCGCGCGATCTGGGGGCACCGGCCCGCTACTATTTGCCGTACGGCCACGCGTGGCTACCCTACGTGCTACGCCAGGCCCGGCGCGATCCGCGCATCCTGTGGTGGGTGCTGCGGGATGCCTCTTTGCCCTCCCGGAGCTAGGCATGGCTACTGGCATTCTACAAACCGGCGCGCCGACCCGCATAGGCGCCGAAGAGCGTTTTTACGACGCCTACCAGTGGTGTCTGAATCCTATGCTGAGTCTGCGGGAACTTCTGCAGCACCTGGACGAGGAGATGGCCAGCTACAGGGCGAACGGCGATTCGGGCTGGCAGGGCGAAGAGCGCCGCATCAATCTGTATCTGTTTGCATGCGCCATCGCCTGCACGGTCGACGACTATCTGGCGACCATGCCATCGAGCCTGGAGGCGGTGGCACGGCGATTTCCGGCTACACGGCAGGTCGTCGGAGCCACTGAATTCGCGCTGAATTCGCCGCGCAGGGCAGCGTGGCGCCGTCGGTGGAGCGATTGCGTGGATGCCGCGTGCGAACTCCTGCTCGGGGGCGGCGATATGTTCTGCGAACAGGCGCGCGAGTTGGTCGCGGCCGCGCCAAGCGCGCTCGGCGAAGCCGCTCTGCGCCAACGCATGCGCATTCCCGAGGCGTTCAGGTGCCAAGATCTTACGCACCAGGATGTGTGCGCAATGGTCGACCTGTGCGTGCCCGCATTTCCCGAAAAGGATCGGCCGATTGCCGTCGTTGGTCCGCGCACAGCGGGCGCATATTTCGCGCCGCTCGCGGCAGCCCGGCTACGCGCGCTCGGCTATACGCGCGTCACCTGGCACACGGTGCGCCCCAAGAACGGCCTGTCGCGCGCGGAGTCCCGTGCGATCTCTAGGGCGATGGGCGCGGGTGCGCGCCTGTTAGCGATCGACGATCACCCGAATTCGGGTCACACCCTGCGCTTGTTGCTGGCCGCGTTGCGCGGGTTGGGTGCGGCATCGGCGGACACCATCGTGGCGCTTCCCGGCCACCCTTCCATTCCCAACTTTACGGTCGCCGATGAAGCCGCCCGCGGCGTTCGTCTGTACATGCTGTCCCCGGAGGACCGCTACAAGGCGCGTCTGCTCGACTCGGCAGGAAGCGTCGAAAGCGATGCGACGGCTGCTCTCAATCGGGAACTCGCTACGCACTATGCCGACGGTTTCCAAGTGCGGCTGAAGCGGGTGCTCGAATCGGACACCGGGCGGGTGATGGCCAAGAGCGTTGGCTGGGGCTGGCTGGGATACCATGCCTGGTTGGCGGGTGTGGCATTGGAGGGATTTGTCCCGCGGCCGCTCAGGCTACGGAATGGCATTTTGTTTTCGGAATATGCCGGTTCACAGACAGGCGGGGAGGCCTGTCCTACGGCTTGCGCCACTTACATTGCGCGGCGCGTGAACACTTTGGCACTGCGCGAAGATCCGGCGTTTGACAATCCCGGATATCGTTGGTGCGGTTGGGACGATCTGGTTGCCGTTCTGAGGCGCGTTTACGGCCCTTACTTGGGACCCCTGAAGAAACGCGCCATCCGGCGTCGCCTGCGCGACTACGTGGCGCCGAACCCCACGCTGGTGGATGGCCGCATGCGGCCCGCGGATTGGGTGCGCAGCGGAGACAAGCTGCTCAAGGCCGATTTCGAACATCACAACTTCGGCGGCGGCGAAGCGGACATTGTGGATCCCGCCTGGGATCTGGCCTCCGCCATCTTCGAATTCGCGCTTCCGCCAGACGCCGAGCAAACTCTTCTCGAAACATACATAGCCAATACTGCGGATACTGGCATCGGGGACCGCCTGCCGCTGTACAAGATTCTGTACGCCATGAACGGGCTGCGTGCGGCAAAATACTGGCTCGCGCGCAAACCAAACAGCCAGCGCCGCGAAGAGTGGAACCGGCAGTTCATCGCCACGCGCAGCTTTGCGGCTTTCCACGTGGCGCGCCATTTAGGCCGCAAGTTGGGCCCGCCACCGGCCGTTTGGGAACGGCGGCTCTGTTTCCTCGATCTGGACGGCGTGCTGGATTGGGGTCTGCTGGGTTTCCCGCACACCACACCATGCGGCGTGCACGCCTTGCAACTCTTCCAGCGGAACCGGTTTTCAGTGGTTTTGAACACGGCGCGCAGTTTGGAACATGTGCGGGAGTATTGCCGGGCCTACCGCTTGCCGGGTGGCGTCGCCGAACTGGGCAGCGTCTTCTGGGACGCTATACGGGATTGGGAAGTGCCTTTGATCGATGCGGAAGCGGCCGCGCAAATCGAAAGGCTCCGCGAGGAGATTCAAAATCTGCCGGGAGTCTTTATCGATCCCGAGAATCGATATTCGATACGCGCCTATCGCTTCCAGGACGGCTATATGCGGCCCTTGCAGACCGCGGAAGCCGCGGCGCTTCTGGAGCGCGCCGGTTGCGATCGTCTCACATTCGTGCAGAGCGGAGCAGACACTTATATCGTGCAGAAGGGCGCTGGAAAAGCTTCGGCATTGGCAAGTGTGAAAGCCTATCTGGGCCACTCGGGTGAATCGGTGGTGGCCATCGGCGATTCCGCGCAGGACGTGGACATGCTGCGCGCCGCGGATATCGCCTTTGCACCGGCCAATGCCTCGCGCGAAGTCCGCGAACTGGTTGCTCGCGGAGAGTGCCGGCGGACGCACCGTCCACTGCAAGCGGGCCTGTTGGAAGCGGCGATGGAACTGTGCCTTGCCGCGGGACACAGGCCGGATGATGCGGCCCCCTGCGAGGATGCGGAGCCGCTGTCGTTGCTTGACGAATTGCTCCAGGCCCCGGACAGGCGTCCCTTTGAGCGCATTTTCAGCGCGCTGCGCTGGCGTGTACTTTGAAATGACGATGCTGTCGATTTGCGAGGAAGCTCTGGAAAGACAGGCCGGGAGGCCTGTCCTACTCCACGGCGCGTGGATTGCCAGCGCCGCGGAATTCGCACGGCTCGGCGCCGATTGGTGCGAACTGTTTCAACGCGCAAACCCGGAGAACATCTTCCTCAGTTTCGGCTGGATGTCCACCTGGTGGAAACATTTCGGCAAGGGTCGACTGGCGCTGATCGCGGTACGCGATTCGGCCGGACGGCTGGTGGCCGTAGCGCCTTTCCACATTGCGCGTGCATTCGCGGGAGTGGGCGCGCGCCGTCTCGGGTTTCTGGCGGACGAACACGTGGGGTCCGATTATCTCAACGTTCTGGCGGACCCCGCATGCGGGCCGGCGGCGGTGGAAGAAATCGCGCGGATACTGTTTGCGCAGCATCGTCTTTGGGACTATATCGAGCTGCGCGACACAGCCGACTCGCCGCTAATGGCGGCGTTGTCGACGGAGTTGCGCCGCCGCGGCATGCAGGTCTCCGAGAGCACGCGCCGGGTCTGCCGTTATATTCCGTTGCCGGACACATTCGAGAGGTATCTGGCCGGAGTCGGCACGAGCCTGCGGGCCAATTACCGGCGCAGGTGGCGCGCTCTGCAGCGCGAACATCAAGCGGAGTGCCTGGTGCTTACCGGAGCCTCGGATGTGGGACGGCACTTCCCTGCCCTGATCGCATTGCATCGCATGCGGTTCGAGCAACGCGAGGCGCATAGCGCATTCCTGGCGCCGCGAGTCCCCGAGTTTCAAGCCGAGGCCATGCGGGTTCTGGCGGCGCAAGGGTTCGCCAGACTGTTCCTGCTCAAGGCCGGCGGCGAAGCCGTGGCGGCGCTCTACGGGTTCTCCGTGGGCCGGACGTTTCAGTTCTACCAATGCGGGATGCACCCGGGTTGGGTGCGGTATGGCCTGGGGCAGGTGCTAATCGGCAACGCCATCGATCAAGCCGTCGCCACCGGGCATGCCACTTTCGATTTCTTGCGCGGCGACGAATCCTACAAGACGCAGTGGGCGGATCGGTCGCGCGAGATCGTCACGTTGTGCTTCTTCGACCGGCGGCCGGCCAGCGCCGCCGCGCGGTGGAGCTTTTGGATTTCGGCGGCCGTGCGCGGCGTTGCCCGCAAAGCGAGAAGATGCGCCATGTCACTTGCTTTTCGATGACGATTACTGAGAAACTCACCGCATGACCGGGTCTCTGGCGGACTACTATCATTGGGAGGAAATGGATAAGGGCATCCGCATCTACATGTACGCCGGCATGGTCGACCGGTTGCAGGCCGAGATCCTGCAGAGCGGAAAAGAAGTTGGCGGGATTTTGCTGGGCCGGACGGAAGAAGATCGCGGAAGGCCAGTTACTGTCATCGAGGATTTCGTGCCGGTGCCGTGTTCTTACCACGACGGATCGCTTTATGACCTTGCGGACGAGGATACGGTCAATCTGGAGGCCGCGCTGCTGCGAGCGGCGTTGGCCGGATGTGAAAAGCCCGATGCGCCGTCCATTCTCGGGTATTACCGCAGTCACATGCGTGCAGGCTTGTGGCTGTCGCCTGCCGATCTGCAGGCGATCGACAGCTACTTCCAGGCGCCGGCCAGCGTATTTTTGTTGGTCAAAACGGTGGTGAGCGCCAAAGCTTGCACGGCTGGTTTCTTCTTCTGGGAGGACGGGCGCATCCAATCCGAATTCAGTTCGCTGGAGGTGGCCCTGGGACATACGATGCCGTCCCCGGATGTCCCCGCCGATGTGCCGGATTTGTTGGATGCGGCGGGCGATGTCACCAACGACGACTTGAACGACGATCTGCCCGCCGATCTGACAGAACTGTTCCACCAGGCGGTGCCCCAGCCGCTGGACGTTCCCGCCCCACTGACCAAATCGTCCCCTGCACCGCCCGCCCTATCGCCCCCCGAACCACCCCACGCAGTGGCCGCTCCGCCCGCGCTAGCCGCGCTCTCCGATAGGACTCCGCGGGTCTGGCCAGGCCTCCTGGTTCGC
>Ga0209274_10001329_pt1 | contig 12789 bp, 6 predicted proteins | sample HubBroMetageREF1_FD_188343 | JGI IMG/M metagenome (GOLD analysis project Ga0209274, IMG submission 188343) | Reference soil microbial communities from the Hubbard Brook experimental Forest, New Hampshire, USA - Hubbard Brook CCASE Soil... | ecosystem: Environmental > Terrestrial > Soil >...
GAGGAAGCCAGCAGAATCGCAGACCAGGTCAAGCGCGGAAAGGCCCGAGGACACGCTCGTGCAGCATTACTTCATTCCCACCATCCGGGCCGCGATCAAGCTGCGGCAACACGATCCGGCGGCCGCCATCGATCTGCTCCGCGCCACTGCCAAGTACGAACTGGCGTTTACGGGATTCGACTATTTGTATCCCGCCTACATCCGCGGGCTGGCGTATCTGGAGCTCGGCGATGGCCAATCGGCCGCGGCTCAGTTCCAAAAGCTGATCGACAATCCCGGTTTTACCGTAAGAGATGTTACGGGACCCTTGGCCCGGCTGCAGCTTGGCCGCGCGCAGAAGATGATGGGCGATGAAGCCGCTGCACGGAAGTCCTACGAGACTTTCCTGGATTTGTGGAAGGGCGCCGATCCCGACATTCCCATCTACCAGCAAGCCAAAGCGGAGTACACCAAGCTCCGAAACTGAATTCCACAAGCGTGATGACGGTTTGATCGAAACGAAAGTGGAACCGCTACTGAAGAGCATGCACAACGACTCGCGGTTTGTTGCGTTCTTGAAGAAGCTCAACATGCCGACCTGAAATATCTTGCCGTATTGGGAATTTCCGAGAAACGGGAGCCCTCAAGTTCCCGGGATACCCCTGAAGCGATTCTTGTTGATACTTAGCGACCGAATCTTCGATTCCAGCGTAGACCTTGGTATCCCCAACTTGACGGCAGCGCCCATGGGTCCTGAAACACGGCCACAGGCATCTTTCAGTGCAGCCTCGATCATGTCCTTCTCGTGCGCGAGGAGTGTCTGCGGGAGCTCAACTTGCTGTTGCGAGTCTGGTGTCAGAGGCGTCGGCGGCAGCCAGTTTTCGTCGATCGAGAAAATCTCTGTGTCGCAAAGTATCACCGAACGCTCGATGACGTTCTGAAGTTCGCGAATGTTTCCGGGCCAAGGATAGGACTGAAACAATTCCAGAGTCTTTTTGTTGACACGTTTTATGTTCTTGCCAGCTTTTCGCGCATAGCGATCGACAAAGTACTCGACCAGTATCAGGATGTCGTCCTTTCGCTGGCGGAGAGGCGGTATCTCGATCGGGAACACATTGATGCGGTAGAAGAGATCTCCCCGAAAGGAGCCTGCAGCGATGGAGGCTTCCAGGTCACGATTGGTGGCAGCGATCACGCGCACGTTGGCTCGGATCGGGTGGCTTCCGCCGACGCGATCGAATTCGCGCTCTTGCAACACGCGCAAAAGCGCAATTTGAGTTTCTGTAGGAAGCTCACCGACTTCATCCAAGAAGATCGTCCCGCCCTCGGCCAGTTCGAACCTGCCCACGCGGCGTTGCAGCGCACCCGTGAAAGAGCCTTTCTCGTGACCGAATAATTCCGAGGCGATCAAATCGCGCGGGATGGCCGCACAGTTGACACTGACGAAAGCGCGGGAAGAACGGCGGGAGCGCCTGTGGATTGCGCGCGCCACGAGTTCCTTGCCCGTGCCGGTTTCTCCCGTAATCAGAACGGTGGAGTCGGTCGGAGCGACTTTGGCAATCCGGGATAGAACCGCCTGCAGAGGCCGCGAGGTGCCGACAATTTCCTCGAACATCGAAGCTTTGTCGATTTCTTCACGCAGAGCGACGTTTTCCTGACGAAGCCTGTCTTCCGCCTGCTTGCGATCTTCGATATCCGTCGCGGTCACATACCAACGCGTAATGTGTCCGTTGTCGTCGCGCACCGGGTTGTAACGAGCGAGAAACCAACGGTAGCTTCCATCATGCTTGCGCAGCCGCAACTCCACCTCGTAAGCAGATCCACTTGATAAAGCTCGATCCGTAGAGGTCTTGAGGCGTTCCAAATCGTCAGGATGAGTACTGTGCGCGAACGTCTTGTGCCGCCATTCGTCGAGACCGATGCCGAGGTAATCGAGCGTGGTGCGGTTGGCATAAAAGCGTTCAAGGTCAGCCCCGAATACCGCAATAAGTTGGGGCACGAGGTCAACTATCTGCCGGAGCTCTGCTTCTTGTTCCCGGATCTTTCCTTCTGCCGTCTTGCGCTCGGTGATGTCGGTCACTGCCCCGACAAACTCGCGATTGCCAGATGCATTCCGTAAAACGGGTGCTATGGCGTGGACATGCTTTACTCGCCCGTCAGGCATTAGCAAGCGATAGGCATGCTCGAATTCTGGCGCTCCCGCGATTGCGCGATTAACGACCGCTTGGACGTCGGCGCGGTCCTCCGGATGGACGCGCTGCGCCACGAATTCTATTGTTGGCTTGGCGGCGCGGTCGTACTCGAAGATGCGGTAGCTTTCATCTGACCAGAAAAGCTCGCCAGTGTCAGGTTTCCATCCGAAGCTGCCCGTGTGACTGAGTCTTTGGGCTCCGGCCAGGTAGGCTTCGCGGCGCCGCAGTTCCTGAGTAAGCAGCTCGTGCTCGGTAACGTCCATGACGGTGCCGATGATTTCCGTAATTTCACCGGAAGCATTCTTAGCAGGATGAGCAACGGAATGGAGGTGCTTTGTCGTTCCGTCTGGAAGAACGATTCGAAAATCCCCGTGCGAGTTTGCCCATTCCTTCCAGGTACTCTCGATTTTTGCTCTTTGCTCAATCTGTGCTCGATCTTCAGGATGAACCCTCTGCAGGAACTGCTCCCAAGTGGGACCGGTTTCTTGAGGGTCATAGCCATAGATGCGAAAAATTTCTTGCGACCAGAACAGAGCGCCTGTACGCACGTTCCAAGCCCAGCTGCCTGTGTGACTGAGTCTTTGGGCCTCGGCAAGATAAGCTTCGCTTCGCCGAATGGCTTCTTCCGCGCGCTTATGCTCGGTCAAATCCATCACGGTACCCACTATTTCACGCAGCTCGCCGCGTGCGTCCACGACCGCGTGCCCTGTGGACCGGATGTTCCTGATTCCCTTGGTAGGGTGAACGAAATTCAAGTCGAGTTCGAAATCCTGCTTGTCCCGGATGCCCCTTTCGAACTGTTCCCGGACCGCGGCGCGAGCGTCGTCGGGTTGGACCCGTTGAAAAATCGTTTCGAGCGGCGGAGGTGGCTCAGCGGGGTCGAAACCTAGCACGCGATAGCACTCCTCCGACCAATAACCAGGTTCACCGGTCGCAGGGTTCCAGGCCCAACTCCCGGTGTGGCTCAGCTTCTGTGCTTCCGCCAAGTACGCTTCGCGGCGGCGGAGTCTCTGGGTCAGGAGCTCGTGTTCCGTAACGTCCAAGGCGCTGCCGACGTACTTTTTCAGGCGTTGGTTTTCGACAACCGGAGCACCGACGCAGCGAATGTGCCGGATCTCACCATCGGGACGCACGATGCGCTTTGTGGCGTCGAAGGGCGAAGCGCTCGTCAAGATCCCATTGATCAGGTCTGCCATGGATTCGCGATCCTGTGGGTGGAGACGATCCAGGTATTCCTGAATACTCGGCGGCTTGCTGGCCGGATCGAGGCCGTACATCCGAAATAATTCGGGAGACCAGTAGTGGAAGCCGTCGGGATCAAAGGCCCAGCTTCCGATGTGGGCAAGACGCTGCCCTTCGGCGAGATAGAACTCGCTTTTTCGTAGCTCTTCTTCAGCCCGCTTTCGGTCCTCGATGTCGAAGCCGGACACATACCATTTCAACGGTCTTCCTGCTTCATCACGAAGGGGCACTGCGCGAAACAAGTGCCAGCGATACACACCATCGAAACGCCGTGCACGTGCTTCGTGTTCACCCGGCTTACCGGAAATCAGGGTCGCTTCCCAATGACTTCTGAGTCCAGGGAGGTCTTCGGGATGGATTATCGGCTGAGCGTCCCCACCGTCGCCATTCGTGTCCGAAGGAACCGTCATATTCAGCACGTCAGCACGGTTCAGCGCCGTCTCGAGAGAAAGCCCGAAATAGTCAAGCCAACCTTTATTCACGTAATCAAGGTGACCGTCAGGACGGCAACTGTTTATCATTGCGGGAGTCGTGTCCACCACAAGACGAAGTCGCTCTTCCGCAAGAGTGTCGCTTCTCCGGAGTTCGACTTCCGCACGCTTACGATCATCTATGTCAATGCTCGTTCCATACCACTTGACGATCTTGCCGTTTAAATCGCGAAGTGGCACTTTGTGGTGGAACATCCAGCGGTATTCCCCATTCGCGTTGCGGACGCGAGTTTCGTATTCGAAGGCTTCGCCAGCCGCGAGGCAGGCTCGCCACTTGGTCACAATCCCCTCAAGATCTTCAGGGTGAATGAAAGCGGTCCAATTCCAACCGGCTATTTTGTCCAAAGTGACGCCCAGGTATTCCAGCCAAGGCTTATTGAAGTAATCGATGTAGCCGTCAGGTCTGGCGGTGTGTATCAGCGCGGGGATCGAGTCAACGAGAAGCTGAATATTGAGCGGCTCGGGTTCTGGTCTCGAGGCGGCCATAGCGGCATTATATTCACACTTTGTTTTTTTTCGCATCCTGCATTGACACACCCGCGTCCGTACGCCACCGCACGGTTACTCGCGTTCGGCACCGGCCCGGGTTCGCCGCACAAATGCCGCGCTCGCGGGACCGACAGCATCTGGGCAGGCGACAATATGTTGACACTTGCTCGCTGGCTGTATATATCCTCACGGTTACAAGGCTCAGCATTTTCAGGCAGATCCAATTGCGGGTAAATTGGGGCTCGAATTGCTTTTAATCTGGGCCCGAGATACACAGAGGAGGCCTATCAATTATGGCGGCCGCAAGTACACCAGCCCCTGTCCAAGGGGCGGTGCCCGAACACGCACCACCCCAGCAACCGAAGACACGGCCCAAGTGGCAGAGGTACGGAACTCCTTTGCTGGTGCTGCTATTGGCGGCCGCGGTGGTGTGGACGATCACCCGGAACTGGAATGCTTGGGAAGGCGGCCGAATCGAGCAAGTCACGGACGATGCTTACGTCCGAGGCGATCTGACGCCGCTGAGCACGAAAATTTCCGGCATCGTTCGCGATGTGAAAGTCTCCGACTACCAGGAAGTCCATCGCGGAGACCTGATCGTTGCTTTGGATGATGACGATTACAACGCGCAAGTGGCGCAGGCAGTCGCGGCGGTGGAAGCGGCCAAGGCTGCGATCGAAAATAATGTTCGGCAGCGCGAGTTACAGGACGCGAAGATCGATAAGGCTCTAGCGGGAATCGATCAAGCGCGCGCGCAGATCACAGCCGCGCAGGCCGGCATTGATGCCGCGCAAGCCGAAGTGGTGCGATCGAAGTCTGAACGCACCCGGCAAGAAGCCTTATTGCAGACACGATCCGCCACCCAGCAGAAAGTTGAACAGGCCGTGGCCGACCAGGAACGGTTTGCGGCGCAGCTGGCGAGCCGTCAGGCTGACCTGGAGGAGGCGAAAACTCAATTGCGCAGCAATGAGCTGTCGGCGGAGGCTGAACGGCGAACCAAGGCCGTTCTGGAATCGCAAGACGCGCAGCTGGTGGCCGATCTCCACGGCAAGCAGGCTGCGCTCACCGATGCACAAGTAAACTTAGGCTATACGACGATCGAGGCGCCTGGTGATGGCAGGGTGGGGGAAAGGCAAGTGCGGCCCGGGCAGTTGGTCTCTCCGGGTACGCAAGTAATTTCCTTCGTCAGCAAGATTAAATGGGTGCAGGCGAATTATCGCGAGACGCAGCTGAGCAACATGAAGGTTGGCGACGTTGCGGAGATCGCCGTGGATGAATACCCGGGCAAGGTGTTTCACGGGAAGGTACTGGAGATCGCGCCCGCCAGCGGATCGCAATTCGCGCTGTTGCCACCCGACAACGCCACCGGCAATTACACGAAAGTGGTGCAGAGAATCCCCGTCAAGATCGCGCTCGATGATCCCAGCGTTGCGAGCACCTTGCGTCCGGGCTTATCCGTCATCGCCACCGTGCGCACGAGCCACTGAGTGGAGCGCACAATGGCTGCTGCAACCCCGGCCGTACGTTTACCACCACCGGAACAAATTGCGGGGGTTCTTGCGAAAGCTGCGCCCTCGGAACTTTCGAAGAGTCCGTTGCTCGGAATTCTTGGTGTCATCATGGGCGCCGGAATTGTCACGCTCACCGGCCGCATGATTTCGCTCGGGCTTGCGGATCTCAAGGGCCATCTCGGCATTAGCTATGATGACGGCGCATGGATCAGCAGCGCCTACAACATGGCCTTGATGTTCATCGGGCCTTTTACTGTTTATGTGGGCGCGCTGATGGGGCCGCGGAAAATTTTATTCTATGCGGCGACGGCTTTTACGTTGATCTGCGCATTCCTTCCGCTGATCCACAATTACAGCTTGCTGATTGTGGCGCTCGTTTTGGCCGGGTTGGCGTCGGGCACGTTCTACCCGCTTACGCTGACCTTCGCGCTGCGAAATATTCCTCTGCGGTTCCTTCCGTTTACGATAGCGCTGTACGCGACTTTCGTGGATGGAGCCGTAAACATCGCTCCATCGCTCTACGGCTGGTACCGGGATCATCTGTCCTGGCATTGGATGTTCTGGAATTCGGCGGTGATCACACCGTTGATGGTGCTCTGCATCTATTTCGGCATACCCTCGACTCCTGCGCCAAAGAGATCGGGCGCGCCGCCGAGTTTTATAGCTTTTCTGTACGGCAGCCTGGGATTCGCGATGCTGTACGGCGCGTTCGATCAAGGGGAAAGGCTCGACTGGTGGCGATCGGGAGTGTTCAACGCATTGTTCTTCGGCGGCTCAATTCTTCTGGTGGCGGCGACGGTGCGGCGTCTGCGCGGTCCCAACCCTTTGGTTGACATGCCTTATCTGCGCCAGTGGAACACGATGCTGCTGGGCATCGGGCTGTTTTTGTTTCGTTTTTCTCTGGTCGCGACCATCATCCTGATCCCGCAGTCGCTGGGAATTCATGGGTTCGAGGCCGATCAAATTGGGCCGGCAATCATTTGGAGCGCGCTTCCTCTGCTTCTCCTCGCCTTTATCGCCGGGTTTCTGCTGTTGTCGGGACTTGATTCGCGTCTACTGATGGCTTCGGGCTTCGTGTTCATCGCCTTTGCGTGTTATTTGAACGCAGACCTCACCAGCGCATGGTCAGCATCGAATTATTACCGCACTGAATTACTCATGGGCCTGGGACAATGCTTCGCGTTTGTCGGGTTGGTGGGAACGATTATCTTGCAAGGGATTTTTTCGGGCGGATTATCGAAGCCCCAGTGGATTCTGACGTTTTCAGCGTTTTTTCATACCGTGCGGCTGTTTGGCGGGGAACTCGGCGCAGTGTACATGGGTCACTTCGTTGCGCAGCGAGAAAAGCTCCACTCAAACCTTCTCGGCCTGCACGTGGAGAAAGGAAACTGGATCACGGACGGCAACCTCCGAGCGCTCGCTGCGGGAGTGTATGCAAAATCCTACGGTCTGCCTGCTGCCGCAGGCCGGGCGGTCGATCTCATGAACTCCAGATTACGGCTGCAGGCGTATACGCTGAGCCTAAACGATGGATTCTACCTGGTGGCTTGGGCTAGCGTCGCCGCTCTGCTGCTCACCGCCATGATGCGTGAGTCACCGTTGAACTACGGCAATCTCAGCGCCTTGCAGGAAAGATCGCCCGCGCCTCAGGAGGCGAAATCATGAACGCACGTAGGAAGGTATTGGCAAGCGGTCTGCTATTTCTGGGCTCGCTAACTTTCGCTCGGGCGCAGGAGCAGGCGGCGACTGCTCCTCGCCACCTCACTCTACAGGAAGCTGTGCAGCTTGCGTTGAAGCACAACCACGTGGTGCGCATGGCCGGCTTTCAGGTGGAGGAGAAGCAGCACGCGAAGGATGTGGCCAAGAGCGGTTACTTTCCCACGATAAAGAACGATAGCAGTGTGTTCAAGCTGACTGACACACAGTTCATCCAGATCGCCGCGGGCAGCCTGGGCACGGCGGCCGGAACTCCGATTCCTGTCACGCCGGTGACCCTCAATCAGGGTGGAAGGACGATTGAGACCAGCAGAACCGGCCTGCAGCAACCGCTTACGCAGCTTTACACCAGGGTCAAACCTCAGAATGACGCCGCGCGCGCGGAGTTGGGCGCCACGCGAGCGAACGCCAAGGAAACGGAAAACGAAGTCGCGCTTAAAGTTCATCAGCTCTACTACCGCGTTCTGATCACGCAATTGCACCACAGCGCCACCGAGGCGCGCATCAAAGCCGCGCAAGACCTGCTGGGCGAGCGCACCGAACAAGTGAAATACGGCAGCGCGCTGGATGAGGACGTGATCGAAAGCCGCGCACAATCGCTGCAAGCCAAGCAGGAACTGCTCACCACGGAGTTGCAGCTCTCGGACCTCACCATGCAACTGAACGACGTCACCGGGCTACCGCTGAACACCCAGCTCGAGCTCGATTCCAGCGTTCCCGGAGTTCAGGACACTTGCGAGATCGGGGAATGCATCAAAGTCGCGCTGCAATCCCATCCGGAAATCGTAGCGGCGCGCGAAGAACTGCGGAAAGCCGCCGCCGCCGTGCAATTGAGCAAAGCCGATTATGTGCCAGACGTGACCGCGTTTGCCCGTTACGATTACCAGAACCAAGTTCCTTTTCTTGCGCGTAACTTCGGCGTGTTCGGCCTTGAGCTTACCTATGACCTGTTCGACGGCGGGCGGAGGCGCGCGGCGGTGCGCGAAAGCGACGCGGCCGCAGCAGAAGCCAAAGAGAACCTCGCGCGCGTCACCGAGGACGTAGAGCTGCGGCTACAGATTGCTTACAACAAACTGCAACGCACACGGGAAATGGTGCAAGTGTCCCAGGAATTGTTTGCGCTGCGCACGGAATCCAGCCGCGTCTCCGCACAACAACTGCAGAAAGGCGAGGCGCTGCAATCGCAGGCGCAGAACGCCGTTGCTCAGGAGTTCGATGCCAAGACTGTGTTGCTGCAATCGCAGCTCGATTACATTCAGGCGCGCGACGAGGTGACTGAGGCGATGGGTCTCACTCCTGAATAGATGGCAGGCCGAAGTGGCGGTGGTTCCGGCGCTGGCTGTGGGCACAAAAAATGACGCAAGTTCCTCGCATCCCGGTTCTCCTTCCGCTGGCGGTTGGCGCAGTCGTCATCTTATGTACGTTCTTCATCCACGCCCTGTCCGTGAGCGTGTCGCTGAACCTTCTTCGCCGTGAGCGAAGACTGGGCCGCACCGGCAGGAGCTTCTGGAGCGATTTTCCAGTCGTCGTGCTGGCCATGCTAGCCACACTGACGGCGCACCTGATTGAGATCGCTTTGTGGGCTGAGGTGTTCGTGCTCTGCGGAGAATTTCCCTATTTTGGCACTGCGTACTACCACTCCGCGGTCAACTACACCACGTTGGGCTATGGCGATCTGGTCATGACGCCGCATTGGAGATTCCTGGGCCCTCTCGAGGCGGCCAACGGGATGCTGCTGTTCGGAGTATCGACCGCGATGGTTTTTGCGCTCATCCAATGGCTGATTGAAGCCAGGTTTACCGATCTCAGGGAATAAGTCGGCAGCTGCTCACCAGGCAGACACTAGGCTTTCGCAATCAAACGAGCTCACAGCACGCCTTGCGGCTGGTGCGCTACCCACCTGAAGAACATCGTTGTCCTTGGCAGGCGATTCGTCCCGGGCGTCAACATCTGGACAGCTGCGTAGATACTGACACTTTGAATCGTGCGCACCGCTACGCCGTGCGGATAAGTCACTGCTTTTCAGCAGCCTGAACGGCCTGCCGTCTGGCGGATGAATTGCCTCTAACACCGTGGTGCAAATTCCGAAGGTAATTCCAACGCGAATCCCGGGAGGCTTGGGGCAATGTCCTCGGATTTGAAAAGGATGAGCATCGCCAATAAAAAACCTCCGACAACAACCAACGCTGCTGAGCCGGAAATTTCGGTTTGGCAAAAAGGAGTCCTGAGCATGAAGCCGTTACGCACTCTTTGTCTGGTGCTCGTGGCACCAGGGCTGATGTGGGCGCAGGCGAGCGCGCCGAAGGCGGATTCCTCGCCAAATGATACTGAGCTGGCCGCGGAGCTGAAAGCTCTCCATGAAGCTCTATCACAAACGCAGAAGCAAATGGCTTCGCAACAGCAGGAGATCGAAGCGCTGAGGCAGCAATTGGGCGCCGGACAGCCCGCCTCCGTCAGCACCCCGGCCGAGGCACCGCAAGTGATCAATGCGGCCCTGACTACATCCAGCCCCCAATCCGCGAGCAGTTATAACGGCGGGAATGCCGGCCAGCAGCCAATGCCCCTGGACAAAGGACAAGCACAAGAATCGACCCCGACCTTCAGAATTGGCTCCGCGGACATTAGACTTGGTGGTTTCGTGGACATTGAAAATATATTTCGCACTACCAACACCCAGAACAATATCGCTACGAACTACGCTGCTATACCGTTCAACAACACGCCACAGGGCAACCTTAGCGAGTATCGTCTCACCGCCCAGTTTTCCCGCTTCAACATAAGGGTCACAGACAAAATTGGCGACACTGATGTGGCTGGCTACTGCGAAGCGGACTTCAGCGGCAATGATGCGACCAATGCTTATCAGACCGTGAACGGCCACACTCTTCGGCTGCGCCTTTGCTTTATGCGTTTCCAGCGCAGTAAGTGGGAAATTCTCGGCGGACAAACCTGGAGCTGGCTGACCCCCAACCGCGTCGGAATTGGTCCGAATCCCGCCGAATTGGCGATCACTTATAACGAGGATCAGAACATCGGGGTAGGCTTGCCCTACACCCGTGCTGCGGAGCTCCGAGTCGCCTACCACCTCAACGATCACGTGGCGTTTGGCGTGGGCATCGAGGACCCCAACCAGTATATCGGCACTTTTGTTGCTCTTCCGTCGGCCTATGCCGCGACGGTTGGCCCCCAGTTTGACAATGGATCCCAAATAGGCACTCCTAATCTGTTTCCAGACATCCTTCCCAAAATTACCTACGACACAAGTTTAAAAGGCAGACATTTTCACTTGGAAGCTGTGGGATTGGTCACATCAGCGAGGGAAGCTGTCATACCTAAAGGCGGAACGACTTTCGCATCGCATTCAGCCGTGGGCGGCGGTGGTTCGATCGCCACGAATTTTGAGCTATTCCGAAATTTCCTGTTCCTTGGCAATGCGTTTTGGAGCGATGGCGGCGGACGCTACCTGGTGGCCGACGGACCGCAATTGGTTATTCGCCCGAACGCCGCGGGAACCAACATTTTTCCTTCCTTCGTGCATGCTGGAGCAGGTTCCGTCGGCTTCGAGTGGATTGCGAATCAACAATCCGCCTTCGCCGTTTATTATGGAGCGGACTATTTCGGGCGGAATTTTTTCCCGGACACCACGAACACCACCGCTCCTGGCACGATCATCGGGTACGGTGGCCCCGGCTCGCCGAACACCAACAACCGAGCCCTTCAGCAAATTACATTCGATTGGCTGCAAACGTTTTGGAAAAGCGATATGCACGGGTCGCTGCAGTATTACACGCAATATTCTTATCTGACTCGCGCTCCGTGGTTTATAGATCCAGACGCGCCGAAGAACGCGCATCTCAGCATGGTGTACGCAGGCGTTCGCTACGTCTTGCCTTCGACGTCAGGCTTTATACTCCGCATTCCGTACCCCGAATCCAAATAATCAGGTCCAGTTGACGGACACGAGCGAGGAAATGGCAAGAGTTATTGATAGCGAGCAACTGAGAAACGGAGACAGGTGGAGCAATCGAAGGAAAAAATAGCGAAGTTGGCGGTGGATCGGGCGATTCGTCTGTTTCTGCCGTTGAACGGAGGTTGTATCCAGCCATGAGCGCAACTCAAACGGTTACAGGCCAGACGCAGTCTCAAACACGCGCGTTTGTCATCGCTTGGTTCTTCACCGTCATTTTCTATTTCCTTGAATATGCGGTGAGGTCGTCGCCCTCCGTAATGATTTCGGGATTGGAGGCCCACTTCAGCACCACGGCACTCGGTATCGCCTCGATTCTGGGAATATATTACTACACCTATTCCTCGATGAGTCTGGTGGCCGGGGCGGCGTTGGATCACTTGGGAGCTAAACGCTCCGTGCCCGTCGGAATTACGATTCTGGGCTTAGGCTGTCTGCTGTTCAGCGTGCCCCTGGTACTCGCGGGCGATATCGGCCGCCTGTGCCAGGGTGCGGGCTCAGCGTTTGCGTTCACTGGCGCTGTTTATCTTGCTTCGCGCGGATTCCCCCCGCGCTACCTCGCGACTGCGATTGGCGCCACGCAGTGCGTGGGTATGCTCGGTGGCTCGGCTGGACAGAATGTCGTCGGGCCGATGATTGAGCGTGGTCTCAGTGTTCATGTTTTTTGGGTCGGAATAGGAATAATAATCTTGGTGGTTGCAGTTCTACTCTATATCTCCACCCCCAAGGAGCAGCTCGGAGCGCACATCCAAGAAGGCGGCTTCGGCTCGCTGCTAAAGCCGTACGAAGTTGTATTTTCAAATCCTCAGTCGTATCTATGCGGAATTGTTGCCGGCTTGCTATTCGCACCCACCACAATCGGAGACATGATCTGGGGAGTCGCAGCATTTCAAAAGGATCTTCAGTTTTCCTACCACAACGCAGTGGTGATCGCTTCCATGGTTCCTCTCGGCTGGGTATTCGGATGTCCGCTGCTCGGGTGGCTCTCCGACCGTATCGGACGGCGAAAACCGGTAATCATCGGGAGCGCGGCGGTGATGATTCTGGCTGCGTTGCAAATCGCGTTCACGCCGTTGCCGATTTCAGCGAAGCTGGGGATGTTCATCTTCGGGGTGGCATCCGGCGCCGCGATGATTCCGTACAGCATCATCAAGGAAGTCAATCCGGATAATGTGAAGGGCAGCGCGACCGGCGGGATCAAT
>Ga0209274_10001330_pt1 | contig 12789 bp, 9 predicted proteins | sample HubBroMetageREF1_FD_188343 | JGI IMG/M metagenome (GOLD analysis project Ga0209274, IMG submission 188343) | Reference soil microbial communities from the Hubbard Brook experimental Forest, New Hampshire, USA - Hubbard Brook CCASE Soil... | ecosystem: Environmental > Terrestrial > Soil >...
AGATACTTGGGCGTGCTGTACCAGGCCGGATAGGGCACGCGGCGGTAGAAGTCGATCGACATGCGGCCGCCGGGCCGCAGCTGGGCGAACAGCGCGCGGAAGGCCGCGGCAGGATCCGGTGTGTGCTGCAGGACACCGTAACAGAACACGAAATCGAAGCGCCCCGCATCGAAAGGCAGATCGTAGATGTCTCCCTGGAACAGCAACAGCTCACCGCGCGCCGCATTGTTATGCCAGTTGGCATCCACCGCCGAGCTGTAATCGAAGCTCACCACGCGTGCGCCGGCATCGAGCAGCACTTCGGTGAAGCGCCCGGCGCCCGAGCCGGCCTCCAGCACGCTGCAGCCGTGCAGCTCACGCGGGCGCCAGCGGGTGTTGTTCCAGAAGCCATTGAAGGTGAAGTTGAGCCCCGTCGCGCTGTCCAGCTGCGTCGTACGAAAGCGGTTCCACTGCAGCCCGAAGTTGGCGCTGTAGTTCTCGGGCGGCACCAGCCGCGGCACGCCCGCGACGATCGGCCAGCGTGCTGCGCGGCTACGATCGATCAGAGTGCCGCTGACGATATCGCCGGCGGCCTCGCGCTCGACCTCGAGCTCAAAGCGCGCCGCCAGGAACTCACGGTACAGCTCAGTTCTCATACGTGCGCCAGTAGTGCCGGCGGCTGACGCAGCGTGCGCGCCACCAGATAGAGCGCCGGCAGCAGCGCGAGACAGAAAAAGCTCACGACCGTGGAGGCGATCACCCCGACCGCCCCGAGCGCATCGACCAGCAGCCAGCCGCCGGCCACCGCCACGAGCGCCGCGCACAGGCTGCACAACGCATACTCACGCAGCCGCCCGGTACCGCCGAGCACCGCAATGAGCGGCTGCATCAGGACCAACTCGGCCGCCCAGGCGGTCATCCACAGAATCAACTCGTGGCTCGGCTGCGCGGCGGCCCCGGCCCACCAGCGCACCAGCGGCTCGCCGGCGATGAGCATCCCGATGATCAGCGGCACACACAGCAGCAGCCCGGCGGCGCTGTAGCGCCGGATGAGCTGGCGGATCCAGGGCAGATCTGCGCGCGCGTACGCCTCGCCGATCGCGGCCCAGACGCTGGCGCCGATCAGCTGCTGCGGCACCTGCACGTAGAGCGCGAGCAGCCAGGTCACCTGGTAGGGCGCCACCTGCTTCGGGCCGAGGTGGTGCGCGATGATGAAGTTGCCGCTCTGAAAGATGAGCAGGGTGGCGAGCTGGGTCACGAAGAAGGCTCCGGACACGCCGAATACGCGGCGCGCGCTCGCCCGGCTGACGCACCTTCCCGGCAGGAGTTCCGGACAGCGCCGCACGAACAGCCACGCGGCGCTGGCACTGGCCACTAGCAACTGTCCGCCCGAGAAGCCGAGCACCAGCGGGGCGAGTCCGCCGTGCAATGCAACGGCGGTCACCAGACCCGCGAGCCCTCCCAGTGTCGTGCCGATCGCCCAGAAGTTGGCGAGCTCCGGGCGCTGCATGGCGATAAACACGCGTCCGACGATGGTGAGTGGCAGATTAAGCGCGAAGATCAGCGCAGCGAGCGCGATCGCGCTGGCGAATTCAGCCGCGACCGCTGCCGAGCGCAGATGCATGAGGCTCTGCCAGTCGAGGCGGTCGTGCATGAGCGCAAGAACCAACCCGAGCAGCAGCGCGATGGCACACAGTCCCCAGAAGGCGGTCGAGACGTAGTCGCGCGCCAGGTCGCGTCGTTCCTGGCCGAGGGCGTGCGAGAGCGCATTCATGAGGCCGTTGCTGAGGCCGAGATCGGCGATGCTGAGCCACGACAACAACGAGAACAGCGTCGCCCACAGCCCGTAGCGCTCAGCGCCGAGGTAACGCAGCGTCAGCGGTACGCTGGCGAGTGCAGCCAGCATCGCCACCAGCTTTGCGAGCAGCGCGGTCACGCCGCCGCGCAGGATGCTGGCGTAACGTCGCTGACTGTGGCTTCCGGCCGGCGCGCGCCCGAGCAGCGCCTGGGTCAGAAGGCGGGTGTGCATCGCTCTCATGGTCTCCGGCGCTCTAACGGCGCATGCAGGAGCCTGATGATTGCAGTTTTACGTGACGCGCGAAATCACTGTGCGTGCGCACCGAGTTGTAACACTACTGTCACAGACCACTGCGAGCATCGCGCTCCCTGGGTAGCCGCTCTCGGCTGTGACACGGGCAGGTGCGCTTGGATTCACGGCCCGGGTTTACCTCCGACCAGATCGTGGACTTTGTCACCCGCCGTCAGGCGCCGCCCCGGGCGGCCCGTGCGCGTGAGCTGCCGCGCTTCTCGATTGTCATGCCCTCCTACCGCCAGGGTCGGATGATCGAGCACAGCCTGCTGTCGGTTCTCAACCAGAACTATCCCGACCTTGAACTGATTGTCGTCGACGGCGGCTCCATCGACGGCACGCGCGGTGTGCTCGAGCGCTACAACGACGACATCGCCTACTGGCGCAGCGAGCCGGACGGGGGTCAGAGCGAAGCACTCAACAAAGGATTTCAGCGCGCGCGCGGTGAGTTGGTTGGCTGGCTGAACAGCGACGACATCTATCTGCCCGGCGCGCTCGAGTTCGCCGCGCGGGTGTTTCAGCAACAGCCCGAAGTGCAGGTGGTATACGGCGACTGGTATACGCTCGGCCTGGATCATCGCATCACCGCCCACTATTTCAGCCTGCCCTACTCGCGCGCCCAACTGATCACCGAGGGCTTTTTCTGCAATGCGCAGGCGATGTTCTGGCGCCGTACGCTGCACCAGCGTTTCGGGGAATTCGATTCACGGCTGCACTACACGATGGACTACGACCTGATGCTGCGCCTCACCGCTCTCGCGGCTCCGTCGGCCTTCTATCGCACGCAGCGCCCGCTCGGCTGCTTTCGTGTATATCCCGGCCAGAAAACCGGCTCGCTCGACCCCAGAATCGCCGACGAGCACGCGCTGATCGCGCAGAAGGAGCGCGTCGCCTGGAAGTTCGGCCCGCGCGGCCGCGCGGTGCGCTGCTGGTACCGCGCCAAACGCGTCTGCGATTATCTGCGGCGCGGGGGTCCGGCTTACGTCATGTGGAAAGCCGGTCTGGCTCGCAATCCCGCCGAAAACCTGTGAGCGCGCCGTAAGCGTGCTGACGCGTCAGAGCGAGCGACCGTGCACCCTACGGTGTGGCGCGGCGGCAAGCCGTGCCTGCAGCGCGTCCCACTCACGGATATAGAGCAGATTGTCGCCGCTGCGCCGTGCGTCCGCAGCGAGCAGGCGGCGGGCGAGCGGGTCATAGCGCGCCGCGGAAAAGCCCGCTTGCAGCATGCGGCGGTGCAGGGCGCACTCGTCGAAACCATAGCGGGCGCCGCTGCCATTCAGCTCCATGAGTACCGCCAGCAACGCGGGCGAGCGCAGCGTTTGCGCGGCGCCCTCGATGACCGCAGTTTCGTAACCTTCCACGTCGATCTTGAGCACGTTGGGTTGCCGCCCGGCGAGCGCCGCATCGAGCGTCGTGATCGTCACCTGCGTGCTGGCCGCCGACGGCGCGCCGTCCAGCAAATGATTGACCGTGTCGAGATCCACCGTGATGGCGCGCCGTCCGGGAGCGCCGCCCACGGCTTCGCTGCGCGCCTCGACCAGAGCCGCGAGGTTGTTGAGACGCAGATTGTCCTGCAGCGCTGCGTAGGCGCGCGGCGCGGGCTCGAATGCCAGCACCTGCGCGCCGCTGGCCCCGGCCGCCAGCACACTGTACGAGCCGATGTTGGCGCCGACGTCGACGAACAGATCCCCCGGACGCAGCGCGTGCAGCACAAAGCCCATATCTTCGAACTCGTGCAACCCGCAGTAGACGTTGCCGGTCGCCCCGCGCATGCCGCGCGCCACCAGCAGGCGCGTGTCGCCCACGAAGGGCACCGCAACCGCGCCGCGATTGAGCCGCGTGGCAATCTGCCAGGCGGTGAAGCGCCACAGGGCGCGCAGCGGCTCCGCGCGGTTGAGCGGGTGACGCGCAATGAAGGCGAGTGATCGCAGCGTGCTCATCGGCAAACGAAGCTCTCCGGGCGGCGCAATCTATCACCAACGGCTGCTGCGCAGGCGCCTGCTGCGCGCATGACAGTTTTGTGTAATCCAGGTTCAGTTCTCGTGACAGTGGTCCGCCTGCGGTCTTCGCCAACACGGCTTGGTAGTACACTGCGCCTCAATCGACGTGAGTCCCATGAAATTCACAATACTGAGTCACGCCGGTCTCCTGATCGAGCATGCGGGTGTGCGCCTGGTCTGCGATCCCTGGCTGTTGGGATCGTGCTACTGGCGCAGCTGGTGGAATTTCCCCGAGCCGGCGCCTGCGCTGGTCGCCGACCTGCGTGCCGATTTCATCTATCTGACGCACCTGCATTGGGATCACTTCCACGGACCCTCGCTGCGGCGTCTGTTTGACGCGCGCACGCCGGTGCTGGTGCCTAAGGTGACCACTCGGCGCATGGTCGAAGATCTCAACTATCTCGGCTTCAAGGACGTGCGCGAGCTGCCGCACGGCCGGCTGGCGCACCTGGGCGACGACTTCACGCTGCGCTCCTACCAGTTCGGTTTGGGAGTCGACAGTGCGGCGGTGATCTCGGCCGGCGGCGTGAGCCTGTTCAACTGCAACGACGCCAAATTCTTCGGCCAGCCGCTGCGTCAGATCATGCGCGACTATCCGCGTATCGATTTCATCTTCCGCAGCCATTCGAGCGCCGGCCCGGTACCGTACTGCGTCGACAACCATGAGCGGCTGCTGCCCAATTTCGCCCGCACCGATGCCGCCGACCAGTTCGTGCGCTGCGCGCTGTACGTCGGCGCGCGCTACGCCATTCCGTTTGCCAGCAATCACTGTTTCCTGCACCGCGAGACACGCAACTTCAATGCGACCGCAACCACTCCCGAGGACGTGCGCCAGCACTTTCAGCAGGTGGCGGGGCGTGCGGGCAGCAGCAGCGAATGCGTGGTCATGCCGCCGGGCAGTGAGTGGAGCGTGCGCGCGGGCTTCCGCTTGCGGCCGTTCGATTTTGCCGCGCGTGAAGAGTACATCGAGGCGCTGCTGGCGAAGCACGGCGCCCGGCTGGCGGATTTCTACCGCGACGAGGACGCCATCGCCGCCGACTTCGAGTCCTTCCGCAGCTATTTCGCCGCCTTGCTGCGCGCCCTGCCGTGGCCGCTGCGGCGCTGGGGGCTGAAGCCGCTGGTGTTCCGCACCCGCGATGCGGCGGGCGAGCATTGCTGGTTGGTCGATCCGCAGCGCGGCGCGGTGCTGCAGCTTGCCGCTGCTCCGTCTGACTGTACGCTGATCGAGACGCATCCGGCGGTACTGCGCGACTGCGCGCGCCAGCGCATGTTCTCGGTGTGGACCGCATCCAAGCGCCTGAAGATTCTGCTGCCGCAGGCAAGCGCGCTCAAGCAGGTGCAGCGCTGGTTCACGATCCTCGACCTGTACGAGCTGGACATGCTGCCACTGCGGCGCAATTTTGAGCTGCGTGCCCTGGGCGTGCGGCTGCGTCGCTGGCGCGAACCGGTAGAGCTCGTGCGCCTGCTCGCGCGGCGCGTGCTGTTGCGGCGCCCGCTTAACGTCGCGACGCTTTATCCGGTGCGGGTCGCCTGACATGCAGCAGGCGAGCGTGCGTATGATCTCCTGGCCCGTGGCCGCGCTCACCACGGTCGGCGTGCTGTTGCTGGCACTCTCCTCCAAGGTCGCGGTCATCGTCGTGGGATGCTGCGCACTCGCCGCGCTCATCGGCCCCTCCTACGCGCTGCAGGCGCTGATGATCACGACGCTGATCACCTATGCCAACCCGGCGATCGTGAAGCCGGACGCCGCGGTGAGCGCGCTCGCGCGGCTGGTGCTGGTCGTGGCAGTGGTCCGCGTGCTGCCGATGGTGCGCGGCGCAGATTTACGCCGCATCTGGCCCATCTGGCTGCTGGGGGCCGTGTGCGCGTTCACCTCCTTCATGAAGAGTCCGGCGCTCGAGATTTCGCTCATGAAGGTCATCACCTTCACGCTTGCCGCCAGTGCCGTGCTGATCGCATTCGGGCGCGTTCCCCCGCAGCGCCTGCCGCGGCTGCAGACCTGGTTCCTGACGGTCGCACTCACGGTGACGGCGCTCTCGGCAGTGACGCTGCTCAAGGGCAGCGTCGGTATCGGCGGTGACGGCGGACTGCAGGGGCTGCTCGATCAGCCGCAGGCGCTCGGCATCTTCATCGCCCCCTTTGCCGCCTGGAGCGTCGCCGGCGTGCTGCTGATGCGCCGTCAGGCGGGACGCCTCGAGGTGTGGGTAGCACTCGGCTGCATCGTACTGATCTTCCTCACGCGGGCACGCACGGCCGCGTTCGCCATGACGTTTGCGGTGGCCCTGGTCATGCTGACGCGTCTGCTCGCGCGGCGGCGTGCGCAGCAGGCACCGCTCGGCCGCTCGCTCGCCGTGGCAGCGAGCGCCGCGGCGATACTGCTGGTGATTGCTGCCACGACCGGTCAGCTCGGGCGCGCCATCAGCCACTTTGCCTACAAGGATGCCGAGCAGGCGCAGAAGGGGTTGGGCGCTGCATTCTATGAGTCGCGCGGCGGCGGCGTGCTCGCCGAGTGGCACAACTTCCTCGACAGCCCGTGGCTCGGCAACGGCTTCGGCGTCTATCCCGACGGCAAGTTTCCCTCCGGAGTGGTGGTGTTCGCCGGCATTCCGATCTCGGCCCCGATCGAGAAGGGCTTCCTGCCGACCGCGATCCTGGAGGAGACCGGACTGCTCGGCACCAGCGCGCTGGTGTTGCTGATTCTGAAGCTCGCGCGCGCTGCGTGGCGCACGCCCGATTTGCGCTGGCGCGCCATGTTCATCGCCTGTCTCGGCGTCAACATCGGCGAATGCGTGTTCCTGTCACCCGGCGGCATCGGCCTGTTGCAGTGGCTGTTGATGGGCGCAGCGGTCACTGCCTACCGTGCTAGCCGGTATGTGCCGCGCGCGGTGCGCGCGCTCCCGCAGGAGCTGCCCGCAGCCCGCCTGCGAATGCCCGACGGCGGCGTGCTGTCGGGTTCGCCCTTCTGAGGGTCGAGTACGTGACGGCTCCGCTGCGCGTCCTGCATGCGATTGCCTCGCTCAGCCCCCTGCGCGGCGGCCCGACCATGGGAATGCGCATCACGCTCGAGGCACTGCGCCGGCGCGGTGTGCAGGTCGATGTGGTCACGACGGATGACGACGGCCCCGGGCGCCGCCGCGTGCCCCTCGATGGCTTTACGGCGCTTGATGGCCAGCGGGTGCGCTATTTCCCGCGGCAGAGCCGCCGTTACAGCGCTTCCTGGCCGCTGCTGCACTGGCTGGTCCGGCACGTGCGTGCCTACGACCTGGTGCACACGCATGCGCTGTTCTCGTTCGTGCCGGTGGTGGCCGCGTGGCAGGCGCGCGCGGCGCGCGTGCCGTACCTCATGGCGCCGCATGGCGTGCTCGACAGCTGGGGCATGCAGAACAAGAGTGCTCACATCAAGCGCGCCTCCATCGGCCTGCTCGAGGGCCGGCTGCTGCAGCAGGCAGCGGCGGTTCATTTCATGAGCGACCTGGAGCGGCGGCGGGCCCTGCAGCTGGGTCTGACGCTGCGCCCGCTGGTGCTACCGCTCGGGTTCGACTTCTCAACGGAGGCGCCTGCGCAGGGCGTCGCGGATGAACTCTGTGCGGACGGCCGGCAGGTAATCCTCTACCTGTCACGGATCCACGAAATCAAGCGGGTCGATCATCTGCTGCGCGCCTATGCCGCCCTGCCGCAGCGGGCGTCCTGCCTGCTCGCTATCGCCGGCACGGGCGAGCCCGCGCTGCTGGCCACGCTGCAGCGTCTGGCGCAGCAGCTGGGCATCGCCGCGCAGGTACGCTGGCTCGGTTTCGCCGCGGGCGCGCGCAAGAGCGGGCTGTTGAGCTGCGCGTCCGTGTTCGTGCTGCCGTCCGCGTCCGAGAACTTCGGCGTCGCCCTGATCGAAGCGATGCATGCAGCGCTGCCGGTGATCTGTACGCACGGCGCCGGACTCGCCGAGTTCGTCGAGCGTGCCGGCGCGGGCGTTGTGATCGATGACACGGTCGCATCGCTCCAGGCGGCGCTGACGCAACTTCTAGCGGATGCGCCCCTGCGCGCGCGCATGGGCGCAGGCGGGCGGCGCGCAGTGGCGCAGGAGCTGTCGATCGATGCCTATGGCAGCCGCCTGGAGAGTTTCTATCGGTCGGTCCTCGACAGCAGCGGCGCGCGCGCCGCTGCGATTTGCCCGCGCGGAGTCGCCTCGTGAGACCGCCGCTGCGCCTGCTCATCTGGAGCAGCATTCCGACCCATCACCAGTCGGCGTTCTTCGCTGCCCTGCGGGCGCGCGACATCGACCTGCGGGTGCACTACTTCCAGCGCGTACCACGCGAGCGTCTCAACATGGGCTGGAGCGAGCAGACAGTCCTCCCGGCAGGTGAGTGCTACAGCGGTGAAGTCCTGCCGAGTGCGGCGAGCTGCCCCGACTGGCGTGAGCGCATCCATATCGTGCCCGGCTACGGCTGCCGCTTTCTGCTGCGCCTCGCCTGGTATCTGGCGCGCGAGCGCCAGCCGTGGGTGCACTGGAGCGAGCACTCCTGGCCGACGCTGCGCGCGCACCTCACGTTCGCCGTGAAGCGCGCTTACGGCGAGCTGGTGCGGCGGCGCGCGCTCGGTGCCTTCGCCATCGGTGAGCTGGCGCGCCAGGAATTCATTCGCTGGGGCGTGCCCGCCGAGCGCATTCGCTTTCTGCCCTATGCGGTGGCCGGCGTTGCGGACCCGCAGACGCTGTGGCCGCCGGCGCGAGCCGCACGCTTCGTGTTTCTCGGGCAGCTGATTCCGCGCAAGGGCATTGATCTGCTGCTGGCGGCGATGCCGCGGGTGCTCGCGCTCTGTCCAGCGGTGCGCCTGGAGCTGGCCGGCACCGACCGCTCGGGCGGCGCCTACGCACGCTCGGCAGCAGGACTGGGCCTCACCGCGGCGGTGGATTTCAGTGGCGTGATCGCGGCAGGAGCTATCGGTGCGGTGCTCGCGCGCGCCGACGTGCTCGTGCTGCCCTCGCGCCATGATGGCTGGGGCGTGGTGCTGAACGAGGCGGCTTCGGCGGGCAAGGCGCTCATCGCGAGCGATGCCTGCGGAGCCGCACATCACCTGATCGTTCCCGGGGTGAACGGCTTCCGCTTCCCCAGCGGCGATGTCGCCGCACTGGCGCGCGCGATGCTCGAATACTGCCACGACGCGCAGCTCGCGCAGCGGCACGGCGCCGCATCGCTGCGGTTGTTCGAGGAATTCACGCCCGCGCGCAACGCGCTGCGACTCGAGGAAGGGCTGCAGTCACTGCTGCCCGCGGATGCCGGGACCCAGGCTGCGCGCGCGCAGCTGCATCGCGCCGACGCCTGAAGCGGCTGCACTCAGCAGCATCGGGCGAGCTAACTCGCGGTGTTGGGCGTGAGCGGGCGCACGCTGCCGTCCTCGCTCACCAGCGCAAAGGCGCCGGCGCTGCCCGCGGGCACGCGCACTCTCGGGCCCTGCGGGATCTGCACCTCGGTGCTGAGCGTCTCATCGCGCGGGGAGAACGCATACACCAGCCAGCGCCGTTGTGGCGCGCTGCCCTGCTGCAGGGCGAGGGCATAGACGCGCAGCGCGGTCGTCAGCTCCCAGGGACGCGCCGGATTGAGATCGGCATCGAGCAGAAACCAGCGCGCGGACTGTGCCAGATCCGCGGGCAGCGCGGCCTGGTAGGGATGTCCGCCCGCCGGATTGGCGACCAGCTCGCCGTGGCGCCAGAAGCTGCGCAGAGTCGCCTGCTCGTGTACGCGCGCCACCGCGGCCATGAGCGCCTCAAAGTAGCGGCCGAAGTGCACCCGGTCATCCTCGGGATTGCGGAACTCGCGCACCACACGCGGTCGCAGCAGCCACATGCCGAACTGCACCATGCCGGCGTAGCGCGTCGCAGTAAGCTCCTGGCCGCGCTGCTGGTAAAACAGCCGCTTGTCGGTGGGTCGGCCCGGCAGCTGCCCATCCCAGCTCGAGAGTTCGAACCAGAAATTCGGCTGTGACCTGCGCACCTGCGCGAGCGCCGGCACGTAGTTCATGGCCTCGACCTCGGGACTCCACACCGTGAAGTCGCTGTCGGGCGCCCAGTCATGCACGTAATAAGACACGCTCGCGCCATCCCAGGCCGCCGGCCACGGCTCGAGGCGGCCCGGGATGCACAGCGAGTACTGCGGCCAGCCGCCCCAGCGTCCGAGCGCGCTTGAAACGAACGCGTCGTAACCGACGAACACCGCGTGCGCGCGCCAGGCGGGCGCGTCCAGCGCCGCGCGCCAGGCATGCTCCAGCGCCCGGTAGCGCAGAATCCACGCATCGCCGATCGCGCGACGCCGTGCGAGCAGCTGCGCGGAGGCTGTCGGACTGTAGCTTGCGTGCAGATCGTCTGCGCCGAGCTTGCTGCGCTCATTGTTGGAGATGAACAGCACCAGCGGCGGATCGGGGTAAAGCTGCTGCAGGCGTTTCAGCGTCGGATGCTGTGCCCAGCGCTTGCCCACCGCCTGCCAGGGCTCGACCGGCCCGAACGGCGTGAGTGCCACGGCTTTACCGTCGGCGGTGCGTTGCGGGTAGTCGGCCGAGACATCCGACAACAGTGCCTCGAACTGCGTCGTGACAAACGACAGCGGCAGGTGGTGCGCGGCCAGATAGCGGATGGCAGCCGTGTAGTAGTCGGGCGCATCGGTGGAGGCGGGATAGTTGGAGGTCGCTCCCGCCGGCGGTCGCGGTACCGACAGCCCGAACCAGGGCAGCAGGTAGTGTCCGGCATCGATCTGGGCGATCTGATAGGCGGGACTGAAGCCTAGCGGCAGGTTGCCCTGGTTCCAGCTGGCGGCAAGCGGCAGCCGCCGCCCGTCGGCGCCTGCCGGGACCCGCGCCGACTCACCGCGGATGCTTTCGAAGACTGATTGGAGCGGCGTGCTCGCGCCGGCGGCGGCGGTCGCGCAGCAGGCGAGCAGAAACCCCAGATAGCGGCGCGCCGTTCCCTGCTGCATGTGTCACCGAACTGTCGTACACGGGCCTTACGCTACCGCGGCCAGGTTACAAGTCGTCACGACGCCCCGGCAGCGAAACGGCGCGTGTAAGGTAAGTCGCACAATCATGACTCAGGGCACGGCCCCTGCGGCATCACCGAGCGATGTCGCCCGTTGGCATTTTTCGTGGCTGGGATGGGGAGCGTTGGCCTTCGCCCTCGTCGTGGCGTTCATTCCCTTTGCCAACGTACTGCTGGGACTGTTCGCGGTGTGGAACCGCGAGCCCGAGTACAGCCACTCGATCCTGATCCCGTTCATCTCGTTGTTCCTCATCTGGCGGCAGCGCGATGTGCTGACGCGCACCCCCTTCAAGGGCTCATGGAGCGGCGTCGCGCTGGTTCTGGTCGGCGTCCTCATGTGGATCGTCGCCGAGCTCAGCACCATCTACGTCATCGCCCAGTACGCCTTCCTCATCGTGCTGTACGGCCTGGTGCTGGCGCTGGCGGGCTGGCAGGTGTTCCGGCGGCTGCTGATGCCGCTGCTCATTCTCATCTTCATCATCCCCTTGCCGGCCTTTTTCGCCAACACGCTGTCGCTGCGCCTGCAGCTGCTGTCCTCGCAGCTGGGCGTCGCGGTGATACGTTTGTTCGGCATCAGCGTCTACCTCGACGGCAACGTCATCGACCTCGGCACCTACAAGCTGCAGGTGGCAGAGGCCTGTAACGGCCTGCGCTACCTGTTCCCGCTGATGACACTGGCGTTCCTCATCGCCTATCTGTTCCGCGCCGCGGTGTGGAAGCGCGTCGTGCTGTTCCTCGCCTCCATCCCCATTGCGGTGCTGCTCAACAGCCTGCGTATCGGTCTGATCGGCGTGACGGTGGAGTACTGGGGTCCGAAGATGGCCGAGGGCGTGCTGCACGACTTCGAGGGCTGGGTGGTGTTCATGATCAGCACCGCGATACTGCTGGGTGTCGCGGCGCTGCTGGCGCGCATCGGCCCGCGACCCACACGGCTGCGCCATGCACTGATGCTGGACTCCGGTGCGCGGCCGACCCCTTCAGTCAACAACCAGGCGCGCGCACTGCCGCCCGCGTTCCTCGCCGCCACCGCACTCACGCTGGTCGCGAGCGCGCTCGCCTTCACCCTCCCCGAGCGCATCGAGCTGCGTCCCGCGCGCAGCGCCTTCATGGATTTTCCGCTGACCCTCGGCGGCTGGCAGGGCCGGCGCGCGCCGCTTGACCCGGTCTATCTGGATGCGCTGCGGCTGGATGACTACCTGCTGGCCGATTACCAGCGCGCCGATGATCCGCCGGTCAACGTGTGGATCGCCTACTACGATTCCCAGCGCAAGGGGCAGTCGACGCACTCGCCCAAAACCTGTCTGCCCGGCGGCGGCTGGGAGTTCACCAGCTTCGGCACGCACCAGCTGGACACGGCCGCCGCCAATCTCACCGTCAACCGCGCCGTGATCGCTCACGGCGCCGACCGGCAGCTGATGTATTACTGGTTTCAGCAGCGCGGGCGCGTGGTCACGGACGAGTACGCGGTGAAGTGGTACATCTTCTGGGACGCCCTCACCCGCAATCGCAGCGACGGCGCGCTGGTGCGCCTGATGGCGCCGTTACCGCCCGACGGCAGCGAAGCCGCCGCGGATCATGACCTCACCCAGTTTGCCGCGATGCTGGCAGGCGATCTGGGTCGGTTCGTCCCCAACTAGCGCTCACTTCGGCAAGCACAGCCTGCCAGCGTTGCACCGCGGCGGAGAGTGTGTAGCGCTGCTCGA
>Ga0209274_10001331_pt1 | contig 12782 bp, 10 predicted proteins | sample HubBroMetageREF1_FD_188343 | JGI IMG/M metagenome (GOLD analysis project Ga0209274, IMG submission 188343) | Reference soil microbial communities from the Hubbard Brook experimental Forest, New Hampshire, USA - Hubbard Brook CCASE Soil... | ecosystem: Environmental > Terrestrial > Soil >...
CGGCAAGCCACTCACGCAGCAGAGCGTCGGCGTCGATGGCAGCTCCGCCGGGCAGATATTCCAGACCGCCTATGCGGGGTTCAAGTCTGAACACTTCGGCGAGCTGACCTTCGGCCGGCAGATCACCTTGCTTTCGGAAGGCGGGATCAAATACGACCCGAACTACATGTCGACGGCTTTTGGCTTGCTCGGCGCCTCCAACACCTACGTCGGCGGCGGCAGTAGCGAGGACAACCGGCTCGACTCAGCCGCGAAGTATGTGCTGCCCTTCGGGGATCTGCTGCACGTCGGCGCTCTGTACAAGTTCAATGGATCCAATGGGGCAGGGCGCACCGCCGTGCAGGCGGATGTTGGTGGCAGCTTCGCCGGTGCGGATCTCGATGCCTATTACTCCAGGGTAAGAAGCTCGATAACAGCGAGTGCCTTGAGCGTCGCCCAGTTAGGAGCGCTGCCACCCGAATACACGCCGTCGAACGCCCTGGCCGCTACGGTTTCGGACAACACGGCCTACGCGCTCATGGCGCGTTACCAGCTCAGCTCCCTCAAAATCTTCGGCGGTTACGAGAACATCAAGTACGTCAATCCCGCCACGCCCCTCAGCGCCGGGGTCAGCGACATCGGCGGTTACGTGCTGGCCTACGTCAACAATACCGCCTACAACAATCCAAAGATTCTTCAGGTCTACTGGAGCGGCGTTCGGTACGCCGTCATTCCGCAGCTGGAGCTGACCGCTGCCTACTATGGCGTGCATCAGAGCGCCTACGGCGCAGGCAGCCAGGCCGGCTGCTCGACGAACGCGCACAACGCCTGCAGTGGCAGTCTGGAGGCCTTTTCCTTCGACGCTGACTACCGGTTCAATCTGCACTTCGATGTCTATGCGGGCGCAATGTACAGCGGCGTGCACGATGGCCTCGCCTCCGGCTACATCAACACCACCAACATCAACCCCACCCTCGGCGTGCGCTACAAGTTCTGACGGCGCCGCTACGCGGAATCGGCACCGCGCAGCAGGTCGTTGATGGAGGTCTTGGCGCGCGTCTGTGCGTCGACGCGTTTGACGATCACGGCGCAGTACAGACTGTAGCGGCCGTCGGCCGCGGGCAGCGTGCCGGATACCACTACCGAGCCGGCCGGCACACGTCCCTGCAGTATGGTGCCGGTGGTGCGATCGTAGATGCGCGTGCTTTGCCCGAGAAAGACTCCCATGGAGATCACCGAGCCGGCCTCCACCACCACCCCTTCCACGACCTCGGAGCGCGCGCCGATAAAGCAGTCGTCCTCGATGATCGTCGGGCTCGCCTGCAGCGGCTCGAGCACGCCGCCGATTCCCACGCCGCCGGAGAGGTGCACGTTGCGGCCGATCTGTGCGCACGAGCCCACCGTCGCCCAGGTATCGACCATGGTGCCGGCGCCAACGTAGGCGCCGACGTTTACGTAGCTCGGCATCAGCACCACGTCCGGGGCGATGTAGGCACCGTGGCGCACCAGCGCGTGCGGCACGATGCGCGCGCCGCCGGCGCGCAGCGCGGTCTCCGTTGCGCCGGCGTACTTCAGGGGCACCTTGTCGAAGAAACGCGTGTAGCCGGCATCCATGACCACGTTGTCGCGCACCCGGAAGGACAGCAGCACCGCTTTCTTCAGCCACTCGTTGACGACCCAGCGGCCGTTCTCTGGCTGCGCCACCCGGGCGCGCCCGCTGTCGAGGAGCGCCAGGCACTCCTCGAGCGCCGCCGCCAGCTCGGGCGGCAGGTTCTGCGGGTTCAGCGCGGCGCGCCGCTCGAACGCGGCATCGATCATGTTCTTGAGACCGGCGAGGTCGCTCATGCAGTCACCTTACGCAGTGCGGCCTGGCGCTGCTCGAGCCCCTGCACCAGACGGCTGCGCAGTTGCTCGCCGGCAGCCGCGCTCAGCGGCCGGTTGTCGAGGTCGGTGAGGTAGAAGACGTCCTCGGCACGCTCGCCGACCGTCATGATCTTGGCGGCGTGCAGCTCGACGTGCTCTTCCATCAGCACCTTGCCGACATCACACAGCAGGCCCGGGCGGTCACCGGCGGTCAGCTCCAGCACCGAGCGGTGATTGCGCTCGTCCACGCTCAGCGAAATCTGGGTGGGCGTGTTGAACATGCGCGCCTGGCGCGGTGCGCGCCGCGAGACGATGAGTGGCGCGTCCGCCGGGCCCTGCAGCGAGCGCCACAGCGCGGCCTCGATCTCCCGCTGGCGGTCAGCGTCGGTGATCGGCGCGCCGTCGTCCTCCAGCAGGTGATACAGGTCGAGGCTGAAGCCGTCGCCGGTTGGCGTGATGCGCGCATCCACGATGCTTAAGCCCAGCTGATCGAGCACCGCCGTGGTGCGCGCGAATCCATGCCGGCGCGGACGCGCGAAGATCAGCACCGCCGTGGTGCCGCGCAGGCTGCGCGGATCGAGCGCCACCAGAGCCTCATCGGAAGCCGCATCCCGCTCGGCGAGCAGACGCGTATGCCAGGCGATCTCTTCCGGGGAATGCTGCAGGAAGTAGCTCGCCGAGAAGCGCGACCAGACAGCGCCGATGTGCTCTTCGGCGACGCCGTGCTCTGCGAGCAGCCGCCGTGCCCCGTCCTGGGCTTCGCGCACCAGGTGCTCCGGGTCGATCGGGCCCTCGAGGCCGCGGCGCAGTGCGCGCTTCACCCGCTGGTAGAAATCCCGGAACAGCGACGCCTTCCAGGAGTTCCACAGCCGCGGATTGGTGCCGCGCACGTCGGCGCACGTCAGCACGTACAGGTAGTCCAGGTGCGCTTCATCCCCGACCAGCCGCGCGAAGGCGCTGATCACCTCCGGGTCGCCGATGTCCTGCTTCTGCGAGGTGATCGAGAGCTGCAGGTGGTTGCGCACCAGCCAGGCGACCAGGCGTGCATCGTACGGCGTCAGTCCCTGCTCCAGACAGAACGCCTCGGCGTCGACCGCGCCGAGTTCGGAGTGATCGCCGCCGCGCCCCTTGGCGATGTCGTGAAACAGCGCGGCCAGGTAGACGATCTCGCTGCGCGGCAGGGCTTGCATGACACGCGAGGCTTCGGGGAGCTCGTGGTCGTAGCGCGGGATGGCAAAACGCCGCAGGTTACTCACCACGAACAGCGTGTGTGCATCCACGGTGTAGGCGTGGAACAGATCGTACTGCATGCGGCCGACGATGCGCCCGAAGGCGGGGATGTAGCGCCCGAGCACCCCGTAGGTGTTCATGCGCCGCAGTTCATGCGTCACTCCCACCGGTGAGCGCAGGATCTCGAGGAACAGCCGGTGGTGGCGCGGGTTCTGGCGGAACTCCTCATCGATGAGCCACAGGTTGCGCGTGACTGCCCGCATGGTCGGGGCGCGCACGCCGCGAATCTCCGGATGCTGCTGCAGTAGTGCGAAGAGCTCGAGCAGGGCGGAGGGGCTGCGGGCGAAGACCTCGTCGTTGACCGCCTCCAGAGAGCCGTTGCGTACCTGGAAACGCGCATTCAGCGGCCGCGGCGGCTCGCTCTCGGTCAGGATCGCCTCACGGAACAACTGCAGCAGGAGCTCATTCAGCAGGCTCACGTCCATGACGGTGCGGTAATAGCGCTGCATGAACTGCTCGACGCCCAGGGTGTAGGAGGCATCCTCGTAACCGAAGCTCTTCGCGAGGCGCATCTGGTGATCGAACAGCAACCGGTCTTCACGCCGCCCGGTGAGCACGTGCAGGCCGAAGCGCACCTTCCACAGGAAGGCCTGCGCCTGCTTCAGGCGCCGCAGCTCCGCGCCGGTGAGAAACCCGTGGGTCGCGAGGCTCTCGAGCGTCTGGGCACCGAAATGTCGCTTCGCCACCCAGGCGATCGTCTGGATATCGCGCAGGCCGCCGGGGCCGGTCTTCACGTTAGGTTCCAGGTTGTAGGCGGTGTCGTTGGCCTTCAGGTGCCGCTCAGTCTGTTCGTGCACCTTGGCATCGAAGAAACGCCCGACCGGCCAGATGCGATCCGGCGTCAGTGCGGCGTGCATCGCGGCGTAGAGAGCCGCGTCACCGGCGAGCAGCCGCGCCTCGAGCAGCGTCGTCATGACTCCGACGTCGGCGGCGCTTTCCGCGGCGCATTCCGCCACCGTGCGCACGCTGTGCCCGACCTCAAGCCCGATGTCCCACAGGAAGCTGACCAGTTTTTCGGCGGCGGCGCGGCCGGCGTCATCCGCCGAGTGTGGCGCCAGCAGCAGGACGTCCACATCCGAGCACGGATGCAGCTCGCCGCGCCCGTAGCCGCCGACCGCGACCAGGGCCCAGCCGGCGGCGCCCGCGCAGTGCCGGCACCACGCCTGAAGCAGCGCTATATCAATGAGCACGGCGCGCGCGTGCACCAGATCCTCGACCGGCTCATCGGCGAGAAACCGCGCCTTCAGTTCCGCGTGCGCCACGCTCAGCAGCTCGCGCCACGCTGCGCTGTCCGGCGCAGCCGCCAGCTGCGCCGGCAGGCGCGCCAGCAGCGGCCACGAAGTTGCCGGTGATACCGCGGGCGGTGCTGCCTGCGGCTCGTCCACTACTGCGGCGGCCCGGCCGCGGGCAGGGTCAGGACGTCCACGCCCGTCTGCGTGACCAGGACCGTGTGTTCCCACTGCGCCGACAACGAGTGGTCCTTGGTGATGACGGTCCAGCCGTCCGGAAGCAGCCGTACGTGGCGCTTGCCGGCATTCACCATCGGCTCGATGGTGAAGGTCATGCCCGCCTGCAGCTCAAATCCTGTGCCCGGCTCACCGTAGTGCAGCACCTGCGGATCCTCGTGGTACACACGCCCGATGCCGTGGCCGCAGTACTCGCGCACCACCGAGAATTCGCGCGCTTCGACGAAGCTCTGGATGGCGTGGCCGATGTCGCCGAGGCGCGTGCCCGGACGCACCGTCCCGATGCCGCGCCACATGGCCTCGAAGCAGGTCTGCGCCAGGCGTTGCGCGTGCGGCGGCGGCTTGCCGACGAAATACATGCGGCTGGTGTCGCCGTGGAAGCCGTCGCGGATCACGGTGACGTCGATGTTCACGATGTCGCCCGCCTTCAGGCGCTTGTCGTTGGGGATGCCATGGCAGACCACGTGGTTCACGGAGGTGCAGATGGTCTTCGGGAAGCCACGGTAGTTGAGATTGGCCGGCACCGATTGCTGCACGTTCACGATGTGGTCGTGGCACAGCTGGTCGAGTTCGCCGGTCGTGACCCCCGGCACCACGTGCTCAGCGATCATGTCGAGCACCTCGGCCGCCAGGCGGCCGGCGACCCGCATTTTTTCCTGTTCTTCCGGGGTCTTGATGGTGACGTGCATGGGGGGCGAAATGGGGTCGGGGGGTGAGGTGTGCAAGGGACACGCCCGGCAAGCGTAAGGCGTTGTTCCGACGAGGGCTTCATGGTATAAAGCGCGGCCTTTTTTGGCAACGTAACCCACACGCGCATCATTAACCCTTGTGGCTGGGTGTTCCCGATCAACATCGGGGATGGCCACGGGGATGCGCGGAGGCTTAACCCACACAGGAGTTTTTCATGCCCGGCGTGTCCATGCGACAGATGCTGGAGGCGGGTGTCCATTTCGGACATCAGACCCGCTTCTGGAACCCGAAGATGGCTCCCTTCATCTTCGGTGAGCGGAATCGAATTCACATCATTAATTTAGAGAAGACGCAGCCGATGTATGCGGAGGCGGCGCACTTCATCAAGGGCGTGATCGCCGACGGCGGCACCGTTCTCTTCGTGGGCACCAAGCGCTCGGCGCGCGAGTCCGTCCAGAAGGAAGCGCAGCGCGCCTCGCAGCCGTTCGTGAACCAGCGCTGGCTCGGCGGCATGCTCACCAACTTCAAGACTATCCGCCAGTCGATCAAGCGGCTCGGGGAAATCACCGAGCTTGCCGCTTCCGGCGCGCTGGACAAGCGCGGCAAGAAGGAGGCGACGCAGCTGCGGCGCGAAATGGCCAAGCTCGAGAGAAGTCTCGGCGGCATCAAGGACATGGAGTCGCTCCCCGACGCGCTGTTCGTGATCGACGTCGGTCACGAGAACATCGCCATCCATGAGGCGAAGAAGCTCGGCATTCCGGTGGTGGCGATCGTCGACACCAATTGCTCGCCCGACGGGATCGAGTACGTGATCCCCGGCAATGATGACGCCATGCGCGCCATCCATCTGTACGCCGCCGGCATCGCCGACGCGGTGCTGGAGGGCAAGGAATCCGTGCCGCAGGTGGCGGTTGGCGAAGACGAGTTCGTCGAGCTCGACGAGGCCGGCAATCCGCGCAAGAAGGCGGCGCGCGGCCGGCCGCGTCCGCAGGCCAACGTGCGCAAGAAGGCGCCGGTGCGGCGCCGTCCGGCAGCCGCGCAGGCTCAGGCGCCGGTAGCCGCGCAGGCCGAAGCAGCCGCGCCCGGTGTTGAGGACGAGGATCTGGACACCGAGGACAGCGCTGAGACTCTGGCAGCCGCCGTCAGCGTACCGCCGGCGCCGCCCGCCGCCGCGCGTCGTCCTGCCGAGGGTGCGGGCCGCCGCAAAGGGCGCGGCGATTGATATGAATATCACAGCAGACGCAGTCAAACAGCTCCGTGAGCGCACCGGCGCGGGCATGATGGAGTGCAAGCGGGCGCTGGTCGAAACCAAGGGCGACCTGGATGCGGCTGCCGAGCTCATGCGCCGCCAGGGACTCGCCAAGGCCGACAAGAAGGCGGCGCGCGTGGCCGCCGAGGGCGTGGTGGTCGCCGGCAAGTCCGCGGATGAGCACCGCGCGGCGATGGTAGAGATCAACTGCGAAACGGACTTCGTAGCCCGTGAGCAGGACTTCCGCGCGTTCGCGCAGGCCGTGGCGAAGTGCGCACTGACGGCCAAGCCGGCCACGCTGGCGGCGCTCGGCGAGACGAAGCTGCCGACGGGGGAGAGCATCGAGGAGCGCCGCCGCGCGCTGGTGGCGAAAATCGGCGAGAACATCAGCGTGCGCCGCTTTGCGGTGCTGTCCTCACCGGAGCACCTCGGCGCCTACGTGCACGGCACGCGTATCGGCGCCCTGGTTGCGGTCAGGGGCGGACCGGCGACACTCGCGTACGACCTGGCGATGCACGTGGCGGCGAGCAATCCGCGCTATCTGTCCCAGGCGCAGGTGCCCGCGGAGGTGGTGGCGAAGGAGCGCGAGATCCTGACCGAGCAGGCGCAGGGTGAGGGCAAGCCGCCGCAGATCGTCGCCAAGATGGTCGAGGGGCGGCTGCGCAAGGCGTTGAGCGAGATCACCCTCACCGGACAGCCGTTCGTGAAGGATCCGGACGTCACCGTCGAGAAGCTGCTGAAGGACGCCAAGGCCGAGGTGCTCGGGTTCGAGCGTTTCGAGGTCGGCGCCGGCATTGAAAAGAAGCAGGACGATTTTGTCGCCGAGGTCATGGCGCAGGTAAAAGGCGCGAAGCACTGATCGCGGCCGCTTTAGGTGTCTACGGACTAAACCCCGCCGCGCGCGGGGTTTTTTCCATCGGAGAAAACAGATGACGCAAGCCAAGGCGCGCTACACGCGGATCCTCGTTAAGCTCTCGGGCGAGGCCCTGATGGGCGGCGGGGACTACGGCATAGATCCGGCGGTGATCAAGCGCATCGGTGGGGAGCTGCAGGACATCGTGCAGATGGGTGTGCAGGTCGCGACGGTGATCGGTGGCGGCAACATCTTTCGCGGCGCGGGACTGGCGCGCGCCGGCATGGACCGCGTCGCCGCCGACCACATGGGCATGCTCGCCACGGTGATGAACGCGCTCGCCATGCAGGACGCGCTCGAGGGCCTGGGGATGCACGCCCGCGTCATGTCGGCGATCCGCATCAACGAGGTCTGCGAGGATTACATCCGCCGCCGCGCCGTGCGCCACCTGGAAAAGGGCCGCGTGGTCATCTTCGCCGCCGGCACCGGCAACCCGTTCTTCACCACCGACACGGCCGCGGCGCTGCGCGCCATCGAGATCAGCGCCGATGTGCTGCTCAAGGCCACCAAGGTGAACGGCGTGTACTCGGACGACCCGGTGCGCAACCCCGCCGCGGTGCGCTACGCGCACCTGACCTTCGATAAGGTGCTTACCGACAAGCTCAACGTGATGGACGCCACCGCCATCGTCATGTGCCGCGACAACCACTTGCCTTTGCGCGTCTTCAATCTCAACAATTCCGGCGATCTCACCCGTATCGTGCGCGGCGAGGACGTGGGTACGGCCGTGACCTTTGAGTGAGCCGCGTGCGCGGCTTGAGAGGAGTTGAACCATGCTCGAAGACCTGAAGAAAGATGCCCGTGAGCGCATGGCCAAATGCGTACTGACATTCCAGGCGGATCTGAAGAAGCTGCGCACCGGACGCGCGCATCCGAGCCTGGTCGAGCACCTGAAAGTGGACTATTACGGCTCGGAGGTGCCCCTGCAGCAGGTGGCAGGCATCGCGGTCGAGGACGGCCGCACGCTGGTAATCTCGCCGTGGGAAAAAACCGTCGTGCAGGCCATCGAGAAGGCGATTTTCAAATCCGACCTGGGGCTGACGCCCATGACGGCGGGCACCGTGATCCGCATTCCCATGCCGCCCCTCACCGAGGAGCGCCGCCGCGAGATCACCAAGGTGCTGCGGCACGACGCCGAGAGCGCGCGCGTTGCGATACGTAACGTGCGCCGCGACGTCATGAACGACATCAAGGAGATGCTCAAGGAAAAGCTGGTCTCCCAGGATGACGAGCGGCGCGCCGAGGGGGAAGTGCAGAAGCTCACCGACAAGCACGTCGCCGATATCGAGACGCTGCTCGCCGCCAAGGAGAAGGAGGTCATGCAGGTCTGATGGGCGCCGCCGTTGCCAACCCGCTTCCGCGGCACATCGCGATCACCATGGACGGCAACGGCCGCTGGGCGAAGATGCGCGGACTTGCCCGAATCGCCGGACACAAGGCGGGCCTTACGCCCGTGCGCATGTGTATCAGCGAATGCGGCAGCCGCGGCATCGGTGCGCTGACGCTGTTCGCGTTCTCGAGCGAGAACTGGGGCCGGCCCGCGGAAGAGGTGGGGAGCCTCATGGGCCTGTTCCTCGAGTCCCTCGAGCGCGAGATCGCCGACCTTCACCGGCAGGGCGTGTGCATGCGCTTCATCGGCGAGCGCAAAACCCTCCCCGTGCGCCTGCAGTCGCGTATCGCCGCCGCCGAGGAACGTACCGCTGGCAACACGGGACTGAAGCTGCAGGTCGCCGTGAGTTATGGTGGACGCTGGGATATTGTCCAGGCAGCTCAAATGCTTGCGAGAGAATGTTCGAGCGGAGCATTGCGCCCCGAGGAGATCAGCGAGGAGCGCTTCGCCAGTGCGCTCGCGCTCGCGCACGTGCCGGATGCCGATCTGGTCATCCGCACCGGCGGCGAGCAGCGCATCAGTAATTTCCTGCTATGGAATCTTGCCTACGCGGAGCTTTATTTCACCCCCAGGCTGTGGCCGGACTTCGCGCTCGCCGACTTCGAGGACGCGCTTACGTTTTTCAGCAACCGCGAGCGGCGCTTCGGCCAGACCTCGGCGCAACTGCCGGCGGCGGGAGCGCGCGCGCCGTGACCGAGGGGCTGCGCAAGCGAATCCTGACCGCGGCGGTGCTGGTGGTGGCGCTGCTGGCGGTACTGCTGTGGCTGCCCGCGGCGGCGACCGTGGTGGTGCTGACGCTGCTGGCGCTGGCCGGTGCCTGGGAGTGGTCAGCGTTCCTGCTGCGCGGCGCGCAGCCCGCACTGCGCGCCGGCTACGTACTGCTGGTCGGGGTGCTGCTGTACGCGTCCTGGCAATTTTCGGCAACCGCGCAAGGACGCGACCTGCTGCTGGGGGTTGCGGTGCTGTGGTGGCTCGTCGCGCTGCTGTGGATCGCGCTCGCGCCACAGCGGGTCACGCCGTGGGCGGCGGCGGCCGCGGGGCTGCTGGCCCTGGTGCCGTCGTGGCTGGCGTTGGTGCGGCTGCGGCTGGCGGTCCCGGATGGCGCGCAGTGGACGCTGTTCGTGCTGCTGCTGGTGTGGGTTGCGGATATCGGCGCGTTTTTCAGTGGGCGGCGCTTCGGCCGCATCCGCCTGGCGCCGGAGGTGTCGCCCGGCAAGACCTGGGAGGGCGTGCTTGGAGGCATCGCGGTGAGCGCGCTGGTGGCCATCGCCGGCAGTGCCTGGTTCCACGTGCCGCTGCTGGTGTTCCTGCCGTTGTGCCTGGCGGCGGTCGGCTTCTCGGTCGTCGGGGATCTCACCGAGAGCCTCCTGAAGCGCTTCGCCGGTATCAAGGACAGCGGCAGTGTATTTCCCGGACACGGCGGTGTAATGGATCGTATCGACAGCCTGACCGGGGCGGCTCCGGTGCTGTTGCTGGGGCTGACGCTCATGGGAGTCGTTGCTTGAACCCGGGAAGCGCGGCGCCAATCGGGGTGGCGGTACTCGGCTCGACCGGCTCGGTCGGCGAGAACACGCTCGATGTAGTGGCGCGTCACCCCGGGCGCTTTCGCCTGGTGGCGATCGCGGCCAACACCAATGCGACCAAGCTGGCGCGGCAGATTCTCGCTTTCCGTCCGGCTTACGCGGCGCTCGCGGACGCGCGCGCGCTGCCGCAGCTGCGGGAACTGCTGGGCGATGCGGCGAGCGCGACGCGCCTGCTCGGCGGCCCCGAGGCGCTGGAGGAGATCGCGCGGGCGCCCGAGGTGCAATGCGTTATGGCGGCGATCGTAGGGGCGGCGGGTCTTGCCTCGACGCTCGCCGCGGCCGGCGCCGGCAAGCGCCTGCTGCTCGCCAACAAGGAATCGCTCGTCATGGCAGGCCCGCTGCTGATGGCGGCGGTGAAGCGCTCGGGCGCGACACTGCTGCCCATAGACAGCGAACACAACGCCATCTTCCAATGCCTGCCGGCCGGCACCGTCCCCGGGGTGCCGCCCGCGGGTCTGAAGCGCGTGCTGCTGACGGCCTCCGGCGGCCCGTTTCGTGAATTGCCGCTCGCCGCGCTCGCCGCGGTTACCCCGGAGGCCGCGTGCGCCCACCCGAACTGGGTCATGGGCCGCAAGATCTCGGTGGACTGCGCCACGCTGATGAACAAGGGGCTGGAGCTGATCGAGGCGCGCGTGCTTTTTGGTCTGAGCATGGCGCAGATCGAGATTCTGGTGCACCCGCAGAGCGTCGTGCACTCCCTGGTCGAATACGTCGACGGCTCGATGCTGGCGCAGCTCTCGGCTCCGGACATGCGCACGCCCATCGCGCACGCGCTCGCGTGGCCCGAGAGGATCGACTCCGGTGTAGACTTCCTTGATCTGCTGAAGGTCGGACGGCTGGATTTTTCCGCGCCCGACCTGGAGAAGTTCCGCTGCCTCGCGCTGGCGCAGGCGGCGGCGCGTGCCGGCGGCCTGCACCCGGTCGTGCTCAACGCGGCCAACGAGGTCGCGGTGCAGGCATTCCTGGAGCGGCGATTGAACTTTCCGGGCATCGCGGCGGTCATTGAAGCCGTGATGGAGCGCTTCACCGGCGGAGCGCCTGGGGATCTGGCGGAGGTGCTGGCCGCCGACGCGGAAGGCAGACGAAGCGCGCGTGAGCGCATTTTCGGCACTACAAGAAGCGAACGGTCAGGGGACGCTCACGCATGAATCTGCTCTGGTACGCACTGTGGTTCCTGATCGCCGTGGGCCTTCTGGTCACGGTGCACGAGTTCGGGCACTACTGGGTTGCGCGCCGCCTCGGGTTCAAGGTGCTGCGCTTTTCCGTGGGCTTTGGCCGGCCGCTGCTGACGCACATCGGCGGACCCGATCGCATCGAATACGTGCTCGCCGCTCTGCCCCTCGGCGGTTACGTGAAACTGCTGGATGAGCGCGAAGGCCCGGTGGCACCGGCCGATCTGCCACGCTCCTTTACCCGTCGCCCACACTGGCAGCGCATCGTCGTGCTGCTTGCCGGACCCGCTTTCAACATCCTGTTCGCCGTGCTGGTGCTGTGGGGCATGCTGTGGGTGAGCGGCGTGACCGAGGTGAAGCCGGTGGTCGGGGACGTGACGGCGGGGTCCGTCGCCAGCGCCGCTGGCCTGCGTTCCGGTGATGAAATCCGCGCCATCAACGGCGCGGCGGTTGCCGGTGAGCGCGAGGTGGTATTTGGGCTGCTCGACGCGATGAGCTCGCGCGGCCAGGTAACCTTGAGCCTGCGCGGCGCCAACGGCGACACGCGCGCCGCCGTGCTGAGCGTGCCGGATCCGGCCGAGCGGCGCCGTCTCACCGAGCCGTCGGAACTGTTTCGCGGACTTGGCTTCCAGTTCTGGATGCCGCCGGTGCCGCCGCTGCTGGGTAAGGTTGTGCCCGGCGGGCCGGCCGCGCGCGCCGGGCTGACTTCCGGGGACCGCATCGTCGCCATCGATGGCGTGGCGATGAACGATTTTCGCGACCTGGTCGCATACATCAGCGCCCGTCCCGGTGCGCACCTGAGCCTTGACTACACGCGCGCGGGCGTTGCGCACAGCGTGCAGCTGCAGGTTGCGAGCGATGTGGTGGGCGGCAAGCGCCTCGGCCGCATCCACGTCGAGCCGCCGCCCGCCGGGAAGTTTCCCGACAGCCTGCTGCTGCACACGGATCTGAGCGCGGGGGCGGCGCTGCTGCGCGCCACCGATGAAGCCTGGAACATGACGCTGCTGCAGGCACGCCTGTTCGCCCGTATGGTCGAGGGGCGCGTCTCGCTGAAAAACTTGAGCGGCCCGCTGTCCATCGCCGAGTTCGCGGGTGAGTCGGCCGAGGCGGGGGTTGCGCCGTTCCTCGGCTTCCTGGTGCTGATTTCGCTATCGTTGGGTTTCCTGAACCTGCTGCCGATTCCGATT
>Ga0209274_10001334_pt1 | contig 12763 bp, 10 predicted proteins | sample HubBroMetageREF1_FD_188343 | JGI IMG/M metagenome (GOLD analysis project Ga0209274, IMG submission 188343) | Reference soil microbial communities from the Hubbard Brook experimental Forest, New Hampshire, USA - Hubbard Brook CCASE Soil... | ecosystem: Environmental > Terrestrial > Soil >...
GGAAGGCGGCGTTTATGCAAGCTCCGACTTCAGTGGCGCCCCCGGCCTCCTCATGATTCCGCATCGCGGGACGTTCTTCGAGTTCATTTCGCTCGCGGACCGCGGGGCGGCGGACACAAAGCGCGTTCCCCTTTGGGGCGTCGAATGCGACAAGCCCTACTCCATCGTGGTGACCACATCGTCAGGTCTCTATGCCTACGAGCTCGGTGACATCGTTCGTTTCACCTCCGTGACGCCCCTACGCATCGAATTCATGGGGCGCCTCTCGGGCTGCCTTTCGGTGACCCAAGAGCTCACCACTCACGTCGAGATCGAGCGCGCTGTCGCCCAGGCCGTCGCGTCGTGCCCCTGCACGACCCTCGATTTCGGCGCAGGGGCCGACGTAGGGGCCGACAGCTCGGCAAAATCGCGCTATGTGCTCTTCGTCGAATTTCAAGACGGTGCAGCGCCCGCCGACATGGGCGCCTTCGCCGCCGCGTTCGACGAAGGGCTCTGCCGGGAGAACCGCGTTTACCGTGAGCACCGACGCGACGAAGTGGCCCTGCTCGCCGCTCGCGTGGTGCCGCTTGCGAGCGGGGGCGCTCGCCGCTTCCTCGCGGAGGTCACGGGGGGCAACGTGCAGGGAAAGTTTCCGCGCATCATCGACGATACGAACAAGAAACTGCTTTGGAGGCACGCGGCCACCGTCCGCTAGCTCGCCAAGGCATCGCCACGAGGCAAAGTAGCCATGAACCGCATCGGGGTCGCGATCGTAGGAGTCAACGGAGCCGTAGCATCGACCGTGGTCGCCGGCGTGCATCTCATGAAGAAGGGGCTCGTCCCGCGTATCGGGATGGTGACCGAGCGATCGGACGCTCGCATCGCCGAATCGCTGACCGAGCTGCTCGAGTTTGCGCCGCTCGAGAGCTTGGTGTTCGGCGGTTGGGATCTTAAGTTCGCCAACTGCTACGAGGGAGCGCTGCATCACCGCGTGCTCCCGGAGCACGTTCTCGAGAAGGTGAAGCCAGAGCTCGAGCGGCTTCGACCCTGGCCGGCCGTTTTCGCGCGTTCGTACGTCGAGAACCTCGAAGGAGCGAACGTCGTGGGGCCCGCCACGCATCGGGAGCAGATTGCCGTTTTGGAGCGACAGCTCGAATCCTTCAAGAAGGAAAACGGGCTCGATCGCATCGTCATGGTCAATCTCGCGTCGACCGAGGGATTCCTCGAAGTCCAAGCCGTCCACCGGGACCTTCGGTCGTTTGAGGCCGGGCTCGACGCCAGCGACGCCGCCATTTCCCCGGCGATGCGCTATTTTTACACGGCCAACAGGCTTCAGATCCCGTACTGCAACTTCACGCCGAGCTTGACCAACGTTCCGGCGCTCGAAGAGCAAGCGCACGAGAAGGCCAACCCCTTCGCGGGGATGGATGGGAAGACGGGCCAAACGCTCATCAAGACGGTCCTCGCCGCCATGTTCCGCGCGCGGCGCCTTCTCATCGACGGTTGGTACTCGACCAACATTCTCGGCAATAGCGACGGAATGGTGCTCGACTCACCGTCGTCCAACAAGACCAAGGTCATGAGCAAGGCGTCGGTCCTCGACTCGATCGTCGGCTACGTCGTCAAGAACCATCAGGTTCACATTCACTATTACAAGCCACGCGGAGACTCCAAGGAGGCCTGGGACAACATCGATCTAATCGGATTTGCCGGCATCCCCATGCAGATCAAGATCGACTTCTTGTGCCAAGACTCGGCGCTCGCAGCACCTCTCGTCATCGATCTCGTTCGGCTCCTCGACGTCGCGAAGCGGACGGGCGAGCGCGGCATCCAGCGACAACTATCGATGTTCTTCAAGTCGCCGTATTACGCGGCCGGCGAGACCCCCATGCACGACTTCTTCAAGCAAGAGAAGCTGCTCCTCGATTGGGCTCGGGCACACTCGACCGGTCGGGTCGCGCACGCCAACGGAGTGAAGTCGCACGCGGAGCCGACGCAGTGACAGCACCCGTGGACCCCGCGCGCTCGCCTTCGGCAGCACGCGGCCCACATTCCGTCGATCTGGCTCTGTTCGGCGCGAAGCCGGTCCTGCCGGCGGGCGCCCATACCCTTTGGCCCGTCGTCGGCGAAGAGGAGCGTCGCGCGGTCGCACGCGTTCTCGATCGAGGCATTCTGTCCGGTCCCTTCGCCCCCGAAGCTGTCGCGTTCGAAGCCGAGTTCGCAGAGTTCGTCGGTGCGAAGCACGCCTTGCTGACTCATTGCGGAACCAGCGCGCTCGCCGTGGCCCTCGCGGCCGCCGGCGTTCGAGCCAGTGACGAGGTCATCGTTCCCGCCTACAGCTTCGTGGCGACGCCGCTTGCGGTGATACAGGTGGGCGCGATTCCGGTGTTTGCCGACGTCGACATTTCGACCGGCTGCCTCGACCCGGTCGCCGCCGAAGCTGCGATCACGCCGCGGACCCGCGCGATCATGCCTGTGCACATGCACGGTTGCGCGGCGGACATGCGGTCGCTGTCGGAGCTCGCCGCGCGTCGGGGCGTCTGCGTCGTCGAGGATGCCGCGCAGGCGCACGGCGCGCGGTGTGGAGGGAAGCCGGTGGGAGCGCTGGGCGTCGCGGGCGGGTTCTCGCTCCAATCGAGCAAGAACCTAGCCGCCGGCGAGGGCGGCATTCTCGTCACCAACGATTCACGCCTCGCGGATGAAGCCAACTCGATTCGGAACTTCGGGCAAGATCTTGCCCTCGCCGAAGGAGCTGGGTTCGATCCACGTCGACCGCTCGATGGCACGCGCGCCCTCGACTCCCGCCGTCTCGGGGCGATGTATCGCGGCAACGAGATGATGGCAGCCTTCGCGCGAGCGCAACTTTCGCAGTTGCGGGAGCGAACCGAGCGTTGCGCCCGAAACGCGGAGCGCCTCTCGCGCGCCCTGGGGGCGCTCGTCGGCGTCACGCCTCCCGTGACCCCGCCTGGGCGGACGTCGGTGCACCACAAGTTCCGAGTTCATCTCGACCCCGCAGCGGCCGGAATCGACCTGGCCCCCGAGCGCTTGCGCGACGCTGCAGTAACGGCTCTTCGCGCCGAGGGTCTGGAAGTCGTTCTTTGGCAGTCGGTCAGCCTACCGGCACAGACGGTATTTCAGCGACGAGACGTCGAAGGGGGATTTCCGCAAGCTGCAAAGGGGGGGACGGTCCTCGCGGAGAACTACGACCCGACGCGCTACCCCCGCACGAACTCGCTTTTGGCGGGCTCGCTCGTTCTTTTCTCGCAGTCGTGCCCTCTCATCGCACAGTCCGACGAGACCGTGGATCTGTATGCCGAGGCTTTTCGGCGCGTTTGGCAAAACCGAACCGCGCTGGCCGACTGGGCGTCCCGGCAATCGTCGTGAACGTCCTGCGCGGCTGGCTTGGCCGGCTGCTACTCGCAACGATCGGGTTGGCGCTGGTCGCCTACTTGGTGCACGGAGCTGGCCCGGACCGAGTCGCGCGCATTCTTTTGCAGGTGGGCCCCTGGCTACCGGCAATCTTTGCTTTGGAGATCGTTCAAATCCTGTCGGACGTGGTCGCACTCCGAAGCTTGCTGCCAGCCGAGGGGCGACGTGTCCCGGCTGTCGCGTGGCTGCGCTCCTCTGCAGTCGCCTACGGCATGATGATCCTACTGCCCGCGGGCCGCGCCGCAGGGGAAGTGGCACGCGCCACCCTCATCGCCAAGCACGTGGGAGCGCCGCAGGCCACGGTCGCGAGCACCGCGCTTCAGGCGAGCTACCTCCTCGCAAACGCGACCGCTTCTGGGGCCGCGGGCGTCGCAGTCGCGTCGGGCGCGGGCGTCCGAACCGTCCTCGTGGCTCTTCTCGCGGCCAACGCCACGATCATGACCGTCGCAACCCTGGCCCTGATAGGAGCGCTTTCCGACGCTCGCGTGTGGCGTTGGCTCGAGAATCTGCGCCGTCGGCTGACGCGCGACACCGCGCAGGAGCACGCGGGCGACGCCCAGGGCCACCGACGGCCGGGATGGCGCGCAATCACCGCGTGCTGCGGAGGCAGAGCCGCCCAGCTCGCCCAGTACGGGGTCATCTTGACGGCCATCGGCGGCGCGAGGACCGTGAAGGGTGCTCTCACGGCCCACGGGATTCATTTGGTCGGTGCTAGCCTCGGCGACCTCCTGCCCAATCAGCTTGGGGTGGTGGATGGGACCTATCGAGCCTTTGCTCCCGCGCTCGGTCTTGGGGGCTCGCCGGCGCGAGCGCTCTCGATCGCGTTCGTCGCTCACGCCGTGCAGCTCAGCCTCGCGAGCCTTTGCGTCGTCGTCGCATCCGTAGTGGGCCGGGTGAGCGCGCCCATCGCGCCGGGGCCAACTCATTCGGCAAGACCGACGGGGAGACGGGACTCGCTCAGTCGCTCGTGAATCGACGCGCGCGTGGGTTTCAGAGCCAGGTGCGAGCCACGGTGAAAGCGAAACGCGGGGTCGCGCTCGCCGCTTTGCCCAATCGATCATGCCGACGACGATGGCGACATCGCGAGCCTGCGTGAACAAGCCGAAGCCGAAGCTCTTGCTGGGAAGCGGCGCCCCCCGTTGCCGATGTCCGCGGCGGGCTCGCGGCGCACGATGCACGTGGAGGTCGTGCTCGTGGAGAGCGTGGCCTCGAGCCAGCTCTGCGGCGCGCTCGACTCGGGGTGGCGTCGTAGGCGCAGTTGGAGCGCGCGGCTCCCGGGCACTCATGGGGGCCCAGAGCGGGAAAAAACATCCCCGAATAGAATGCTCGTGCCCGCATGTAGAGGTCGAGCTGAGCCACGGCCACGTCTCCACGTTGGCTGGAGGAAACGATGCAATCGCCGGTCGAGACAAGGAGTGGCGGCGGGGGGCTACGCCTCGAGATCCGTGTCGATGCGCGTGATGACCTCGATGGGATAGGAGGCGGTGTCGTCCGCGGTCGGTGGGCGCGTGTCGCCCACCCAGGCGAAAAGCAAGCGCAGATACTGTAAAAATAAATGAATACTGTCGGGCTCTCCTTTTATGACGTTCTCTGCGTGCGACCGGCGGCGCGATTTGTCATGCTTTCGCCCTAAGGAGAAGCGCCTCATGCCCGACGCCGACCTCTGGTACGTAATGCTCGCCGATGGAGACGTGCACCGAGTCACGCTCGATCAGCTCGATGAAGCGTTTCAAGCGGGCCACATCGACCAGGAGACCCTCGTTCTGGCTGAAGGTGCGAGGCAGTGGACGCCCCTGGGGACGCTCGCGGGTCTCGACGAGACGCCGCCGCCACCACGGGTGCCCGTGACGACGAGCTTTCGTCCGGTCAGCGTCGATCTGAGCGACGTAGATCCAAGCGATCTCGACCTCGAGGACGTCCCATTTCGAACGCGCTCCGGCAAGAAATGGTTTGCGGCGGTGGCCGCGGTCGCCATCGTTGGAACGATCGCCGGCACGGCTACCAGCAAGCCCTGGTGGGTTCGGCCTGCCATGGCCAACGTCGAGGCTCTCGTGAATCGTGCTGTGCATCGCGGCAGCGCGTCGGCCCCTTCGCTCGCGGCAGCCCCTCCGCCCGTTGCCGCCGAGCCGGCATCCGGGGTCGTGGCTCCCGCCGCGACGACGGCAGCGGCCGGTGGGGCCGCGGTCAGCGACGGAAAGCCCGTCTCGGCGGCCGACCGACTGGCTCCCGATCTGAAGCAGAAGCTCCTCGACGCCGACAAGCAGCGCGATCTCAAAGCGAAGGCGCATGCACGGGCGGCGTTGCCCGCGCCGTCCCACTCCAGCGCAAAAAACAAATTCGGTGGTTTCACCACCGGCGGCAACAAATACGACCCCCTGAACAGCGCGATCCAGTAGTCGTGGCCAGCTCCGCGCGCGCCGTGGAGCTCTACCCCTTTTCCCAGACGGTCCAGCGTTCGCCTCGCCACGACACGTGATACGTGCCTGCGGGCGCCCTGAAACCAGAGCCTCGCGTCAACACGTAGTCGTAATAGGGATAGATCTCGCTCATCTGGACGCTCTCCGGCGTCCACTCCCACCTCAAGCGCGCCGGACGGCCGGGAGGAGGGTAGTGGCCGGGCTGGAAGTCGACGGGCCAGTGGGCATATCCAGCGAACGTGAACATCACCACGCCCCCATCTTCCGCCTGGTAATACGATCCAAAGTGCATGAACGGCATGTTGTTCATGATGGCCGAGCCCTTGTCGAAGATGAGCGCGCATACGTGCTTACGCGGCTGCATGGAGGCGATGGCGCCTTCGATGTCCCCGACTTCGTCCGTCTCGAACTGAATGAAGTGTCTGCACGTGTTGGCCACGGAGGCCGATGCGACCCCGAAGGCCGCGCCGGTCACGAGCACACCGCGCGCGCCGCGAGGCATCCGGAGTAGGGGGATCGCGAGCATCGCGAAGAGAATCGGGAATCGCTGCGCGATGATCCAGATGTATCCGTGCGACTCGGGGAGCAGGAAGTAGAGGACCACGCATGCAAGGGGAAGCAGGACATAGCCCCGCACGCCCGGCTTGCCGCGTTCGGCGTCGCCCCACGAGAGACCGATGGCCGCGACGACCACCAGAACCAGCGCGATCGTCGTGACCTCGTCGCTCGTGTCACGAAATACGTTGGTAAACCAGTTCGGTAGGTCGGCAATCGCGCCGTCGATATTGCGGCGAGGGTCGGCAGCGTTGTCGGTGGCCGCGCCTCGTGCGAGCCGGCCTGCAGCGGTGAGAGTCGACCACCACACGAGGACGAGGATCGCCGGCGCGGCCGGTGCCGCGCTCACCCCCCAGCGCGAGGGCTTCGCCCATGGAAAGAGCGCCGCCATGCCGATGCAGAAAATTCCAAACGGAAAGATGTGCGAGTAGAAAAGCGAGAGCGCGAGGACGGACAGGAGAGCTCCGCTCCGAAGAGTCGGCTTCTCGAAGTGTGAAACGGCTGTGGCCAGACCCCACAGCATCAGGGGAACGCCCAGGAGAAACGGGAACAGCCCGTAGAAAAGCATCACGTTGTAAAGGAGCGGCACGACGAGAAGGCAGAGTCGCTCGTCGCGCCCGAGCGCTCGCAGGAGCGAGCGAAGCGCGAGGACGGTGCCGCCCAGATACCCGGACACGAGCAGGACATTCGCGCCGGTCACACCGACGAACGACGCGAGCACCGCACCGAGCAGGTAGTAGAGAACGTATTGCGTGCGCCCAAGGGTCAGCACGAAGTCGCGGTCGAAGGCGAATGCCGGGTCGTGAAAGCTCTTGATAATGCGGATCGTCGTGAGGTGAAGCGGAAGGTCTTGGAGGGGCGGGTGCTTGACGATCCACATCGGCGTGGACGCGAGCAAGGCGACGGCCACGTAGAGGAGGGTGCCCCGACTCCAGCGCCCGAATAACGGCTTCACGGCGGGCCAAGTTACACGAAGGACCGACCGTGACGAGCCCGAACGCGACGTGTAAGCTCGCGCGCCTTGACGGGCGAGAGTCACAACAAGGCAAGGGCGCGGGCGTGGCAAACGTGGGCGTTCGCGCTCGTGCCTGCGGCCGGCGTCTTCGAGCTCGGCGCGCACATCGTCCAGACGCATTCGGTCACCCCCGAGCGAAACTGGGAGGCCGCACGCGCGTACGTGGCCTCGCACGCTGCCCCCGAGGACCTGGTCGCGTTCGCTCCCCGCTGGGTCGACCCGATCGGAAGAAAGGTTTTCGGCCCTGGTCTCGCCACGCTCGCGCGCGAGGCTCGCGCCGATGAGACGCGTTTTCCGCGGGCGTTCGAGGTCGCAGTCCGCGGCGGGCACCTGCCTTCGCTTTCGGACTGGCATCGCTCCGACGTCGAGCGATTCGGAGCCGTTTCGGTGACGCTCTGGGAAAACCCGTCTCCCGTGCACGTGCTCGACGACCTGGTCTCGAGGGTCGACCCCGACCACCTGCACGTCTCACGCGTCGAAGGTGGGCGCGAGGAGGAGTGCCCATGGAGCCATGCGGCGCCCCAGAGCGGCGAGCTCGGCTTCGGAACTGCAGTTCCGGCGGACCGCTTCGCCTGCCCCGGGGGTGGCTTCGTTGGAGCCAGCGTCTTGGAAGACACGGAATACTATCCCCGGCGCTGCATCTACGCGCCGCCCACGGGTCGCACCTTGCGCCTGCGCTTCACGGACGTGCCCATCGGCCGCGCGCTCCATGGACACCACGCCCTGTACGTCGAGGCCGAGCACGCCCTGAAAGCACCCGTCACGATCACCTTCACCGTAGGCGGAACCGCTGTCGGCAGCGCCACCCATCGCGACCTCGAGGGGTGGAAGTCTTTCGAGTTCGACACGAGCGCGTTCGCGGGCTCCCGTGCGGAGGTGATCGCGGACATCGATTGCCCCACGGGAGAGCGACGGATGTACTGCTTCGAGGCGGACACGCGATGAAGCTCCCGTCGCTCCGGATTCCGGATCGGATTGGGTGGCGCGACCACTTCATCGGCGCGGCACTCGGGGCGCTCTACGCAGCCGCGCTGCTCGCCACGGCGCGCACGATTGGCTTCCCGCGCGACGAGGGCGTCTATTTTCGCGCCGCCACGAGCTACGTCGGGTGGTGGCGCCTACTTCTGGAACAGCCGGACGAGGCGCTCCGTGCGTCGGCCATCGACGGGGCCTGGGGGTTGAACCATGAGCACCCACCACTCGTGAAGACCCTCTTCGGAGTCTCGTGGTGGACGCTCCACGAAAAGTGGCACGTGTTCGCGGATGCGAGCACGGCGTATCGATTTCCAGCCATCTGCTTGGCCGGCGGCGCCCTGTGGATCACCTACATTTTCGGTGCGCGCGCATGGAGTCGAAGCGCGGGGGTCGTCGCCGCGACCCTGCTCGGGTTGATGCCGCGCGTCTTCTTTCACGCGCATCTCGCGTGCTTCGACGTGCCCATCATGACGATGTGGCTCTTCTGTATTTACGTGCACTGGCGAGCCCAGGAGCAGGGCGGGATTCCATGGGCGCTCGCGACCGGCGTCGCGTTTGGCCTCGCTCTCGCGACCAAGCACAACGCCTGGATGCTTCCGGCCGTCACGATTCCACATGCCCTGTTCGTGCATCGCCGAGCGCTCATCGAAGGCTTTAAGGCGGGGCGCGTATCTCTGCCGGCCAGCCTCGTGTCGATGGCGCTCATCGGGCCAGCCGTGTTCTACGCGCTCTGGCCTTACATCTGGAGCGACACCCTCGCGCGCGTCGAGTGGTGGGCAGAGTTTCACTTGAACCATGAGTACTACAACATGGAATATCTGGGCCGAAACTACTTCGGCCCCCCGTCTCCGAAGAGCTATTTGCCCGTCATGGTTCTCGCGACCGTTCCGACCGTGACCCTCTTGCTCTTCTTGATCGGAGCCTCGGACCGAGCCGTAGCGGGCGCGCGCCGCCTTTACGCGTGGGGACGGACGAAGCTCCCCCGAGCTTTCCCGATGCCGCGCACGAGCCCCGAAGAAGAGCCCTTCGATCGAGGGGAAACCGACCTGCTCGTCGCGCTCGGATTTCTCGTCGCGGTGGGGCCCTTTTTCTTACCGAAGACGCCCATTTTTGGCGGCACGAAGCACTGGCTCACGGCCTACCCGTTTCTCGCGCTCCTCGCCGGACGAGGCTTCGACCTCGTACGCTCGGCGATGCATCGTGCGCTGCCGCCACTCTCGAGATCGAGAAGGGCGGCGGCCGAAGTCGCCCTCTTCGCGAGCGTCGTGGCGGCGCCGCTGGCCGTCACAGCACATTCCAATCCGTTCGGCCTATCGTCCTACGTGCCGCTCGTCGGAGGTACGGCCGGAGGAGCCGACCTCGGGCTCAATCGTCAATTCTGGGGTTACACCTCGCAGAACGCAGCCGAGGAATACCTCAACGACGAGGCTCCAAGATCCGCCAGCGTCTTCATCCACGACACGACCTGGGAGTCGTGGGCACGGATGCAGGACGAGGGACGGGTGCGTCACGACTTGCGAGCCGTGGGCTCGCCGGGCGAGTCGCAGATTTCGCTCGTGGAGCACGAGCTTCACATGAACGAGCTCGACTACGCGACTTGGGTGACCTTCGGAACGGATGCGCCGGTTTACATCGTCGAGCACGACGGGGTCCCCATCGTCAGCATCTATCGCAGGTAGGATCGATCACCCGAGTCGTCCGACCGCGCTCCGGCGAAACCCATAGGCCGTGTAAATCACCAATCCTACGCCGAGCCACGCGGCGAAACGCCACCAGGAGGGCGGCGGGAGGTAGACAACGAGAAACAGACACGACGCGATGCCGGCGCACGGAACGGCCCACGTGCCGAACGGCACGCGGAAGGGGCGGCGGCGATTGGGCTCACGCACGCGAAGTATGATGATGCCGGCGCATACCAAGATGAACGCGAAGAGCGTCCCGATGTTGGTCAGGTCGACCATCTCGTCGATGTTGGCAAAGGCCGCGACGGCGGCCACCAGAGCTCCCGTGAGGATGGTCGCGACGTGCGGTGTTCGAAACCGCGGATGAATGCGCGCGAAGACGGGTGGCAAGAGGCCGTCTCGGGCCATGGCCATTAGAATTCGTGGCTGCCCGAGCTGGAACACCAGGAGGACGGCGGTCTGCGCGATGACGGATCCGCCGGCCACCAACCCGACCGTCCACCCGGGCATCCTGGCGTACTGCATGGCCGAGGCAAGGGCATCCGCGCGTCTCGCCGGATCGAGACGGACGGCTTCCGAATAGGGCATCAGGCCGGCGAAGACCGCCGCCACGATCACGTACACCACGGTGCAGAACGCCAACGAGCCGATGATGCCGATGGGCATGTCTCGCTCGGGTCGGCGGCACTCCTCTGCGCACGTCGAGACCGCGTCGAACCCAATGTAGGCAAAAAAGACGACGGCGGCACCCGACGCGACGCCGCCGAGCCCGTTGGGAGCAAAAGGATGAAAGTGGCCCGAACGAGCGAACTGGGCACCCGACCATGAAAAGAAGACAAGGATGGCGACTTTGACCAAGACCATGACCGCATTGAACCGCGCCGACTCTCGGACGCCGAAAACCAGGACGAGGGTGACCAGGGCCACGATGCCGACCGCCAAAGCGTTGAATACGACGGGCACTCCGAAGACGTGGGGCGCGCTCGCCAGGAGCTCGGGGCTTCGCCCGGCGGCGCGGAAGTCTGTCACCACCCATCGCGGGAGGTTCACCCCGACGCCCCTCAAAAGGGCGTCGGCATACGCGGCCCACGAAATGGCGACCGCTGTGTTGCCGATGGCGTACTCGAGGAGCAGGTCCCATCCGATGATCCAAGCCACGAGCTCCCCGAGGGTCGCGTACGCGTAGGTGTATGCGCTGCCGGCGGCGGGGACCATCGACGCAAATTCGGCGTAACAGAGCGCGGTGAACCCGCAGACGACCGAGGTGAGCGCGAACGAGACGGTCACCGCAGGCCCCGCCCCGCTCCGGGTCGCGTCGCCCGCGAATGCCGTGCCGATCGTGGCAAAGATGCCCGTGCCGATGATGGCTCCGACCCCCAGCGCCACGAGACTCACGGGGCCGAGCGTCTTCTTGAGCCCGAGACCTTCGCCCGCGGATTGCGCGATGAGCGCGTCGATCGACTTGGTCCGAAAGAGATCCATCAGTCGTCGAGGAGCGCTCCGAACATGCCGATCGCGCCACCGATCGCTACGACGTCGAACACGACCAAAAGCACCAGTGAGTCGCTCACATCGCCCAAGCTCACGGGCTGACCGGCGGCCGCTGCGTAAAACACTTCGCGGGTCGCCACGACGCTGGCTAGAAGCGCTGGCGAAAGCAGCGGGAAGAGGACCGCTGCCAGAAGAAGCTCGCGTGCGCGCGTGCGAACCGTCATGGCCCCGAAAAGCGTGCCCGTGGCCGCCACCCCGACGGTTCCGACGGTGAGGATGACACTGAGCGCGCCTCCAACGGCTGGAAGATCGATGTGAAAAAGGAGCGCAACGAAAGGCACCAGAACGATCTCGACGGCCGTCACGAAGGCCAGGACTCCGAGCGCCTTTCCGCACCAGATGGCCGCACGGGGAATCGGCGCGACCAGAAGCCCGAGGAATGCCGACTCCTCCCTCTCGCGCTGCCAGCTCCGCCCGAGCGCGAGAACCGCCGAGAAAACGATCGCGAGCCAGAGGGCGCCGGGGGCGACGCGCGTCGTCGCGTCAGGACCCGTCGACAACGACACGGCCTCGAGAATGGCGACGAGAACGGCAAAAAAGGCCGTCGTCGTGAGGATCTCGCCGGTCGAAAGCTCGATGCGAAGGTCTTTCATGAAGACGGCCATGGTCGCCTGCACGAAGGCAGCCGCGGTCGGCTCACGCCGCGGTCGCGGCGCTTGGCCACGCCCATCAGAGTGATTCCCAGGATCTTCCATCTTGACCAGGAGAGTTAGGCCGGTAGATTCGCAAAGAAGGGCGCGTGTTGTCATTGGACGTCGCGCGTTCTCGATAAGGACGACAAGGAATGACGGTCGAGGAAGCGCCAGGCGCCGCTGCAACACCGACGACATCGGAAAGGCGGCCCCCGCCGAGGCGTACGCGCATTAGTAAACGGATCGCCGTCCTCTACAACATCGATTACGAGGACGGTCGTCCGGACACCGATCCGGCCTGGGCGGCGCGAGCCGAAGTGGGGCTCGTCGCGCAGGCCATCGGAGCCGCGCTCGGCGAGGCTGGGTACGACGCGCCGCTGGTCCCGGTCGACGGAGATCTCGTCGATCTGCGCACCCGTTTGCTCGAGCTCAACCCCGACTGCGCGTTCAATCTGTGCGAATCGCTCGCCGGAGACGCGAGGCTCGAGAGCGCGGTCCCGCTGCTTCTGGAGCTGCTTGGCCTACCCT
>Ga0209274_10001337_pt1 | contig 12740 bp, 7 predicted proteins | sample HubBroMetageREF1_FD_188343 | JGI IMG/M metagenome (GOLD analysis project Ga0209274, IMG submission 188343) | Reference soil microbial communities from the Hubbard Brook experimental Forest, New Hampshire, USA - Hubbard Brook CCASE Soil... | ecosystem: Environmental > Terrestrial > Soil >...
GAGCAACGATATCCATATCAACCTGGAAGTGCCACTCTCGGAAATCGCCGCCGTGGCGGCCGCACAGGGAATTCCGCTGGCGTCCATCCGCGCCGCCGTCCGCACCGGCGACACGCCCGTATGGGAGCGCACGCAGATGGGCAAAGAGCGCCCGCACGTGTTGGTCACCACGCCGGAATCGCTGTTCATCCTGCTCACCGCCGAAAGGCCGCGCGATATGCTGCGCTCGACCCGCACCATCATCGTGGATGAGATCCACGCCGTGGCCGACGATAAGCGCGGCTCGCATCTGGCGCTCACGCTGGCGCGGCTGGATGCGCTGGTCACGGCGGCGGGCGGCGCCAAGCCGCAGCGCATCGGACTTTCCGCCACGGTAAAGCCCATCGAAGAGATCGCCCGCTTCCTCAGCGAGACCGCCCGCATCGTCAACGTGGGCCATCGCCGCGATATGGAACTCGCGGTGGAAGTTCCCAAGGACGAACTCGGGCCCGTCGCCAGCAATGAAATGTGGGACGAGATTTACGATCGCGTGGCGGACCTGATCCGCGCCAACCGCACCACGCTGGTCTTTGTCAATACGCGCCGCCTGTCTGAGCGCGTGGCGCACCAGTTACAGGCGCGGCTCGGCGAAGAGGCCGTGCTGCCGCATCATGGCAGCCTCTCGCGCCGCTTACGCCTGGAAGCGGAGGCGCGTCTGAAAGGCGGCGAGTTGCGCGCGGTGGTGGCGACGGCATCGCTCGAGCTGGGCATCGACATTGGTACCGTCGACCTAGTCTGTCAGATCGGCACGCCGCGCTCCATCGCGGTGGCGTTGCAGCGTATCGGCCGCTCCGGACATTGGGTGGGCGCGCGACCCCATGGCCGCATCTTCGCCACCACGCGCGACGAATTGATCGAATGCGCCGCGCTGGTGCGCGCCATTCGTTCCGGTGCGCTCGACCGCACCGAGATCCCTTCCGCGCCGCTGGATATCCTGGCGCAACAAATCGTGGCGGCCTGCGCTTCGGAAGATGAGTGGACCGAAGACGCGCTCTTCGATTTGGCCCGTTCGACATATTCTTACCGCGCGCTCGAACGCCGCGATTTCGACGATATCGTCGCCATGCTGAGCGATGGCATCGTCACCGCGCGCGGACGCGCCGGCGCTTACCTGCATCGCGACCAGGTGAATCATCGCGTACGCGCACGGCGGGGCGCGCGCCTCGCGGCCATTACGTCCGGCGGCGCCATCCCGGATAACGCCAACTACCTGGTAGTTGCCGAGCCGGAGGGCGCGACGGTGGGAACCGTGGATGAAGACTTCGCCGTGGAAAGCATGTCCGGCGATGTGTTCCTGCTGGGCACCACTTCGTGGCGGATTCGGCGCGTGGAAAAGGGCCGCGTCCGCGTGGAAGACGCACACGGCGCTGCTCCGTCGATTCCTTTCTGGAACGGCGAAGCGCCCGGCCGCACGGCCGAATTGTCCGCCGAAGTCTCGCGGCTCCGTGCGGACATACTGGCGACGCCCGATCCGGAATGGCTGCTGCGCGATGGCGGCCTAGACCGCCTCGGCGCGGAGCAGGCCATCGCCTACGTGCAATCGGGCGCGCGCGCCCTGGGCGTGCTGCCGACATCCGCGCACGTGGTGGCCGAGCGCTTCTTCGACGAAGGCGGCGGCATGCAATTCGTGCTGCACGCTCCCTTCGGCGCGCGCGTCAATCGCGCCTGGGGATTGGCTTTGCGCAAGCGTTTCTGCCGCACGTTCAACTTTGAGCTGCAGGCCGCCGCTACCGACAACGGCATCGTGCTCTCGCTTGGCGAGCAGCATTCGTTTCCCCTGGACATCGTCTTCGAATTCCTGCGTCCCGAAACAGTGGAGGACGTGCTCACGCAAGCCTTGCTCGACGCGCCCATGTTCACCGCGCGTTGGCGCTGGAATGCTTCGCGCGCGCTGGCCATCCTGCGTTTTGCGCACGGCGCGCGCGTGCCCGCGCCCATTCAGCGCATGCGCTCCGACGATCTGCTGGCCGCTACATTTCCCGATCAGGCCGCCTGCGCCGAAAATCTCACGGGACCGCCGCGCATCCCGGACCATCCGCTGGTCCGCGAAACCATTCGCAACTGTCTGCACGAAGCCATGGATCTCACCGGCCTTATCGGAGTGCTCGAAGGCATACGCGGCGGCGCGATACGCACATCCGCCATCGACACGCCGGAGGCTACGCCATTCTCGCACGAGATCCTCAACGCCAACCCGTATGCGTTTCTGGATGACGCGCCGCTGGAGGAACGCCGCGCCCGCGCCGTGCAGTTGCGGCGCACCGTGCGTACGGATTTTGTGGAGGGTGCAGGCGCACTCGATCCGGATGCGATTGTGCAAGTGGCTGCGGAGTCGTGGCCCTTAGTGCGCGATCCCGATGAGTTGCACGAGGCGCTGCTGACACTGATCACCGTTCCACCGATCCCGGAATGGGAGCCGTTCTTCGCAGTTTTGGTGGATGCGGGCCGCGCGGCCACGCTGATCGTCCACGATCGTCCGTATTGGACCCCTGCTGAACGCACCGTTATAGCGCGCGCGGTCCACCCTGACGCAACCCTGATCCCGCCGATCCACTTCCCCGGCGACCGTCCCGAAACTGAAGAAGGCTGCGCCGCGGAAATTCTGCGCGGCTGGTTCGAATCGGGCGGTCCGTACCGCGCCTCCGAGCTGGCCGTTCGCCTGGCCATGCCGGCTACGCTGGTGGAATCCGCGCTGGCGCAGCTTGAAGCCGAAGGCCAGATCCTGCGTGGCCGGTTCTCGTGGGATAGGCCTCCCGGCCTGTCATCCTCCGACGAACATGAATGGTGCCATCGCCGCCTGCTGGCGCGCATCCATCGCCTGACCATAGGCCGCCTGCGCCGCGAGATCGAGCCCGTCACCACCGCCGATTTCGTGCGTTTCCTGCACCGCTGGCAGCATCTCGCAACCGGCGCGCAATTGCACGGCGCGGATGGGGTGATGCACGTCATCAAGCAGCTTCAGGGATATGAAATCTCCGCCGCGGCTTGGGAAGCCGAAATCCTGCCCAGTCGCGTGGCGCATTACAGCCCCGAGTTGCTGGACCAGCTTTGCCTCTCGGGCGAAGTGATGTGGGGCCGGCTCTCGCCGCATCCGGCGTTCGACAACCATGAAAACGGAAGGACGCATCGCGTGCGCCCCACGCGCGTTGCGCCGCTCACCCTATTCCTGCGCGAAGACGCCGAATGGTTGCTGGCGGGACCCCAACCGGCGCCCGACGCTTCGCTCTCGCACCCGGCGCGCGAAGTGCTGGCCGAGTTGCAGCGCGGCGGCGCGTCGTTTTTTCCCGAACTGGCGCGCGCCACAGGCCGCCTCGCGAGCGAAGTGGAAGACGCGCTGTGGGAACTGGTGGCCGCCGGCCTGGTCACCGCCGATGGCTTCGAAAATCTGCGCGCGCTGGTAGATCCCAAGCGCCGCCGCGGAGAAGGGCGCGGCCGTCTGGCGCGCCCCCGTCACGCCGCCGGACGTTGGGCGTTGCTGCGCCGCGCCGCCGCGTCGCCGGGCGAGATTTCTCCAGCCTCTTTCGCGCGTCAATTGTTGCAGCGTTGGGGCGTCGTGTTCCGCGATCTGGGCGCCCGCGAAACGTTAGCTCCGCCGTGGCGCAATCTGTTGGTGGAATTGCGCCGCATGGAAGCGCGCGGCGAAATCCGCGGGGGCCGTTTCGCCGAAGCCTTCCTGGGCGAGCAGTTCGCCTTGCCCGAAGCCCTCGACCTGCTGCGCGCCGTGCGCCGGGCCGGGGAATCCGGCGATCTTCCCGAGGCGCCGCCCTCCGACCCGCTGCACCTGGCGGGAGTACTGCTGCCCGATCCGCGGCGCGCCGCTTGATTTGCGGAGATCCGCACCCGTTATGGCATGGCAGAAGGACAGGCCAGGAGGCCCGTCCTACCTGCTGCCCGGCTCAGGCGCACGACATTCTTCATTAACTGCATGGGCAGCACGCCAGGGGGATGCCTAGTCCTCTAGTTTCTGGTGCGATGACCGGAAATCATGGCTTCATCGCTCTCGGAGCCAACCCGGCGGATCATCGTTTCGACCTTCGCCCGAGGCTCGGCTAAGAGTATATCAGGAGTTGCTCCACCACCGAATGCCCAAATAAGTAAGTCGACAGGATCTGCACGCGCTGTTATGGCATGGCAGAAGGACAGGCCAGGAGGCCTGTCCTACCTGCTGCCCGGTTCAGCCGCACCACATTCTTCATCAACTGCAATCCGCAGTCCCCCTCGGAAGTCAAAATCGATTCCGGATGAAACTGGACGGCTTCCACCGGCAGCCTGCGGTGCCGCAGCCCCATGATGACGCCGTCATCCGACTCGGCGGTCACTTCCAGGCACGCGGGGAAAGCCTCGCGCACGGCGAACAGCGAGTGATAGCGGCCCACCTGAAAACGCTCCGGCAGACCTTCAAACACGCCCGCACCGGAGTGTTTCACCCATGACGGCTTGCCGTGCATAGGATAGTCGAGCACGCCGAGCGCGCCGCCGAACGACTCGACAACGCCCTGCAATCCGAGGCACACGCCGAACACCGGAACGCCGCGCCGTACCGCCTCTTTCACCAGAGCGGGCACGCCGAAATCGGCTGGACGGCCGGGTCCCGGCGAAATCAGGATCAGGTGCGGCGCAATCTTCGCGATCAGCTCCGGCGGAAATCCGGCACGATACGTGACCACCTCTGCCCCTGTCTGCCGTGCGTAGTTGGCCAGCGTTTGGATGAAGCAATCGTCATTATCCACCAGCAGCAGGCGCGTGCCCGTTCCCACGCACTCCTCAACCGACACCGATCGGGCGGCCTGGCCAGCGCCCAGCGTGCGGAAAAAGCCGGTGGCTTTCAGATGGCACTCGCGATCTTCCATCTCCGGCGACGAATCGTAGAGCAGCGTGGCGCCCGCCGGGTAGCGCGCCATGCCGTCGCGCAGATAGGTCGTGCGAATCAGGATGCCGGTGTTCATATCGCCATTCAGCGAAATCATGCCGACCGCGCCGCCGTACCAACCACGCGCATCCTTTTCCAGGCTCTCGATAGCTTGGGCGGCGGCCTTTTTCGGCGCGCCGACCAACGTCACCGCCCACATGTGGCTGAGGAATGCATCGAGCGAATCGAAACCCTCTTTCAGGAAACCTTCCACGTGATCGACCGTGTGGAACAAGCCGGCGTAGGATTCGATCAGGCGGCGGCCGATCACCTTTACGGTTCCCGGCTCGCACACGCGCGATTTGTCGTTGCGGTCGACGTCCGTACACATGGTCAGTTCGGACTCTTCCTTGGTGGACTTCAACAGCTCGCGGATATTTTCCGCGTCGCGCATGGGATCGCCCGTGCGCCGCGCGGTGCCGGCGATGGGACAGGTTTCCACGCGCTGGCCCTCCACGCGCACGAACATCTCGGGCGATGCGCCGATCAGTTGCTCCTCGCCCAACTGCAGGAGAAATTCGTATGGGCTGGGGCTGGCGCGCTGCACGCGCTCGAACAACTCCGAGGCTTTGCCCGAGTACGGCGTGCTGAACGTCTGGCGCAGCACCACCTCGTAATAGTCGCCGCAACGCATACCCTCGCGCACTCGCTCCACGCCGGCCATGTACTCTTCCGGCGTATGGTCGGAGACAATCGGGCCAGGCTCGCGGGCGGGCGGCGGTGGAATCGGTTCAGCCGTGCGCTCCAGGCCCTGCGTCGACAGGGCCTCGCGCTCGAAATCGTACCGATAGCGCTCGATCTGTTCCTTCTTGCGATCCATCAAGTAGATGTCGTCGCAAAGGAACAAGTGCAGGTCTTTATGGCCGTTGCGCGGCAGCTTCTTTTCGATCGGCTCGAACTGAAATAACAGGTCGTAGCCGAACGCCCCTGCTAGCGCCAGGCGGCAGTTCTCTTCGTTGCGGAACTCTTCGATCAAAGCGCGCAGGATGGAAAATGTGGAAGGCTGCTTGCTGCGCTCCTCTTCCGGAAACAGCGCCGGCAGCGGCTTCAGACGGCCGCATAGCGCGCCATCCACGCATGCGAACGATTCCCAATGCGGATGGCGGTCGAGCACCGGCAGCAGGATCTGATTCAGAATTTCGCCGCGAATGCTGAGCGGGCGGAATTCCACTTGGCGGTCGTACGACACGATCTCCAGCGGCGGGCGCGTGGAAGCGATATCCCAGCGCGAATAGCGTCCCGGATATTCGTATCCGGAAGAGAGATAGATGCCGCGATGATGGTCGAGGTCGTGCAATATGTGTTTCAGACCTCTGCGATATGCGGCCTTCGTAACTGTGCGAGTAACTGCGATCCCGTGCGGAGTTGTGAAACTGTATTCACGCATGTCGTCACCCGATGCGAGACTATTGGCCCAGAATAGCATGGGACAGAGAGGGGCGGGTCTGGAGACCCGCCGCAGGCGTGGACGCCCGCCCCACAGGATGCTATCCTGGCAAGCATCGCAATGCAGCGCAGACAAATTTTGAAAACCGGAGCGGCGCTGATGGCTGGCGCTGCGCTTGCCAGGCCGCAATCGAGCGCGCCGCCGAAGGCCAAGATTACCAGTTCCGTGATGCTGTGGACTTTGAAGGGATCGTTCGAAGAGAAGCTGGAGATGGCCGCGCGCGCGGGTTTGCAGTCCGTCGAGCTGATCGGCGAATACGCGCAGTGGTCCGAAGCGGACATCGCGCGCGTGAAGAAAACTACGGGCTCGTTCGGGCTGGGCATGGACACCTTGATCGGCTCGCCGGATTGGGGCAAGCGGCCGGTGTCTATGGTGGAACCCGCGCATCGCGAAGCTTTCTTGGCGGACGTGCGCAACGCGATCGGCTACGCGCGCAAGCTGGAGATTCCGCAGATTATTCTGATGAGCGGCAACGCCATCGACGGCCGCACGCACGAAGAGCAGTATGCCAGCCTGCTGGAGGGCGCGAAGCGCGCGGGCGATCTGGCGGCGGAAGCGAAGGTCACCATGATCGTGGAGCCGCTCAATTCGCTGGTCAACCACAAGGGCTTCTTCCTGACCACCTGCACCGAAGGACTCAAGCTGATTCGCGAGGTGGACAATCCGCACGTGCGGTTGCTGTTCGATCTGTATCACGAGCAGGTGCAACAGGGGAACGTGATCCGCACGCTGACCGAAGCCGCACCCGAGGTGGCCGTATTTCACGTAGCGGATAATCCAGGGCGCAACGATCCGGGAACTGGCGAGATGAATTATCCGAATATTTATAAGGCGATTCAGAAAACCGGTTTCGGGGGGTATTTGACGATGGAGTATCTGCCGCTGGGGGATCAGGTGGCGAGTTTGACGAAGGCGGTGGACGGATTCAGGGCGGCGACTGCGGGATGACGCCTGAATCGTGAGAGAGGCTTCCCGATAAGTCGTAGCGCTGTATGCACGAGTGTGTCTGCCACATTCTCGCAAATTGGCGTATCGTGTAACATTTCGTCACATTCGGTAACAGCTTCGGTCACAGCTTCTGTCACAGCAGTGGCAGACGCGACCGGCGATTCGGCGGGCGGCGGGGGTTCGGAAGCGGCTGATTCGGCGGGTGTTTCGGCCGCGAAATCCCTCTCGATGCCGCTGAGGCCGGGGAGCTGATCGTAGTCCTGTTCGATGATGGCCGAGTCGGTGAGCTTATTGCCGTCCGGATCTGGGGCAGGTTCGGGCATGGACCAGCCGGTCTTGGGTACTTGGGGACGCTGCAGGATGAACATGGCGGTACGCAGCAGAACGGCAGGAGACGACTTAGAATTGTCGAGGACGGCGAGGAGAGTTTCCAAGGCGCGGTTGCTGAGATGGTAGAGGTCGTCGCGGCGGGCGAGGACGAATTCGGCGCGGGCGCGATGGAGGGCGTCGGAAAACTGCGGGAGGGTTTTCATCCAGCGGTAGACCGTCATGCGATGGACTGCGTGCGCTTTTGCGGCTTCGGTGATAGTCGAACCGGCGGCCAGGGCGTTGACGACGCACTGCTGGACACTGGTGAGGGGAGGTGGATCGGCCGTGTGTTTCATATTCCGACATGAGAGTAGCATGTGGGTGAGAGGGGGGAATCGTTCCGAATCGGCATTATGCTTTGTTTTCAGTGGGCTGTGGGAAGTTTGAAACGTGTGACTCAGTGAGGTTAAGTCCGGCCGGGAGAACGTCGCAGCGTTGCGCGCCGCCGGCCACGCCGCCGAGTATTTGCACGTGGATCTTGCGGTCGGCGCGGAGGTGGAACAGGCCGTGGAACAGGTGGCCGGAAGATATTGCTATCGTCCCATTCAAAACCGGCGACGACCACGACAATATCGCATGAGATTGTATATACGAAGCGCTACAAATGCAAAAGAAGCGGGTTCTGGAGAACCCGCGCAGACCTGGAGGTGCGCCCCACAATCAAAAGCCCGCACGGCGCCATAATTCGTCGACGCGCGCTTTCACTTCGGCGGACATCCGGATCACCCCCGGCCACGGCCTCGTAAATCCTTCACCCGGCCACTTACGCGTGGCATCCACACCCATCTTCGAGCCGTAATTCGGCAGCCGGCTGGAATGGTCCAGCGAATCGATCGGTCCCATCGTAAATTGAATATCGCGCTCCGGATCGATGTTATTCAGCGCTTTCCAAGTTACTTCGCGCACGTCCTGCACGTTCACATCTTCATCGACCACCACGATGCACTTACTGAACATCGCCTGTCCCAGGCCCCAGATGGCGGACATGACTTTGCGGGCGTGCCCCGGATAGGACTTGCGAATAGCTACCAGGATCAGGTTGTGAAAGATGCCCTCGGCCGGCATGCAGATGTCGCGCACCTCCGGCAGTTGCATGCGCATCAGCGGCAGGAAGATGCGCTCGATGGCTTTGCCCATGTAGAAATCCTCCATGGGTGGCGGTCCCACGATGGTGGTGGCGTAAATCGGATTTTTGCGCTGGGTGATGCAAGTGACGTGAAAGACCGGGTATTCGTCGGCCAGCGAGTAGAAGCCGGTGTGGTCTCCGAAAGGGCCTTCCGTGCGCAACTCGCCCAGCTCCACGTATCCTTCGAGCACGATCTCGGCTTGCGCGGGCACCTCCAGATCGCAGGTCTGGCACTTCACCATCTCCACGGGACTGCCGCGCAGGAAGCCGGAGATCATCATCTCGTCCAGGTCCGGCGGCAGCGGCAGGATGGCCGAAAACATGGTGGCGGGGTCCGCGCCAATGGCCACCGCCACATCCATGCGCGGGCGGCCTGCCGCGGCCATACGGCGATAGTGCTCCGCGCCTTGCTTGTGCGTTTGCCAGTGCATGCCCGCGGTGCGCTCGTCGTAGATCTGCATGCGGTACATGCCGCAATTGCGCTTGCCGGAATCGGGATTGCGCGAAAACACCAGCGGCAGGGTGATGAAGCGGCCGCCATCTTCCGGCCAGCATTGCAGCACGGGATAATCGAGCAGCGAAAAGCCCGCGCTGCGGACCACCTCCTGGCACGGCCCTTTCGACACCATTTTCGGAAAGAACGAGCCCATTTCGGCCAGCTTGGGGAGCATTTTGAGCTTGCCGATCAGGCCCTCGGGCATACGCATTTCCAGGTATTCGGAGATGCGTTGCGCCACGGTTTCGACCGAGTCCACTTCGAGCGCGATCTGCATCTTGCGCATGCCGGCGAAGCTGTTGATCAGCACGGGAATGCCGTAGCCCTTGGGTTTTTCGAACAGGAGCGCGGGGCCGCCGGCTTTCACGGCGCGGTCGGCAAACTCGGCGATCTCCAGGATGGGGTCCACTTCGAAGGGAATGCGCTTGAGCTCCTGGTTCTTCTCCAGCGCGGCGATGAATTCACGCAGATCGGGGTAAGCCATTGGCGTCACTCTCTAACGGGGCGTCTCACTATCTACTATGATTGATGTTCACGCACAAAATCCATAAGGAGCAACCATGTTGAATCGAGTGGCATTTGTCACGGGCGCGAGCCGCGGGATTGGCCGGGAGATCGCCTTGACGCTATGCCGCGCGGGTTTCGACATCGTGGTGGCGTCGCCATCGATCGAGCAAAACGAAGAAATGGCGGAGAAGATCCGGGGCTGCAGCGGGCAGGCGCTGGCGGTGAATCTAGACCTGTCGTCGTACGATTCCATCAGGGCCGGCTTCGCCAGAGCGTTGCAGCACTTCGGGCGCATCGACGTGCTGGTGAACAACGCGGGCGTCACGCGCGACGGGTTGGCGGTGCGCATGAAGCGCGAGGATTGGGACCGCGTGTTGCAAATCGACCTGCATGGCGCGTTCTTTGCCATCCAGCAGGTGCTGCCCGCCATGATGAAGCAACGCTACGGGCGCATCATCAACATCTCCTCGATTGTGGGCGAGAGCGGCAACGCGGGCCAAGCGAACTACGTAGCCGCGAAGGCGGGACTGATCGGCCTGACCAAGGCGCTGGCACAGGAAATGGCGCCGCGCGAGATTACGGTCAACGCGGTGGCGCCGGGCTTCATCGACACCGATATGACAGCCGTGCTGACGGACGAGCTGAAACAAAAGCTGCTGGCGCAGGTGCCGTTGCGGCGGCTCGGCCGGCCCGAGGAGATCGCGGCCGCGGTGCGTTTTCTGGCCAGCGACGAGGCGGGCTATATTACAGGGCACGTGCTGAACGTCAACGGTGGGATGTACATGTAGGCGTGCCGAACTGCGTCCCAAAATAGGGCAGTTATATACTTGACATACCCAACCAAGAAGCGTACACTTGAAACATGGACGCCTTGAACGGAATCAAAACTCTCCAGAGCGCGGTAGTGTTCTTCAGCGAATACGAGAATTGCCGCAAGGTCATGATGCAGTTGCGTTGGCCGGATGGCGTCGTGAAGTGCCCGCATTGCGGCTCCGAAAGGCTCACCTACCTTGCTAAGAATCGCGTATGGAAGTGCTATAGCGGGCACCCGATGCCCCGCTTCTCGCTCAAGACCGGGACTATCTTTGAGGACTCTCCGCTCGGTCTGGACAAATGGCTGGCCGCGTTGTGGTTGGTGGTGAACTGCAAAAACGGCGTAAGCTCCTGCGAATCCGCCCGCGATCTTGGCGTCACCCAAAAGACTGCGTGGTTCATGAATCACCGCCTGCGGTTCGCCCTGAACGAAGGCTGCTTCGGTGATAAGCTCTCCGGCGAAGTCGAAGTGGATGAAACCTTTATCGGCGGCAAGGCGCGGAACATGCACAAGTCGAAGCGCGAAGAGAAGATTACCGGACGCGGGCCAATCGGCAAAACCATCGTTGCGGCGGTTCTGGAGCGCCACGGCGAAGTCCGCGCCAGCGTCGTAGAAACCCGCCGCAAGAAGCCATTGCAGGATATGGTACGCCAGCACGTCGAAGAGGGATCTAACGTCTACAGCGACGCGCTGAAGTCCTACGACGGTCTGGATAAGGACTTCGTGCATGAGGTCATCGACCATGCGGAAGCTTATGTGGATGGCCGGATTCACACCAATGGTTGCGAGAACTTCTGGAGTCTACTGAAGGGCGGACTGAACGGCACATACATCAGCGTAGAGCCGTTCCACCTTTTCCGCTACGTTGACGAACAGGCATTCCGCTATAACAACCGGAAAGAGATGGATGACCGGGACAGGTTCGTTCTGGCCTTATCGCGGATTACCGGCAAGCGGCTCACCTACGAACACCTGACCGGCAAAGACCGGGAAGCGGATACGGCGATCATCTAAAGCGACAGGGCAGGGGTAAGCGCAAGGCGCGCGGCAAGCCCCTGTCCTCGGGTTAGAATACAATTCGGAGCACGGCCACAAGATTGCATCAGCTCTTGGCGGGGTTGAATGCGAAGGTCGCCACAATCACTCCTACTAGGAGGATACAGTGGTGTGCCTACAAAGTCAACGGCTCCGAATTGAAGCGAAGGAATTGAATGAAATGACCCTTCAGGTTGGGATCGTAGGAAGCAATGGGATCGTGCTTGGTAGCGATAAATTGCTTCAACAGTACGAAAACGGTGGTCGTAGCACTTCAACGGTTAGTAAATTCCGCCAAGGAACAAGTGCAATCTGCTGTTACTCAGGGGATTCGATAGCCGAAAAAACGGCTAACGATATTCAGAGTCATGACTGGAGTGATATTACCGGCGTGGAGTCTATTAGATCGACGCTGACGGCGCTTGGCGATACAGCATTCAGTAAATCTGTAGCTGAATATGGTGGCGTGCCCAAGGTTGTCAGAAAAGTCTTGACAGTTCTTCATCATGAGCAACTGTGGCTCCTAGATATTATGGGAAGTGCCACTTCGGTAGCGAACCGAATTGAGGACAAGGCCGTCGCTGGCGACGTTGATAATACGTGTCGATACTTTATGAACAAGTACGCGATAGATTGCTACCTGCGCCCCGTGAGTGCGGCTGTTCGGCTTGCCGCCTACACGATACTTGCAGCGGGAGAAGAGAATCCGCACGGCGTAAAGGATTTGGAGTTGTTCGTCATACCGAAAGGCAAGGAGCCGATTCCGATAGGGACTGAGCAAATACAAGAATTGAAGCTGTGGTTCGAGAAATCCGCGAACGAGATAAGGGCGACAGTCTTAGCGCCGTTCGACGTGCCAGAGATAGCTACAGGTCCTTGATTCCAGACATTGGCCCATAGAGTATAGCTATCAAGTATGGGACTCCTCCCACTTTAGTGATTAGGCACTGGATGAGTTGATCCTTCGCGCGCCACGTTATGTCATTCTCGTACTCGTCCTCTTCCGTCCTAAACGGTTCCCCATACTTATTCTGGAGCGCTTTCACAATA